>UMGL01002601.1_pt1 | contig 71207 bp, 69 predicted proteins | sample 1965261 | NCBI WGS metagenome assembly UMGL01 (sample SAMEA4836071, study PRJEB28245) | human gut metagenome | biome: gut microbiome; material: fecal sample | place: Denmark | collected 2008 | reverse complement strand
TCTTTTTATAAAAAATTTTCCAACTCTTCCTCTGCAAAATAAACTACTAGGTATTGGGTTAGGAAATAGTTTTGAAAAAATAGGTATAGGTGCTCACACTGTAATTATTGTATATTGTTTTGAATTAGGAATAATAGGTACTCTATTTCAGTTATTAATTATATTACTTATGGTATTTGCATCACGAGGAACGGTATTATTTTTACTAGTTCCATATTATATAAATAGCTTTTCATTGACAGCTATTGCAATACCTATATTATTCCTTTTTTCTGGTTTAGTAACAGTTATTTCTTCAAAGGTAAAAAATGGATAAGGTTAGTGTATTAATTCCTACTTATAATGTAGTTACATGGATAGAAGAATCTATTCATAGTATTTTAAATCAGACATATGAAAATATTGAAGTTATAATTGTTGATGACCATTCAACTGATGGAACATTTGAACTTCTCGAAAAATTGGCTTCAAATGATGAACGTATTAGACTATTCCGAAATAAAGAAAATAGCAAAATTGTTATGACTTTAAATTACGGACTAACTAAAGTAACAGGAAAATACGTAGTTAGACATGATGGCGATGATATTGCAGCCCTTGATAAAATTGAAAAGCAGATAGAATACCTTAAAAGAAATAATCTAGACTTAGTTGGTTGTCAAATGATACCTATTGACGAATCGGGTAACCAAATAGGAAAAATTAGTAAATTACCAGTTGGATTTGAAAAAATTTCAAAAACAGCTGAATTTTCTTCACCAATAACTCACATTTGGCTTACAAAAAAATTTGTTTATGATAGTTTGAATGGATATAGAGAAGTACCGTACGCTGAAGACTATGATTTTATTTTAAGATGCCTCGACGCTAAATTTAAATGTGATAACATGCCAATTGCACTAATGAAAATTAGACACCGTTCAGGTAATACTGCTGATTTGGCTAGCTTAAGTCAAAGAAAAGGTCATTTATATGCCCTGAAATTACATAAGCAGAGACTAAAAAAAGGGAACGATAATTACCAATCTTCTGAAGTTAATAAGTTATTAAAATCTAATTTTCTTTTATTATTGGCTCATAATAAGTCTACCTATTTTTTAAGAAAAGCGTATTATAGCAAGTCTAAACTTTCTAAATTACTTTATTCTATACTTTCATGCATACTGTCTTATTATAATGTAAAATACCTCTATTCTAGATTAAAAACAAAAAATATCTTATCAAAATGAAAAAAATAGCTATTGTTACTGATTCTGTTCTACATGGGGGAATTGCCCGCGTAGCCTTGACATTATTAGATATGTTTAAAAAAAATAACTATCTCTGTGACATCTTCACTATATATGATAAATATAAAATATGTGATATCCCAGAGATTAATATAAATGGATATAACGACAGCTATTTTTCTAGATTATATAAAATAAAAAAAGCGATTGATAAAGGAAGTTATAGTCATGTGTTAATATTAACAACTGGTAGATTATCAATACTATTTTCTCCATTTGCTTTATTTCTACCTTATAAAAAATTTGTTTGTGAACACATTAGTTTTGAAAGTTACTCAACTATATTAAAAATCCTAAAAAAAATAACTTACCCTGTTTATAAAAATATTATTGTGTTAACTTCTCATGATCTTGAATTATTTACCCGTAATAATATTAAAACTTACTGTATACATAATCCATCTCCATTTGAATGCCAACTTACTCATAAAAAAGATAATAAAAAAAGATATTTAGCTATTGGGCATCTTATACCAAGGAAAGGTTATAAACGTTTACTAGAAATATGGGAAAACTACCTAATTAGTGGAGGTGAAGGAACGTTAAATATTGTTGGAGATGGGCCTATGAAAGATGAATTACTACAAATCATAGATGATCATCATATTTCTAGAGTCAAATTGATTGGTAGTACAAAAGATATGCTAAATGTCTATAAAGATCATGATGTTTTACTATGTACAGCCCATGCTGAAGGTTTACCAATGACATTTATTGAAGCGCAATCTTTTTCTTTACCTATAATATCATATGATATTAAAACTGGCCCATCTGAAATAATTATTGATGGTAAAAATGGATTCCTCATTGAAGACAATAATGAAGAAGTTTTCGTAAAGAAAATGTTTCTAATTGAAAACAGTAAATTTTATGAATCATTATCCAGAAATTCATTAATATCGTCAAATAATTATTCTTATGATAAAATTTTTTCTAAATGGAGTGCATTATTTAATGAATAACAACTCTATCATGTTTTCTGTACTAATGTCTTTATATCATAAAGAAAAATATTATTATTTTGATAAATGTTTAGAGAGTCTATATTTTCAAACATTACCTATAACAGAAATTATATTAGTTCTAGATGGGGCTATTAACGATTATTTAATAAAAACTATAAACAAGTGGAAAAATAAATTACCATTAAAAATCTATCCTCTTGAAGTTAACGTTGGTTTAGGTAATGCTTTAAACTTTGGTTTAAAAAAATGTCAATTTGAAATTGTTTTTAGGATGGATACTGATGATATTTGCCTTCCTAACCGATTTGAAAAACAAATTGAATATATTACTAATAATCCTGATATTTTATTACTTGGTTCTGCAACAGAAGAATTTGATGAAAATATGGAAAACTCTTTTGGCTATCGAACCAATCCAACAGAACATAACGCTATCGTCAATTATGCAAAAAAAAGAAACCCCTTTAATCACATGACTGTTGCTTTTAAAAAAGATGCTGTTTTATCTGTTGGAGGATATCAACATCATTTATTTATGGAAGATTATAACTTATGGATTAGAATGATTTCTTCTGGATATAAAGTAGCTAATTTACCTGATGTTCTTGTAAAAGTTAGAGCTGGAAATTCTATGGTTACAAGAAGAAAAGGCATTAAATATATAAAAAGTGAATACAAATTAGCTAAATTAAAAATAAAAACACATCTAGATAATTCTTTTTCTGCATATTCTATTTTTCTATTAAGAAGCATTCCTAGGATTCTACCTACCTCTTTTTTATCTAAAATTTACAAAATATTAAGAAAATAATTAAGGTATTTCTATGCTAACAATCATCGGTGGCTCAGGCTTTATTGGTACTCGCTTATCAGATCAATTAACTAAAGAAAATATTGAGTTTAAAATTGTGGATATTGCTAAAAGCGATAAATATCCTGAAAAATGGGTCTTTGGCGATGTCACTAAACCAGAATCTTTACTCGAGCCATTAAAAGGCTCTGATGTAATTATCAATTTAGCAGCGCAACATAAAGATAATGTTCATCCTATTAGTTTGTATTATGAAGTTAATGTCGATGGAGCTAAAAATGTTTGTGATGTTGCTGAAAAACTAAATATCAAACATATTGTATTTACTTCATCTGTTGCTGTATATGGTTTTGTCGAAAAAGAAACAGGTGAAGATGGCGAGTTCCATCCATTTAATGATTATGGAAAATCAAAACTTGAAGCTGAACATAAGTATGAAGCTTGGTATAAAAAAGATAATACAAATACATTAATCGTAATCAGACCAACTGTTGTATTTGGTGAAGGAAATAGAGGAAATGTATACAACCTATTCCGCCAAATAGCATCAGGTAAATTTTTAATGGTAGGTTCAGGTAATAATAAAAAATCTATGGCTTATGTAGAAAATATTGCGGCTTTCTTAAAATTTGCTACTCAAATAGAATCTGGTCATCATATATTTAATTATATAGATAAGCCTGATTTTACTATGAATGAGTTAACCGATATTATCTATACTGCTCTCGACAAACGCCATAGTCATATTAAAGTACCTTATGCTGTTGGGCTTCTTGGTGGCTATTGCTTTGATATTCTGGCTAAAGTGACAGGTAAAGAATTTCCTGTAAGTAGTATTCGAATTAAAAAATTCTGTGCACGTACTCAATTTAAATCAAATAGTATTGCTAACACTCATTTTAAAGCGCCAGTCTCTCTTGAACAAGGTATTGCGAATACAGTTAAAAATGAATTTATGTAATAAATAAATTCCACAATATCTTTTTATTAACAAATAATTAAAATACACCCTACGCTTCTCGACTTAAATTTCTAATCAAAAATTAATTTTATGTTAATTGTATAAGTATATGATAAATATTGTCGCTCAATACACTATACCTTTACTAAAAATTGAAGAAAAACACTAAAATATATTTTTATTCTAGTATAGTGAATTTATTTAAATACATATACTTTAGATAAGAGAAACACATGAAAATCACTATCTCCGGTACCGGCTATGTCGGTCTATCTAACGGGATACTCCTTTCCCAGCACAACAAAGTTGTTGCATTAGATATCAATAAAGAAAAAGTCGAACTATTAAACCAAAAAATCTCTCCTATCTCTGATAAAGAAATTGAAGAGTTTTTAGCTACTAAAGAGCTCGATTTTACGGCAACTTTAGATAAAGAATTCGCTTATAAAGATGCTGAATTCGTTATCATTGCCACTCCTACCGATTATGATCCTAAAACTAACTACTTTAACACCTCTTCTGTAGAGTCGGTTATTCGTGATGTTTTAGAATATAATCCAAACACCACTATGATTATAAAATCAACCATTCCAGTTGGTTTTACTAAGCAGATGAGAGAAAAATATCATACCGATAATATTATCTTCTCTCCTGAGTTCTTACGTGAAGGTCGCGCCCTTTACGATAACCTTTATCCATCTCGTATTGTGATTGGTGAGCAATCTGCAAGAGCAGAGAAATTTGCTGAGCTTTTACAACAAGGGGCATTAAAAAAAGATATTGATGTTCTTTTTACTGACTCTACAGAAGCAGAAGCAATCAAATTATTTGCCAATACTTATCTCGCACTGCGTGTGGCTTATTTTAATGAACTCGATAGCTACGCCCAAGCTTACGGCTTAAACGCAAGACAAATTATTGAAGGTGTCTGTTTAGATCCACGTATTGGTAATCACTATAACAACCCCTCATTTGGTTATGGTGGCTACTGCTTACCAAAAGATACTAAACAACTGTTAGCCAACTACGAATCAGTACCTAATAATATCATTGGTGCCATTGTTGAAGCTAACCGCACTCGTAAAGACTTTATTGCTGATTCTATTATTGCTAAATCGCCGAAAATTGTTGGTGTTTATCGTTTAATTATGAAATCAGGCTCTGATAATTTCCGCTCATCTTCAATCCAAGGCATTATGAAGCGTATTAAAGCGAAAGGGATTGAAGTGGTGATTTATGAGCCAGAAATGAAAGAAGAGACTTTCTTTAACTCAAAACTCATTCGTGATTTAGATGCGTTTAAAGCCATGTCTGATGTCATTATTACCAATAGAATGGCTTCTGCACTAAACGATGTTGAAGAAAAAGTTTATACTCGTGATCTCTTTGGTAACGATTAAAACTAATTTATATGCTCAATATCGTCTTATTTGAACCCGAAATTCCACCGAATACGGGTAATATTATCCGCCTGTGTGCTAACACAGGCTTTCATCTTCATTTGATCCAACCATTGGGTTTTACTTGGGATGATAAACGGCTACGCCGTGCAGGGCTTGATTATCGTGAGTTTGCTGATATCAAACAGCATCACGATTATTATGCTTTTTTAGAAAGTGAAGGATTAAACCCTGATAATGCACAATCCCCGACAGGTGCACGATTGTTTGCATTAACCACTAAAGGTACCCCTGCCCATAGTAATGTAAGTTATCAAGATGGGGATTATCTGCTCTTTGGCCCTGAGACACGAGGTTTACCACCTTATGTGCTGGATAATATGCCAACACAACAAAAAATCCGTGTGCCAATGTTAGCGGATAGCCGTAGTATGAATCTTTCTAATACGGTTGCCGTGGTTGTTTTTGAGGCATGGCGCCAATTAGGCTATCCGGGTGCGTTATTAAGAGATTAGTTTTACTAATTATTGCTTATATTATTTCAAAAACGCTTTGCATTCTTGATAAAGCGTTTTTATTTATCATCATTTTGCGGTTTACCGCTTAAAATTAGGTTATAACATGCATAATGTTACATTATCTTTTAAATATTCTCATCATATAAGCCAGTATATATATGGTTTTTTACTTTTAAGTAAAAACAATATAATAAAACTATCTAATATAGATAAAGATACAAATATCACTGGAGCGCAGCATATATTAAGAGCAAATATTGATGGTAAAAAAATAATATATGATGCAAATGATGGCGATCATATAGATAGAGGTTTTTTTTCTATTCCTGATTATGAATGGTGTGACTTATATTTTAAAAGAAGTTATTCCAATCAACTAGCGGAACAATTTCCTAAATGTAGACCTCTTGGGTTTAATTATGAAATAAAGCCTTTTTATGGAATGATAGATCGTTTTTTTGGTGATATTCGTAGGTTAATGGGTAAAGAAATTGTAAAGCATACTGATTTAGAAATCATACCTAACGTATCAAATAATCCTAAAATATTATTTCTAACTAGGTTGTGGGAGCCTAACCCACTTAAAGACAATGCGTCAAAAATTGAGTTAGAATACTACAATGAAACAATACAACTTAATAAAGTCAGAATGGATGCATTGAATATGATCCATGCCCAATTCAATGAAAGATCTACTATTGGTATTAATGATATTCCATATTCAAGAAGAATGGCGCCAGATTTTATATTACCGAAAGAAAAAACACATCGAAGAAATTTTATTAATATGATGAAAGAACATGAAATATGTATTACATCAACTGGTTTACATAAATCAACAGGATGGCGCTTTGGAGAATTTGTAGCTGCATCTCGCGCTATTATTTCTGAACCATTAAATTACGTAGTTCCTGGTAATTTTGATAATTACCTTCCTTTCAATAATATTGAAGAATTATATCTGGCAATTGAAAAGCTGGTTAATGATAAAGAGTTAAGATATGACATGATGAAAAGAAACAATATTTATTATAATAATTATTTAAAACCAGATAGGTTAATATTAAATACAATAACTTCATTATAATTAACTATTTTTAATATACAATTGGCTGATAAAATTTATCATATCTTATTTAGGACTTTATACCCGCCTGATATCGGCAATCACTTTCGTGATATACCGACACCCTTCTCCCACATCCTTTAATACTAATGCATGGGCGCCAATAATCGCATTATCACCAATATTAATCTCTCCACCAATAATGGATGAATTACAGCCAATATAAACATGGTTTCCTACTTGGATATTGGCTTTTCCCCCTTTCTCTTTTACGCCAATAGTCACCCCTTGCATAATAGTGACATATTCCCCCAGTTGGCAGTAATTAGTCAGTACAATGCCAATCGGGTGTGGTAAAGAAAGGCCTTTACCAATACGAGTTTTTAACGAGATATCATTACAGTATTTACGGTTATTGCTAGCACCGATCCGAATACCTAATTTATGTAAAAAGCGATGGGGAGAGAAATAAAAATATTGTGCTACCCGCCACCAAAATAGGTAACGGGAACGCTGACAGAAAAATACTCGATGAAATAGCCTTAACCAACTAAAGGGTTTTTTATCACCAATATATTCAGCCTGTAAGCAATCTTTTAGTTCAGCAAGGGTAACCTTAGCTTGGGCATGCATAGTTAAATACCATCACCACACTCAAAGCCGGGTACAACACCATTAAAGTGTTGATCCATATCGAATGACGGTTTTTCACTATCAGGACGACCGACAATGCGGGCAGGCACCCCGGCCACCGTAGTATGAGCTGGTACTTCATGTAATACTACCGAGCCAGCACCAATTTTAGCACCACGACCAATTTCGATATTACCAAGGATTTTAGCTCCTGCGCCAATCATTACCCCTTCACGCACTTTCGGGTGACGATCACCTCCTGTTTTACCTGTTCCCCCTAAGGTCACAGATTGTAAAATAGAGACATCATTTTCAACCACCGCCGTTTCACCAATCACAATACCTGTCGCATGGTCGAGCATAATACCGTATCCAATACGTGCCGCTGGGTGGATATCCACCCCAAAGGTGACTGATATTTGGTTTTGTAGATAAATAGCTAGCGCTTGGCGATTTTGTTGCCATAGCCAATGGGCAATACGGTAGGCTTGTAGTGCATGAAACCCTTTTAAATAGAGCAGTGGGGTAGAATATTTATCCACCGCGGGATCACGTAGGCGTACCGCGGAGAGATCACAAGCGGCCGACTCAATCATTGAGCTATCGTGACTATAAGCCTCTTCAACAATTTCGCGAACTGCAATGGCTGGCATAGTCTGAGTTGCCAGCTTATTGGCCAGCATATAGCTTAATGCACTACCTAAATTTTCGTGTTTGAGAAGTGTCGCATGAAAGAAACTGGCTAACATTGGCTCACAATCTGCCAATGCACGCGCTTCGCTTTTAATATGATCCCAGACTCTTGTTAGTTCTTCTAGCGACATACTCACTCTCATTTTTTACACCAAAGCCTAAGTAAATACTTAGGCTTTGAATTTTCAAACAAATGGATAGTTAAAACAGATACCCTAAGAATATTATTTAAAATAAACTGACTACAGGCTACTGTCTATCTCATCTTTGGTTGCTCGCCCTAATAAAGCCAATGCAGCCTCTTTTACATCTTTATGTTGATATAAAATTTGGTAAATCTGTTCGGTGATTGGCATTTCTACACCCACTTGTTCGGCTAATGCGCGAACTTCTTTGGTGTTACGATAACCTTCGACTACCTGGCCAATTTTCTCTTGGGCTGTATCAACATCTAAACCTTGACCTAGCATCATACCAAAGCGACGATTACGTGATTGATTGTCTGTACAGGTTAAAACCAAATCACCCAAACCAGCCATGCCCATAAAAGTTGCCGCATCTGCACCTAAGGCTTTACCTAAGCGGCTCATTTCGGCTAGACCTCGGGTAATCAGTGCGGTACGCGCATTAGCGCCAAATCCCATACCATCAGACATACCCGCACCAATAGCAATCACGTTTTTAACAGCGCCACCCAGTTGCACACCGATAAAATCAGGGTTTTTATAGACTCGGAAACTTTTACCACAATGAAATAGCTGTTGTAACTGCTCTAAAAAGAGATTATCCGTCGAGGCCACTGCAATCGCGGTGGGCAAACCCGCTGCAAGCTCTTTAGCAAAAGTAGGGCCAGATAATACTGCGAGCGGGATTTCATTACCTAATACTTCACGGGCAACATCTTGTAATAAGCGACCAGTATGTGCTTCAAGACCTTTTGTCGCCCAAACAACACGTGCATCCTGACGTAAAAAGGGTTTGATTTGTTGCAGTACTTCACCAAACACATGGCTTGGGATCACCACAAGAATATTACGGCTCGCTTCAATCGCTTTTTGCAAAGAAGCTTCCATATATAAACTATCAGGAAAGGAAACATCGGGCAGAAAGGCTTGATTACAGCGCGCTTGTTCTAATGCCGCAACGTGCTTGGGATCATGCCCCCACAGCACAACATCGTGCCCATTACGCGCTAAGGTAATCGCTAAAGCGGTGCCGTATGAACCGGCACCGATAACTGTCATAGAAGCGTTCATTAAGCTTCTTCAACTCCTGAGTTTGCTGCATCCTGTTGCTGTTGTTGCTGTAAATAGTTCATAAACAACGCATCAAAGTTAACAGGTGCTAAGTTTAATTGTGGGAAAGTACCACGACCCACTAAGTTGGTGATACATTCACGTGCATAAGGGAATAGTACGTTCGGGCAGTATGCACCTAAGCAATGTGCTAATTGTGTACCTTCGATACCTTCAACAGTAAAGATACCTGCTTGTTGTACTTCACACAGGAAAGCGGTTTCTTCTTCCATTGTTGCCGTAACAGTGACACGTAAGATAACTTCATATACATTTTCAGCTAGCGTATTAGAAGAAGTATCTAAATCTAATTTAACTTCTGGTTGCCACTCTTTTTGGAAAACTTGTGGGGCATTTGGCGCTTCGAAAGAGATATCTTTTGTGTAGATACGTTGAATTTGAAAAGTCATCTCTTGGTTTTGCTGTTCTGACATAATAATCTTACCTTTTTATATCCTTATTAAATTGAATAGCAGTAAGTATAGAACTCAATCTGCCCGCTCGTTACTTTTTACCTTTTGCCAGTGGTAAATTCTCACCACTCCAACCTGAAAGACCATCTTTTAAAATAAAGACTTTTTCAAAACCTAATTTGATAAGGCTTTCAGCAGGTTTTGCACCCTCAATACCTGATGGTGATACCACAATCACCGGCTGTGATTTATATTTCTCCAGCTCAGCAATATTGTTACTTTTGATCTCAGAAGGCGTTAAATTGATAGAATCGATGATGTGTCCTTTACGGAACTCATCACGGCTACGGATATCAACACAAACCGCATTCTCTTTGTTTATCAAAGAAATCGCTTCTGTACGGGAAATATTTTTCGTTTTAGAAAAAAGGCCTTTAAAGGTCAATACAATGACCGCCACCAGCAGCGCAATCCAGATAAAACTTAACAGGGTGTGCCGGCTAAAAAATTGCATTACTTCTTGCAGCATAGGATGCAATCACTCTCGTTAGTTAAAAATAGTATTAAAGAGCCAAAGTATACCTTTGTCATGGCGCAATTACAGCCTATTCCTTCGTTTCTCTTTCAGTTTTTGCGGAAAGTTTCTCAACAATCATTTTTTTTATTGACGGATTTATGTACCATTAGCGCCGAAAAATCCTGTAAAACAGCGTTTAAAAGAGTCTCTCTTTTCACTTTACCGGATCTCTCTTCAGGTAAGCTATTAAGAAATCAGCATTCATCATCAAAGCCTGTGACAAAAATAGTCACTCGTACGTAGAATTTCACACCTGTCTGAGATACAACCACTATTTGTTATTTATTAAAAGTATTGAGAACACGAGCATGTCGCAAACAAATCAAGTGCCTAAAATTGGATTCGTTTCTTTAGGTTGTCCTAAAAATTTGGTGGACTCTGAACGTATCCTCACCGAACTGCGTACAGAAGGTTATCAAGTTGTTCCTACCTATGATGATGCTGATTTAGTCATCGTCAATACCTGTGGCTTTATTGATAGCGCAGTACAAGAATCTCTTGAAGCCATTGGCGAAGCACTCAATGAAAACGGTAAAGTTATCGTCACCGGTTGTTTAGGTGCCAAAGAAAATCAAATCCGTGAAGTTCACCCAAAAGTGCTGGAAATCACCGGCCCTCATAGTTATGAACAAGTGTTATCACATATTCATCACTATGTTCCCAAACCTTCCCATAACCCATTTACCAGCTTGGTTCCCGAGCAGGGCGTTAAATTAACCCCTCGTCATTACGCTTATCTAAAAATTTCTGAAGGTTGTAATCACCGTTGTACTTTTTGCATTATTCCTTCAATGCGAGGTGATTTAGACAGTCGCCCAATTGGTGAAGTGTTAAATGAAGCGAAAAGATTAGTCAATGCTGGGGTGAAAGAGTTACTGGTTATCTCACAAGATACTTCTGCTTATGGGGTTGATACCAAACATCAAACCGGTTTTTGGGATGGTATGCCCGTTAAAACCAGTATGGTAAGTTTATGTGAACAACTAGCAAAATTGGGGATTTGGGTACGTTTACATTATGTTTACCCTTATCCACATGTGGATGAGGTTATTCCATTAATGGCAGAAGGCAAAATTTTGCCTTATTTAGATATTCCGCTACAACACGCTAGCCCGAAAGTGCTGAAATTAATGAAGCGCCCAGGCTCTGTTGAGCGGACTTTAGAGCGTGTAAAACGTTGGCGAGAAATTTGTCCTGAATTAACGTTACGTTCAACCTTTATTGTCGGTTTCCCGGGGGAAACAGAAGAAGATTTCCAAATGCTATTGGATTTCTTGACCGAAGCTCGTTTAGATCGCGTGGGTTGTTTTAAATATAGCCCCGTTGAAGGTGCGAAAGCGAATGAATTACCCGATCCAGTTCCTGAAGAGGTAAAAGAAGAGCGTTACCATCGTTTTATGCAACTACAGCAACAAATTTCCACCGAACGTCTGCAAGAAAAAATAGGTAAAGTTTTACCGGTTATCATTGATGAAGTGGATGAAGAAGGTGCTATTGGCCGTAGTATGGCGGATGCACCGGAAATTGATGGTGCTGTTTACCTTAATGAGCAGTTTGATGTCGAGCCAGGACAGATTGTACGTGTGCTGATTGAGCATGCCGATGAATATGATCTGTGGGGTACCATCGTCGAACAATAACTTATCCTGTGTACAGCGTGATAGCTATTCTATTGCGCTGTTACACATTGTGCTGCTTTTTTCCTCTTTCCGACTATTATTGCTTTATTATCATCTCTGAGTTCATTAGATTAACTGTTAGGTATTATCTGAAATTACGACTTTATTTCCTGTTAACTGGTCAGTTGATTAGCGACATGAAATAATCTTATAAACTGTTATTAAAGGTACTTTGGTCAGATGGCAGAGAAAAAGGATCTTCAGAACACAACACACCGTACTTACCGTGTATTTTCTTTACCGTTAATCACGCTACTGATTAGCACATCTCTGTTTTCTGCAACCAGCGCTTTTGCCAATACATTAACGGATAATCGTAGTCAGTTAAAAGATCTGCAAACCACCATTGCTGAAAAAGAAAAGCGCGTTCAAGAGCAACAAAAACAGCGTACTGCTTTACTTGGACAACTCAAATCACAAGAGACGCAAATCGCTAATGCCAGTCGCTCTGTGCATGAGACGCAAAACCGCTTACAAACCTTAGCTAAAGAGATCAAAACCATCACAGCAAATATTGCCCGATTGCAAAAGCAATATAACCAGCAACAAGCACTGTTAGCACGCCAACTCGATGCGGCTTACCGACAAGGGAAACATCAAGGTATTGAGTTACTGTTTCGCGGTGAAGAAGGTCAGCGAGAAGAGCGGATCTTAGCCTATTACAGTTATATAAATGAAGCGCGTAAACAGTCAATGGAGCAATTGACGCAAACTTCTAAAGAGCTACAGGCGGAAAAAGACGCCCAACAAGCGAAACAGAACGAGCAAAAGCAGGTACTCACCAAACAGCAACAAGAGAAACAAAAACTAGATAATGCGCTAGCTGCACGTCAAAAAACATTAACGCAACTAGAATCAACCTTAAAAGAAGATCAACGCAATTTAGCCACCATGCGTGCTAATGAAACACGCTTAAGAAATAAAATTGCTCAAGCAGAGCGTGAAGCCAAAGCGCGAGCTGAGCGTGAAGCACGGGAAGCGGCTCGTATTGCCGCCAAGCAACGTGAAGCGCAACAGCGTGGTTCGACCTATAAACCCACCGCCGAAGAACGCTCTTTAATGTCCCGTACTGGCGGATTGGGTAAACCTGCAGGTCAGGCTATTTGGCCTATTAGAGGCAGTTTATTACACCGCTTTGGTGAGTCTATTTCTGGCTCGGGTGAATTACGTTGGAAAGGAATTGTGATCCCCGCGGCACAAGGCACTGAAGTAAAAGCGATTGCGGATGGTCGGGTGCTGTTAGCCGACTGGCTACAAGGGTATGGTTTAGTGGTCGTCGTCGAGCACGGTAAAGGGGATATGAGCCTTTATGGCTATAACCAAAGTGCGTTAGTCAATGTTGGTCAACAAGTCAAAGCTGGACAACCTATCGCCTTGGTAGGAAACAGTGGTGGACAAGAGCGCTCAGCGCTCTATTTTGAAATTAGACGCCAAGGAAAAGCAGTCAACCCAGTTCCTTGGCTTGGGAGGTAGTTTTGCATTTACTTGGCACATTACAACGAAATATCGCGCTAACACTTAGTTTAATGTTGCTAAGTTTTCTATTCAGTGCACCTGCTTTTTCGGCAAAATTGGCTATTGTTATTGATGATTTTGGTTATCGAAAAAAAGAAGATAACCAAATCTTACAACTGCCAACAGCCGTTTCTATTGCCATCTTACCCAACTCACCCCATGGTAAAGAGATGGCGACGAAAGCCCATGCCCAAGGACGAGAAATTCTTATTCATATGCCAATGGCACCCATTAGCAAACAGCCATTAGAAAAAGATACCTTAAAGCCTTCCATGGATCAGGCTGAAATTAATCGTATTATTCAAAATGCAATTAATCGTGTGCCTTATGCTGTGGGTATGAATAATCATATGGGGAGTGCGATGACATCGGATAGGCAAGCGATGGATAGAGTGATCAAAGCCCTTAATCATTCTGATCTCTATTTTCTTGATAGTGTCACTATAGGCAATACGCAAGCGGCCACGGCAGCCAAAGCGGCTGGCGTTCCTTCTTTACGCCGGCATGTATTTTTAGATAATGTGCAAACAGAAGCAGAAACCCGACAACAGCTTAATCGTGCTATTAATTTAGCGCGTAAAAATGGCTTTGCCATTGCCATTGGTCACCCCCACCCTTCAACCGTAAGGGCATTACAACAGCAGTTGCCACTACTACCTGCCGATATTCAGTTAGTCGCACCCAGTGGTTTGTTAACCCCTTCACCAGACAGCCCAATGGTACAAGAGCCACCCGCTGTTATACCGCCAACAGAACAATCTAAAGAGCCAAAACCTGCAACATGGTTAAAACCAGCACAACAAGCCATTATTTCAATGAAAAAAAGTACTCTTATGAAAGTACTTACTAAAAAATTAATGACCTTCGAACAAGATAAGCAATTCCCTTCCCAGCATTTAGAAAGCAACAAAGATAAAGTCGAATAAATAAAAATATTTAGTGGAAAATATTCAGATCAAATTAGGTTACTTGAAGAAAAAGAAGATGATATTAATTTCTATTTTTTGAGAGGACTAGGCTAATTGTTTTGTTTATTATATCCCCAAAAGACAAATCCCAAGGTCTGCTAACTAAAGCTCGCCTCGGGACTCTAAGTAGATTGTTTAAGGGCGCATAACAACACAAGTTGCCAGTGGGGCCAAAAAACTGCTCTGAAAGGGATTATAGAAAAACATGGCGGAAAGTCAACAACCTTACCCATATACAGAAATAGTTAACTTAAAACAAAAAGCACATTAAAAAGAATATTGCTATTTTTGGTGATTCTGAAAGTTTTCTTCATGCAAAGAAAATATTTCAAAGTAAAAAAATAAAATATCTAGTTGTTACAAATTCAAATAATCTTGTTAGAGGAATAATAGAAAAGCCTCATCGACAAATATAATACAAATCTATTTTACCCTTAATATAGGTATTTATTTAAAAGAGGTAGCGCCCTTTCACCGTTCAGGGCGCTTTATAACTCCTACTGCCAATCTAAAATTACTTTGCCCGATCGACCTGAACGCATAATATCAAAGCCTTTTTGGAATTCATCGATAGGAAATTGATGAGTAATAATCGGTGAGAGATCAAGCCCCGACTGGATCAGCGCCGCCATCTTATACCATGTTTCAAACATCTCACGACCATAAATACCTTTAATAAATAATCCTTTAAAAATGACTTGCCCCCAATCAATAGCCATATCTGAGGGAGGAATACCCAGTAAAGCAATACGACCACCATGATTCATCGTACTAAGCATGGTGCGAAAAGCCGGTGGCGCACCGGACATTTCTAATCCAACATCAAAGCCTTCGGTCATACCTAATTCTTTCATCACATCTGTTAGATTTTCTTTGCTAACATTGACTGCTCGGGTGACACCCATTTTTTTAGCCAGATCAAGGCGGTATTCATTAACATCGGTGATCACCACATGGCGAGCCCCCACATGTTTACAGATTGCAGCCGCCATAATACCAATGGGTCCCGCACCTGAAACCAGTACATCTTCCCCCACTAAATCAAAAGATAACGCTGTGTGTACTGCGTTACCAAAGGGATCAAAAATAGCCGCCAGTTCATCCGGAATATTGTCAGGAATTTTAAATGCATTAAAAGCGGGAATAACCAGATATTCAGCAAAACAACCGGGACGATTTACGCCAACACCAATGGTATTACGGCATAAGTGTGTACGCCCACCACGGCAATTACGACAATGACCGCAAGTAATATGCCCTTCCCCCGAGACGCGATCACCAATATTAAAACCTTTAACCTCTTGGCCAATAGCAACAATCTCACCAATATATTCATGGCCGACCACCATGGGAACCGGTATGGTTTTTTGTGACCATTCATCCCAGTTATAAATATGAACATCTGTACCACAAATGGCAGTTTTACGGATCTTGATCATCACATCGTTATGACCAAGCTCTGGTACGGGTACATCGGTCATCCAGATACCGGGTTGTGCTTTTAATTTTGACAATGCTTTCATATTAGAACCTTATGCAATCACATTAAGTTGCTTACCGATTTTAATAAATGCAGCAACAGCACGTTCAATTTGTTCTGGGGTGTGTGCCGCTGACATTTGTGTACGAATACGTGCTTGCCCTTGTGGTACTACTGGGTAGAAAAAGCCGGTGACATAAATACCTTCATCAAGTAAACGTGCTGCAAATTGTTGCGCTAATTTGGCATCTCCTAACATCACAGGAATAATCGCGTGATCAGCCCCCGCCAAAGTAAAACCTGCTGCAAATTGTTGCGCTAATTTGGCATCTCCTAACATCACAGGAATAATCGCGTGATCAGCCCCCGCCAAAGTAAAACCTGCTGCCGTCATTTTTTCACGAAAAAGTGCTGCGTTACGCCATAAACGAGCGCGCAGTTCATCCCCTGATTTCAGCATATCTAAAACTGCAATAGAGGCGCTCACAATTGCAGGGGCTAAAGAATTTGAGAATAGATAAGGACGAGAGCGTTGACGTAACCACTCCACCACTTCTTTACGAGCTGCGGTATAACCACCCGAAGCACCACCTAAAGCTTTACCTAATGTTCCTGTGATGATATCGACGCGATCTAATACATCACAATACTCATGAGTACCGCGCCCTTGTGCGCCGACAAAACCCACCGCATGCGAGTCATCCACCATGACTAATGCACCATATTCGTCAGCCAAATCACAGATACTTTTTAGATCAGCAATCACCCCATCCATAGAGAACACCCCATCGGTGGCAATCATAATATGGCGGGCATTATCTGCTTTGGCCTGTTCAAGTTGGGTACGTAACGCCACCATATCGTTATTGGCATAGCGATAACGCTTGGCTTTACATAAACGAACACCATCAATAATCGATGCGTGATTTAACGCATCAGAAATAATCGCATCTTCAGATCCCATCAGTGTTTCAAATAACCCACCATTGGCATCGAAACAAGAGGAGTACAAAATGGCATCTTCCATACCCAAAAATTCAGCGATGTTCTTTTCTAATGTTTTATGTAGATCTTGCGTTCCGCAGATAAAACGTACCGATGCCATACCAAAACCGTGGCTATCCATTCCCGCTTTCGCCGCTGCAATAAGTTGTGGGTGGTTAGCTAAACCTAAGTAGTTATTGGCACAAAAGTTAATAACATGACTACCATCAGCAACCGCAATATCGGCACTTTGCGAAGAAGTGATGATCCGCTCATTTTTAAATAAGCCATCTTGACGTGTTTGTTCGAGTTGTTGATTAATTTGTTGATAGAAAGAGTAAGTAGACATGCTTTCTCCTAAGGCAGAGACGAAAAGAGATAAGAGCTAGAGTTGACTATAATATAATCATTATTGTTTCTTATTTTATGCTTTTGTTCTATTAAAAACGACAAATGTAAATAAATAATGTTATTTATGTAATTAAGATCACTAATCATCACTGCGATTTTCAAGAATTTCAGTCTACTCTTCTATGATGAATGCTACCGTTCACGCTGTTCAGTGTTATTATAGTTGCAGAGCTAATTTTTAGATTTTATATAAAGGGGTAGCCATATGATTATCGTCACTGGCGGTGCAGGTTTTATCGGCAGCAATATTGTTAAAGCATTAAATGATGAAGGTTATACCGATATTTTAGTGGTTGATAACCTAAAAGATGGCACAAAATTTGTGAATCTTGTCGATCTTAATATCGCTGACTATATGGATAAAGAAGACTTTATTGCCAGTATTGTAGCCGGTGATGATTTTGGTGATATTGATGCCGTATTCCATGAAGGGGCATGCTCTTCTACTACCGAGTGGGATGGCAAATATATGATGGATAATAACTATCAATATTCTAAAGAGTTATTGCATTATTGCCTCGATCGCCAAATTCCTTTCTTATATGCCTCTTCTGCTGCCACTTATGGTGGCCGTACTGATCATTTTATTGAAGAAAGAAAATATGAAGCCCCACTTAATGTGTATGGCTACTCTAAATTCTTATTTGATGAATATGTGCGCCAAATTTTACCTGAAGCACAATCTATGGTGTGTGGTTTCCGTTATTTCAATGTGTATGGCCCCCGTGAAGGGCATAAAGGCAGTATGGCCAGTGTCGCCTTCCATTTAAATACACAAGTCAATGACGGGCAAAATCCCAAATTATTTGAAGGTAGTGAAACCTTCCAACGTGACTTTATTTATGTGGGTGATGTGGCTGCGGTTAATTTATGGTTCTGGCGCAACAATGTCTCCGGTATTTATAATTGTGGTACCGGCCGCGCAGAATCGTTCCAAGCCGTGGCTGATGCAGTTATCGCTTATCATAACGATAAAGAGCTCTCTGTGGAGCATATTGAATTCCCTGAGAAACTCAAAGGTCGCTATCAAGCCTTTACACAAGCTGATCTGACAAATTTACGCAAAGCAGGCTACAGCGCACCTTTTAAAACGGTCGCAGAAGGTGTTGCTCTTTATATGCAATGGTTAAATCAGGATAAGTAATCGCGGTTTATGAAAATTTTTGTGGTAGGGCCTTCTTGGGTTGGGGATATGATGATGTCCCAAAGCCTATATCGTACATTAAAAGCGTTACATCCCGCGGCAACTATTGATGTGATGGCACCCGCTTGGTGTCGTCCATTATTAGAGAAAATGCCCGAGGTCGATAATGCCATTGCTATGCCTTTAGGTCACGGTGCCTTAGCAATTGGTGAGCGTCGCCGCTTAGGTAAACAACTAAAAGCCAAAGGTTATACTCATGCTTATGTTTTACCTAACTCATTTAAATCTGCTTTATTGCCTTTCTTTGCCGCTATTCCTAAACGTACTGGCTGGCGAGGAGAAATGCGTTATGGATTATTAAATGATTTACGCCCATTGGATAAAGCTGCATTTCCATTAATGGTAGAGCGTTATGTCGCGCTAGCTTACGATAAACAGCAGGTACATTCAGCCGCTGAGTTACCAAAGCCGTTATTATGGCCAAAACTGGCTGTCTCTGACAAAGATATCACTACCACACTTAAGCACTTTTCATTATCTACACAGCGCCTTGCTATCGGTTTTTGTCCGGGGGCGGAATTTGGTCCAGCTAAACGCTGGCCTCATTACCACTACGCGACATTAGCACAGAAACTTATTAGCGAATATGGCTATCAGATTTTCTTATTCGGTTCACAAAAAGATAAGCCTGCAGGGGAAGAGATCAAACACGCCTTAACCCCCGATGCCCAAGCTGCTTGTATTAATCTGGCCGGTGAGACTACTCTTGAGCAAGCCGTTAACCTCATTGCCGCTTGTAAAGCCGTGGTCAGTAACGATTCTGGCTTAATGCATGTCGCCGCAGCATTAGAGCGTCCATTAGTTGCCCTTTATGGCCCAAGTAGTCCCGACTTTACCCCCCCGTTATCTGATAAAGCCCGTGTTATTCGTTTAATTACTGGCTATCACAAAGTGCGTAAAGGCGATGCTGAACAAGGTTATCACCAAAGCTTAATCGACATTCAACCGGAACAAGTCTTTAGCGAACTCGAGCAATTACTCGCTACGGAGCCATCGCTATGAAGCGGGTACTGATTGTTAAAACCTCTTCCATGGGGGATGTACTGCATACCCTACCAGCATTAACTGATGCAAGAGCAGCATATCCTGAGATCTGTTTTGATTGGGCCGTTGAAGAGGGTTTTGCACAAATTCCAAGCTGGCACCCAGCTGTTGATACCGTTATTCCTGTCGCAATACGCCGTTGGCGTAAAAACTGGTTTAGTGCGCCTATTCGCGCTGAGCGTGCACAATTTCGTCACGCGATACAAGCACATCATTATGATGCGGTGATTGATGCCCAAGGTTTACTAAAAAGCGCTTTTTTAGTTACACGCTATGCGAAAGGCACTAAGCACGGCTATTCTCGTCAAAGTGCTAGAGAGCCTTTAGCGAGTTTTTTCTATGATATTCGCCACAATGTCAGTAAAAAAATGCATGCGGTAGAGCGTATCCGCCAGCTATTTGCCCTCAGCCTTAATTACCCACTCCCCACCACTCAAGGGGACTATGGTATAGCACAGCATTTTCTCTCATTACCCGCTATTGATAAACGCCCTTATTTAGTCTTCTTACACGCCACTACCCGTGATGAGAAACATTGGCCCGAGACCCATTGGCGAGAGTTAATTGCATTACTGGCGAATTCAGGTTTACGTATCAAACTACCTTGGGGCGCAGAGCATGAACATCAGCGTGCAATACGCCTTGCTCAAGGTTTTGACTATGTTGATGTATTACCCAAAATGTCACTCGCAGAAGTGGCTCAAGTGATTGCCGGAGCGCAAAGTGTCGTTTCTGTCGATACCGGATTAAGCCATTTAACCGCAGCCTTAGATAAGCCGAATATTACCCTCTTTGGCCCTACCGATCCGGGATTAATCGGCGGTTATGGTAAGGCACAAAGGTCGTTAAAAGCAGCAGGTGGGGATATTGGGGAGATCACGCCTCAAAAGGTTTTTAATATACTTAATATTTAACCCAATACCCTAAAAGTTATTTATCTTTTAGGGTGTTATTTACTGCAGTTAGAACCTCATCAACAGTAATCAAGTCCATCGAAAGTGCTCTATTTTCATCTTGTTGCGGGATCTTATGGATAATAGTATGAATATCAAGATCTTGATAAGGTCCTGTCCACTTTGGATTTGCGGTTACAAATAAACTTACCGTAGGTACTTGTAATGCTATTGCCAAATGTAGCGGGCCGGTGTCTCCCGTAACTAATACCGCCATGGTTTTTATTTGACTTAACAGATCAGGTAGTGAGGTTTTTCCTACCAGATTTTCTATATTTTGATGATATCTTTCAGGTAATAAAGCAAAAAACTCTTCTGGCAATTCCAGCTCTCTCGATGAACCTATTAGCTTTATTTGTAATAATGGCGCACTATCAATTAATTTTTTCGCTAATTCCACGAAAGATCCAACAGGCCATCTACGCTCTTGTGTTGATGCTCCCATCTGAAAACCAACAATGCTATTGTTACTTTGAGCTAATGGTTCTATTTTACAAGGGAGCTCCATTCTAGTATCAGAACAATCAATTCCTAAATAACGAATAATATTTAATTTGCTTTGGATCACATGATATTGAGAGGGTTGGTGTTCAGCAATAATCCATTTTCGGAACCACTCAGGAATAACATGAAAAGTATTGCGTAAAATATATTGGCAACCTGCCATCACAGCAAATAATACGTCATAAGGAAGGTGGGAATGTAAAATAATCGCTAACTCAGGTTTATACTTTTTAGCTTGTAAAGCCACCGGTAACAAGTTTCTGATCTTATTATCCCAATACACCACACTATCTATTTGCTCATAGTTTTCCACTAATAGCTTATTTTTTACACTAGAAACCAGTGTGATATGTGCATCAGGATAATGTGCACGAATTGCTCTGATGGCTGGGGTATTAAACATAAAATCCCCCAACGCTGTGGTTGAAAAAATAACAATACTGTTAAATTTGATATCAGATGAAAATGTTGCCGTTTTTTTCATCTTACCAAAGAGTGGGTTATAGAGATTTAGAAAATAGTGCACCCATTTTAATTTCTTTAACTTCATCTTATTTTGCCTGCACTTTATTTTGATAATACTCAGCCAATGTCATTCCCTGTACTTTATCTTGTAAGAAATTAAATAGTGTTTCTAAATCATTATATAAGCCATCAATATCTTGTTCTGTTCTAAAAGTAGGGCTTCCACCAGGCATAAACTCAGAGGAGTGCAACATAAATTCAATATGAGAGTGACCTTGGGCTAAAGATTTTTGTGCCACTTCAATCATTTGCTGTGCATTTCCCCCTTTAGGGCGTAACCAATTCACTGAAGGTGAGCGTTGTTTACCTCTTAGCTTATCGTACCCTTGCTTAATTTTATTCATAAAAGGGGAATGTTTATATTGAATACTCATTGGCACTTCAAGTAACGTTGAATCCCCTGCTTTGCTGATATCATTAACATCCATAAAGTACGCATGGCTTGGGAAATTACTGTAATCTGTACCGCCTGATTGTGCCGGATCACCTTTAGTAAAACGCCAATCGACTTTGGGTGTGACAGAGCAATCGACTTGATAACCAAATTCAATCAATAGCTGCGCATAAGTTTCATTAAATGCCCAACGCCCAGCACGGTGACTTAACATTTTTGTTTGTAATTTATTTTCCAGTAAGTCAGTCATAAAGGCAATTTTGTCGCGCATCTGCGATTTGGGATATTCAATTAAATAAGGCTGATAATGAAGATCATTGTCCGTTAACGCAACAATTGGGGGACTATTCCATGCATGAAGGTGCATACCAATTTCCCCAGTGTTACGGGCAATCACATCTTGTGCAAACTCAATATAGGCTTCATCTATTGCCATTTCATAGTTGGTTAGCCAAACGGGTTTAAATTGAAAACGTTCGCAAAGTTGCTGAAAACGGGGTAAAAAATGCGTATTTTGCGTAGTAATGTTATGCTCATTTTCCCAAAGATTATCGCCTTCGGTATCTAATGTGATAATAAATGCTGGTTTTTTCATGCATTCCCCGTCAACTTATGGATTATAGGCTCATAATTGTATCAATTGACTTATGTTACGCAGTAGAAAACGTCAATTCAAATAATATAAACAAGGTATGGTAGATGCATTCTACGGATTTGTTTACAATTAAAGTATCTCATTGAAGCTAAAGTAATTATGAATAATATAAATCAATCATTTAACAGAATACTGGTTATTAAACTTCAACATCATGGAGATATGTTATTAACGACACCTGTTATTAATTCGTTAAAATCAGCTTATCCTAATGCAAAGATTGATGTTTTATTATACAAAGAAACATTACCGATGCTTGAACATAATCCATTAATAAATCATATTTTTTATCTTGACCGAAATTGGAAATATCAAGGTAAGTTCACACGATTAAAAAAAGAGTGGCAACTAGGGAAAATCTTACAAAAACAGCAATATGACTTAGTGGTGAATTTAGCTGACCAATGGAAAGCCGCTATTTTCGCCTTAGTTACCAAAGCCCCAGTGCGCCTAGGGTTTGAATTTGAAAAACGGCAAAATAGTAAGTTTTGGCAAAAATGTCATAACATTATTGTCCCTACTGCAGAGCATGGACAATTACACACTGTAGAGCAAAATCTTTCTATTCTAGCCCCTCTTAATGTACCAATTATTTCTGATGTTACCATGGCATATAGCCACCAAGATAAACAATGGTTAGAAGAGACAATTAAAAAGCATCATATCCCTAAAAACTATATTGTTATTCAACCAACCTCTCGTTGGTTTTTTAAATGTTGGAATGAAGATAAAATGGCGACATTAATTACTCAGCTTCAGCAAGATAATTACTCAATTGTGTTAACATCAGGGCCAGAAGCGAAAGAGCTTGAGATGATAGAAAATATTTTAGCTCAGTGTCCTGATAAAACATCAATTAATGTATTAGCAGGAAAAACATCACTCTCTCAGCTTGCGGCATTAATTGATCATGCGGCTCTTTTTATTGGTGTTGATTCTGTAGCTATGCATATGGCGGCTGCATTAAAAACACCGCTAGTCGCACTCTTTGGCCCATCAAAACTAGAGCATTGGCATCCTTGGCAAGCCATTGGAGAAACTATTTGGGCAGGTAATTACGCTAAAATCCCCCACCCAGATCAAATAAAAACCGATACACAACAACGTTATCTTTCTGCTATTCCCGTTGATGCTGTATTTAATGCAGCAAAAAGGTACTTAAGCTAATGAACGCCCCTTTACGATTAGCCATTGTTAGACAAAAATACCGTCCAGATGGCGGTGCTGAGCGCTTTATCGCACGTGCACTTGATGCCTTATCTAGTGATGCACTAGAACTTAACGTCATTACTCGACAATGGCAGGGTGATACCCATCCTGATTGGCATATACATCTATGCAACCCCAAAAAATATGGTCGTATTAGTCGGGAGTCTGGTTTTGCTAAAGCGGCTAGAGCATGCTGGCAAGAAAACCACTTTGATATTGTACAAAGCCATGAGCGTATCGCGGGATGTGATATTTTTCGTGCAGGTGATGGCGTACATCGTCGTTGGTTATTACAACGACAGAAAATATTACCTCGTTGGAAAGGACGTTGGTTATTTTATGATAGATACCACCGTTATGTGATGAATGCAGAACAACAGATGTATGCTGATCCAGCGTTAAAACAAGTTATTTGTAACTCACAGATGGTGAAAAAGGAAATTATTGCGGATTTTGGCCTCTCTGCCGATAAAATATCTGTTATTTATAATGCAATTGACCATAATGTTTTTGTACCAGCAACAAATTCTCAAAAACAGCGCTTAAAAACACAGTATAATATCCCTCAAGATAAGCCTTGTTTTATTTATGTAGGATCGGGATTTGAACGAAAAGGGTTAGCTGCAGCTATTTCAGCCATTGCCAATACATCGTCAATCTTACTTGTCGTAGGTAGTGATAAAAATCAGCCAAAATATGAACAACTTGCAACACAATTAGGCTGTAGACAGCGTATCTTCTTTTTGGGTATGCAAAAAAAGACGCTCGACTTTTATCAAATAGCCGATGCCTTATTACTACCAACGCTTTACGATCCGTTTCCCAATGTTATTCTTGAGGCGTTATCATGTGGTTTGCCTGTGATCACTTCAACCAGTTGTGGTGGTGCAGAATTTATTCAAAATGGTAAAAATGGGTTTGTTTGTGATGCGTTAGATATTCCTGCATTAACAGAGGCAATTGTGCAAATTCCAACAAACTCAGCATGGTCTGAAATGTCGCAAGTGGCGCGAGAAACTATCCTCCCCTATACACCGAAGCGATTATCAGACGAGCTTATTTCACTTTATAAACGGATATTAACTTTGTGAATCAACGACATATACTTTTTATTATTGATGGATTACCAGGTGGTGGCGCTGAAAATGTCACGCTCAGGCTGGCTAATGGTTTTCATCAGCAAGGATATCAAGCCACTCTTTTATCCTTACATAATAAATTGGCGTATGAATTACCTGATTTTATTGACTATATTGTTGATCATGATGAATACCGAGGTATTTTTAGAAAACTAACAGAGATATCTCGCAGAGCAAAATCTCTTGATAAGGTATTAACGCGACTTTTTGCACAAAAAGGTCGTCCTGCATTGGTACTTTCTAATTTACATAAGACAGACCGTATTGTTTGTCGAGCGAAACAACTAAAACATTGTAATGTTTGGTACTGTATTCATGGGATCTATTCACAATCTTATCTTGGTAATAAATCGGGTTTCTCTTATTGGTTAAAAAAGAAGAAAATTCAGCGAGTTTATAAAGATAAAAACCTTATTTGTGTTTCTAATGCGGTAAAAGACGATTTAATACATGCTATTGGCGTCGATGCACAGCAATTAAAAACAATTTATAACCCATTTAATATTATGGAGATCCAACATAAAGCCTCACAACCTAACCCGTTTGCAGGGAAAGCGTATATTTTGCATGTTGGGCGATTCCATGAAGTTAAACGACAAGATAGATTGATAAATGCTTTCGCTAAAGCCAATATACCTTGTCAACTTATTCTATTAGGGGAAGGTACTCCCGTTATTAAGCAACAATTACAGCAGCAAATTGCCCAACTCAATTTAAATGAAAAAGTCATATTAGCGGGTTTTATCGCTAATCCACTCCCTATCATTCAAGGTGCTAAAGTTGTTGCACTCAGCTCTGACAGTGAAGGATTACCAACCGTACTAATCGAAGCTCTTATCTGTGGAACGCCCATTGTAAGCACTCGTTGCCCTGGTGGCGTAAGTGAAATTATGACAGACGAACTGGCTAACTATCTTTCAGATATGGATGCAGACTCACTCGCAGATAAACTACGTCTCGCTTATTACGCACAACCTCAAATATTGCCATCATCTTATGCAAAATTTGAAATAAACCATATTTTAAAGCAGTATATCGCTTTAATTCCGTAATACACGCCGACTTGTTTTACACACTTTCTCCTACACAGTGTGGTACTATAGGCTTTCGTCCAGATAAGTGAATTTGATAGCATGTTGTTGCGTTTATATCAGGTACTTCTTTACCTTATTCAACCTCTGATTTGGCTACGTCTTTTATTACGCAGCCGCAAAGCACCCGCCTATCGCAAACGGTGGGGTGAGCGCTATGGCTTTTGTCGAGGCAAAGTCGCGCCTCATGGCATTTTATTACACTCCGTTTCAGTGGGTGAAACACTTGCCGCTGTACCTCTTGTTCGTGCATTACGCCACCATTATCCCGATTTACCTATTACCGTCACCACCATGACACCAACAGGCTCAGAGCGCGTACGCTCTGCATTTGGTGACGATGTGTACCATGTCTACCTTCCTTATGATTTACCCGGCTCAGTTAATCGTTTTCTTACAACGGTTGATCCTAAATTGGTGATCATCATGGAAACAGAGCTGTGGCCAAATCTTATCTCACAGCTTTATCGTCGCAAAATCCCATTGATTATTGCTAATGCTCGCTTATCAGAGCGCTCAGCAGCGGGTTATCAAAAACTAGGTAGTTTTGTCAAAACGATGCTGAGAAAAATTACCTTAATTGCTGCCCAAAATCAGGAAGATGGCGAACGTTTTATTGCTTTAGGGCTAAAACGCTCACATCTGCATATTACCGGTAGCTTAAAGTTTGATATCTCGGTCACCCCTGAACTCGCTGCTAAAGCCGTGGCATTACGCCGCCAGTGGGCAGCACATCGCCCTGTCTGGATAGCCACCAGTACCCATGAAGGGGAAGAGGCGATTGTCTTAGATACCCATAAAAAATTACTGGCACAATTTCCTCAACTGTTGCTGATTTTAGTTCCCCGCCATCCAGAACGTTTTGCAAAAGCAGAGCAACTTACCCAAGAGGCCGGCTTTAAATATACCCTACGCAGTAGCGATGCTATTCCCGATGCACAAACCCAAGTGGTGATAGGCGATACTATGGGGGAGTTAATGTTGCTATATGGTATTGCTGATCTGGCCTTTGTTGGAGGCAGTTTAGTCGAGCGTGGTGGACATAACCCATTAGAAGCCGCAGCCCATGCTATTCCGGTATTAATGGGCCCTTATACTTTTAATTTTAAAAATATCTGTGCCAAGTTAGACCAAGCTGAAGGGCTAATTACCGTCACTGATAGTGACTCTATGGCGACGGCTATCGCCTCATTACTCAATGATGAAGATTATCGCCGCTATTATGGACATCATGCCGTAGAGGTACTTCATGAGAATCAAGGGGCGTTATTGCGCTTATTAACCTTACTCTCTCCTTATCTGCCACCACGGAGTCACTGATGAGTGAAAGTAAACGTCTCTCGGTCGTGATGATCAGTAAAAACGTTGCGGATGTTATTGAAGCATGTTTAGACTCGGTACAGTGGGCTGATGAAATTATTGTTTTAGACTCAGGGAGCGACGATGCAACTTGCCAATTGGCCCGTGAAAAAGGGGCTAAAGTATTTAGCAACACCTCATGGCCGGGGTTTGGTAAACAGCGGCAATTAGCACAGCAATATGCCACAGGCGATTATATTTTTATGATTGATAGTGATGAGCGTATTACCCCTGAGTTAAAAGCCAGTATTCAAGCCGTGTTACAACAACCTGAATCGGGTGTGGTTTATAATTGTGCTCGCCGTAACCTGTTTATGGGCCGTTTTATGAAACATAGTGGTTGGTATCCCGATAAAGTAACCCGCCTTTATGCTCGTGAGCAGTATCAATATAATGATAATTTGGTTCATGAATCATTAGAAACCCAAGGTGCAACCATTAAAACTTTACCAGGGGATCTGCTGCATCTTACTTGTCGTGATTTAATCGAGTTCCAACAAAAACAGCTAAAATACGCTAAAGCATGGGCACAAGAGCGCAATCAGCAAGGTAAAACCACCCGTTATAGCGCCATTATTAGCCATACGCTGGGGGCGTTTTTTAAAACTTGGTTACTGAGAATGGGTATTTTAGATGGAAAACAGGGATTAATATTGGCATTTGTTAATGCACAGTATACCTTTAATAAATACGCCTCATTATGGGAACTTAGCCGGAAAAACCGTGAATATGAAAAATAAAGCTATCTACCCTGGAACCTTTGATCCCATCACCTATGGGCATATTGATATTCTCACTCGTGCTGCGGGTATGTTTGACACGGTGTTATTAGCTATTGCCGCCAGTGCCCGTAAAAACCCTATGTTTAGTTTAGAAGAGCGTGTCGCTTTAGCAAAAGAAGTCACCCAACACCTGCCGAATGTGGAAGTTGTCGGCTTTTGTGAGCTAATGGCGAATTTTGCTAAAAAACAGCAAGCGACCATTTTGATCCGTGGCGTACGCTCGGTTTCTGATTTTGAATATGAGTGGCAACTGGCGAATATGAACCGTCATTTTGCCCCAGATCTCGATAGTGTCTTTTTGTTACCTTCACAAAATCTCTCTTTTGTTTCTTCTTCACTTATCAAAGATGTGGCACGTCATGACGGCGATGTATCGACTTTTTTACCTGAAGTGGTTGCTACAGCAATGCTACAAAAACTCGGTAAGCGTTAATCGGTTATCTCACCATGTTGGCAATGTCGGCAAAAGAAAGTGCTACGTTGCCCCTGCTTAATACTTTCAATAGTATGACCACAAATTAAGCACGCTTTATCTTTGCGCCCGTAGACAAATAGCTCTTGGGCAAAATAACCTGGTTTACCATCAGATTGTAGAAAATCTTTTAAGGTGGTTCCCCCTTGCTCTATCGAGCGAGTTAATACCGCTTTAATGGCATTAACCAATACGTCACACTCTTGCTCGGTTAAGCTATTGGCTTTTCTATCTGGCATGACCCCTGATGAAAAGAGTGCTTCATTCGCATAAATATTGCCGACACCCACCACCAGTTTGTTATCCATTAGCCATGGTTTGATGGCGATTTTTTTATTTTTGCTTTGTTGATATAAATATTGCGCGTTAAATTGCGCCGAAAGCGGCTCTGGCCCTAAATGGGCTAATACGGAGCTGGTGGCTAAATCTTCACACCATAGCCATGCACCGAAACGACGCGGATCGGTATAGCGTAGTACCTTGCCATCACGAAACACTAAATCAATATGATCGTGTTTCTCTTCAGGCTGCTCTTCTGGCAAGATACGTACACTGCCGGACATGCCTAAATGAACAATGATCCATCCTTGATTTAATTCAATTAACAGATATTTAGCGCGCCGTTTAACACTTAAAATCGGTTCATCCAGCAAGGTTTTGATTTTTTCAGAAACAGGCCAACGTAATTTACTGTTACGCACTATCGCGTAGTGCAAGATATTGCCCACTAAATGAGGCTCAATACCTCGGCGACTGGTTTCAACTTCTGGTAATTCTGGCACAAGTCACTCCATTATTGTCACTTGAGAAATACAGCGATAACATCATTTTTATTGTATGATGAGCCATTCATCCCCACAAACCGCTAGAGCAATATAACATAAAGGACAGTGGCAGCTTATTATGATGTTGTTTAAAGACGATAGTAAAAAATCTTTATGGAATTTATCCATTATTGGACTTTACATTATATTGATCTACTTACCCGATATCACTCGCTATAAAAATATAGTGATGGGGCTAATTGGTGCAACGGCACTTTGGTACCTGGTGCGTGATTTTCGCACTATTGGTCAGATTTTTAAAAATAATCTCGCCTATGCGCTGTTTTTCTTATTGCTCGCCATTGGCTATTCAGTGGTGATTTCCGTAGAGCCAGCACTGAGTCTAAAAGAGATTAATAAGCCGATTTTAAATGGCTTACTGCTCTTTGCTATTGCGTTTTCCATTGTATTGTATAAAGAAACACCTACGGCAATTGCAAAGATGGTGATGGTGTCATTCGCCATGGGGTTATTGGTGATTATGGCAAAGGAGTTGGTGCAGTATTATTTGGAATATCAGCAAAATCTTTTGCCTTTTACAACAAAAAGTCAATTAGCGCATAGAGAAATCTCTTATGCACTACTATTTTTCTTTCCTATTATACTGGCCTTATGGGCATTGAAAAAAAATCATTCGATAATTAATTGGCTTTTATTAAGTGTGGTTAGCCTATTATTTTTATTTGCAATTTTAGGCACATTAGCGCGCGGGGCTTGGGTCGCATTAGCGATTAGTACATTACTTATCTTAATCATTAATCGCCAGTGGATATTTACTTTACTCAGCATGGGTATCTGCGTTGCGCTCTTTTTCGGTGTAACACAATTACCTAATAACCAATTTATTAACGCCAAACTTAAACATAAACTATCGCAAACCAATAGCGGACTAAGATTTGATGGAGGCACCCAAGGCTCAGCCTTAGATTTGATCTTAGAACAACCTATTAAAGGCTATGGTTATGGTAATCAGCTTTATCATAATGTTTATAATCAGCAAGTAAAACAGCATAAAAACTGGGTCTTTAAAAAATCCATTGGCCCCCATAATGTATTTTTAGCTTTCTGGTTTGCCGGCGGTATTTTGGGGTTAATAAGTCTACTCTATTTCTGCGCGTCTTTTATCGCTCAGGGTATTCAACTGATCCGCAAAAATCAGGGGATTATTCGCCAAGCAGCGCTAGTGTTATTAATATCGTTTTTAGGGGTTTATGTACTGCGTGGATTATTTGAAAATGCCTATATTAATCAAGTGGGTATTTTATTAGGGTTAATGTTAGCATTGCGCTATTCATTATTAAATCAGCCTTTAGAGACACCGAAAAAAGAAGACAAATCCGTTAGCTAATCAGTTTATTGATGGTATGTAAAATCGTCTCTGCCCGTTTATCCCAGTTGTAATAATTTTCAACTAATGAGCGGGCGTGATTGATTTTCTCACTGGTACGTTGTGGCTCTTCTCTTAGTAATTTAATTTGTTGGGCAAAACTCTGCGCATCACCACTATCAGCAAAACTCACCGCTTTTTCATCCACCACATCACGAATTGATGGAAAATCTGAAATAACCACCGGTTTTCTCATCGCCATATATTCAAACAGTTTTAACGGAGAGGTGTAGCGACTACCGATACTGGTTAAGGTTAAAGGCAGCACACAAATATCATGTTGAGCAATCGCCTGAAAGCGTTGTTTAGGATCGATAAAACCAAGAAAGTTAACTTTCTCTTTTACATCCATCTCCTTAGCAAGCAATTGCAGCCCTTTAATTTGCTCAGCCGTTCCACCAGCAATATTCAGTCTAGCATTATCCAGATATTTCATCGCTCGCATCATGGTGGGGATCCCTTTCCATTTATGCAAACTACCTAGATAAAGTACCTCTGTTACATTATTGGTCGTAGCGGTTATATCTCTATGGCTATCTTTGTTGCTATCTGCGGCATATAAATCCACCCCATCGGGTACAATAGTAATAGGCGTGGTTACTTGATATTGCGAAATAATATCGTCCCTTAACAGCGAGGTCAGCACAAATACTGCCGTTGCGCGACTGTATACCAACTTCTCCATTTTTAGTAGTTTATGGTATTTCAGGCGATTTTTTTTCGTTTCAAAAGAGTGCGACTCTGCAAAAGATTGCGCAAAAATCTCATGGCTTTCGAAAAAAAGCGGAATATCTGCATGGTTCTCAGCCAGATAACAGGCCAGTTTTAAATTACGCGTAAATAGTGCATCAACAGGGTGTTGTTTTAACCAACGTGCAATTTGTAATGAAAATAGCTTTTGAGAATTAAAGGGAAAATACCATTTACGTCTGATATCTCTTAGCGCAATTAACCGCGCATTGTTATGAATATCACGCCCGAGAATATCGCTATCTCGATACTGTCCTTTGGGGGTGACTAGCGTCACTTGTGCACCGGCACGGGCAAACGCATCAACGTTTTGCAATATTTGCAATGAAGCCACACGCAAATCGGGAACGGGATAAGGATCAAGATAGGCGATTTTCATCATTCTGTTTTTAATGCCTGTAGTAATCGTTGTGCTGAATGTTGCCAAGTATAGTGAGAAGCAATGCGTTGGCGTGCATTTTCACCCATTGCTTTACCTCTATCCGGCAATGCCCGAAGATGGTTGATGGCTTTCACCATCGCGGTTACATCACCTGGGGTTACCAATAATCCTGCACTTTGCTCATTGCCTACCACCTCAGGAATACCGCCGATATAGCTGGCAATCACCGGTTTTCCACATGCCATTGCTTCTGCAATGGTGATCCCAAATGCTTCATCGCCGATACTCGGGAAAACCCCTGCATCACAAGCGGCATAAAACTCAGGTAACATTGCGTGCTCAACTGGTTGATGAAAAATAACTTGTTCAGCAACACCTTTTACCATCGCTTTATTTTTTAATTGTTCCAGCGCATCACCCGCGCCGATGATCAGCAACTTAACGTCTTCATCTCGCAATTGGGCTATTGCATCAATAGCAACACTTAAGCCTTTCCAACCGACTACACGCCCCGCAAATGCCAATAAAAACGTAGGATCACTCACCCCGAGCTGTTGGCGCAAAGATGTTGTCATAGGCTTAAACTTTGCCATATCAACACCATTATAGATAACCGCAGGAAATTGTTTAAAATGTTGCTGAATTTGCCAAGCATTAAAATGGCTACACGCAACCCAGGCAGAGATTTTTTTCGCCAGTTTACGATCACCTTTAAAAAAGCTGGTGCCACCACTCATATAACAAAAACGTGTCGAGCAAGATTTGGGCATCATTGCAGGCCAAAAGAAATCAAACGGCTTGGTTAAAATAACCCAATCAAAATTTTGTCGAATAACATCTTGTTTAGCATAGCGAGCAAAACTATAACGTTCAACAATACGACGAAAACGACCACCGAGATCGATAACTTTCTCTCTTGGTGTATAAGGATAGGTATGAATATGAATTTGTCGGCCTGCTAGTTCATGCCTGACATCACCATTACCCCCATAAAGATGTACCTCATGTCCCGCATCATGTAACTGTTTGGCAAGCTCCCATACTGCGGTTTGGATCCCACCATAAGACATTGTGATTGTGACATCAATTAAGCCAATCTTCATGAGTTACTGTTTCACCTTTATTCCATTTAAAATATCGCTAACGGCATGCCAAACATTGGCGACAGAAATATCAGACATACTATCTTCACGACTTGCATCGGCTAACGCAATAGGATGTTGGATAATATGACAACATGAATGTTGTAATGGCGCTAAATAACATCCGGGATGATAGCTGTGATACATAGCTACCATCGGAATACCTAACGCGCCAGCTAAATGCGTCGGCCCTGTATCAACCCCGATATAGAGCGACAAATGCGCCATAATGGCAGCATTTTCGCGCATAGAAACTTGCCCTGCTAATGCCAAACAATGCTCAGTACCTATTTTTTTCGCCAGCTCAATGGCGACTTGTTGGCTCTCTTTCCCACCTAATAACAGAAAATAGGCCTGCTCGTCATGAGTCATTATCTGTTTGGCTAACTGCAAAAAGTGTTCTATAGGCCAATCTCGGTAAGCTTTGGCAGGAAAACTTTGTAATTGTAAGCCAATAATGTGCTTATTAATTAATGCATTACTCTCTATAAACTGTTGGGCAAATTGCTTTTCTTCTGAACTAATAGAGTAGCGTAATTGCCAATTGGTTGGGTAAATTCCTAACGCATTAATTAATAAAGCACGCTCTTTTTGTGCCACCATTAACTCTTTAGGGTAAGCCACCCATGTTATGTCTGATTGCTTTTGGTTATTTTCAGCAAAAGCGACTACATGTTGTGATTGACGGCGGGCATACTGCACTAATGAATGATCATTTCCATATACCAAAGCTAAATCATAAGGTTTATGGGGTAACCATCCTCGCCAACGGGCGCGCTTTTTCGAGAAAGGCTTAACACTAAAAATATCAGGATTGTGCTGCAAAATGCAGGCACTGCGTTTATGCGCCAATACATGAATACGGGCATTCGGCCAACGCTCTTTTAGTGCGTGGATCACCGGCGTGATCAGTAACGTATCACCAAAACGCGCAATTGCTATAACCAATATGTTTTTTGGATCCATACACTTTTTATTTAGTTTAAATGATACATTTACTTTCCAGACTATACACTAAAAAGCATTACAAATATTCATAAACAGAATGAAAATATAACATCAGATACAGGATAATTAGCCCTTAGCGACTTTATAGGATATCAATTATCGTGATTTATCTTTAAGGCTAATGGCGTTAATAAATATTTTTTCCATTTTATCTAGCATGTTATCTAAACCAAACTGAGCTTTGGCATGGGCTAATGACGCTTGCCCCATTTGTTGACGTAACTCATCAGAGGCCATTAATTTAGCAAGGTAATTGATTAGGGTTTCTTGTACTTGAGGTGCCAATGTAAAGCCGGTTTTACCATCAATCACCGCTTCACTAATTGCACCTACCGTGGTTGATACCACCGGTAATCCACAAGCCATCGCTTGCATAATACCTTGTGGCACCCCTTCGTTGCCAAAAGAGGGTAAGGCAAATAAATCCATTGCATTTAAGCAATCCGGTACATCATTGCGGTTGCCTAAGAAAAAGACACTCTCTTCTAACCCTGCAAGTTTAACCATCGGTTGTAAATTTTTACGTTGTGGACCATCTCCGACGAGAAGTAGTTGCCAGTCAGGAAATTGTAGATGCAATGTTTTCCAAGCTTCTATTAGGTATTTATGTCCTTTCCATACCCGCATTGTTGCCACAATCCCTAATGTAGGTTTATTAGGCACACCTATTTTTTCTCGTGCTTGCTGTTTATTTTGTGGCGAGAATTTTTCTAAATCGATCCCCGTAGGAACTGAGGTCATTTGACTAAGCGGAAAACGATTATATTGATGTAAGGTTTGGCGTAATTTTTCACCAGTAGTGACAATATGGGCACTTGAAGACAGATAGAGCCAACGCGTGGGCAGTGAACGTGATACATCGGTAGATACATGGCGAGTACGTACTATGGCGGGAGAGTGGCGTAATGAAGCACAAGATAGCGCAACTAACCAAGCATCTGTCGAGCTATGGGTATTAATCACATCAAATTGCTGACGATGGACTTTTAACCAATTACGCAATGCCATCAGTGCAGATCCGCGTTTTTTTTCAATCGGTAATGTGACAACCTCAATACCATAGTCAGGGGCTGCTTTGGCAATTTTTGAGTTTGGACAGCAAACCAGTGTCACATGGTGCCCTCTTTGCACCATGCCTTGAGATTCTGTCAAAATGCGGATTTCTTGACCACCCCAACCACAAGACGACTCTGTATGTAAGATAGATAACACCGATTTACTCATCTGCAACTATTCACTCGATAGATAAAAAGGGCACTAGTATAACGAAAGAGTCAATAAAGATCATAATAGCTTTACTTTGTTATACTTAGCGCAAGCCAGATAACAAAAAACCCGACGCTAAGGTCGGGTTTTTTTTCAGAGAACTAAAATTATTTAATTTTAGCTTCTTTATAAGTCACATGCTGACGAACAACTGGATCGAATTTTTTCATTTCCAGTTTTTCTGGCATAGTGCGTTTGTTCTTCGTAGTGGTATAGAAGTGACCTGTACCAGCAGAAGAAACGAGTTTAATTTTCTCGCGAATACCTTTAGCCATTTTTCAGCTCCTTAGTACTTCTCACCACGGGCACGTAAATCTGCTAATACAGATTCGATGCCTTTCTTATCGATCACACGCATACCTTTAGCAGATACACGCAGAGTTACGAAACGTTTCTCAGACTCAACCCAGAAACGGTGAGAGTGCAGGTTTGGCAGAAAACGGCGTTTAGTCGCGTTTAATGCGTGAGAGCGGTTGTTTCCACTCACAGGACGCTTGCCGGTAACTTGGCAGACTCGGGACATGTCTATTCTCCAAAAATCTAATCAGCTCGAGCTTTAGTATCAGGTTTGGCCGCCTCGTCAGGCTTTGGAGCCCATCTCAGCAACTTTTAACGATTGAAAAACTGTGTAAACACCTCAGAAAAAACTTGCTGAGATAGGCTCTTCTCGCCAAACCCAAGATCCTCAAAGGTGGCGTAGTATACGCCCAATGGCCTCAACGCTCAAGACCCGTACAATAAAGATTGTCAATAATTTTAAAAAATATTGGCTATAACCAACCTCGTTCAGCAAAAGAAACACAGTTATCATGCCCTACCACAAGGTGATCAAGCACTTTTATACCGACTAATTGACAGGCTGTAAAAATTTTTTCTGTTATCTGCTTATCGGCAAGACTTGGCTCAGACAGACCTGAAGGATGGTTATGGGCTAAAATAATCGATGCAGCGTTCTTTTTAATCGACTGGCGAATAATTTCTCTGGGGTGAACTTCAACACGATCCACCGTTCCTTTAAACATTTCCTCACAATCGATCATTTGGTTTTGGTTATCTAAAAATAGCACGACAAATACTTCTCTATCACGCCAATTAAGTCGTTTTTGCAAATAACTTTTGGTTTCTGCGGATGAGGAGAGGATATTTTTATGCATAAACTTTGTTTTAATAAAGCGTTGAGCCATCTCATTAATGGCTTGTAATTGGGTAAATTTACCCACGCCTATCCCCTTAAAACAGCCTAATGTTTCATAATCCGCATTGATCACATGATAGAGAGAACCACACTTTCTAAGTAAAAAGTCGGCTAATTCTAATACCGATTTTTCATAGGTGCCTGTACGTAAAAAAATGGCCAATAACTCTGCATCCGTTAACGATTCTACACCATGCAACAGCAGTTTTTCTCTCGGTAAGAGTGTCTCTATGGTTGCGTTTTCCATTCTTTGTGCTCTCCCTTTTCGCCAAGCATTTAAACATCAATACGTTATAATTGGCCTATCTTGTTATTTTATCTTTCAATTATTTAATTTTATCTTTCATGCAATATTTATCACAAAACAACTGTTGTTATATACAGTTAATTTACTATAAACTGTACAAGTTGAATGAAAAAGCCACAGATAAAATTTGTGCGAGGTAATACACAATAATTTATTTTATAAAACATCGTATTACATAGAATGCCTAACTCTGGCTTAGCTTGTGGTAAAATTATGGACATTTATTTATGCAATTAGGCATTTCATCATGACTACACTTCACGACAAAAAGATTATTCTGGGTATCAGTGGTGGTATTGCGGCCTATAAAGCGCCTGAGCTAGTCCGTCGTTTACGTGATAAAGGCGCTATTGTGCGCGTCGTTATGACGCCTGCAGCACATGCCTTTGTCACCCCGTTATCACTACAAGCGGTATCAGGCTTCCCTGTTGCGGATGATTTGCTTGATCCTGCCGCAGAAGCCGCAATGGGACATATCGAACTAGGAAAATGGGCTGATCTGATTTTATTAGCCCCTGCTACCGCGGATTTGATTGCTCGTTTACGCATGGGGATGGCAAACGATCTGTTAACCACACTCTGTTTAGCCAGTGCAGCACCTATTGCGATTGCCCCAGCGATGAATCAACAAATGTATCGTGCGACGATTACACAAGAAAATTTAACGGCTTTGGCACAACGAGGTTGTCTTATCTGGGGGCCTGACTCTGGTAGCCAAGCCTGTGGTGATGTTGGACCCGGTAGAATGTTAGATCCTCTTGAATTGGTGGCATTAGCAGAGCAACAATTTGCAATTCAACACGATTTTAAAGGTAAAAAAATCACCATTACCGCAGGCCCAACACGTGAAGCCTTAGATCCAGTACGCTTTATCAGCAACCATAGCTCAGGAAAAATGGGCTTTGCTATTGCGCAAGCGGCCGCTCAACGGGGAGCAGAAGTGACACTCATTGCCGGCCCTGTCACATTGCCGACACCTGCTTGTGTTAAACGTATCGACGTCGAAAGTGCCCAAGAGATGTATCAACAAGTGATGGATATTGCGCAATCCCAAGATATTTTTATTGGTTGTGCTGCCGTTGCCGATTATCGAGCCAAACAGGTTGCCCCTGAAAAAATTAAAAAACAAGGTGATGAAGTAACGATAACTATGATAAAAAACCCCGATATTGTTGCCAGTGTCGGAAAAATGGTTGAGCATCGCCCATTTGTTGTCGGATTTGCAGCCGAAACCCAGAATGTGGAAGAATATGCCCGCCGTAAACGAGAACAAAAACAACTCGATTTAATCTGTGCTAATGATGTATCACTAAAAGATGCTGGTTTTAATAGTGATAACAACGCATTACACCTTATCTGGGCAAATGGAGAAACGCGTTTACCACATAGTAGTAAAACGCAACTGAGTCATCGCCTACTTGACGAGATAGCCAAACATTATGATGAAAAAAATTGACGTTAAAATCCTTGATCCACGAATTGGACAAGAGTATCCACTCCCTGCGTATGCAACAACAGGCTCTGCTGGTTTAGATTTACGTGCTTGCCTTGATGCTCCACTGGTATTAGCACCAGGACAAACTGAGCTGTTACCTACAGGTCTTGCTGTACATATTGCTGATGAAGGGTTAGCGGCAATGGTGCTTCCTCGCTCAGGCCTAGGTCATAAACATGGGGTGGTACTCGGTAACTTAGTGGGATTAATTGATTCTGATTATCAAGGTCAACTGATGGTATCGGTATGGAATCGTGGTCAACAAGCGTTCACTATTGAACCCGGCGAACGTATTGCCCAGATGGTTATCGTACCTGTTGTTCAAGCAGAATTTAATATTGTAGAAGATTTTACGGCAACAGAGCGTGGTACAGGCGGTTTTGGACACTCTGGTCGCCAATAAGCACGACGTCTTGCATTTATTTTAATATCAATGACGATATCACTCCCTTTGCACTAACACTTTTATTTAGTGCAAAGGTTTACTGATTTGTTTTGCTTTTAGCAGGGGCCTTATCAGTCATGGCAGAAGAAAAAGAAACCAAAAAGAAACGCAGAAATAGACGGGATGAAATACTACAATCGCTCGCTCAAATGTTGGAGTCTAGTGATGGTAGTCAACGTATTACTACAGCCAAATTAGCGGCTACCGTTGGGGTATCTGAAGCAGCACTTTATCGACACTTCCCCAGTAAAACAAAGATGTTTGATAGCCTAATTGAGTTTATCGAAGATAGCTTAGTTTCGCGTATCAACCTGATTTTAAAAGATGAGAAAGAAACTATCGCACGCATTCGCCTTATTCTTATCTTGATCCTTGGCTTTGCAGAGAAAAACCCTGGGCTATCTCGCATTCTTACCGGACACGCATTAATGTTTGAGCAAGATAGATTACAAGGGCGCATTAACCAATTGTATGAGCGAATTGAAGTACAACTTCGCCAAGTGATTAAAGAGCGTAAAATTCGCGAAGGAAGTGCCTTTTTACATGATGAAGCACTACTCGCTTCACAACTGCTTGCGTTTTGTGAAGGTATGCTAGCACGTTTTGTACGTACGGAATTTCGTTATCATCCTACACAGGAATTTGAAGCACGTTGGCCATTAATTCAGGCACAATTACAGTGAGCAAGTAACAATGAAAGAGTGGACTCGTGACTTAACTCAATAATTTGAAAATGACATATATGCCGTTTTTTTCTTATTTGTGTTAACATGCGCTCTATTGATATCAGAGTATCTAAATAGATTTACTGGGAATGGCACTAAGCGATCCCCAATCTGTGGCAGTGGCAACGCGCCTTGTCCCTACTGTAAAAGTCCTTTTTATCTTTCAATATCTGTGATAATTATCGCAGAAAATTCATTGTACTACTCACCCCGCCCATTATTGGGCGAGGGCTTTTTTTTACAGCTATTGAGCGATTTTATTGTATTTTTGCTTTTTTAATTAATGCCATAACGTTCACGATAGGCTTTTACTGCTGGCAAATGTGCCGATAATGTCTCACTTTCAGTTAAGTAGCTAATTAAATCATCCAAAGTAATAATTGAATAAACTTGGCATTGATAATCGCGCTCTAATTCTTGTATTGCAGAAAGCGAACCACGCCCTTTTTCTTGTCTATCTAAACTAAGCAATACCCCTGACAGCGTCGCATCATGTTGTTTGATTATTTCCATCGATTCACGAATAGCAGTTCCAGCGGTAATAACATCATCAACAATCACCACATTCCCTGTTAATGGACTGCCGACTAATGTCCCTCCTTCACCATGATCTTTAGCTTCTTTACGATTAAAGCAGTAAGGAACATCCATATCATGATGTTCAACTAAGGCCACTGCGGTCGTTGTCGCGATGGGAATACCTTTATAAGCCGGTCCAAACAGCACATCACAAGGCACATGATTATCTATTAATGTTTGTGCATAAAACTGTCCCAATAAAGCCAAGTCACGCCCAGTATTAAATAAACCTGCATTAAAAAAGTAAGGACTAACACGACCTGATTTCAGCGTAAACTCACCAAATTTTAATACATTTTTTGCTAATGCAAGTTCGATAAAGTGGCGCTGGTAGGTTTTCATTTTTTTCTCCTATTAAGATTGCTTAATGACAGATTTTAGACATAAAAAAAGCGACTTTTCAGTCGCCTTAAAAAATAGAATTTATTGCTTCAGCGCCTCTTTTTGCGCTTCAAATATCTTTTCTAATCCCCCTTTCGCAAGGGCGAGTAAAGCAAGTAACTCTTCATGACTAAATGGTGCACCTTCTGCCGTACCCTGTACTTCAATCATACGGCCATCATCGATCATCACCACATTCATATCCGTTTCGGCTGCGGAATCTTCAACATATTCCAAATCGCATAATGGTTGACCATCAACGATACCCACAGAAACAGCAGCTACCATTGATTTAAGAGGGCTCTTTTTCAGCTTACCTTCTGTAACCATTTTATTTAAAGCATCCACTAACGCGACACAAGCACCAGAAATAGAGGCGGTGCGAGTACCCCCATCGGCTTGAATAACATCACAATCAACCGTGATAGTAAATTCACCCAAGGCCTTTAAATCCACAGCGGCGCGTAGTGAGCGAGCGATTAAACGTTGGATTTCCATTGTGCGGCCAGTTTGTTTACCGCGAGCGGCTTCACGAGCATTACGACTGTTAGTGGCGCGGGGAAGCATGCCATATTCTGCAGTCACCCAGCCTTGCCCTTGTCCTTTAAGAAAACGAGGTACACCCTCTTCTACAGTGGCATTACACAAGACTTTGGTATCACCAAATTCAACTAATACAGAACCTTCAGCATGTTTTGTATAGTGGCGAGTAATGGTAATCGGACGTACTTGGTCTGCTTGTCTGTCTGCTGGACGCATGGTGTTATCTCCGCTTTCTCTGACATATTGGGGGCGCATTATACGACCTAAAACGGCTTATGCCTATCCTTGTGTTGATACCTAGGGTTATAATCGTTACATCATTTACAATATTGAGACCCTATTATGATCCGTAGTATGACCGCTTTCGCTCGTCGAGATATCAAAAAAGAGTGGGGTAGCGCCGCATGGGAACTGCGTTCCGTTAATCAACGTTACCTTGAAACATATATCCGTTTACCTGAGCAATTACGTAGTTTAGAGCCTGTTATTCGTGAACGTCTACGTAATCGCTTAACACGCGGTAAAATAGAATGTAACTTGCGTTTTGAACTCAATGCTCACTCACAAGGTGAACTGACTTTGGATGAAAATTTAGCAAGGCAACTGATTGTTTCTGCTAACTGGGTAAAAAGCCAAAGTCATGAAGGTACTATCAGCCCATTTGATATTTTACGTTGGCCTGGGGTTATCTCAGCCCAAGAGCAAGATTTAGATGCCATTGGTAGCGAACTATTAGCAGAGCTTGATGTAGCTATCGATGCCTTTATTGCAAGTCGAGAAGCTGAAGGTCAAGCACTCAAAACGCTGATTGAGCAACGTTTAGATGCCGTAAGTGCTGAGGTCGTAAAAGTAAGAGCACAGATGCCAGAAATTCTCCAATGGCAACGTGAGCGCTTAACCAGCAAATTAGAAGAAGCACAAGTTCAAGTTGATAATAATCGTTTAGAGCAAGAATTAGTGATGTTAGCGCAACGCTTAGATGTCGCTGAAGAGCTTGATAGATTAGATGCCCACGTTAAAGAAACACGCAAAATTCTCAGTAAAAAAGAGGCTGTCGGTCGTCGCCTTGATTTTATGATGCAGGAGTTTAATCGTGAATCCAATACACTAGCATCCAAATCAATTAATACGGATGTCACCAATTCCGCTATTGAATTAAAAGTATTAATTGAACAGATGCGTGAGCAGATCCAGAATATTGAGTAAATTATCGCTTATATTTATTCAGTCTCACGACATCACCCAACATAGTAAGCCAGTATAAATGCTGGCTTTTTAAGTTACTTAAGTCATATTTTGATATCACTAAATAAAAGCGCAAGAGAATTTGGACGAGTTTAAAAAGCTTGTTTGGTTATACCTTAGCGCTGTAATCCCTCACCCAATATAAACTACATCAACAAATAGTTATCTCCGATCACTGAGTACAATTGCATATTTATTATTTAAAATGTACACTTAAGATGTACATTATAGGAGAAATATTATGCGTACATATACCTCGACACAAGCCCGAGCCAATATCTCAGAAGTATTAGATATTGCGACCCACGGTGAACCTGTTGAAATCACCCGCAGAGACGGTTGTTCAGCAGTTGTTATCAGTAAAACTGAATTTGAGTCATACCAGAATGCTAAGCTAGATGCAGAGTTTGATATGATGATGCAACGTCATGGACATACCGTAGAGGCACTGACAAATCGATGATATGGGTTAGCGCACAGGAAGTTATCGCTTTCCATGATCGTATATTACAACGTTTCCCAGGTGTGGCCGGTATGTCCGATCCTGGCAGAGCGGAAGCTCTTATTTACCGGGTGCAAAACCGTAAACATTATGAAGGCATTACAGATGTGTTTGAACTGGCAGCAACTTATTGGGTCGCTATCGCTCGAGGGCGCATATTTAATGACGGTAATAAACGTACCGCATTTTTTGTGACCATGACATTTCTCTATCGTAATGGCATCAGGATCCGCGATACTGGCAATATGCTGGAAAACTTAACAGTAGAAGCAGCTACAGGTGAGAAAACCGTCGACCAGTTAGCAAAACATCTACAAAACTTGGTAGAGAAAACTAACTAAAATAGTTTTCATTAGCAAAATAAAGGCTCCTTTCAATATTTCATACCAAATATGACAAGGTGGCACAGCCCACTTCCCCTAAAATGAGATAGCTATAATTAGTTTTACCGCATTAAGGACAGCTAACAACTTTACCTCTCAATACCTCCCCAATCCCAGTCCACTGAAAACTTAATTTTTACAATGTACACATTCAGCAAAAAAGCCTCTCCAGCACTGATTTCTGAAGTAACTTAATTTTACGACGCAACTGGGTAAAAGTGAAACTATAATTTCCTTATTCGATTAAAAATGAAAGCATTATTTCACTTTAATCTGTTTGAGAATATCGAACAGTCACTTTACTCAAAGCCAAAAGTGAAGCTATACTTTCACTAACTGAAGATTTAAGAAAATATAGTTTCACTATGAATACCATCGAATCAACAACAAAGCGCACTGCTGTCGTTTTTCCAAAACATAAAAAGGTGTTAAGCATTTTGGGCGAGAACTTAACTCTAGCAATGAAGCGACGTGGTATTACCCAAGAAATGATGCATAATCGAACAGGATTGTCTAAACCAACGCTACGAAAAATCCTAAAAGGTGATCCTTCCGTTTCGCTTGGTCACTATGTCAACGTATTAGCCTCCTTAGGCCTCTTAGAAGACTTAACCAAAGTTGCCTTTGATGACGAATTGGGAAGAAAGCTGCAAGACATCCAATTGCTGAAAAAAAAATAAGGGTATCGCATTATGGAAATCTACGTTTATGCTGATTGGACTGAATCAACTGACCCTGTATTAGTTGGTACATTACGATCATCAGAAATTAGAGGCAAAGAACATTTCAGCTTTAGTTTATTTATATTGCGCTTATTTCTATAAACATGGACATAAAATAAAGGCTCCTTTCAATATTTCATACCAAATATGACAAGGTAGTGACATATTGAATTTTCGCTTATTAACATTGCGACGGATCACTCACCAATGCGAAGATAGCATTTATCATTCCGTTTAAAAGCAAATCTGTAACGCTATCATTTAGCTAGAGCTTGTCTAATAAACCCTTTATTTTGCGCCAACAACTGTGTTGCTTGTTGTGCATCTACGCCGGCTAAAATCATCAAAATCGCTGTTTTACAATGACGTTGGCATTGTGCTAGTGCGTGTTCAGCAGTAGCTCGATCACACTCTGTTGCTTGCATCACAATACGAATTTGGCGCTCAATTAATTTGGCATTAGTGGCTTCAACATCCACCATTAAATTACCAAACACTTTACCCATCTTTATCATGGCACCTGTGGTTATCATATTTAATACCAGTTTTTGTGCTGTGCCTGCTTTCATACGTGATGAGCCAGTTACCACTTCAGGCCCCACAATCGGCGTAATAGCAATATCGGCACGTTGCGCTATGGGACTATCAGGATTACAGCTAATTGCCCCTGTCACCGCACCTAGTGAGCGTGCATATTCTAATGCGCCAATCACATAAGGCGTTCGACCACTTGCTGCAATCCCAACTAGCACATCCTTGGCATTAAAATTAAGCTGGCGTAAATCTTCCGCCCCCAATTGGACATTATCTTCTGCATTTTCAACCGCTTGTAAAATGGCTTTGTGTCCCCCGGCAATTAAGCCAATCACCATATCATGGGGGGTTCCATAGGTTGGAGGACATTCACTGGCATCTAAAATTCCCAAACGACCAGAAGTACCTGCACCGCAATAAATTAATCGACCACCTTGAGAAAATGCTGTTACGACCTTATCCACCAGCCGTGCAATATGGGGTAATGTGGCTTCAACCGCAAAAGGCACTTTTTTATCTTCATTATTAATGACTTTTAGCATTTCAAGTGTTGAAAGTGTATCAATATGTTCACTGTGATGATTGCGACTTTCCGTGACAAGATTGCTAAGGTCAATAGCCATTATTACTCTCCAAATATTATTAATTATTTGATTAAGACAAAGAAATTAACTGCTTTTATACCACTATTATTGGTAATATTTTCAAAATCATTATAAACGGTACTCTACATGACATTTATTAAATCTATTTCGACCTTTATCAGTCTAATAACACTTTTTTGCTCATTTTCTTTACACGCTAATTTCGAAGAGCAAGATAAAAAATTATTTGAAGATACCCGCAAAGAAGCACTAAACCATAATGCACTCGCTCAATATCAGTTAGCCGAAATGTATTTACTGGGGGATGGCGTAGAAAAAAACCTGCTAAATGCACAGCTGTGGGCAAATGAAGCAATAAAAAGTGGCTATGCCGATGCCTATGCGCTCCTTGCTGACATTTACCTCTTTAATGCCGACCCTTATTTTAAAAGCTATTATGTCGAAGCAAAAGAGTTAGCCACCACTGCCGTTAATAAAGGAAGCATGAGAGGAAAAATCAGCTTAGCAATCGCGCTTATTGCTCCTTTATCTGGTGAAGTAGATTATCAGCAAGCGATGGTATTACTTGAAGAAGCCACACAAGCGCATCAACAAGAACTTGTTTATGCCCCCATTTGGTTAGGTATTTTATATAGTGGTATAGGTAATATTCCTGTCGATATGGAAAAAACCAATAAATTATTTGCACAAGCCAATGAAATGACATTTGAAGGATTTGCTCAAGCAATGGCCTCTTTTATGTTCTCAGGTCAATATCATATTATCGAGCCCAACAAACAAAAAGCAGATGCATTTATGAAACAAGCCTGTGAAGAAGCGAGAAAAGTTGGCAATGAATTTTATTGCCAACCAGAATTAAATTAACCGAAATTAAAGCTAATAAATGCCCCTAGCTCAGAAAAGGGATGGTTATGCTTATATCATCTCTTTTCTATTCATCTCGACGTGACACCTATTTTTTACAACGCCATACGGTATTCAATTACACCTGGTTTTTCAGCCACCCAATCATACAGACGTTGACCCCGTAAATTGGTTTCCTGTGTATGCCAGTACAAACGAGCACAATTACGTTGTTTAGCCTGTTGATTTACAAAATCGATTAATTTTTTCCCCACATGACAACCACGAGCTTCAGGTGAAACAAACAAATCTTCGAGGTAACAAAAATCACTTTCAGCCCAAGTTGAACGATGAAAAAGATAATGAACAAAACCCAGTATTTTTTTGCCATCTGTTGCTACAGCACAGTAAATCGGCTCTTTCTCATCAAAAAAGCGCGCCCATGTTTTTAATGTTATCTCTTCTGATAATTCAACGTTATAAAATTCCTGATAACTTAACCAATATGGTAACCATTGAGCATAATGCTCTTGCTCAATAAGTTGAACGGAAACTGCCATCGATATTGTGCTCATTTATTTACTTCCTTTTACTTTCATCAACGCGATAAAAAGATATCACTCGGCCTGTTATTGCTGTCATAGTACGTTTAATTCTGGCTCTTAATAAGGTACACTTTTTGTGTTTTTATAGGATCCACTTTATGAAACAGAAACCAACAGCTTATTTCCCTAACCTTGTATTAGAAGAAGGGTCTATTAGCTCACAAGTCTATTACGCCGTTAGAAAGGCTATTTTAGAAGGCGTTCTATCTCCGGGTAGCCGTCTACCGTCAAGTCGCACATTGGCTGAAATGATGTCGATTTCTCGCAATTCTGTTATTGCCGGATTTGAACGTTTAATTGATGAAGGCTATTTATTTACTCGTCGCGGGTCGGGCACTTTTGTTACGAATACCATTCCTGATAGCATTAATTCCAATCAGTGGGTTAAAACAACCCTGCCGACGTCTTCATTGCATATCGATAATGAATTAGGAACACTTAATCCTAATTTGCAAAAGATGCATGCTTTTTGGCAACAATCACAACTAAATACCAATAGTCGCTTTATGTTTCATGTGGGTGTTGGGTGTATTGATCTTTTCCCCCATGAGCTTTGGGGAAGATTATTAGGACGAGTTTGGCGACACTCCAAAAAAGAACTCGCAACCTTTAACTCGCCAACAGGCTATACACCATTAAAAAAGATGATATGCCAATATGCCCAATCAACGCGTGGGCTTAACTGTCAACCTGAGCAAGTCATCATTGTCAATGGCACACAGCAAGCGATTAATCTTGCTACTCGAGTGCTATTACAAGAGGGAGATACTGCTTGGTTAGATGATCCTGGTTATGACAGCGCTCGAGCTATCTTTACATCGTATGGTATAAAAATACACCCCGTTCGTTCAGATAGTGACGGTATGGATATTTCTCAAGCTATAGACCAATGCCCGCAAGCAAAACTAGTTTTCACCACACCTTCACATCAATTCCCTTTGGGTAATACTCTTTCACTTTCACGTCGTATTGCCTTATTAGAGTGGGCATCGTCCAATAACATGTGGATCTTTGAAGATGATTACAATAGCGAATTTCGCTATCACACTAAACCCATTCAAGCTCTACAAGGATTAGACAAACATCAGCGGGTTATTTATGCCGGAACCTTTTCAAAAATGATGTACCCAGGATTTCGTTTAGGCTTTTTAGTGGTACCTCCATCTTTAATTGACAGCTTTAAAGTCGCTAAATACTACACCGACTCTCATTCTGGTTTTTTAGAACAAGCAACATTAGCGCTATTTATATCTCAAGGACATTATGCTCGCCATGTTAGACGGATCAGAAAAGCCTGTTATGAACGTTATCTAACGTTAACCAATACGATAAAAAAGTATCTCTCTCACATTTTTCGTATTGAACCGACTGATTCTGGCATCCATATTGTCTGCTGGTTACAGTCTGGTTATACAGAAGAATATATTGTGAAAGAGGGACGGAAAATTGGGTTAGCCATACAGCCTTTATCGCGTTATTGTATTCAATCTTATCCTAAACAGGGTATATTATTAGGGTATGCCGCACACCATCCCTCTGAAATTGAAAAAAATATTATTTTGCTTGCTCAAGCTTTATCTAAATAAATAACATTTATTCTTATTTATCATTTTCACTATAAAAATCGAATAAGATTTCTATTTACCCTATTTTATTTTTGGGCGTGCAATAATAAACCCAAGCTGGTGGTACATTTAACATCACACGTTTTTTCTCTAAATGAAAATAACGAGATAATGTTTTTTCATATCGAGTGGTATATTGAAACAACACAAAACAACCTTGGGTTTTTAATAATTCGCTATGTACTCGCTTTAAGATTTTTAACCCTAACCTTCTGTTAATAGACAAGAAAGGCAACCCAGAAATAATCATATTATAATGACTATCTAACTTTTCAGCCGACGCTGTATAGATGGTTAAACGGGGATCATTAATCTTATTCAGCTCATTAGCGAATGCCGGCTCTATCTCAAAAACATCTAATACCGAGTTTGATGACATACGTTTTAAGATCTGTTGCGTAATCACCCCAGTTCCCGCACCTAATTCGGCAATTTGGATATCTTGTTGCCAATTTAATTTATTGAGCATTTCATAACATAACCAACGTGATGAAGGCGCAATAGTTCCCATTGTGGTAGGAGACAGTACAAACCGCTTTAAATATGAATAATAGGTTGATAATGGAAAGTAGGTTGATAAATCCATCTTGCGCCCCCTAAAGCTTTTATCTAGATAAAATAAAAATCAGATAAAATGAAGTACATTCATCGTTATTTTTTATTTATGAATTTATGTCATCTCACCAATGACGGATTTCAGTATAAAGCTTGGAGCTATCTCTAAGTAAATACGTTTTTCTTATATATTACACTATTTTACATTTTTCTATTTTTATCATTGTTTATTAGACAAGAATATAAATTTATTTATCAAAAAAATGAAATAAGTCATAACGGAATCATCTTAATCTTTTTTATAAATGATTTATGCTTAATGTTCACTTAATTAATGGCGCATTATTTTTAACAAATTCGTGATATTTGTTCGTTCTGTGGTTTCCTTTTGTTAACTCTATGCAGACTATTAGAAACACTTCTAATTCTTTGGTAAATAATCAATAAATTCACTTGCACCTCTCTCTATATTTTGTCAGGTTAGTGTGAAGTCTCTCACTATTCCTACAGACAAAGACAGGGTAATTACAATGAAAAATGTTGGTTTTGTGGGCTGGCGTGGTATGGTCGGCTCCGTTTTAATGCAAAGAATGGTTGAAGAACGTGATTTTGATGGGATAAACCCTGTTTTCTTCACCACTTCTCAATTAGGTGAAGCAGCACCTGCTTATGGCAATCATCGTAGTACACTGCAAGATGCTTATGATATTGATACGCTCGCCTCACTCGATATCATTATCAGTTGCCAAGGGGGTGATTACACCCATGATATTTATCCCAAATTACGTCAAGCGGGTTGGCAAGGTTATTGGATTGATGCGGCATCTGCACTACGCATGAATGATGATGCGGTGATTATTCTTGATCCCGTTAATGGTCAACATATCCAAGATAGCCTCAATAAAGGTATTAAAACCTTTGTGGGGGGGAATTGCACCGTAAGCTTAATGTTGATGTCTTTGGGCGGACTTTTTGCTAACGATTTAGTTGAATGGGCTAGTGTCTCCACTTACCAAGCCGCATCCGGCGCCGGTGCGCGTCATATGCGTGAATTATTGTCACAAATGGGTGCATTACATAACCAAGTGGTTAAAGAGCTAGAAAATCCAGCTTCGGCAATTTTAGATATTGAACGCAAAGTCACTAACTTTACTCGCAGTGGTACTATGCCGACAGAGCAATTTGGTGTTCCACTGGCAGGTAGCTTAATTCCTTGGATTGATAAACAATTGGAAAATGGCCAAAGCCGTGAAGAGTGGAAAGGCCAAGCTGAAACCAACAAGATCTTAAACACCGGTTCAAATATCATTCCTGTGGATGGTCTTTGTGTTCGTATAGGTGCATTACGTTGTCATAGCCAAGCATTCACCTTAAAACTGAAAAAAGATTTACCGGTTAACGAAATTGAGCAATTGCTTGCCCAACATAATGATTGGGTAAAAGTAGTGCCGAACGATCGTGAATTAACAATGCGCGAATTAACCCCAGCAGCCGTAACGGGCACATTAAGTACCCCCGTAGGACGTATTCGTAAACTGAATATGGGGCCTGAATTTATTTCTGCCTTTACAGTGGGTGATCAGTTGTTATGGGGTGCTGCAGAGCCACTTCGTCGTATGCTGAAGATTTTAGCTTAAAACACAACGAATATTATAAATATAAAAACCCGCTAACCTATTGAATTAGCGGGTTTTGTTTGACTTAAAAAACGTTATTAGATATCGATATTTTCTGCTTTTAGTGCATTCTCTTCGATAAAGGCACGACGAGGTTCAACAGCATCACCCATTAAGGTTGTGAATAACTCATCGGTCGCAATCGCATCTTTCACAGTGACTTGCATCATACGACGTGTATCTGGGTTCATGGTGGTTTCCCATAATTGTTCTGGGTTCATTTCACCAAGACCTTTATAACGCTGTACAGCAAGACCACGACGTGATTCTTTGGTTAACCATTCTAGGGCTTCTTCAAAGCTTGAAATCGCCTGACGACGTTCTCCACGCTCAATATAGGCCCCTTCTTCAATCAGGTTACCAATAATATCGCCCAAATTAGTAATACGTTGATATTCACTACTATGAATAAAATCGTAATCCAATTTATAGTCTGTATCGATACCGTAAGTACGAATGCGTAATACTGGCTCAAATAAACGATTTTCTTCGTTTTGTGTGATGGTATAGCTGTAAGTACTGCTTTGCTCTTCCGCGTTATTTAAACGGTTCACCAAGCCACTCATCCACTCTTCCACTTTCGCTTTATCAGAGAGATCATCTTCTGTCAGCGTTGAGTGATAGACCAAGCTATTTAACATACTCAGTGGATAGAGACGCTCCATACGACGAATAATTTTATGCGCAGCATGATAGTCGACAACCAGTTTTTCTAATTGTGCACCATGCATAGCTGGGGCATGTTCACTGACGTAAAGCGCTGCACCATCAAGCGCAATAGACATCAGATATTCATCCATCGCATCATCATCTTTAATGTATTGCTCTTGTTTCCCTTTTTTCACTTTATAGAGAGGTGGCTGAGCAATAAAGATATGACCACGTTCGATAATTTCTGGCATTTGGCGATAGAAGAACGTCAGTAATAATGTACGAATGTGAGAACCATCGACGTCCGCATCCGTCATGATAATAATGCTGTGATAACGCAGTTTATCTGGGTTATATTCATCACGGCCAATACCACAACCTAATGCCGTGATAAGCGTTGCCACTTCTTGAGATGCCAGCATCTTATCAAAACGCGCTTTCTCAACGTTTAAGATCTTACCTTTTAACGGTAAAATCGCTTGCGTTTTACGGTTACGCCCTTGTTTTGCCGAGCCACCCGCAGAGTCCCCTTCCACTAAGTAGAGTTCAGAAAAAGCAGGATCACGCTCAGAGCAGTCCGCTAATTTACCCGGTAAACCACCTAAATCGAGTGCGCCTTTACGACGCGTCATCTCACGTGCTTTACGCGCAGCTTCACGGGCACGAGCGGCATCAATAATTTTACCAACAACAATTTTTGCGTCAGTCGGATTTTCTAATAGATATTCCACCAGCTTCTCATTCATCAGCGTTTCTACCGCTGTTTTAACTTCAGAAGAAACCAGTTTATCTTTCGTTTGTGATGAGAATTTCGGATCAGGTACTTTAACAGAAATAACCGCAATCAGGCCTTCACGAGCATCATCACCCGTTGCACTGATTTTCGATTTCTTATTAAAGCCTTCTTTATCCATATAGTTGTTTAGCGTACGGGTCATTGCGGTACGGAAACCAACTAAGTGAGTACCACCATCACGTTGTGGAATATTATTGGTAAAGCAATAAACGTTTTCTTGGAAACCATCATTCCACAGCATCGCCACTTCAACACCAATGCCATCTTTCTCTGTAGAAAAATAGAATACATTTTGGTGAATAGGCGTTTTATTACGGCTTAAGTATTCAACGAATGCTTTGATACCACCTTCATAGTGGAAATGATCTTCGCGGTTATCACGTTTATCAATTAAACGAATAGAGACTCCTGAGTTTAAGAAGGAGAGCTCACGCAGACGTTTCGCTAAAATATCATATTGGAATTCAGTCTCACCTTTAAAGGTATCAAGACTTGGCCAGAAACGAACAAAGGTTCCTGACTTATCTGTTTCACCAATCACTTTTAAGCGATCGTCAGGTACACCTGAACGGTAAATTTGTTGATGAATTTTACCATCACGATGGATAGTCAGTTCAAGTTTTTCAGACAACGCATTAACAACGGAAACCCCTACACCATGCAGCCCACCAGAGACTTTATAGGAGTTATCATCGAATTTACCACCCGCATGCAGAACCGTCATAATCACTTCTGCTGCAGAAACGCCCTCTTCTTCATGAATACCCGTTGGAATACCACGGCCATCATCGCGAACAGAGACTGAGTTATCTGAATGGATAGTGACAATAATCTCATCACAGTAACCCGCGAGGGCTTCGTCGATAGCGTTGTCGACCACCTCGAAGACCATGTGATGCAGACCGGTTCCATCATCTGTATCCCCGATATACATCCCCGGGCGCTTACGCACCGCATCCAGCCCTTTTAATACTTTGATACTTGAGGAGTCATATGTATTCGACATCAACGTTTCTCGCTTTATTCCTATGGTTTAACCTCTATTTTGCCATGTTCTACGCTAAATAGCCTGCTATTTACATCTAGCATATCTTTAACTTGCCCAGAAGTGATTGCACTGACAAACACTTGAGCTTGCGTAGACTTTAAACGCTCGGCTAACAACTGGCGCCGATTTGCGTCTAATTCAGAAGCAAAATCATCGAGCAGATACAGGCATCTTTGCCCATTCTTACGAGTGAAATATTCACCTTGTGCCAGCCTTAATGCACACATTAACAACTTAAGCTGACCCCGTGACAACATATCTTCTACCGGAGTGCCGTTAGCACGAATACGTAAATCCGCTTTATGAGCACCTAACGAGGTATATGATAACACTTTGTCACGTTCAAATTGACGTTCTAGCAACTGTGCATAATCGGTTTCTTTATCCCATCCTCGTTGAAAACTGACTTTCAAGGTAAATTCAGGGAGAAATAATTGGCACGTTTCTTCAATATCTTTGGCGATATCTTCTGTATATTCAGCTCGCCATTGGCTTATCTGTTCTGTCAGTAAAATAAGCTCTTTATCCCAAGGTAAGAGTTGTCGATAAGACGACGCTTGCCTGAGTGCTGCATTACGCTGTTTTAAGACGCGTTTTAAATCTGACCATGCAGCAAAAAATCGAGGCTCATTATGAAAACAACCCCAATCGATAAAAGCACGACGATATTTAGGCCCACCATTAAGTAATGTGAACCCCTCAGGGGTTATTAATTGCATCGGTAATAACTTCGCTAACTCTGCAATTTTATGCCCATCGCTACCATCAATACGTACCGTACTGTTACCCTCGCGATCTTTACTTAAACCAATCGAGTAACCGCGACTTTCTTCATCAAGGGCACTTAAACGCCCATGTAAAATAAACGCATTTTCATCATGCTGGATCACTCGATTCGCTTGGGCACTACGAAATGCTCGTCCATGGCCTAATGTGTAAATCGCTTCCAGTATACTGGTTTTCCCACTCCCGTTTGGTCCTACAAGAAAATTAAAACCATCCGCTAATGGCAAATCAGCCTGTTCAATATTTCTAAAATGGCGGATCAATAAACGGGATAAAATCATATTAATCGTGATTACAAGCGCATCGGCATAACAACATAAGCTGCGGCTGCACTTGCCACATTCTCAACCTGTACACTTGAAACAGCATCAGTCAGTAATAATTTTACCTCTTCACACTTGAGTGTGTTTAACACATCAAGAAGATAGCTCACATTAAAACCGATCTCCATCTCTTCCCCCTGATACTGAACATCAACAATTTCTTCTGCTTCTTCTTGTTCAGGGTTGTTAGCGGTAATTTTTAATTGTCCATTAGTGAGGTTAATACGCACCCCACGGAATTTTTCATTCGATAAAATCGCCGCACGAGAGAACGCTTGTTTGAGGATATCACAACCTGCGATAACTGTTTTAGTCGGATTTTTCGGTAATACGCGGCGATAGTCAGGGAAACGACCATCAACCAGTTTCGAGGTAAAAATAAAGTCGCCTACATGAGCGCGTAAATTATTACTGCCAATTTGTAACTGTAATAAACTCTCACCACTGCCATCAAGTAAACGCATCAGTTCAATAACACCTTTACGTGGCACAATAACAGAATGTCCGGGTAAAGATTGTCCAATATCCATGGCACAGACCGCTAAACGGTGACCATCAGTAGCAACCGTGCGCAATTCCGTGTTTTCCGTTTCAAATAACATACCGTTGAGGTAGTAACGCACATCTTGATGCGCCATTGAAAACTGTGTGGATTCAATCAAACGTTTTAGAGTGGCTTGTGGCAAAGTAAATTCAACCTCACTTTGCCAATCGTCTAAATTCGGGAAATCAGACGCAGGGAGTGTCGATAAAGAAAAACGACTTCTTCCTGAACGAACGAGTAAGCGATCACCGTCTAATTCTACGCTGATTTCTGCTCCCTCAGGTAATCCGCGCCAAATATCAAAAAACTTACGCGCAGGAACAGTCGTTGCACCGATTTCATGAGATTGGCTAAGACTCACTCTTGCCATCATCTCCATCTCAAGGTCTGTACCTGTTAGCGATAAGGTATTCTCCGTCACCTTAAGCAACAGGTTGCCTAAAATAGGTAAAGTTGGGCGACCGCCTAAAGGGCCGCTGACTTGTTGCAGCGGCTTTAGCAGCTGTTCTCGTTCAATGATAAATTTCATAGCGCTAGGATGATAATGTTCTGATTAAGTTAGAAAAATCTTCTTTGATATCGTGACTTTCTTCACGCAGTTGCTCTATTTTTCGGCAAGCATGCAGTACCGTAGTATGGTCACGACCACCAAAGGCATCCCCGATTTCAGGCAAGCTGTGGTTTGTTAATTCCTTTGCCAGCGCCATTGCCATTTGCCTCGGACGGGCAACCGATCGGGATCGTCGCTTCGACAACAAATCCGCTACCTTAATTTTATAATATTCTGCTACAGTTTTCTGAATATTATCGATAGTAACGAGTTTCTCTTGTAATGCGAGTAAATCACGTAATGCTTCACGCACAAAGTCGATGGTAATGGCTCGACCGGTAAAATTTGCGTTAGCTATTACTCGGTTTAATGCACCTTCTAGTTCACGGACGTTAGAGCGGAGTCGTTTAGCAATAAAAAACGCCACTTCATCAGGTAACTGGATTTGATTTTCGTCCGCTTTTTTCATCAAAATCGCCACACGCGTTTCTAATTCTGGTGGTTCAATGGCTACGGTCAATCCCCAACCAAAGCGCGATTTTAATCGATCCTCTACCCCGTTAATCTCTTTAGGATAACGGTCTGAGGTTAAAATAATTTGCTGATTTCCCTCTAACAAAGCGTTAAAGGTATGAAAAAACTCTTCTTGTGAACGCTCTTTATTGGCAAAAAATTGAATATCATCAATTAATAGCGCATCTACAGAGCGATAGTAGCGTTTAAAATCTTCAATAGCATTATTTTGTAACGCTTTTACCATATCTTGCACGAAACGTTCCGAATGCATATAAACAACTTTAGCATTGGCTTTACGTTCCATAATACTGTTGCCCACCGCATGCAATAGATGCGTTTTACCCAGCCCCGTTCCCCCATATAAAAACAGTGGGTTATAAGCTCCTCCAGGATTATCAGCAACTTGTCTTGCGGCAGCTCTAGCAAGTTGGTTCGATTTACCTTCAACGAAATTATCAAATTTATGCTTAGGATTCACATTAGAACGATAATTAAGTTCAGGTAACTGGGATTGCGGTTGATTATCCCAGCTAGGACGCACAGGCTGGCTGTTAGTCGATGTGGAATTAACCGCGGGATGTGTCACGGTTTTGGGAACACTCTCGGTGGTACGTGCTGATACAGGTTTATTCCCCACTTCAAAACGCAACGAAGGGACATCAGAACCACAAAAGTCGACTAATAACGCATTAATATTATTAATGTACTTTTCTCTTACCCAATCTAACACAAAACGATTAGGTGCATACAGTGCCAGCGTGTTATCGCTTAGTTCTGCCTGCAAGGGACGTATCCACATACTAAATTCAGTGGCAGGTAACTCATCCTGCAATCGGGCAAGACAATGCTGCCAAAGCGAAAGTGACACGGCGGACTCCCCTCAAAAACAAGACTAAAAAATAAACAGGAAAAATGTGATTAAACACTTAGGTACACAACACCGTTCCTCTTCAATTCTTAATAAGGAACAACTTTGATGACCACGATTTTTACATCGTGCTTCACGATCGCAGACTGGTTGTTCTGATCGTGACGGGGGATCATATCGCAAAATGAAACGAAGATCCTCTTTCTTTTACACAGTTTTTATGGTTTTTATCCACAGGCTTACCTATTTGTGATAATTCTCCGAAATAAATAGGTAAGGGAGTTCTAGTGTACTTGAGTCACCCTATAAATAGCAATTGGGGATAACTTTCTGTAGGTAAATTTCTGCTCTTCTTATAAAGGATGATCAATTATCTGCATGATGATCCACCAAAGATCCTTGCGCTTTCACCCTGAGTCCGTATAATCTTGCACCCTGCGTGCTTGTACCAACAATTCGCCCTTTATCTTCCCTTTTTAGGGTGTCGATAAGAGCGAGCGTTGCGCATAAGTAAGGATTGATAATCGGGTTTGCTAAAAAAGACGACAAAAATCGGTACTTAAAACGTCATCTTCATTGACGCATTTGAGTGATTTTATTACAATCCCGCATCTTTCCATCATTGATGCTGCGATTGAAGTACTGGTTTGTTTATTTATTGCACTCCTGTCTGTCAACGCATTTGCTGAATCAGTAATAATATAAAGTAGGTAGAAATCGCTATGAAACGCACTTTTCAACCGTCTGTACTGAAGCGCAACCGTAACCACGGCTTCCGCGCTCGTATGGCCACTAAAAATGGTCGTCAGGTTCTGGCTCGCCGTCGTGCGAAAGGCCGCGCTCGTCTGACCGTTTCTTCGAAATAATAAAAGCTAACCATTCCGTGGTTAAGCTCGCTTTTCCAAGGGAGTTACGTTTGTTAACTCCCAAGCATTTCAATTTTGTTTTCCAGCAGCCACAGCGTGCGAGTTCACCAGAAGTTACAATTTTGGGTCGCCAGAATGAGCTGGGGCATCCCCGCATCGGTCTAACTATCGCAAAGAAAAACGTTAAACGTGCTCATGAGCGTAATCGGATTAAACGATTAGCCCGTGAATACTTTCGTTTACATCAGCATCAATTACCTGCTATGGATTTTGTGGTATTAGTAAGGAAGGGGGTAGCTGAACTTGATAACCACCAATTGACGGAAGTGTTGGGTAAATTATGGCGTCGTCATTGTCGCTTGGCTCAAAAATCCTGATCTTGCTGATTAGGGGCTATCAACTGGGGATTAGTCCTCTGTTGGGGCCTCGTTGTCGTTTCAATCCTACGTGCTCTCATTATGGTATTGAGGCATTGCGCAGGTTTGGAATGATAAAAGGTAGTTGGTTAACAGTGAAACGCATATTAAAATGCCACCCTTTACACGAAGGTGGTGATGATCCTGTCCCACCTAGAAAAAACGACGATAACAGAGAAAATTAACGATGGATTCGCAACGCAATCTTCTATTCATCGCTTTACTGTTCGTTTCTTTCCTGATCTGGCAGCAGTGGGAGGGTGATAAAGTATCACAAAACACCACCACTACTACTCAGGTCTCGCAACAAGCGGACATGCCAAGCAGTGATAGTCTTGCTGTGACTGGTAACAGCAATGAGCAGGCAAAATTGATTACCGTAAAAACTGACGTACTTGATCTTCGTATCAATACTCAGGGCGGTACTATCGATGAGGCTGATTTGTTAGCCTATCCCGCCGAGCTTAATTCAAAAACCCCTTTCCGTTTACTGGAAACTACACCTCAATTCCTGTATCAGGCTCAAAGTGGCTTAATTGGCCCTGATGGTCCAGATCAGAAATCTCGCCCTGTCTACAGTGCCACACAACAAGAATTTATCTTAGGTGAAAACCAAGATGAATTACGTGTACCTATGACTTTTGTGAATGAAGAAGGCGTGAAATTCGTCAAAACCTTTATTCTGAAAAAAGGTCAGTATGACATTGGTATTGAATACAAAGTTGAGAACCCAACAGATAAAACACTGACAATGAACTTTTATGGTCAGTTAAAACAGTCTGTTAAGTTACCAGAACACCGTGATACTGGAAGTAGCAACTTTGCGCTACATACCTATCGTGGTGCGGCTTATTCATCAGATGAAACCAACTATAAAAAATATAGCTTTGGTGATATCGAAGATAAAAACCTTTCTATCACAACCAACAATGGTTGGATTGCGATGTTACAACAATACTTCGCAACCGCGTGGATCCCAGCTAAAGATAGTCAGAATAACAACTTCTACTCTATCACTTTAGATAATAAATCTATCGCACTGATTGGTTATAAATCAGCACCTATTACTGTTGCACCCAATAGCACACAGGATATCACTTCAACATTATGGGTCGGGCCTGAGATCCAGTCTGAAATGTCTGCAATCGCACCACATTTAGACCTATCTGTTGACTATGGTTGGTTATGGTTTATCTCTCAGCCACTGTTTAAGCTGCTGAAATTCCTGCACAGCTTTATCGGTAACTGGGGTTTCTCCATCATCATGATCACCTTTATCGTTCGTGGTATTATGTATCCACTCACGAAAGCGCAATACACCTCTATGGCGAAAATGCGTTTACTGCAACCAAAACTGGCGGCACTTCGTGAGCGTATTGGTGATGATAAACAACGTATGAGCCAAGAAATGATGGCGTTATACAAACAAGAGAAAGTTAATCCTCTTGGTGGTTGTTTACCGCTGATTATCCAGATGCCAATCTTCCTTGCCTTATACTATATGTTAATGGGCTCGGTTGAATTACGTCATGCACCATTTATATTATGGATCCAAGACTTATCAGCACAAGATCCGTACTATATCCTGCCATTATTAATGGGTGTGACGATGTTCATCATTCAGAAACTGTCACCAACAGCAGTCACTGATCCGATGCAACAAAAAATTATGACCTTTATGCCGGTTGTATTTACTGTATTCTTCCTGTGGTTCCCATCAGGTCTGGTTCTGTACTATATCGTCAGTAACCTAGTAACCATTATCCAGCAGCAGTTAATCTACCGCGGTCTGGAAAAACGTGGGCTACATAGTAGAGACAAAAAATAAGGTCACATCAGGAAAAACCTCTTCTTTGGTTACATTCAAAGAAAAGTGACATAAAATAGTGAAGGCGGTCTAATAGGCCGCCTTCTGTTTTTTTATTTTTATACGATTAATGATTATTCTGATTAAGCGAGTTCACCATGCATAGCACTGATACTATCGTCGCTCAGGCCACACCTCCTGGAAGAGGCGGTGTTGGTATCCTACGCGTTTCTGGCCCTAAAGCGGCTGTTGTAGCACAAACTATTTTAGGCAAAGTACCTAAGCCACGTTATGCCGACTATCTTCCTTTTCGCAATGAAGATAACTCAGTGCTTGATCAGGGTATCGCCCTTTTCTTCCCTAATCCTAACTCTTTTACGGGTGAAGATGTTTTAGAACTACAAGGCCATGGTGGCCCAATTATTCTCGACTTACTCTTAAAGCGTATTCTACAAATTCCCGGTATCCGTATTGCTAAGCCCGGTGAGTTCTCAGAGCGAGCCTTCTTAAACGATAAACTCGATTTAGCGCAAGCTGAAGCGATTGCCGATTTAATTGATGCCAGTTCAGAGCAAGCAGCACGCTCTGCGATTAACTCTTTACAAGGTGCTTTCTCCTCTCATATTAATGAGATGGTCGAGTCCTTAACCAATTTACGTATCTATGTTGAAGCGGCTATTGATTTCCCTGATGAAGAGATAGACTTTCTTTCTGACGGGGTGATCGAGGGCAAACTCAATACGGTTATCAGTCAATTAGACGATGTTCGTGCGCAAGCGCGCCAAGGCAGCCTATTGCGTGAAGGGATGAAAGTCGTCATTGCCGGGCGCCCTAATGCTGGTAAATCAAGCTTATTAAATGCATTAGCGGGAAGAGAAGCGGCCATTGTCACCGATATAGCGGGTACGACACGAGATGTATTACGCGAGCATATCCATATTGATGGTATGCCATTACATATTATCGATACAGCAGGTTTACGTGAAGCCAGTGACGAAGTAGAACGTATTGGTATCGAGCGTGCATGGCAAGAGATTGAGCAAGCAGATAGAGTCCTCTTTATGGTTGATAGTACCACCACCGAGGCGACGACACCGGAAGAGATCTGGCCTGAGTTTATGGCTCGTTTACCTAGCACACTGCCGGTCACCGTTATTCGCAACAAATCAGATTTAACGGGTGAACCTGCCGAGATCACCTCGCAAGGTGACTATCCGATGATCCGTTTATCTGCCCGTGATGGAATGGGCATTGAATTACTACGCTCACACCTTAAAGAAGCCATGGGCTTTAACAGCAATACTGAAGGGGGCTTCTTAGCGCGCCGTCGTCATTTACAAGCATTAAACACAGCCGCTGAACACCTACAACAAGGCTATCAGCAATTGGTTTATGCCAAGTCAGGTGAGCTATTAGCAGAAGAGTTAAGACTTGCTCAACAAGCATTAAGCGAAATTACCGGTGAATTTACATCGGATGATTTATTAGGGCGAATTTTCTCTAGTTTCTGTATTGGGAAGTAACGACCAAACTTTACCTGCTATAGCGTGTAAATATTACTTTACCGGTTATAGCAGGTAATTATAACTCTACACGCTATAACCATTAAATCTTGATCTACACGCTATAACCGGTATATTAGATATTAACGCCTATAACCGGTAGAAGATGATGATCATAATTAATGCCTATCAACTCAGTGTGCATCTAAAAGATGTCCGATTAACAAAAAAACTGTCTCAAAGTAAAGTCGCCCAAAAAGTAGGGATCCGACAAGATACCGTGTCCAATTTTGAACTTAATCCTAATTCCACCAAACTAGAAACCTTTTTCAAACTGCTCTCCGCACTAAATTTAGAGATGGAAATTCATCCTAAAGATGCTAAAAATAATTTAGCACACAAAAGTGAATGGAAAGAGGAGTGGTAAATGGCGAGTCTTGATGTATATATGAATGAATACTATGTGGGCATCTTTACTAAAAAAAGCTCAGGTGCGCATTCATTCCAATATACTGAAGATTGGGTTAATCAACCAGGAAGTCGTCCCATCTCTCTTTCGATGCCATTACAGCTTCAAGAATATCAAGGAGACTGTGTCTATAATTTCTTTGATAATCTGTTACCTGATAATACTGAAATTAGAAATCGTATTGTGAGTCGCTATAATGCGAACTCAAATCAACCCTTTGACCTATTAGCGGCTATCGGTGCAGATACTGTTGGTGCATTAAGGTTACTTCCTAGTGGCAGTACGCCTGCGGATATCAAAAAAATAGAATATCAAAAACTCAATGATATTGAGCTTGAAAAAATTCTACTAGGATATAAATCCAATACTCCACTCGGTATGCTTAAAGAATATACTGATTTCAGAATTTCCATCGCTGGAGCACAAGAAAAAACAGCATTACTTTTAAAAGATAATCATTGGTGTGTGCCACATAATAACACACCAACTACCCATATTATTAAACTGCCAATTGGTGTTATTGAAAGTCATTCTTATACAATGGATTTATCCAATAGTGTAGAAAATGAGTATCTTTGTACCTTAATTGCCAAAGAATTTGATCTTCCCGTCCCCCACTGCTCTATTATTAAAACAAAAAATGTTAAAGCGCTTGCTGTAGAACGTTTTGATAGAAAATATTCATCTGATAAATCGTGGATAATACGTTTACCTCAAGAAGATTTTTGCCAAATTTTAAATATACCTTCTGCGCTAAAATATGAAAATGAAGGAGGGCCTGGCATTATCGATATTATGAAATATTTACTTGGCTCATCAAATGCCGATCAAGATCGTTTTCATTTTATGAAGGCACAAGTGCTATTTTGGCTTTTGGCTGCAACGGATGGACACGCAAAGAATTTTTCTGTTTTTATCAACCAAGAAGGACGTTTCCATCTCACTCCCCTTTATGACATTATGTCCATCTATCCCAATTTCGGAGGACGAGGACTTAATCCACGAGATGCAAAACTTGCTATGGGATTAAAAGCAAGCCGAGGCAAAAAATACGCAATAGAACAAATTTTTCCTCGTCATTTCTACCAAACAGCTGAAGCTGTCGGTTTCGATCCTTCATTAATGAGCGATATTCTTCGTTATTTTTATCAAGAAATGGACGATGTCATACAACGCGTAAAACAGCAATTACCCGAGGATTTCCCTTCTGAGATTAGCAATACAATATTAGATGGAATGAAAGCACGCGCTGTTAGATTAGCTAACATTTAGCCATTTACCTGCTATAGCGTGTAAATATTACTTTACCGGTTATAGCAGGTAAAAATTGCATATATACGATATAAAGTTAGGTAATGCTTTTTTCAAAAAGAGTGTCATAAATTAATTATTTTTATTTCTTATATTATTTATATACTCGATTTTAATTAACCTATTAATAATATATATCAAACAACATACTTGGTTATTTTTTATTTAACTACAAATCTAATAAAGCAATCGTTTACTTTATCTTTTTATTTTTCAATAGATAAATAGATTTCAGATAGCAAAAAAATTGTTATTTAAATGATGATGTTTAATGATCTAAATATAGTAAATCAACTAATGACAATGCTAAACTTCACCTTTAGTTAACAGGGTAAATATCCCCACTACTTTTAAGAGTCTATCGTGAGAACGCTTTATTTTACTGCGCTGACAACAGGCATTCTTTCTGCCATTTGGGCATTTGTTGCTAGCCAATTTGACTTATTAAGTTGGGCTGGTTTTTTAGGTTGCACGGCTTATTTCGCCTACCCTAAAGAAGGTTTTAAAGGCTTAGTCGTGACGATTGCGACTATTATGAGTGGTGTTATTTGGGCATTAGCGATTATTTATGGTAGCCAACTGTTTAATGATAGTGCGATTTTTGGCTACGCCGTCACCGGTGTAATTGCCTTTGTAATGTGTGTACAAGCTAAAAGCACATTACTGGCTTATATTCCGGGTACTTTTATTGGCGCATGTACTATTTTTGCCGCACAAGGTGATTTAACACAAACTATCCCTTCACTCATTCTCGGTATTTTATTTGGTTACTCGATGAAAATGAGCGGACTGTGGATCGCGAATAAATCACAGAAGAAAGCCATTTAATCAATTTACCTCACCATGAAAAAGCGGTAACTCTATAGGTTTTATTTCTAGAGCGCCGCTTTCTCTTTTTCACTACTTTCTCCAATGTTTCTCACAGTCCACTAATAAACTTTGCAATTGTAGTTTATGGCTATTTAGGTCAAAAAGGAGGCTAACCCATAAAAATGTAACGAGGAGTATCGCGATGACAACAACACAATCTACTGATTACAATATTATTGTCATGTCAGATCCACAACCTTGGCGTCTAGATCTGGATAATAATGACCCCAATAATGATCAATCCCGTTGGGAAACCACCGTAAAAAGCGTTAGAGACAGTATTCAAGCATTACACCGTGAAAAATCTTTTGCTTTTGGCATTATAAATGGTGACTTAACAGAATTTGGCCGTCGCTCCCAACGTGAGAGTTTTCGTGCACTGTTTGCCCCTTCACCTTTAGGATTTAATACCTATGTTGGACTTGGTAATCACGATTATCAAAACAATGTGGGTGACTGTGCAGAGCCGAGTAATGCCGATTACAGTATGAATGCCTGTGCAAGAGGCATGGTTTTTGATATGCACTACCGTATTGAAGAGTATCGTAATTATGCAACTTCAGGTAATTTTAGATACGATAGTAGCGAATATTCAGGTAGTAAGGCTTACTCTTGGGAATATGGTGATATTCATTTTGTACAATTACAAAATTATCCCACTTATCATGTGGTGCTCGATCACTGGTCAGCTTCAACCATTAATGTCACAGATTCTATTGATTGGTTAGAAAAAGATTTAATTCAGGCGCGAAATAGCAATAAAACCATCATATTAAACTTCCATGATGGAAACCAACACTTCCCAGAAAAATCATCTCAAGAAGAGCTGACCTTCTTTAAATATATGCTAGAACATTACGGGGTAAAGGCGGTATTTGTTGGGCATACCCATTATGTTGGTCAAGATAACCGTTATGGTGGCAGTGAGATCTTCGGCGATGTCCCAGTTTATAATAGTGGTGCGCTATTTAAAGGAGATTATTTAGCCGTAGAAATCCGTGGTACAGAATTATCTATCACTGTTTATAACGGCTTATCAGGTACACCTCAATTAATAGAAAAATGGAATTAAATAATACTACGTCAGAGAAGGAGTCTCTTTTATGCATTTAAATCCGTTAAAAATATCAATAAGCCCTTCGTCACTCCCCTGTACTCAACCTTTAACCTGCATTGAATATGAGGACTTAAAGGATGGGATGTTAGATATGATTAATCGCAACAGTAATATATTACCCACTGTTGTGGATGAATTTAATCAACAAGATCCGCTTAATGCGCCTATTATGGTGGGTGAAGTGGTCGTGGGTCATATCATTGGTCTAATACCTGTTGTTGGGGGGGTACTTTCAAAAATTACTTCCGCACTTTTTGGCCTCATGAATAAAAATATGAAAGATAGCTCTTTAGCTGAGCAAATTATTGCCCATGTCTCTCGTATTATTGATGCTAAAATCACTGATAACAATATAAAAATCATTAAACTCACCACAGAAGGTATTAGCGACGTTTATCAATTATTTTCAGATTCTCTCGCTCGTTACCTTGACCCCAATGTGCATTATTCAGAAACACAACTACGAGATTTACGGGAACAAGTTCTTAACCGTTTTGATGATGTGATTTCGACAATTATTGCTCAACAACCATTAGTATTAAATTTAGCACAATCAGCAGGATTGCCCTTTTATTGCCACTGTTGCGCACTTTTTGTCGCCGCCCATTGCGATATATTAACCAATAAAGAAAAACTTGCTCTGGAAGAGGATTATTTCAAAAATAATCTAAAAACATTAAGAAACAGCATTGATAAATTTAACGCCAATATTCATAAAGCCATTTATCAGCAGACCTCCCAAGTTTTTAAAGATGATTATAATAAATGTAATACTTTTTTAGTGGGTATCTATACTTCTGGTTTATCTTTCTATCAAACTTGGGTTAAACGTAGTTTTGAAATTGAATTTACAACCCCCTTTGCTCGTTGGAATAGCTTAGAGCTTTATGGAAATGACTATAGCCATGATCCAAAAATCAGTTATTACAAGACTTACGTTGAGATGGGAAAAGATATATTACATAGAACATCCATGCTACAAAGTATTGAATCCTACTCTCATATTGATGCAGTGATCCGTTTAAAACAGAACTACTTAACACCTGAAAAAGAGGTAGATAGTTTTCAATATGAAGGCTGTAATGGCGTGGCAGGAGATAGCCATGATGTTATAAAAAACGACACATTTTTTACCCCAGACAGTCAGAAAGCCTATCTGTCACCAACGCAAATTTTACCCTCCGTTCGCTATATTTCTGACACACCTTGGGGAGGGTTAAAATATATGGTACTTGATGATGTTAACAATAATAGTTTTACTATCGGTCAAGGTAATCGAGATAATAAATCGTATCTTAATATTCCTGGCTACTGCTTTAATGGCGTAAATCTTTATTTAAGTCGTCACAATGGAAAAAGCTGTCAAGCTAACTCAGGAGCTTGGTTAACCGAATCTGCACCTATATTTCGTTTTTATGATGGTTATGCATCCTTACCCCTTGACACTAAAAATCATTTACCCACAGCAAAAAAGAGCTATGAACTCGATTTAAATCATGGATTTATGACTCAACTAAGCAAAGCTCAATATGGCTATAGTGATATGTTAGTGGGGAAAAATTGTATTTTGTTAAATCACGATGCTTATTTTTGTTTACCATCAGAAGAGCCGATTGGCAAAGTAGGTTTATCACAAAAAATCACCTTGTTATTACAGTGTGCAATTACGCAGGAACAATCGTTAGCCATAGTGGCAAGAACGGGCGATGCGACCCAAGGCACTATTATTGGTTCTGCTGAATTTAAGCTCACCACAGATCAAGATAATATTATTTATAAAATAACCCCATTACTTAATCATCCTATTTCCGATAATAAAAGTTATTTTTATACTTATCAAATTGATTTATCTTGTATTTTTAGTCAAGAAGATCAAAAAAATCTCTATTTTCATCTCTATTTCTTTGAGCCTAATACCTTGTTGGCTGATATGACTGTTTTATTCTAATGTTTTATTTCCATAAAATACCTAAGTGTGATATTGACTTAGGTATTTTTTATTCAATTTAATTGAAATTTTAACGAGATAGTTAAAGGATCAGATAAGTTATTAGGTTTCGGGCCAATTGGTTTTACCCGTTTTACCGCTGCAAGTGCAGCATTATCAAGAGATGCCACCCCTGAGGTCTGCTCAAGTACAACGGATGAAATATAGCCTTCATCGGTTAATGAAAAACGCACAACAACCAGCCCTTCATCTTGCATACGACGAGCTTGCGCAGGATAGCGCTTATGACGCTCAATTTCTCGGCGCAATAAACTGATATAGTGATTTTCAGACTCTCCCTGCCCAATACCATTTTCACTTAATGCACGACTGCTCCCTGCCAATGAACTCGCGGTATGCTGTGTTAAGTTTTCTGCTGATGGTTGTGATGTACTTTGAACTATGTTGTGATTTGTTAAATCAGGTAGTTTTATAGGTACTGTTTTGTCTACTACTGGCTGTTTTTTTACCTGTTTTATCGCTTTAGGTGTTATTGGGGCCGGTTGTTGTTGACGCTTTTTTGCGGGTTGTTTGGGCGCTTCAATAAATTCACCGTTCTCACTTCTTGGTAGTGCAATAGGTGGTTGTTGTGACTCGATCTTTATTCTCGGTTCAATCATGGTAGTAGATTGTTTAGGTGGCGAAAACATCACCTGATAGACCGATAATGTATTTTGCTGTTGCTGATCAATATGGTGCGCACTTTCTGTCATAGACCATGAATTAAGTACCCAACTCAATAAACTGATATAAACTAATGATATCGCAATGAGCCAATAATAAATATTAAGTGGCTGTCTGACAGAAAGTGCCAACATAAATAAAACTCCTATTTTATCCTTGTATTAAAATTGGGCTGTTACACCTAATCGCAAACTTCTTCCTGGTGCCGGCATACCAGAACGGGTCAGCGGATCAATGTAATATTCATTTAATAAATTACTTCCTGTTATTTCAAAAGATAAATTGGGGCTATATTGATAAGTTGCATAAGCATCAATAGTAAATACTTTTGCCCAACGCATCGGATTATTATTTATGCCAAAATAGCTATTAGGTAAATTTTCTTTAAGCCATTTCTCATCTTTATTTTCAACTTCTGATGAATAGAGCCAGCGACTACCTAATTCTAATTTATCATTTAGCCAGCGCGTGCCTAAATGTAGGTTAACTGAGTATTTAGGCTGCATTGAGGTGCGCAAAAATCCGCCAGGGTATCCCCCTGTCATACAGTTTTTAATACCCGATAATCCTGATGCATCAAGCTCATAAAAAGCATTTTCATCACAGACTTTATTTTTATGGCTATACACTAATGCGGTATCAAAGAAAATAAATCCATTATCAAACCGGGCTTGTAACTCTACACCTTCTAATATTTGTTTTTCTAACTGTCTAATTTGCCAATTAGCATCTCTATCAAATACATTTTCAATGTTCGTTTTAAAGTAATTAATTTTAATATCAGCGTGGCGCTCTATATTCAACCAATGCGTAAAATCAACAACCACACCAAACTCACTGCTTTTGGCACGCTCTGGCTTTAACTTAAAACCATAATAGCGAGCTTTAGAGCCTGAAAAACCACTGGTATCTTCAAATAAGTTAGGCAAACGCAATTGCTCAGTATAACGGCCATAAAAACGCACCATATCGTTGGCATAAAGGGTGGCAGAGATTAAAGGGGAAAATGCGCCATGCTGATAGCTAGGCTCCAGTGCGTAGGGATCTTGAATATCTTCTGATAGAGAAAATGCCTGAGGATTAATAACATCTTTTTCAAAGCGATAAACTAACTCACCCGTCACTGGATGAGGGACTTTTTCCTCCATATCAAGAAAACCATTAAGTAAAATATTCTTACTCTTAAGTAGTACGCCATTTTCATCAAATAACCAAAGGCTAAACTCTCTTTTCATCGGGATGGCTTTAGCGTTTTTTATTTGCATCTTTCCATGGTTATTACGAATAAAATCTTCATGCTCCATATCATGCTGTATTCTCTGAAGATATGGCCTAGCAACCTGCTCCTTGATTTCCTCTAGCAAAGCGCCACCTTCAGGGTAAACTAAAACCGCTTGTTGAAAGTCTCTAATTTTTTTACTCAGCTCAGCAGAATTTCGGTAATTTTTTAACTCGTCAGGTAAAGTATCGACATCAATTTTGTTAACCGCGCGATAGAGTAAATACTCTTCTGGGGTTAATACTCGTCGATAAGAGATCAGATAACCGCGGATAGGGGCTGTTTTCTCGTAATTTTTAACCCTATTCTTCCGTTTATTATTTAAAAAGGTATCCGTCAGATGATAGTAATGATATTTACCGCCAATATTCATCGCAAACCAGGGTAATGGTTTCCAATCTGTGGCTAACGCTAAATTGACTTCATGACGTTGCCCTGCTCGCCCCTCGGTCACGAAATCAAAACCCATGGGAAGTTCAAGCTCATGACTGTCTAATTTTTCCAATTGATATTGACCGGAAAAAGAAATAGAAAACTGAGGCGATAATTTAAATAACGATGAAAAATCAACACCATAACGATTATTATCTTGATATAGAGAAGCTGTATCTAAAAAGCCTGTATCAATAGAGGGATCCCACCTTGTATTTCTGCTAGCTCTAAAATCAACCATTTTAGGCTCTCTTGGTTTTCCTCCCCTAGTATTAGTATGTCCTAACGTTAAATTTCCCCATAAACGCAGTAATAAATCTGTTTTTTTATCTTCTGGTTTATATTGATAGGTTAATGTGCCTGCTTGTTGTGTAATATTTGCCAAAGGCCATTGATTAACTAAATTTTCTTGATAACGAACCCAACTTAATCGTGATGGCATAATATCGCCAAATAATAAATCGGTGTATCGATAATTAATGGAGAAACGATGCGTTTGTTGTGGAAATAGAGTTCCTTTTACTAAAAAAGAGCGGTTACGATTAGATGTATTTGGCACTTCATTACCAGGTCGATAAATATGAGCAATAAAAGGTAAATAAGGCTCAAAATGTCTTTTCCCGTCCATTATATAAACAGAATTAAGCAATTGCTCATCTACTTTATTATACTCTTCTACATTTCTCTTTCCTGCAAAATAATTACCTTTTTCACGTATTGCATATGCAAAAAGTAAATTAAATTTTTCTTTATCAAATCCTACACCTAAGCGAAATGAATAATCTTGAAAGTTTTCTATTTTACTTTTTTTAGGTGTTATTTCTAATGCAGGATCGATAATATAAGCATTTTGTTGATAGAATTTTGGATAATAACGGTACTCTTCAATCATATTAGTATAAATATCTTTATAGCCTGTGGCATTATTACTAATATCCCCTTTAAAATTAATACCAAAAGACTCACCAATGGGTACAATATCACGTATATCTAATGTTTTAATGGCAACCCCTCCGCCAATCCCTGTTTTTATATTAGGATTAAGTGAAGGACCTTTTTCTATATAGATACTGCTTATCAAATTTGAATCAATATAGTTACGATTAGATGCACCGCTATAACCACGATAAACCGTAATCGCCTGCTCAGTACCATCCACAGTAACGGGGATACGTCCTTGGCCTTGAATACCACGAATATTCGGATCCAATGCTCCTCCATTACGGGCTTCACCACTATAAACACCTATCGCGCTTTTAAATAAATCTGCAGGTGATACCCCTTGATAACGTTCAATAAGGGCTTTACCTAAATAAATATTAGCCACATCCTTTTCATAGACTTGAGCATAACCTTGTTGATCTTTTTCTAAATTATCTGCAACCTGAATTTGTCCAAGATCGGTTGTATTATCCTTAGTCTTGGAATAACTATTGAGAGAAAATAAGGAGAGTGAAACTATCATGGAGACTAACGTACGTTTGTGAAAAAGCACTACATGCATTGTGTTACCTACTTAATTAGTAAAGAAGTCATGCATTAAATTAATTAAAATTGTTTTTCTAATTTAAATAAGACTTCATGCTGCTGATATTGATATAACCAATCCACATTGCTTAATCTACGGGTATAACTTAATTCTATTGCTGGATAAAAACCCCAGATAATAGGT
>UMGL01010399.1_pt1 | contig 71241 bp, 67 predicted proteins | sample 1965261 | NCBI WGS metagenome assembly UMGL01 (sample SAMEA4836071, study PRJEB28245) | human gut metagenome | biome: gut microbiome; material: fecal sample | place: Denmark | collected 2008 | reverse complement strand
TGGCCCCCAGATTCCTGCGACTTTAGTCGTAGGAGGTTCAAATTTGGAAAAAATGTCACAAGTCTGATAAATTTCTCAAAAAGTCAGCCGAAGCGCTTTCGAAAAGCCAAATTCTTCTTTATAATAGGACTAGCAAAAAGAGAACATTGAAGAAATGAGGCAACTACTTTGAAGAAATATGCATTTGGTGTTGACATCGGTGGTACCACTGTAAAGATTGGTTTGTTTGAAACCAACGGTGAATTGTCCCAAAAGTGGGAAATCCCAACCAGAAAAGAAGGCAACGGGGCTAAGATCCTGCCTGACATCGCAGCTTCTCTGAACGACAAGCTGAAGGAACTGGACATTCCTAAGGAAGAAGTAGCCGGGATCGGCATCGACGTGCCAGGTCCAATCCTGGACGACGAAATCGTTAACCGCTGCGTCAACCTGGGTTGGGGCGTCTTCAACGTGGCTGAAAAGGTCCGCAAGCTGACTGGCCTGGACGAAGTCAAGGTAGCCAACGACGCCAACGCTGCTGCTTTGGGTGAAATGTGGCAAGGTGGTGGTGAAAGCCACCAAAACGTTGTCATGGTTACCCTGGGTACCGGTGTCGGCGGCGGGATCATCTCTGAAGGCAAGATCGTCGCTGGTGCCTTTGGGGCTGCCGGGGAAATCGGCCACATGCTGGTCAACAAGGATGAAACCCAGCTCTGCGGCTGCGGCAAGAAGGGCCACCTGGAACAATACGCTTCCGCTACTGGCATTGCCCGCAAGGCCAAGGAACTTCTGGCTGAAAGCGGCGAAGAATCAAGCCTGCGCGGGGTAGACCAGCTTGACGCCAAGGCAGTCTTTGACGCGGCTAAGGAAGGCGACAAGCTGGCTTTGGAAATCGTGGACTTTGTCGGCGAAACTTTGGGCACTGCCCTGGCTTCCATCTCCTGCGTCTTTGACCCAGAAGTCTACGTTATCGGCGGCGGGGTCTCCAAGGCTGGCCAAATCTTGCTCGACACTGTGCAAAAGCACTTCGTTGACGCGGCCTTCCACGCTTCTGAAGGTACTGAATTCGCCCTGGCCCAACTGGGCAACGATGCCGGTATGTACGGTGCCGTTAAGACGGTTCTGTAATTTTGAATGTAAAAAAAGCACCAGGCTTTTAAAGTCTGGTGCTTTTTTCGTTTATCCTAAAGAGTCCAGGGTTGCCTTCATCGTCGCGGCTGAGGCCTGCATCTTGGCCAATTCGCTGTCATTTAACGGCAATTCCAGTACGTGGCTGATCCCTTGTCCGTTGATGATGGCCAGGGTGCCCAGGTAGATCTCATCCTTGATCCCGTATTCCCCGTGCAATGGTGCGGAAAGAGGCAGGGCCAGGTCGTTGTTTTCCAAAATAGCCGTCACGATCTTGGCCAGCATCATGGCCACGCCATAGTAGGTTGCGCCCTTTTTGCCGATAATCTCGCCGCCCTTTTCCCGGACGTGGGCTTCAATCTCATCCAAGGCTGCTTCTGTCATGCCCGGATAGTCAAGCAAGGGCTTGCCGTTGACCACGGCACTTGAGAAGTTCTCAAAGCTGCTGTCGCCATGTTCACCCAGAACCCAGGCGTTGACTGATTCAATTGGCACTTGCAGCCGCTTGGCCAGTTCTACCCGCAAACGAGCTGAGTCCAGGGAAGTCCCGGTCCCGATGACCCGCTTCTTTGGGAAGCCGGACAGCTTCTGGGTCAAAGTGGTCAAGATGTCAACCGGGTTGGCAGAAACGACGAAGATGCCGCTGAAGCCGGAAGCTACGACTGGATCAACGATGCTCCGCAAGATGGCTTCATTCTTCTTGATCAAGTCAAGCCGGCTTTCACCTGGCTTGCGGGGCACGCCGGCCGTGATAACTACCACGTCGGCGTCAGCCGCGTCGCTGTAGTCACCAGCTCTCAGCTTGGTCTGGCCCGTAAAGTAGGTCAGGTCTTCCAGGTCCAGGCAGTCGCCCGCGGCCCGGTCTTTATTCAAGTCGCAGATGACCAGTTCATCCACCCGCGTTGTTTGCAATAAATCGTTGGCAAAGTTGGAACCGACAGCACCGTCGCCAACCAGCAGGACTTTTCTACTCATTATTTAATCCTCCTTCAAGGAAATTAGCTAACCATATTATAACTGAATTAGCTGGAAAATTTCCCGGAAAATAAAAAACGCGGCCCAGAGGACTGCGTTTCTTAGAAATGTGATGTGATGTGATAAAACTTAAGCTTGCTACGACAAAGTAGTTTGCTTGGCGGCGCCTGTTAGTGATAGGAGTAGAGGCGCCGCATGTGATGAGTAAGGAAAAATAAGTTTGTCTGTCTGTAAGAGACAGGAACCGAAAAATGTTGAAATACATATCTGAGTTCAGAGCCGGCCCTTGCCTATAAAAAAACAAGTAACATAATAGAAAAGCAAAAGCATGGCAACTGGGCTGCTCATGAACCTGTTAAGAGCTACACCAACCGGTGGCATGCTCGGATCGCCACCTGTCAGTAGTACCGAAAATTATAACGACTGAAGGAGAAAAAATGAGAAAAATAACTAGCCGCATAACTTTCGAAGAATATAGTACTACGGTTTATGCTAATAATCAAAAAAATAGCTCACTTTTTTGATTATTAAAAAAGTGAGCTATTTGTAAGCGGTTGGAGAAAAATGAAAACTGCAAAAAATTAAGCTTGTGACTTGGTCAACTTTCAGAAAAAACAGCTAGCTAAAGAAAAACGGCTCCAGCAGAGCTGAAGCCGTGACATGGTAAATATTTAAATCTTGTTTTTTAGTTTGCTTGTTTTCTTGCTTTTGTCTTTCTAGCCTTAAGCTGCCCGCTTCTTGGCCTGGATTTCCCTAAGGCCTGGCAGGCTGATCATGACCAGGAAGCTGATGATGTAGAGGGCGGACAAGAAGCCCATAACCACGTACAGGTTGTAGTGGTCCATCAAGGCGCCGATGATGACGGAAGAGAAGCCCCCGATGGCCCGGCCGGTGTTCATGATCAAGTTGTTAGCCGTGGACCGGATTTCAGTCGGGTAGAGCTGGCTGATTACCGCCCCGTAGCCGCCAAACATCCCGTTGGAGAAGAAGCCGGTCAAGGCTCCGGCCAAAAGCATGGCCCAGTAGCTGGTCACGTTGACGATGGCAAATACCACGACCGCGCTGCCCAAAAGGAAGATGCCGAAGGCCCAGCGGGGACCGATCTTGTCCATGATCGTCCCGAAGACCATCATCCCAATGCTCATCCCGATGATAGTAGCGATCATCCAGTAAGAAGAGCCGGAAACTGACAGGCCCTGCTTCTTCTGCACGATTGACGGCAGCCAGTTCATCAAGCCAAAGTAGCCGGCAATCTGCACGATCGTCATCAGCATCAAGCCCAGGGTCTGCAAAGCCAGGCGGGGCGTCTCAAACAAGCGGCCGAAGGAGATCTTTTCACTCGTTTCTTCCGCCTTCTTGTGAGCGGCCAAAAATTCGTCGCTTTCCTTGACGTGGCGGCGGACAAAGTAGGTCAAGACAACCGGCACTACCCCAAAGAGGAAGAGGGTGTTCCAGCCGTAAGCCGGAATGATCCAGGCGGCCAGAAGAGCGGCCACGATAGAGCCGACTTGGCCACCCACGGCCGCCACCGAGCTGGCCCGGCCGATTTGATTAGCCTGGAAGTTTTCCGCGATCAAGGCAATTCCGACCCCGTATTCACCGCCGGCCCCGATCCCGGCTAAGAAGCGGAGAGCGTAAAGGGCGGTGATGTTGTGGGCAAAGTAGGTTAAGCCAGTCGCGATGGCAAAAAGAAAGATCGTATAGCTGAAAGTCTTGACCCGGCCGATACGATCTCCTAGCAGCCCAAAGAGCGCGCCACCGAAGAACATTCCGAGGTTGGTAAAGGTTCCGATCCAGCCGCCGGCCGCGGAGCTGATGTGCATCTGCGCGATGATTTCCGACAGGGAGAAAGACAGGAACATGACGTCCATGTTTTCCAGCAGGAAGCCGGAAGACATGGAGGCCAAAACCCACTTTTGGTTAGTGGACATTGAGCTGGTATTATCCATTATTAACTTGTACCTCCAAAATTAATGCTCACGGACATTACTTATTTTGTATCGGTAACAATTATTTGCGTTTTTCTTAAGATTGTCAAGGACTCTTGCAAAACAATCGTTATTTAATTACTCAGCCCGGTCGCTGATGGCCTTCGGCAGGGCAATATTGTGGTGGAGATTATGCCAAAGATGCTGGTCAGCCAGGGCAATCATCGGCCCGTTGATCAGAAGGCAAAGGAGGGTGCCGATATTGACGGCATAGACTTTGCCCGTTGCCAGCCAGCAGATGCCGGTAAGCAAAAGCGGAACGCTGAAGTTGATCAGCTGGGCCCGGACTACCTTATTCTTGCAATACATGAAGCGGAGGATGTTGGTCGTGTCGTCATTCGGGTGCATGATCAAATTTGCCCTTTGGTAAAGGGAAATGGAGCAGCCCAGGGTCATGATGCCCAAAAGCCCGGCTACCAGCCGCCAAGGCAAAGGCAGGTCCGGCAGGCCAAGGGCGGAAAAGAGGCTGGTGAACAAGTTGATGAAGTAGCTGAAGCAGGCGATAAAGACGACTTCGCCCAGGAAACGGGGCAGGTCAAAGCGCCGCATAAGCAGCTGGTTGATGACGGCTACCAAAAAGCCGGTCAAAAACATGGCCAGGGCAATGCTGGTATGGAAAATATGGGCCAGGTTGACCTCCGACGCCCCCCAGGGAGCCGTGCCGATATTGCTGGAAATGGTGATCCCGTTGCCAAAAGCATTCAAGACCAGGCCAAAGGTCAAGGCCGCCAGCCGGCGGGGAAGGGGGTCAAAGCCAGACCTGGCTTTCGGTTTGAAGAAAGACAGAAAAACATGAAGTGAGAAATGAGAATTACAAATATCCAAGAGATGCCTCGCATAAAAATTTGTCTGCTGTTTAAGTATCACAATTTTACTCTATTGATCACCAACATTCCAATAGATTTTCTCTAATCATAATTTGACGGCGATAAACTGTTTTTTAATCAAATAAACCTATTAATAAAAATGAGAATTCTATTATAAAGTGTAAGCGGTTTACTGTATACTGAAATTAAGTGAGAAAAATAACAAAAGGAGTGAAAGCAATGTCAGTTAAGAAGCACCAGTACGCCGCTACGGCCAGCACGGTCTACTTTTCATACTTTATGATGGGGATCGGGATGTCCCTTCTGGCCCAGTTCAAGCCCCAGTTTGCCAGCCTCTGGCATTCCTCAGTTTCCGGAGTCTTGAGCGTGGTCAGCGCGGTTGGGATCGGGGGGATCGTCTCCATCTTGATCACTGGCCCTATTTCAGACCACTTTGGCCGCCGGGCCTCAGCCGTCATCGGCCACTTATTGTGGGCTATCTACTATATCGGCCTGCTTTATGCCCCGAATTTTGCGGTTGCCTACATCATCGGGATTCTGGGCGGGATCGCCAATTCCTTCTTGAACGCGTCCAACTTCCCGGCCTTGATGGAAATCTTTCCAGAAAGTGCCTCAGTAGCAGGCCTCATGTCTAAGTTTGCCATCAACATCGGCCAATTCTGCCTGCCTTTAGCTATTTTGCTGGGGACGGCCCTGGGTTCAGGCTACCGGACCGTCTTCATGCTGGCCGGCATTTTGTACATCGTCATGGCCTTGATTCTGGCCTTTTCACCTTACCCAGACCAGGTCACTGGCCCGAAAAAGCAGGAAAAAGCCAAGCACGACTTCAACCTGGGCGTCTGGAGCCTGGTTTTGATGGGCTTCACCTCCACGGCTGCCTTCCTGCTCTGGATCAACACCTACCAGGAACTGGCCAAGTCCTACGGGATTGCCAACCCCAGCTCCTTGCAGTCAGTCTACGCGGTTGGGGCCTCAATTGCCGTCCTTTTCAACTCCTTTATTATTAAAAAAGGGGTCAAGGAAATCGACAAAGGGGTCAAGGAAATCGACATCTTGATCTGGTACCCCCTGCTCAGCGCGGCTGGCTTGCTTTTGGCCTACTTCATCAATGCCCCGCAAATCCTCTACCTGACCAGCCTGGCGGTCGGCTTCTTCGCGGCCAGCGGTCTTTACCAGCTGGGCCAAAGTGTCCTGGGCCAGATGTACCCGGACATGAAGGCGACCGTCCAGTCTTGGGGCGGCTTCTTCTCAGCCTTCGCCAACTTTGCCATCATCCAGCTGGCGGCTTCCATTACGGCCCGAACCGGCGCGGCTGCCCCGCGTTTGATCCTGCTTTTGAACGTGGCCAATATGCTGGTCGGCACGGCTTTGGCCTTCGTAGTCAAGCGGGTTGACCAGAAGAAGCAGGGTAAGGCTGATTAATACACTATTTTCAATAAAGACGATCTATTAATAAAAAGACCGGGACTTATTTTTTTAAGTAACCGGTCTTTTTATAATGAAAGCGATTGTAGAAAAATAATTAGCAGGAGAAGATCTCATGAGTAAAGAAACACTTAAAGCGCAAGCACAAGGCCGTAACGGGGAAATCGACTTTGACATTGAAATCGAAAATCGGGAAATTGCCGACATCAAGGTAACCAAGAGCTCAGAAACCAAGGCTGTCTTCAACCAGGCCTTCGGCCAGCTCCGCGACAACGTTCTGGCTGCCAACAGCTTCAACGTTGACGCTGTTTCCGGGGCAACCATCATGACCAAGGCCATCCTGGAATCCGGCCAAAAGGCGCTGGATGAAGCAGGTCTCATGCCAGCTCCCCGGCCAGTTGACAGAAGCCACAAGGCTGTTACTTTAGACGTTGACGTGGCTGTTGTCGGCTCCGGTATGGCCGGCCTAATCGCTGCCTGCCGGGCCTTGTCCATGGGCAAGAAGGTCGTCGTTTTGGAAAAGAACGGCTATGTCGGCGGGGCTTCCATCTTGAACGGGTCCAACGTAACGGCTACCGGGTCAAAACTGGCCAAGAAGCTCTTTGGCTCTGCAGCTGAAGAAGACTCAGCCCAACGCCTTTTTGACGATATTACCAGAGAATGCCGGGGGACCAACTACCCTGAAATGTCCCACCTGCTGGCTGACAACATCGGCAAGGCCATCGACTTTATCACTGACTTCGCGGGCTTGACTTACCAAAAAGCGGAAACCCAGACCATTGAACACAGCGTTAACCGGCAAGTGGAAATGCCAAGCCAAAGCTCCTACGAAGTCGTAACCAAGGTAGCCAACGCCTTCAAGGCCAAGGGCGGGATCCTGTTGACCGATGCCCGGGTTGAAGAATTGAAGAAGAGCACGGCCGGCGTCTTGACCAGCCTGGTTGCTGAAGGCAAGCACCAAACCACCACGGTCAACTTCAAGTCTCTGGTTCTGGCCGCCGGCGGCTGGGGGGCCAAGGACTACAAGGAACACAAGACTGACATTCCTTACTACGGGCCAATGACCTCAACTGGTGACTACTTCGGCTTTGCCAAGGGCATGAACCTGGTTACCCGGAACCTGGACTGGTACAAGGTTTACCCGCACGGCTTGGAAGTTGAACCTGGCATTGCCAAATTGACTACTTACTCAACCAAGGAAGCCAGCGACATGGGGGCAATTTTTGTCAACCGGGCCGGCAAGCGGGTGGTCAACGAAAGCCTGCCTTACACCCACTTCCGTGACGCGATCGCCAATGAAAAGGACAAGATCTGCTTTGTCTTGATGGACCAGCGGATCTGGGACCGCTACTATGAACTGATGCTTAAGTACGGCTTCACCGCTGAAGAAGTCCAAGGCTTCTTTGCTAATGAAGGCAAGAAGAGCCCGGTTCTGGTCAAGGGCGACCTGGCCACTGTAGCGCAAAAGGCCGGCATCGACTACGGCAACTTGAAGGAAACCTTCGACCACTACCAGGAATATGCTAAGGCAGGCCGCGATCCGGAATTCGGCCGCGACGCTAAGTTCCTCCACGAACTGGAAGGCGACACTTACTACGTCATTGAACAAAAGCTCCGTTTCTGCACCACCATGGGCGGCTACGAAGCCACTAAGGACATGCAGCTTTTGGACAACGACTTTAAGCCAGTTGCCAACTTCTACGCTGCCGGCGAACTGGTTGGCGGGGCCAACGGCAAGGACTCAATGCCGTCAATGATGAACTCCTGGTCCTATGCTTCCGGTTTCGTGGCTGGTACGGCAGCTGCTGACAATGCCAACAACTACGCCGTTGACGTTGTTACCAGCGCCAGCCATGCTCCGGCTCCTAAGCCAGAAGCAACTTCCGGTGCCAGTCACTAATATTGCTAACAATTCACAAATTTTCTCCCGGGCACAAAATAAGCTATGTGAAAATATACACTTTGTCCTTTTTGGCCGCGGGAACCTTCTTCCTTACAAAAACTTGCTAAAAAAGCCCAAGCTGATGCTTGGGCTTTTTCTTCTTAAACGAGCTTATGTTCATTATTGTAATGCTTCCGGCAGTAGGATTTGATAAATTGTTCGAATCTGGTTACGGCCGGGGTCAGGAAGTGGTCGGATTTTTTCACGACAAAAATCGGGTGAACGCCGACATTTTCATCAATGTGCAAGAGCTTGACCGTCCGCGGGTCCAGCTGGGGCAGGTGGGGCACTATGGCTACACCGTAGCCCCAGTGAACGAAGCCGATGATGGTATGGTCCTCCATGGACTCCATGATGATCTTCGGCTTGACGCCGGCTTCAGCGAACATCTTATCCAGACGGGGGCGCAGGCCGCTGCTTTTGCTATAGTAGATCATCGGGTACTTGGCCAGATCAGCCAGAGAGACAGAGTCCTTTTTGGCTAAAGGATTGGAAAAGGGAACGACAGCCAGCATTTCCTGGTTAACCAGATGGGAGATGTCGACCTTGTCTTCCAGGCCAGGCAGGTCAGGAGCTGAGGAGATGACCAAATCCAGTTCGTCATTGACCAGCTGGTTCACCAAATCGTCGGTGGTTCCCTGTACGAAGGAGAAAGTGATGTCTTTGGTGTCTTTTTCCTGCTTGAACTTGCAGATCAGCTGGGGAATCAGGTCCTGGCCCATGGTAAAGGTGAAGCCAACCCTGATATGACCCCGGTTGACGTCCAGCAATTCAGCAATGTACTCGCCGCCCCGGTCCAGGTCGCTCAAGCCGCTCTTGACGTATTCCAGGTAGATCTTGCCATAGTTGGTCAAGCGGATGTTCCGGCCCTCTTTTTCAAACAGGGGTACGCCGAGCTCTTCCTCAATGCTGCTGATGGCGTAGGAGAGGGAAGGCTGGGAGATGCCCAGCTTTTCGGCCGTCTTGGCCATGTGTTCCGTTTTCGCCAGTTCGACGAAGAAACGTAAATGTCGAATGTTCATATTTGCCTCCAAATCATGCACAACAGGTTTCCATACCTACAGTGTACCGTTAATCTAAAATTAATAAAATGCTTTTATCAATAATTTTGCTTTGCCTTATTTATCACGAAGAGTGAAAACGATAACATAATAGTGAATTGAGAAAAATGTAACTTGTTGAAAAAGCTTAAAGGAGATTCCAGAAATGGCAGACGAAAGAAACAACGAGATCGAAGAAACGAAGATTCAAGGCGTTAACGGCCCAATCACCGGCTGGCTTGACGGGCACACGATTTTGGTCGGTTTGATGGCTTACCCAATCCGCCACACCATGTCACCAACCATGCACAACAACGCTTTTGCCAAGTTGGGCTTGAACGGGGCTTACCTTTGCTTTGAAATCGACAACGAAAAGCTTCCAGGCGCTATCGACGCTATCCGGACCCTGGACATGCGGGGTTCAAATGTTTCAATGCCTAACAAGAAGAAGGTCATCCCTTACCTTGACAAGCTGGACAAGACTTCACAAATGTGTGACGCGGTAAACACTATCGTCAACGAACACGGCGTTTTGACCGGCTACACCACTGACGGCATGGGCTGGCTGCGGGCCTTGAAGAAGGACGGCCAAGACGTTAAGGGCAAGATCATTACTTTGGCCGGTGCCGGTGGTGCCGCTACTCCAATCGCCGTTACTGCTTCCTTGGAAGGGGCTAAGGAAATCCGCATCTTCAACCTGGATGACGACAAGTGGGCACAAGCAGTCAAGAATGTTGAAACCATCAACAAGGAAACTGACTGCGTAGCCAGCGTTCACCACCTGGAAGACAAGGAAGACTTCAAGCAATCAATCGCTGAATCAGACATCTACTGCGACGCTACCAGCGTAGGGATGAACCCATTGCAAGACCAAACTTTGGTTGAAGACCCATCATGGTTCCACGAAGACATGGTTGTTTCCGACACTGTTTACGCACCACGCAAGACCAAGCTGATGGAAGTTGCTGAAAAGGCCGGCGTAAAGCACATCTACAACGGGATCGGCATGATGATCGAACAAGGTGCCGCAGCCTTCAAGCTGTGGACTGGCAAGGAAATGCCAACTGACTACATCCAGGAAATCATGGATGCCAACAAGTAAGAAAAATTTTTGACCAGCAAACTTAATAGAAATTGGTTTAAATCAATACCTTCTGCAGCTGAATATTTGCCGACAGAAGGTATTTTTGGAAGGATAAAATCATGAAAAAGAACAAGTACATGATGACTGCCTTCATGCTGTACATGAACTACTTCGTGCACGGGATGGGCGTTATCATCATTTCACAAAACGCTAGCAGCCTGGCTCAGCACTGGGGCACGACCACGACTGGTGCCATCGCCGTAGTTTCCTCACTGGGTATCGGGCGGATCATCAACCTTTTGATCTCAGGTATCCTGTCTGACAAGTTCGGCAGAAAGCCATTCGTGCAACTGGGGATCGTCTTCTACCTGGTCTTCTTTGTTGGCCTGCTCTTCTCCAAGAGCGTGACTGTGGCCTACATTCTGGGTATCTGCGCCGGGATGGCCAACTCCTTCCTGGACACTGGTACTTACCCAGCCCTGATGGAAATCTTCCCAGATGCCAAGGGGACTTCCAACGTTGTTTTGAAGGCCTTCATCTCTGGTGCCCAGTTCCTTTTGCCATTCATCGTCAGCGGCCTGGCTGCCGCTCACGCATGGTACGGCTGGTCAATCGTTATCCCAGCTGCCATCCTGGTTATCACCTTCATCTACTTCCTCAAGGGTGCCTTCCCGGACTCCAAGGAAGTTGCTGAAGCTGAAGAAAAGAAGGCTGCCGAAGCTGAAGCTGCCGCAGCCGGCGACAAGCCAGCCGTTAAGTCCAACAAGTGGGTTGACGGTACCTTGTTCATCCTTTACGGCTACATTTCCCAAGCTACCTTCTACATGGTCAGCCAAATGCTGACTCAATACGGGCAACAAATCAGTCACATGAGCGACGGTGCTGCCCACGCCCTGGTTTCCTGGTACTCACTTGGTTCAATCTGCTGCGTCCTGTTTACTGCAGTGATCGGCAGCAAGTTTAAGGAAGTGCAACTGGTGCCAATCTACACTTTGGGTGCCTTCATTGCCATCTTCTTGATGTGGGCATACCCAACCAGCGTGGTATTGATGGCTGTTCTGGCCTTCGCCGTTGGTTTCTTCGCCGCTGGTGGCGTAATGCAGCTGGGCTTGACGGTTATGGCCGACTTCTTCCCAGCTGGCAAGGGGACGGTTACTGGTTTCTTCTACACTGCCGGTTCAATCGCTTCCTTCACTATTCCTTTGGTAATCAACGCTTTGCCAGGGATGAAAGAAGTTATGTTCTTTGACGTGATCGTTGCTCTGCTGGGCTTCGTGGACACGACCATCATCACTATCCGTTACAAGAAGCTGTTTGGTTCACTGAAGAAGTAATTTTTTAAAAGCAAAAGCAGAAAAACAGAAGGTATAAAAAATGACTACTGTAAAAGTTAGAAACATCGTTTTGGGCGAAGGCTTGCCAAAGATCGCCGTGCCAAACGTTGGCGTGACTGAAGAAGAAATCCTGGCTTCAGCCAAGGAAATCGCGGCTGCCAAGCCGGACATCATGGAATGGCGGATCGACTACTACGAAGCCGGCATCATGGACAATGAAAAGCTGATCGCTACGGCCAAGGCTTTGCGGGACGTAGTTGGCGAACTGCCAATCCTGGTTACTTTCAGAACCAAGAATGAAGGCGGCGTCCTGGAACTTGGTGAAGACGAATACCTGGACCTAGTGGCTACTGTAGTAACCAACCGCTTGGGTGACGCGGTCGACATCGAACTTTTCCACGATGAAGAAAGAGTCAAGGACCTGGTTAAGCAGGCCCACAACTACAACGTGGTCGTGATTATGAGCAACCACGACTTTGAAAAGGTGCCAGCTAAGGATGTTATCGAATTCCGTTTGAAGAAGATGGCTGACTTGGGCGCTGACGTGCCAAAGCTGGCCTGCATGCCGCACAGCGCTGACGACGTTTTGACCCTGTTGAGCGCGACTAACGACGCCCGCAAGGCACTCTCCACGCCAATCATCACCATGGCAATGGCTGACTTGGGCAAGGTCAGCCGGATTGCCGGCCAAGTCTTCGGCTCCTGCTTGTCATTCGGTGCCGTTGGCAAGACTTCAGCACCTGGCCAATTGTCAATCAAAGACTTGAGAAACGCTGAAAATTACTTGGAACTGCACTAATAACCACGAGAAACGCTTTTCTAAAAAAGAGCTCCCGTATCAAATGCAATACGGGAGCTTTTTCTTGCACTTGAGACAGGGATTAAAATGCAGTATGCTTTTGGCAAAAGCAATACAGCCTTGTGCTGGTAGATAGGTGATGGATAGTGAAAGAGGGTGAGCGCTGTGCCTATTTCATCATTCGTGGGGATTCTCGTCCTGCTGGTTGCTGGAGTGGCCATTGGCTTGGCTGTCTATGGCTGGGTCAGTCATAGACGGGGCTTAACAGTTGAAGCCCTGCTTGCTGGGGCAATCTTTCTAGGCTTAGTCTATTGGGTTGGCAGCAATTTTATCGGCTCCATGTGAACCATATTTTGGCTTTTAGAGCATATGAAAGCTCCTGTATCAATCACGATACAGGAGCTTTTTTGGTGGGGATGTATTTTTTAGTCGCTTAAATCTTCGCCGTCACTGGCGATAACCTTCTTGTACCAGTAGAAGGAGTCCTTTGGAATCCGCTTGAGGCTGCCTTCGCTCTTGTCATCGCGGTCAACGTAGACAAAGCCGTAGCGCTTGCGCATTTCGTAACCCATCAGGTCAACGCCGTCGAGGTTGATGGCGTCGCGCATGGAAGAGATGCACTGCTGCAGGTAGGAGATCTTTTCCGGGTCGTGGATCCTGCCGTCTTCTAAATAGGCGCCTTCATACTGGTTGGCGGCAGTTGCCCCGCCCCAAAGGAAGCCTTTTGGAAAAGTGTTTGAGATATTCTTTTGAGTCATGTTATTAGTCCTTTCTGTTATCTGTCTAATACACAAAAAGATTTGCCGGAGGCAAATCTTTTCATGAGCGTTTTTGAGAGAAATATGTATTGGTGTTTTGTCGTTAGGACAGGGTCAGCAGCTGGTCGCTAGCCTTAACCGCGCCGCGCTTGCTGTCGCCAATTTCCTGGTAGGACTTGGAATTGGTGATGATGACTGGCGTGGTCAGGTCGTAGCCCTTGGCCTTGATGGCGTCCAGGTCAAACTTGACCAGTGGCTGGCCGACCTTGACTTCTTGGTCCTTGGAGACCAGGACTTCGAAGCCTTCGCCGTTGAGTTCAACCGTGTCCATGCCGATGTGGATCAAGATTTCCGCGCCGTTCTTGCTCTTCAGACCGATAGCGTGGCCAGTTGGGAAGACCAGGCTGACCGTGCCGTCAACTGGTGACTTCAAGAGCCCTTCGCTTGGCTTGATCGCCAGGCCAGCGCCCATAGCACCGGAAGAGAAGACTTCGTCTTTTACTTCGCTTAATGGGCAAACTTCACCAGCAACTGGAGCCAGGATAGTTTCACTAGCAACAGTTACTGAAGGACCTTCTGCTGGAGTGGTTTCAGTAGTTTCGGTAGTTTCAGTAGTTTCTTCTTCCCCGTAAAGGGTTGGGATCTTGGTCATCATGGTCAAGGCGAAGCCCAGAATTAATGAGATGACTGAGCAGATAGCTAGGTTGATCACGCTGGCGAAGGAACCGTTCTTAGGGTTGATGTATGAAGGGAAAAGGAAGATCCCCATACCCCCCATCGCGTAGCCGGTAACGTTGGTCAGACCACAGTAGACACCTTGGATGGCACCAGCGATACAAGTCATGATGAATGGCGTCTTCATCGGCAGGGTAATACCGTAGATGGCAGGTTCAGTAACCCCGAAGATTGAGGAAATCAAGGCTGGGGTAGCGAGTTCCTTGACTTTCTTTTCCTTGGTCTTGATCATGATGGCTGCCAGGGCACCAGTTTGGGCGAAGCAGACCGCAACGGATGGGTTTAAGAGAACTGACCAGCCCTTTTGAGCAAAGTCCATGATCGCCAGAGGAACCAGGCCCCAGTGCAGGCCGAACATAACCAGTACTTGCCAGAGACCACCCAGAACTGCCCCGTAAAGCATTGGGCTGAACTTGTAGATTGCTTGGAAGGCAACCCCAACCCAAGCGGACAGGGTGTTGGCTACTGGCCCGATCAAGAGGATGGACAGCGGTACTGAGATCAAAAGGGTAAAGAATGGAACAGCGAACATCTTGATGTCAGTTGGCATCCATTTCTTCATCCGCTTTTCAATCAAGGAAGCGAACCAAACGGCCAGGATGATTGGAATAACCGTTTGGAAGTAGCCGGCACTTGGCAGCTTGATCGGCAGGCCGAAGAAGGTGGTAGTAGCCTTGACAGTAGTGGTTAAAGTTGGGTAAAGCATAGCCCCGGACAAGGCCAAGGCAGTGAACTGGTCAAGTCTGAACTTCCGGGCAGCAGTCAAGGCCAGGAAGAATGGCAGGTATTGGAACATCCCGTCGCCCATGGCGTTGAAGATGATGTAAATACCGTTGGTAGTAGCCATCCCGGTGGCAGCCAGCAGGGCGGTCAGCCCCTTAAGCATACCGGCGGCACAGAGGGCGCCCAGGAATGGCTGGAAGATGCTGGAGATCAAGTCGACGAAACGGTCGAACAGGTTGCCCTTTGGCGCGTCTTCAGCGTCGTCTTCAGAGACTTCCCCAACTCCCTTGATGTGGGAGTTTTTGAGAACTGCGTCGTAAACGTCGGTAACTTCGTTGCCGATAACCACTTGGTATTGGCCGCCGGCTTGAGCAACGGTGATGACCCCGTTCCGCTTCTTCAAGTAGTCGGTGTCAGCTTTGGATTCATCTTTTAACACAAAGCGCAGTCTGGTCACGCAGTGCTTGAGGGAGGAGACGTTTTCTTCCCCGCCGACGTGCGCAAGAATGTCTTTGGCTAATTCATCGTAATTCTTTGCCATAATCGTTATCCTCACTTTTTTTAATTTGCCAAAATAAAAACCCGCAAGCCAGGATTCTTCGCGTGGAAAAGATAGAAAGAGTCCTGTATAAGCTTGCGGGTTCATGCCTAGTCGAACTAGTAACACACCTGGTTTAAGCGAAAAAAAGAACCTATCAGAAAAAATCAAGGAACACTGGTAACTAGTACCAGTCGGCGATCTTGTGATAGGTTCATGCCTGATTTAACAGTAACACGCTTAAGACATTTATTATGATAACGCTTCCTAAAAGCGCTGTCAACAGAAAATGCGGAATTTTTTTATTTTTTAGCGGTGGGTCACCCGCCAGATATGAAGAATCAAGTAGGTCTGGTCATCGGCTGACAGGGTCCAGTCGGCTTCCCGCTTGAGATACTGGGCGATCCGGTCGACAGTGTCTTTTTCCTTCGGGTACTTGGCAACCATCAGCTGCAACAGAGCCGGGTCCAGTTCAGAGTGGCTTTCCTTACCGGTTAAGTGGCGGATGATCAAGGCCCGGAGGTGGGTAATGAAACGTTCATAATTGAAGCTGTCGGTGTCCAGGGTGATCCCGTATTGGTATTGAACAATATTGACGATCCCGCCTAAGTAACGGGTCATCCGCATGGTATCCTGGAGTTTGGAGCCGTCCGATTCAGCATTGATGAAGTGGTAGGTTAAAGAAATCGCCTCAGAAGGGTCTAATTTCAAATGAACGGTGGCAGAGATGATAGCCAGGGCTTCTTTGGCCGCGGTGTATTCTTTGGGGAAGAGGGTTTTGGTTTCCCAGCGCCCGCTCATCGGGTTCAGTTCCGCCCCGTCCAGGGTCCGCTTGATCATGAAGTCGATGTGGTCAGCCAGGGCAAAGTACTGGTAGCCGGTAAAGGAGATGCCGTACTTGTTTTCCAGCATTTCGCAGACCTTGTCAGTGGCTTCAAAGGACTGGGGATCGATCCCTTTGACGACTTCGGGTTCAACCTGGTCGATTTCGTCTTGGGCCAGGAAGCGGCGCTCAATCTTGCTTTCATCGACCGGCATCCCTTTTTTCAGGCCAAAGCCAATACCTTTGCCGATGACGACCCAGTCTTTGCCAGCTAAGTCTTTGACAAGGGCAGCGTTGTTGTTGTAATTCTTGATAAATTCCATAGAAAGTCCTCGTTAACAAATCATAATCGCGTTGTTATTTAATGTTAGCGTTAACAGTGAGCTTTTGTCAATCCTGCTTTTAATGGAGAATTTAGGGATTACTTTGGAATTTGTTGCATGAGCAATAGAAGAAATTGATCGATAAAAGAGGCTGGATGCCTTTTTTTACAAGGCGGCAAGCGCTAGCATATTTTTTAGAGATAAAAACAAAGGACTGGAAAAGATGACTGACGAAAGAAACAATGATATTTTACCGGTAAAAATTAGCGGGATTACCGGACCAGTGACAGGCTGGCTGGATGGGTACACCATTTTGCTGGGTCTGTTCGCGAATCCAATCAGACACTCAGTTTCACCAACTATGCACAACAATGCTATGACTAAGCTGGGCTTGAATGGGGCCTACCTCTGCTTTGAGATCGGGCCGGACCGGATTGAGGACGCGGTCAAGGCCCTGCGGACTTTGGACATGCGGGGGGCCAATGTGTCCATGCCAAACAAGCAGGCAATCATCCCTTACCTGGACAAGCTGGACCCGGCAGCAGAAATCTGCGGGGCGGTCAACACGGTGGTCAATGACCATGGCTTTTTGACGGGCTATACCACTGACGGAACCGGCTGGCTGCGGTCTTTGCAAGAAGATGGCCAGGACGTGAAGGGGCAGGTTGTGACTTTAGCTGGTGCCGGCGGGGCGGCGATTCCAATTGCTGTAGCCGCGGCTATGGGCGGGGCTAAGGAGATCAGAATTTTTAACATCCATGACCGCAACTGGGAACCAGCCAAGGACAAGGTGGCCGCGATCAGTGAAGCGACTGGCTGCATCTGCAGCTTGAACCCGATAGAGGACAAGGAAGCTTTCAAGCAGTCGATTGCTGAATCCGGGATTTACTGCGACGCGACCGGGGTAGGGATGCCGCCGCTGGATGACCTGTCACTGGTGGAAGACCCATCCTGGCTGCATGAGGACATGGTGGTCAGCGATACGGTTTATGAACCGCGGGAGACCAAGCTGATGCGGATCGCCAAAGAGGCCGGCGTCAAGCACGTCTATAACGGGCTGGGAATGGTGGTCGGCCAGGGGGCAGAGTCCTTCAAGCTCTGGACTGGCAAGGAAATGCCGGTTGACTACATTAAGGAAATCGTCGCTAAGGCGTAAGAAAAGCGGACAAGGCAAACTTGTCCGCTTTATTTTTGGCAAAATTATCTGATCTTTTCCTGCAGCTCGGCCGCTTGGAAGGCCTCGACCAGGTCTTTTAAGGCCGGCGAAAGGTCAGCCCCGCGCCGGATCCCGATGAAGTAGGTAAGCTTGATCTGGCGGGGGTCAAGGGGGTAGAGATTGATTGGCAGGTGTTCCAGCCGCTTCAAGATACTGGCTGAGGAGATCGTGAAGCCGACCCCGTTGACGGCAAGGTTGGTGGCCGTGATAACGCTGTTGGAGGTCATCCGGATATTTGGCTGCACGCGGAAGTAATGAAATAAACCGTTGACCTGGTGGCGGATGGCGGATTCCCCGTTGCTTAAGACAAAAGGCTGCTGGAGCAGCTCCTTGGGATCATAATCAGCCGGATCCAGGATAAAGTGGTCTTTGAGATAGAACTTGGAATTTTCCGGAATCACGATATAGTAGACCTCCCCGCCGTTGATATAAGTATCAATTCCTTGCGCGACGGTTTCCGGCGTCTGCCCCATATAGCAGTCGACATCCCCGCCTAGCAGCCGGTCTTCGCTGGTGTGGGGGAAGCCTTCAGCGATCTGGATCTTGACCTGGGGGTGTTTTGCCAAAAAGGCAGGCAGGATCTTAGGCAAAAGGAAGGTGCCCAGGCTTTCCAGAATGGCGATCCGGATGACTTCTTCCTGTTGGTTGCTGAAGCGCTCCAGGGCGTTGGCCAGCTGGTGGCGCTGGGCGGAAATGTTTTCCAAATACTGGTAGTAGATCTGGCCGGATTCAGTCAGGGTAAAGGGAACCTTGTCCCGGTTGATGATGGTGGTCCCCAGTTTTTTCTCCACCCGCTTGATCAGCTGGGTCAAGTAGGGCTGGGAGATGTAGAGGTGTTCGGCGGCCCGGGTGAAGTTGCTTTCCTTGAGCAGGGTTTCCAGGTAGTTGAGCATGATGTCGGGATCGTTCATTTTCTTTTTTTCTCCTCTGTATAAAAAGTCTCGTTTTTACGATAACACAAATGTTATTGATTGATAATATTTAAAGTCGTTCATTTTTTCCAGGAATAATATTAGAATTAAGCTATCAAGTAAAGAAAACGCTAACAAAGAAAAAAGGAGCAAAATCATGTCAATGAAATCAGGTACTTATAGGGTTAAGGCCAAGGGCCACGGTTCATCATTCATGCCGATGGAAGTAACCATTGAAAACGACAAGGTGGCGGACATCACGGTTGACTCAGCGGGTGAAACCAGCGGGATCGCTGATGAAGTCTTCAAGCGCCTGCCAAAGGCTATCATCGACGGGCAAACCTTGAACGTCGACGCCGTTTCCGGGGCTTCAATTTCCTCACAAGGGGTGATCGACGGGGTTGCTGAAGCGATCAATGAAGCCGGCGGGGATGCTGAAGAATGGAAGAAGCGGGACAAGCCGGCTTCCTCAGCCGCCAAGGATGAAGAATACGACACTGACGTGGTTGTCATCGGTGCCGGCGGGGCTGGTTTAGCCGCTGCTACTCGGTCTCTGCAGCATGATAAGAAAGTTGTTATTCTGGAAAAGTTCCCGCAACTGGGCGGTAACACTGCCCGGGCCGGCGGTCCAATGAACGCGGCTGAACCAGACTGGCAAAAGGGCTTCAAGGCCCTGCCAGGTGAAAAGGGAACCTTGCAGGAACTGGCTGAAACGCCAACCAGCGAAATCGACCCGGAATACGTGGCAGACTTCGAAAAGCTGCGTGACCAGATCAAGGCCTACCTTGACTCAGGTGAAGACTACCTCTTCGACTCAGTCCTGCTGCACGAAATTCAAACCTACCTCGGCGGCAAGCGGGTGGACCTCAAGGGCAACGAAATCCACGGCAAGTATGAACTGGTAACGACCTTGGTTAACAACGTTTTGGACTCAGTCAACTGGCTGACCGACTTGGGCGTGAAGTTTGACCGCAGCGACGTGACCATGCCAGTTGGTGCCTTATGGCGCAGAGGCCACAAGCCGGTTGAACCAATGGGCTTTGCCTTCATCCACGTTTTGGGTGACTGGGTTAAGGAACATGGGGCAACCGTTTTAACTGAAACCCGGGCCAAGCACTTGATCATTGAAGGCGGCAAGGTGACCGGTGTGATCGCGGAAAAGACTGACGGCTCAAAGGTAACTGTCCATGCCAAGAGCGTGATTTTGACGGCCGGCGGTTTCGGGGCCAACACCAAGATGGTGCAAAAGTACAACACTTACTGGAGCGAAATTGCTGACGACATCGCAACGACCAACTCACCAGCCATTACCGGTGACGGGATTGCCTTGGGCCAGGAAGCCGGCGCCGCTTTGACGGGGATGGGCTTCATCCAACTCATGCCAGTTTCTGACCCGGTAACCGGGGAACTTTTCACCGGCTTGCAAACTCCGCCTGAAAACTTCATCATGGTCAACCAAAAGGGTGAACGTTTCGTCAACGAATTTGCTGAACGTGACACTCTGGCAAAGGCAGCGATCGACAACGGTGGCCTCTTCTACCTGATTGCCGACGACAAGATCAAGGAAACTGCCTACAACACCACGCAAGAATCAATTGATGCCCAAGTGGAAGCCGGCACCTTGTTCAGAGCTGACACTTTGGAAGAACTGGCTGAAAAGGTGGGCATGGACCCGGCAGTTTTGACCGACACCATCAAGAAGTACAACTCTTACGTTGACGCCGGCCACGACCCGGAATTCGGCAAGAGCGCCTTCCACTTGAAGTGTGAAGTAGCACCATTCTACGCAACTCCGCGTAAGCCAGCCATCCACCACACCATGGGTGGTCTGGTTATCGACACTAAGGGCCACGTTTTGGACGAAGCAGGCCACGTGATCGCCGGCCTGTACTCAGCTGGTGAAAACGCGGGCGGCCTGCACGCCGGCAACCGTTTGGGCGGGAACTCCTTGGCTGACATCTTCACCTTCGGCCGGATCGCCGCTGACACAGCTGATGAGGAAAACCCAGCTAGCGACGCGGTCAGCGGGGCATCTCACCACTAAGAGAAAAGCTAAATCGTGATATTTGTGATGAATTAAAAGAGTAAGAAAAGAAATATCTTTGGGAGAAGAACCTTGGATGCCAGTGTAACTAGTGGCAAGAAGCGCAGCTATCTGTCAACAGCGGTTGCTGTATATACCACATTCTTAATGTGCGGGATCATTATGTCGATTTCCGCCCAGTACAAATTGCAATTAGCAGAATTATGGGGACAAAAAGGCAATATTGCCGCTGTTCTGTCAGTCAGTTCAGCGGTCGGCGTCGGGGGCCTAATCGGCGCCCTGGCAGGTCCGCTTTCTGATAAGTTTGGCCGCCGCTTCGCCTCGATCATGGCCTGTCTCTGTACAGTAATCAACTTTGCCGGTTTTATGTTAGCACCGAATGTAACAGTGGCTTATGTTTGCTCCTTGATTGGCGGGATCGGTAATTCCTTTATGAATGCCGGCTTGACGCCATCAATGCAGGATGCTTATCCAGACAAGCGGTCAATGCTGACGGTTTTGACGAAGTTCTTTGTCAGCTTTGGTCAGTTCATCCTGCCATTTGTGATCGTTGCTTTTAATGCTCAGCATATCTCATTTAAAGTTGCCTTCTGGGGCATTACCGTGGTTTACGCGGTAATCGGTATCGCCTGCTTCTTCCTGCCATTCCCGGAAGTGGGCGGCGACCGGCAAGCGCAAAAAGTTGAAGCAAGCAGTGATGTTAAGCCAAAGGGCAAGATTAAAATCACTTTGGAATCAGTAATCTTGGGTTTGATGGGCTTTAGCACCACGGCTGTCTTCATGGTTTGGACCAATACCAACCAGGAATTGGGTAAGTTGTATGGCTTGGCCAACCCCGCCATGCTGCAGTCAGTTTACGCGATTGCGTCCCTGGTATCCGTTTTGACCACTTCTGCTATGGTGGCCAAGGGGATCCGTGAATCAACAATCTTGATTGTTTACCCGGCAGTTTGCGCGGCTGGCTTGCTTCTCTCATACTTTGTGCAGAGCGGTCCTCTCTTGTACGTTCTGGCTGCTGTCATGGGCTGGTTTGCTTCCGGCGGCTTGATGCAGCTGGCTGTTTCCTTGCTGGCCGGCCTGTATCCAGCTCACAAGGCAACTGCCATTTCAATTGTCGTCCTGGGCAATGCCTTATCCAACTGGCTGGTTATCCGGGCTTGCGGGTCAATTACCGCTACTGCTGGTACTAATGCTCCACGGGTAATTCTGCTGATGAACATGGTTATTGCCATTACCGGTGTCCTCTTAGGGATCATCGTTCGCATCAGCCAGAACCGCCGGGCAAAGAACAATATTACTAACTTGGAAAGCTAAAAATAGGAGAATTGAAAAAATGAGTGAAAAGGATGTAACAATTACGCGTGATGGTTTGCAGCTGGCGGCCAAGGTATCCATTCCTGACAGCAAGGAATATGATTTGGCCATTCTGGCTTACGGTTTCGTGGGCATGATGGATCCAAAAGTCAATGACCTCTTGCCTGTTTTGGCGGAAAAGCTGCAGGAAAAGGGCCTGGCTACGGTTCGCTTTGACTTCAACGGGCACGGTTTAAGTGAAGGTCCGCTGGACAACATGTCGATTTTTAACGAACTGGAAGACTATGAAGCCGTAATGAAGTATGTCTTTGGCCTGGAAGGGGTCAAGAAGATCTACTTGATTGGCCACTCACAAGGCGGGGTCCTGTCTTCAATGATGGCAGGTTACTACGCTGATAAGATCGACAAGCTGGTAATTATGTCTTCAGCTGCTACTTTGGTTGATGATGCCAGAATCGGCACTTGCATGGGCCAGGAATACGATCCAAACAATGTGCCAGAAAAGCTGGACTTTGGTGATTTCAAGCTTAACGGCTGGTATTTCAGAACTGCCAAGTTTATCAACATTTACGAAACGGCGGCTGCTTACCATGGCCCGGTTTTGGCCCTGCACGGTGAAAAAGACGAAATTGTCAACAACTACGCCAGCCGTCACTACCAATCGATCTACGATAACTGCGAATTCCATCTGATTCCAGAAAGTGACCACGGCTTGCACCAAAACCGCGAAGAAGTCTACGACCGCGTTGTAAACTTCTTAACTAAGTAATTTGTTGGTTTGAGGCTGCCTTGGGGCAGCCTTTTCCTTTTAGCAGGTAAGTACAATGAAAATTTTTAGTAAAAAAATTGGTGAAAAGGGTGCTGAGGCCAGCTATTTCATCCAAGAAGCAGATTTATCAGTTGATGAAAATCGCAAATCTCCATTCTTAGTCATCGTGCCAGGCGGTGCATACTGCTACACAGCTTGGCGGGAAAGAGAGCCGATTGCCTACGAGTTTATCAGTAAGGGTTTCTCATGCGCCATTTTTGATTACGCAACTGAGGGGGCAGAATTTTTTGATGGGAAGCATGATTACAGTCGTGATCCGGTTAGTGCTTTTCCTAATCCTTTGATTGACCTGGCGAAGCTGGTAGCTGATGTCAAAAGTCATGCTGAAGAATGGCAACTCGATCCGGAAAGCATTAACGTGATTGGCTTTTCAGCCGGCGGCAACTTAACGGCTCAGCTGGCTGCCTACTGGCAAACCCCTTGGCTGGTGAAACTGACGGGTCTAAAGACAGAGCAGATGCGGCCTGATTCGGTGGGCCTTTGCTACCCAGCTATTAAGATGGTCGATTTGAACAATCATAATATTGCTGTTTTGAACAAGGTCAAAGTTAGCGTGGACTTGATCAATTACGCGGCAACAGGCCTGGACCAGTCAGCTGAAAGAATTGCCATGATCAACTTGGACCAGGCAGTGACTAGTGAGTTCCCGCGGACCTTTATGTGGGGGACGACGGAAGACTTAAACTGCCATGTCGGGGATGCGATTAACTTTGCCGGTGACCTAGCCAAAAATAAAGTTCCGTTTGAGTTCCATATGTATCAAAAGGGCAATCACGGAATGTCCTTGGCAGACAAGCGGACTGATGGCCGGCCAGATCATTCTCTTAGCGATCCTCAAGCTGCTTCATGGAAGAAACTCTACCTGGGCTGGCTCAGTGAGAATAACTTGTACCACCTGTTGTAAAACAGACACAAAAAATTTTAAGATCGGAGTACTACCATGTTCTACAAAAGCCACTTTGGCACCATTTTGACTTCTGTATTGTCCATGTTCATGGGCTTGGTGATGGCAATCTTCATCATCTTCTTGAACCACCTGCCTTTCAACTGGGTTAACCTGTTTGAATTGACCGCGGAAATCAACCTGATCGTCTTTTTCTTCAGTTTGTTCATCCCTTACAATGCCTGGGGTGACTGGTTTGCCGGCCTCTTCCACTTGCAGGAAGGCACGGTAGCTTTCAAGCTGGTCCAAGGGATCATCCCTTCCGCCGTTTTGAACACGCTCAACACCTTTATCTGTACCGGCACAAGCATCTTCTATAACGAATCCATCCCTAAGGCAGCGCGGATGACCGCCTACCTTAACGGCTGCAAGGAAGCCTGGATCCCATGCTTTATCGTATCCTACATTGCTTCTTTCGTGGCTGTCTGGCTGGGCAAGAAGGTTGCTGAAAAATACGTCAAGTAATTTTTTATAAAAAATAAGATCATGAAGGAGAATTTTACCTTCATGACCTTTTTGCTTTGAAAAATTATTCTCCCCGCCAGCCGGCAATGTCCCAGCTGGTGAAGTCGTAGTCCAGTTTCTTCTTGTAGACTCTCTCATAAGCCTGGACCTTCAGCTTGTAGTCTTCTTCCATCAAGCGGCTGGCGTTCTCGCTGGCCGTCTTGGTCGGGTCCGGGTAGAGGACGTCCAGAACATGTACGGTGTAGCGGGTCTGGTAGAAGTGCTCGTTCTGCTTTTCCAGTTTTGGCAGGTCCTGGATTTCCACAAAAGTCGAAATCACCGGGACGTTGCACTTGGCCGCGAAGTAGTAGGCCCCGCGTTGCGGCTTGCGGGGCTTGCGGTAGTTCCACCACATTTCCTGTTCAGGGAAGATCAAGACCCAGTGGTTTTGGTTAAAGGCCCGGTTCAAGTGCTGGATGAATTCCCGGCCCAGGTAGTTGGGACTCTGGGTCAGAGGAATTGACCCCATATTGTTCATGATGTAGGAGAAAAAGCCCGGCAGCATCAAGTTGGTATCTTCAATCACGATGTCCATCCGCCGGTGGGCCTTCTGGGCCAGGCGGTTGACGGCCAGGGCATCAACTTGGTTAAAGTGGTTGGCCGTCACGATTGCCCCGCCCTTTGGCAGGCCTTTTAGCTTGTCCAGGCCATTCACCTTGGTTGGCCTGGAGATGGTCTTGGTCAACAGCTGTAAAAGCTCGCGGCCCACGGCCCCGTCAAATTTCGTCTTGGCCTGGCCCTGCTTTTGCCAAAAACCTTCCACCAGGGCCAGCTTTTCCTTGCTGGACATTACCGGGTCGCCGATTTCCGTTTTGGCGGTAAAGTTTCTTTCATTCGCGGCCTGTTTGATATTGTGGATTACGTCCAGGCGCTTATCTCCGATAATCATATCTTTCTCCTTGCCCTATAGGGTAACTTTTATTTCCTGTTTCACGTGGAACCAGTTTTGCGGATCATGCAAAATTTTGCCGACCATGTCGACCATGCTCTGCATCTTGGCCAGTTCTTCCTTCCGGTCTTGGTCGCTGAAAGCAGCCAGCTGTTTTTGCAGGTCTTTATAAAAAGGCGTCTCTTTAGCGGCCTGCCAGAAGTAGCTGCCATACTTGACTTCCTCGAAGTGCCATGGCTTGTAGAAGAGGTTGTAGTGGATCAAGTACGGACTGGTCATTTCCGGGTCAAAGTCGTTAGGCATAGCGTCCCAGCGGGGGTCCAGCAATTTGATCCGGCCAGAGCAGATCTCGTTTAAGTAGTCCTGGTCCGGCGCGATTGAGTTGAACTGGTAGGTCGAAAGTAGCTGCAGGAATTTGTCCACGAAGCCTTCATCCCGCATGGCCTGGCAGTTCATGACCAAAACGCCGGAGTTAACGTACTTGTCCGGATCGATCCCCAGGCAGTCTCGGATGTAGGTCTGCAAGGGCTCGATATAGTGGATCGACTGGTCATGGCAGGCAGCGACCAGATTGTTTCCCATTTCCGTCTGGTAGAGGCCGGCGATGTCGGCGTTCACGACCGTGTCAGCGTCGATATAAACAGCCTTGTCGTATTCCGGGAAGAGTTCCGGGATAAAGAGACGGTAGAAGATCGACAGGGTGAAGAAGTCGGCCCGGAGTTATTACTAAGCGTTTAAAGACGCAAGTAATAGCTCCGGATTTTTCGTTTTGAAGGAGGTGATGACGATGTGATTCTTACATAAAACAGTATCGTAGTAATCTGTAGAAAAAATAAAGGAGAAGAACAAAATGGACGAAAGAGTAAAAGACGTACAGGTTTGGCTTAATCAAACCTATGGTAAGGTATCAGGCTTTAAGAAGGCGCCAGAAAATGGTCAAACTGGTTGGCCGACGATTTATAGCTTAAGAGAAGGGCTACAACATGAATTGGGGATTACTGCTCTTGCAGAAGGCTTTGGTGATAGTACGAAGCAGGCTTTGAGCACTAAAATCGGTGACTTAAAGCCGGGCTATCGCGGCAAGATCATTAAGCTGGTTAAGGGGGCTTTTTGGTGCAAGGGAATCAGTCCGAATAACTTTACGGACAACTTTGACAGTGATTTAACGACCGCTATTAAGAGCTTGCAAGAAGACGCTGGAATTACGGCTAATGGCAAGCTTACCGTAAATTTAATGGCAGCACTGTTTGATATGAGTGCTTTCGTTTTAATTCCAGGCCAAGGCAAGTCAAAAGTTCGGCAAATGCAGCAATACCTTAATGGAAAGTATGGCGATGAGCTTGGAATCTTGCCTTGTGATGGCATCTATCAAAGAGCAACCAACACAGCCTTGATCTTCGCCTTGCAAAAGGCAATTGGCGTAGCGGGTGCAAATGGCAATTATGGTCCAGGCACTGTAGCGGCAACGCCGACGGTTAGCGAAGGCGCTAGCAGTGAAGTGGTTCAGGTGATCCAATACGGTTTGCTAGTTAACGGCTTTTATGATGGTGATTGCGATGGCAAGTATGATGCGGATGTGACTAGTGCCGTAATTGCTTTCCGTAAGTTTATGAACCTGCCGCCATTTACAGGCAAGTCTGACCTTTCAGTCATTAAGGGACTGTTAACGAGTAACGGTAATACTGATCGTGATTCAATTGCCTTGGATACTTCAGCTCAGCTTACTGATAAGGATATTTCTAACTTTAAGAGATATGGCTTTAGCGTTGTCGGCCGATACTTAACCGGATCTGTTGGTACTGGTGCAAGCAAGAGAAACAAATACCTAACATTTGATGAGCTGGAACGGATTACTGATGCGGGGCTGCGGGTCTTCCCAATCTATGAAGATGGTGGGTACGAGATCGAATACTTTAGCAGAAACCGCGGCTACCAAGATGGGATTACTGCTGCTAAGAAAGCAGCTGAGCTAGGCTTCCCAAGTGGGACAGTAATTTACTTTGCAGTAGATGTCGATATTCAAGATGGCGACATTGAAGGGACAGTCGTTCCTTATATGAAAGGCGTCATCGATGCCGTGAAGCTTAGTCCATATGAGCCAGGTATTTATGGTACTAGAAATGTCTGCTTGCATGGTGAAGAAGTTGGGATGAAGTACAGCTTCGTGGCGGATATGTCCTATGGCTGGAGTGGTAATCTCGGTTTCAGAATGCCAACAAATTGGGCTTTTGACCAGTTCACCGAATATCCAATCGGCAGCACGGATATTGACCAAGTAGCAGCTTCTGGCAAAGATGCCGGTGTCAATAAGTTTTCTCCCCAGTTATACGGTACTATTTCTTATAGGGAAGTAGCAGCTGATGTACTAAAGGGCTTTGGTAAGTCGGTATCTGCTGAGTTCAACAAGAAGATTGAATTAGTGGATATCCCTTCTTTAAAGATTTCAGTAGAATTGGTTAATTCGCTGTCAGTAGCTGATGAATCTCCTGCAATTACTATTTCAAACGGTAAGTTAGATTCAATCAGTTTTGCCAATTGGCTTCAAACTTCAGGACATATTAAAGGAAATGGTGTTGATGCGGTTGTAAACGAAGCAAATAAGGTGATCTCAAGCGCAAGCATTACCAATGGTAACGTGGCGATAGAAGCTTCGATTAACAACTCTGGTGAAAGCAAGCTTAAATTTATCTACCATATTTTAGAAGCTAAGGATAAGCAATTGGATAATGAACTGTCTGTAGTTATCACTGTCACTTCAAAGCCAACAGATCTATTTACTGGCACGAAAATTCCAAACGTTGATGTTCCGAAGCTCGTATCCCAAAGTCAAACTGATCAGAAATCATGGGAGACCTTAATTGGCTTTTCAACGGTTGTTGCAATAGCTGGAGTATCTATTTTTATTAGTGGAGGGACTCTTTTAGTCTTATTAGATTTTATTCCACAATTGTTTACCGGGTTGTTAGTAGGTTAGAATCCCAGACTAATAAGTTCGTATTTTTTAACATCAAATATGCAACTTGATGAATTTTTTAAAATGTGGTTTTACGGAAGCTATAAAGTTGACTTTAGATAGCGCTGTAGTGTTTTGGCTTTTGGAAATTAAGCTATAGAATACTCTGCTTTTATGCTTTGGCAAATAATTTGGGCACATTATCAAATAGAAATTCTTAGTATCAAGTAGTAAAGAACTTTTTAAGTATACTATCTGTGAATTTGAATCACCTATTTTTACTATAGGCGCTCTTCCTAAATTATTATCGGGTGAAAGCTTAAGATTTATAATAGATGGGCACTTTAGTGAAATTAGGAATGCAGTGATAGCTGGTACCCACGAAAAACAAGATAGCGTTAAAAAGACATCAATAAACATTTTAATGGTGACAAAAGGATAGGAAACAACAAGAATCGCAAGTGAAAAGCCACAAACACTGGTATACCACAGATAAATAAGAATCTTTTGCCACTTCTTTTGAAATCGTATTAAAAAAATAAGACTGCAAAGGTGTAGCAAATAAAAGCATTTAAACTTATCCCAGAATGTTAGCTTGCTAGTAAAGGTTATGCTATTAGTAGTATCCATAATTACCTCTTGAAAAATTAATTTATGTTTTGATTTTAGCACATTCTATCAAGAACTGAGGTGAAAAGCATATAAGTGTATATCCAGAATTAATTGCGTTTGCCATCTGGCTCGCTAGCCTCGCCTTGTTAACTATCTTAAGGCGAATCCATGTAAAGAACCGAAAGCTAGAGCAATTCGTTGCTATAGTAGAGCAAGTTCTTGCCGACTACGTTGCTCTTTACCGCCGGATTGGCTTTTCTAATCAGGAAAAGCAGAACATCGTGAATTCGATTGCGGCTATTTTGAAGGAAAAGGGTTTCAAGCTCTCTAGTGAAGATGTGGCGCAAATCGAGAAAATTGTTGACAGTAAATTGCTAGATAAAGTCGAATAGAAAGCAAAACGCAGAGCACCTCGATGCTCTGCGTCTTTTATTCATTAATCATCTTCACCGCGCCAGCCGGCGATATCCCATGGAGTGAAGTCGTAGTCCAGTTTCTTATGGTAGCAGTCTTCAAAAGCCTGTACCTTCAAGGCATAGTCCTTTTCCATCAAGTCCGTCGCGTTAAAGTTCACCGACTTGGTTGGGTCCGGATACAGCACCTCCAAAATGTGCAGGGTATAGCGTGTTTGGTAAAAGTGCTCGTTATCTTTTTCAACGTCTGGCAGGTCTTGAATCTCCACAAAAGTTGAAATAATCGGCACGTTGCACTTAGCCGCGAAATAGTAGGCCCCGCGCTGCGGCTTTCTTGGCTTGCGATAGTTCCACCACATCTCTTGCTCTGGGTAAATCAAGACCCAGTGGCCCTTGTTGAAGGCGTGGCTGAGGTGATGGATGAATTCCCGCCCAATGTAGTTGGGACTTTGCACCAGGGGAATGGACCCCATATTGTTCATGATGAAGCTGAAGAAGCCCGGCAGCTTCAAGTTGGTGTCTTCAATCACGATCTCCATCCGGTGGTGGGTCTTTTGGGCTAGGCGGTTGACGGCTAAGGCATCAACTTGGTTGAAGTGGTTGGCGGTTACGATGGCCCCGCCCTTAGCTAGGTGCTGCAGCTTGTCTAAGCCTGTTACCTGAATCTTGCCAAAAAATTTCTGCGTCAAAGCCTGCAAGATCAGGTTGCCGGCTAGGCCTTCTGCCTTAGTCTTGAACTTATCCTGCTTGGCCCAGAAGTCCTCAACTAGCTTAACCCGCTCTTCCATAGACATTTGCGGGTCGCCGATTTCGGTTTTCGCCGTAAAGTCGCGGTTGTTTGCGGCGAGCTCGATATTGTGGATGACGTCCAGGCGGTGGTCACCAATAATCATCTTGTATACCTTCCTATTTGTTTTTCATTTAATCTCTGTGATACCCGTAAGTTTCACGTGTAACTATAGTTGATCTTTTAACTTGAGGTATTCGTTTAACAAGTCATCGTACTCATGCAAGTGCAAGACGCTGTGGACCCGTTCCACGTCCCAAGGCTTGACCGTCTGGGTTCTGAAGTAAGGGAAGAAGCGGAAGCTGGTGGTGAAGTGCTGGATGACCGTGTCGTCCTGGAGGGCGTATTGCTCATTGTACTTGCGCGGGGCAATCCGCTTTTCCTTGGCCAGTTTGTTGATGGCCGTCTGGTCAGGCAGGAACATCTGCTTAACCTGCATTAGGTGGCGGACCCGCTTAAAGAGGCCGGTCCGCTTGATTTCCGGCATGTTCAAAAGGAGGACCCCGGAATTCAAGTAGTCAAAAATCTTCTTTTGATTGTGGAAGAAGAAGCGGCCAAAGTAGTCCAGGACCCCGACCAGTTCCGCCCCGGTCAAGTCCTGGGTGTAAAACTGGTCAACCGGCCGGCGGATGATCACGTCATCGTCCAGGTAGAGGATGCGGTCGGGAATTTGCGGCAGTTCGTCGGCAAAAAGCCGGAGCATGGCGTAGGGGGTGAAGCGGGTGCTCATGTTGGCCGTCGGCGGTTCCTTGATGAAGTTTTCGGTGCAGTCGATCAGCTCCAGGCTGCTGTTGGGGTTGTCAGCCACGATGAGCGAGCGGATGAAGTCGGCCGCGTGCTGGCTGAAGGGCTTGAAGGACCTGGATTTGCTCTTGGCCCTCATGGTCAGGATGTAGACGTGAACCTCTTCGCCGCGTTCGGCTTTGAGTAGGGATAAGACGGCAATCAGCACGCCTCTTTCAGCGTTGTGGTCACCACAAAAAAGAAAGTTCATGGTTTTGCCTCCTTAGTAGAAAAAGTCCTAGTTCTTACTGTCAATTTTAACATACGAGCAATACTCGTAAGTGCTCAGTTTTGCCCGCTCCTGCATGCTTTTGGCGATTTCACCGTGCAGCTTTTCCTGAGCCGCCTTCTTGCCCAGCTTCTCGTCCGGGTAAAAGGGGCCATCGATGTAGACCGTGATTTTCGGCCGCTTGCGCCAGCGGCAGGGCTGGTAGGTGGTCGTCATGGCAAAAGCCGGGGCCTTCAGGCTGACCGGGAAGTTGAAGCTGGTCGCCGGGAAAGGGCGGATCTTGGTGTAGTAGGGCCAAAGATGGGCTTCCGGGTAGATGACGATGGCCGCTTGCTTTTCTTCATAGGCGTATTTAACGTCCTTGAGCAGGCGGATGGACTGCTTGATGTTTTTCCCAACCGGCAGGCCAGCTGCCGGAATCACGTACTTGCCTAAAAAAGGAATCCCCCAGTTGGCCTGGGCGGCCAGGGCATAGTAGTGGTAGGGGTTGACGATGGTCATGGGGGTGAAGGGGTCACCCAGCATCTGGGTGTGGTTGCCATAGACAAAATAGCCCTGCTTTTTAAAAGGGCGCAGCTTTTCCTTGCCTTTGACTTTAACTAGTAAGAAGAGGCGGGAGTAGAGCCAGGCAAAGGCGCAGGCCAGGCTGCGGACCAGGACGTTCCAGAATTGCCAAGCCGCCCCTTTCCGGAAGACCTGGTAGTCATCTGGGAGCTGGAAGTCCTGCTGGGCGGAACTGACCAGGTCCTCGTTTTCGCTGTGGTAGTAGTAAATCTTTTTACTCATCAAAAGTCCCCCGCTTGCTGTAAAATAAAAAAAGCACTGCGAGCGCAGTGCTTAGAGATGATGGGTCGTCAGGGGATCGAACCCTGGACACCCGGATTAAGAGTCCGGTGCTCTGCCAGCTGAGCTAACGACCCGTGTCAACCAACAATTTTATTATGCCATAAATTTCAGTAAAAGCAATCTTCTTTTTTACATTAATTGTAATTTTCTTAATTTGGCGGGCAAATCAAGTATAATAGTCACAGTGAAGGAGGTTCATAATGCCTAAAAAAATTCTCGTCGTTGACGACGAAAAGCCGATTTCCGATATCATCAAGTTCAACTTGACCAAAGAGGGTTTTGATGTAGAGACCGCTTATGACGGCGAGGAAGCTGTCGAGAAGGTTGAAGAATACAACCCTGACTTAATGATTTTAGACTTAATGCTTCCGAAGAAAGACGGGCTGGAAGTAGCCCGGGAGGTCCGCCAGACCCATGACATGCCGATCATCATGGTTACTGCCAAGGGCAGTGAGATCGACAAGGTCCTCGGCCTGGAAATGGGGGCGGATGACTACGTAACCAAGCCTTTCTCCAACCGTGAGCTGGTGGCCCGGGTCAAGGCCAATTTGCGCAGCCGGGACATCGTCAAGAAGGCAGTGGAAGTTAACCAGCAGAAGGAAAAAGAACAGGAAAGCAATGACATCCAGATCGGCAACCTGCTGATCAAGCCGGATGCCTACCTGGTTGAAAAGAACGGGGAAAAGATCGAACTGACCCACCGGGAATTCGAGCTGCTCTACTACATGGCCCAGCACATGGACCAGGTTATGACCAGAGAGCACCTCTTGCAGACGGTTTGGGGATACGACTACTTTGGCGACGTCCGGACGGTTGACGTTACGGTTCACCGCTTGCGGGAAAAGATCGAGGACAACCCGGTCCGGCCGAAGATTTTGGTTACCCGGCGGGGAGTCGGCTACTTTGTCAAGCAGCAAACAGAAAAATAATTTGGGAGCCACTGTTTGAGGTGGCTTTCTTTATGTGGATGGATTAATGAAGAAAGATAAAAAAGCACGCAAAGAGAAAGTGAAGAAAGAGAAGACCAACCTGCTTAAGCGCGCGGTCAGCTCGATCCAGACCAAGATCGCCCTTATCTTTATGCTCCTTTTGCTGGCCACGATTGAAATCATCGGGGCCTACTTTACCCGGCAGATGGAACAGACCAGCATCAACAACTTTCAAACCACGATTCAGCTGCAGTCGATCGTGACCGACCAGCTGACTGCCCAGCTGGTCAAGAACGGCAAGAGTGCTGACCGGAAGATGAACCAGATTATCACTGACTACAGCAATGACGCGATTTCTGAAATCCAGGTCGTGGACAGCAAGAACGTGATCCGGGCCGTGTCCAACTTAAACGACAAGAACCGGGTGGGACAATTGTCTAACAACGGCGATATCCGGGAAGTGATCAACTCCGGCCAGCAGAAGACCCAGGTTACCAGTGACCAGAAGGGCAGCTTCATGGTTCAGATCGTGCCTCTGACCAGCGGAACCAACATCGTCGGGGCGGTTTACGTCCGGGCCAGCATGGCTGACGTCTTCAATAACTTGCGAAATATTTCGATGATGTTCTTGACGGCCTCACTTTTGGCCGTAGTCGTGGCGGCGATTGCCTCCATATTTATTTCCCGGGCAATAACCCGGCCGATTGAAGAGCTCCGCCAGCAGGCCATTCAGGTGGCTAACGGGGACTACTCAACCCAGGTTAAGATCTACTCTAATGACGAACTGGGCCAGCTGGGGGCGGCCTTTAACACCCTCTCAGTCAAGATCGAGCGGTCCAATGAGCAGTCAGAATCTGAGCGCCGCCGGCTGGACAGCGTCCTGTCCCACATGACTGATGGGGTGATCGCGACCGACCGGCACGGGAATGTTTCGATCATGAACCAGATGGCCCAGGACTTCCTGGACGTCAAGGCCGAAGACGCGATCAAGAAGCCGATTTCTCAAGTTTTAGGCCTGGGGGAGGACTACACTTCCCAGGACTTGATCTCCAACCAAAGCGACATGCAGGTCACGGTCAATGCCGGCACGGATGATGAAATGATCCTGCATGCCAGCTTTACCTTGATCAAGCGGGTCACGGGCTTTGTTTCCGGGGCCGTCTGTGTTTTGCACGACGTGACTGAGCAGATCAAGAACGAAGACGAGCAGCGGCAGTTCGTTTCCAATGTTTCCCATGAATTGCGGACTCCTTTGACCAGTGTCCGGGCTTATATTGAAGCCTTGAATGAAGGGGCCTGGAAGGATCCGGAGATTGCCCCCCAGTTTTTGGATGTGACGCAAAAGGAAACTGAGCGGATGATCCGGATGGTCAACGACCTCCTGGTTCTGTCCAGAATGGACCGGGGAGCCACCAAGCTGGAACCGGAGTGGGTTAACTTTACTGACTTTGTCTCCCACCTGCTCAACCGCTTCGACATGATTGTCGAACATGACCAGGGCGAGGCCCAGAGCGATACCAAGGAATACGTGATCAAGCGGGACCTGGGCAACCAGGCCCTTTGGGTGGAAATCGACACTGACCAGATGATGCGGGTGATCGACAACATCATGAACAACGCTATCAAGTACTCCCCTGACGGGGGGACCATCACGGTCCGCCTGACCCAGAACCAGAACCAGATCCTGCTCAGCATCAGCGACCAGGGTCTGGGGATTCCAAGGAAGGACCTGGGTAAGATCTTTGACCGCTTCTACCGGGCAGACAAGGCCCGGTCCCGGGCCCAAGGCGGGACCGGTTTGGGCCTGGCCATCGCCAAGGAAATCGTGACGGCCCATGGCGGCCGGATCTGGGCAGACAGCCGGGAAGGGCACGGGTCAACCTTCTATATTGCCCTGCCTTACGAACCAATGGATGAGGAGGATGAATGGGATGAAGTTTAAATTCAAGTTCAAATTCAATGATTTTCTCCTCCACCTGGCGACCTTGACCGTGATTTTGATCTCGATCGGCCTCTGGGTCACGGTGATGACCAGTGACCAGCGCTTCAGCCGGATCAGCAATGAATCATCCTCCCAGAGCTCGGCTTCTTTGTCGACCCACTACCGGAATGTCCAGTCTTTTTACGCCCCGGGCCAGACCTATGTCTTTCAAAACGGGGTCCGCTACCAGGTCCATGACGCCAAGCGGAACCTGCCTTTGAAGTTTGTCCAGTACCTGGAAAATGTCAAGCTGGGGACGATCGAGAAAATGTCAACCACGGCCAGTGATTATGAGAGACTGCTGGCTGACCAGAACTATATTATGTTTGCCTACCCGGACCAGATCAATTTCACGGTCCTTTTAGGCAAAAAACAAGCTAATTCCAGCCTGCAGTTCAACCGGGTCTTTGTCCCGGTCAAGAGCAAGACCCGCTACCTCTATTTCGGCAACGACAAGGGCAGCCGGGTCTACCGGGTAAAGATCAAGTCCGGCTCCTTCCGGCAGCTGGCAAAGTACGTCAAGAGCGCCCAAGACCGGCAGGAGGTCAGCTTCCTGCACTTAAAGAAGCTCTACGTGCCTTTTTATGCCAAGGAAATCAAGGCCAAGGAATACAGCTACCTGATCAGCTACCAGTCCAGCAGCTACTATGCTTCCCGGCTCTTGGGCAGCAGCTACCGGAAGTCAGTGGCTAAGAACGGCCGCACTGTCTACACGGCTGGTTATTCCAAGCGCCTGCAGATTCCTAAGGAAGGCAAGAGCAATGACCACCAGTATCTGTACCAGAACTACTTGACCAGCCAGGAGCGGACGGTCACCCAGGAGATGCTGGAAAGTGCCGCCTATGTCAAGCAGCTGGGCCTGGCTGAACAGGACCTGCGCTTTTTTGAAAGCAGCGGCAAGACGGTGTCCTACATCAACTATATTGAAGGCTATCCGATTTTTGCCAACGACGCTTTGGCTCAGACCCAGGTAACCATGGGGACGGAGTCGGTCAGCGTGGCTTTCAGCAGCATGAACCTGCAGATCCCGATCCCGTATGACGGCCGTGTCAAGACCTTGCCGAAAACCGCGACTCTGCTGAAGGAGCTGAATAGCATCGGCATCAAGGAAAGCGAAATTGAAAAAATCACCATAGGCTACCATATCCAGGCCGACAAGAAGCGCAGCGACTTGATTACCCTGGTGCCGACCTACTTCATCAAGGTTGGCGGCAGCTGGAACAGCCTGGCCGGCTGGAAGAAGATTAAGGCGGAAAACACGGATCTGTTAATGGAGGGGTCAAGTCCCAGCTCCAGCAGCTACTCGTCTTCCAGCTATTCCAGCAATGAGTCGAGCAGTGAAGCCAACTCAAGCGCAAGTTCCAGCGTCAGCCAGGCGGGCAGCCAGGCACCGGCCAGCAGCCAGGAAGCATATTCCAGCAGCCGCAGCCAGCCGGCGGCTGAATCAAGCTCCAGCTCCAGCAGCTCCAGTTCAAGTTCCGCCGTATCAGCAAGCTCTGCCAGCTCAAAGGAAGGAGAAAAGTAAATGGATCATCGCAAAATTGAATGGCTTTTTCTGATCCTCTTCTGCTTAGTCGACATCTATCTCTTGATTGAGCTTTGGCGGGCCCCGGTTACCTTGACCTCATCGACCAATTCGGTGCCGACCTCAACCAGCTTGAAGGCTGAAATGAAGTCAGACAATATTACGGTTCCTTCTCTGTCCAGAAAGGGGGACTCGGGCTACTACCTGGCCACTAGAAGTAAGAGCGACTTGAAGGAAGCCGCCAAGAAGCTCAGCAGCGACGTCTCCACCAGCTACGCTGAAGGGGACAAGACCCTGTACGCGACCATGAAGACCGCGATTCCGCTGGAGCGGATGACGGTGGGCGAGTTCAAGAATGACAGCAATTACGTCCCGCATGGCAAACAGTATGTCTATGCCAAGAACCTCTCCAGCAACAGCAGCTACGTTTACGTGCAGAAGTCCCAGTACGGCCTGGTTTACAGCAGCCTGGCCCAGCTGGTGGTCAATGTCAAGAACAAGAAGATCACGGGCTACTACCAGACCTACTTGACTGACTTGTCCAGCGTCCGCGAGCTGCAGGCAACTATCAGCCCCTTGCGGGCGGTCACCAACCTCTACACCACCCGGGAACTGGCCGACAACTCCCGGGTAATGCAGGTCAAGCTGGGCTACACCAAATTGACCGAGGTCCGGGGCAGCGTGATTTTCGTCCCGACCTGGCTGGTCTGGATCGAAAATAAGAGAAGCAAGAGCAGCTGCTTGAAGCGGGTCAACGCCTTCAGCGGCCAGCTTTTGCAAAACAGTACATTGGACGATTAAGGGCAGGAAGGAAAAAATTTGCAATTCGCGGTATTATCGAGCGGATCAGCGGGCAACTGCAGCCTGCTGATGACTGACCAGCACAAGATTTTGATGGACGCCGGCCTTTCAGGCAAGAAGACCAAGGAGCTTTTAGCCAAGGTAGGCGTGGCGATCGAGGACCTGGACATTGTCTTTTTAAGCCATGACCACGGCGACCACAGCGGGGGGATGGGGGTCCTTATGCGCCGCTATCCCCAGCTGAATGCCTTCAGCAACACGGGCACCTGGAAGTACTTGGAGGAGACCGGGAAGATCGGCTGCCTGCCGAAAGACCAGATCAATGTGATTGAGCCGGGCCAGACCAAGTGCTATGGGGACTTGGAAGTGACGGCTTTTGCCACTAGCCATGACGCGGCCCAGCCCCAGTACTACGTTTTTTCCAGCGGGGGAAAGCGCCTGGCCTGCTTGACGGACACGGGCTACGTGTCTGAAGAAGTCGAATATGAGATTCAAGACGCGGATGCTTATTTGCTCGAGTTCAACTATGACGACCTGATGCTGAGAAGCGGCCCCTATCCCTGGAGCCTGCAGCAGCGGGTCCGGTCAGACCACGGCCACCTGTCAAACGAGCAGGCGGCTGAGACTCTGGCCAGGGTTATCAGTTCTAAAACCAAGCATGTTTTCATGGCCCACCGCAGCCAGCAGAACAATTTAAACTATTTGGCCCGGGACGTGGCGGAAGAGGTTTTGGCGGCCAGAGACGCCGACGTGGCCAGTGACCTGGAATTGCACGATACCGAGCCGATGACGCCGAGTTCTTTAATTAATTTATAATACAGAGGATTTAAAGCTTTTAATTAATACGTTTTGTTCATATATACTTCAAAAAGCTAGGATATGATAATGGCAACGATAAGGAGTGATAACCATGTCTGAAGAACAAGATAAGCAAAGAAACACGCGCAAGAAGGAAAATAACCGTTTGCTAACTAAAGCGGCCATCATTGGGGTCGTTGCCGGTCTTTTGGGCGGGGGGATTGCCTACGGCGGCTTGTCAGCAGCCAATTTGAACAGCAATGCTCCATCATCCACGGCCAGCTCAAGCAGTAGCAACACTGGTGAAACCGGGTCAGTGACGACTTCATCCAGCGGCACGACTAAGGTCAACAAGTCCAGGACTACCAGCGGGACGATGACTTCCGCCTACAAGAAGGTGAAGAACTCGGTTATTTCAGTTTTGAACTACAAGTACACTTCCAGTTCATCATCAAGCTCTGACATCTACAGTATATTTGGTTACGGTGACTCGGACAGTTCAGACTCATCCAGCTCCAAGAAGTCTTTGACTTTGTACTCTGAGGGTTCCGGGGTCATCTACACGACGGCAAACGGTAAGGGCTACATCGTCACTAACAACCACGTTATTTCTGGGGCAGCCAAGGTGAAGGTTATGCTGGATTCCGGGAAGACGATTGCCGCTAAGGTTGTCGGCAAGGACTCAACCAGTGACCTGGCAGTTTTGTCAATCGACTCCAAGTACGTGACTCAGACTGCTTCATTTGGTGACTCCAGCAGCCTGCAGTCCGCGCAGACGGTGATTGCCATCGGTTCACCAGAAGGGTATGAATACGCGTCTACGGTAACGCAAGGGATCATTTCCTCACCAAGCCGGACGATCACTTACAACTCCAACCAGATGACGGTCATCCAGACTGACGCGGCCATCAACTCCGGTAACTCCGGCGGGCCCCTGGTCAACTCTGACGGTCAGGTTATCGGGATCAACTCCATGAAGCTGGCCAGCTCCAGCAGTGGCGACTCCGTCGAAGGGATGGGCTTCGCGATCCCGTCAAACGAAGTTGTGACGATCGTCAACCAATTGGTCAAGAATGGGAAGATCACCCGGCCGCAACTGGGCATCAAGGTAGCAGCAATTGATGAACTGAACAGCTACTACAAGAAGCAGCTAGGCATTTCAACTAGTCTGAAAAAGGGCCTGTACGTGGCCGGCGTAACTTCAGGCAGCGCGGCAGCCAGTGCCGGGATCAAGAAGGGCGACGTGATTACGGCGGCTGACGGTAAGACGGTCAACGACGTAGCCACCCTGCACAGCATCCTGTACAGCCACAGTGTTGGTGATAAGGTCAAGATTACGGTCAACCGGAATGGCAAGACCATGACCTTCACGGTAACCCTGCAGGCAAGCAACTAATTTAAGAACAAATAATCCAGTGGATCAGCAGATCTGCTGGATTATTTGTTTTTTTTCAAAACAAAAGCAGGGTGAAAGGAAGGTAAAGTTCGTATATATTTCTTGTCAAGGGAAATTTTTAAGGAGACTTTATCCCCAATCCTGTGGAAAAGACTGTGAATTGTGCAAAAAACAGAGTAAAAATCGCTAAAAAAACTGTGGATAAGCTGTGGATTGTGTGTAAGTTCCACGGGTAAAAGGCTTGTTAAAACGTCTGTTCAAGGCGGTAGGTCGGGCCTTTTTGGTGATTGTTTGTGAAAAGGTCCAGTCCACAGGTAGTTTGTGGAATGGTTACACGGGATTTTAGAAATTTTTTTGCAAAAAGCTAGACCTAGATAGAATTCGGCTTTAGTCCACTAGATCTAGAAAAGGCCTTTCCACAGCTGTGGAAAAAGGCGGTTGATAAACTGTTAATTGTGGGGATAGAAGTAAAAATGGTAAAATAGGGGCATTATGAATATCAAAATTGTTTGCGTTGGAAAATTAAAAGAGAAGTATTTTAAGGACGGGATCGCGGAGTACCAGAAGCGGCTGAGCCGCTTTGCCAAGGTGGAGATCGTGCAGGTGCCGGATGAAAAGGCGCCGGAAAGCCTCAGCCCGGCCCAGATGGAAGAGGTCAAGAAGCGGGAAGGCGAGCAGATCCTGAGCAAGATCAAGGACAAGGAATATGTTTACGTTCTGGCCATTAAGGGCAAAGAGCGGGCTAGTGAAGAGTTCGCCAAGGAACTGAAGGACCTGGGGACCTACGGGCATTCCGACATTACTTTCGTGATCGGGGGAAGCCTGGGGACCAGTGACGCGGTCAACAAGCGGGCTAACGACCTCTTAAGTTTCGGCAAGCTGACCATGCCCCACCAATTGATGCGGCTGGTTTTGATTGAGCAGATCTACCGGGCCTTTATGATCAACTCTGGCAGTCCTTACCACAAGTAGAATAGAAAGTATAAGCCTCTCCTGGGAAATCAGCAGGAGAGGCTTTTTGTATACGAATTAGTCTAGTGCTAGAATCTAGGGTGAAAGTGTTTAAATAAAGTATTTTAGTCATGAAAGGGATGATTTTGATGACTAAAACAGAGCGTTACATGTGGCTGGCCAATGACCTGCTTTTGACGGCAGCGGCAGTGTCGCTGATCATTAATTTAGTTGGCCAGACGGCTTCCGGTTATGCCTTTAGCGGCAGTCATGGGCAGGCAACAGAACTGCTTTATGATGCCTTTATTTTGCTCGTTGCCGCGGCTGCTTTGGGAGTCTGGCTGAGTAAGTGGCTGGCTCCTGCAGCAGCTTGGGTAATTGGCGCCTGCCTTTTGCTGGGCCTTGTAATTGACCGGGCGGTAGGCCTGTATTTCGGCTTGACCTGGTACTGGACTTTGGCTGTTGTCGCTTTGGCGGTCAGTCTGGTTCTGGCCAGCTACCGCTGGCGGGGGAAGGCAGTCTTTAACCATTGGCTGGCCGGCATCCTCTTGGCCGTCAGCCTGGTCAGCTGCGTGATGGCCTGGCTTGGGTGAAAACGAAGGTGATAGAGATGAAATTCTTAAAGATTTTAGTCAAAGTGGTTGATGTAATCTTACTATGCTTTTTGACTGTGGTAGTTTGCTTAAATCTAAAGGACTACATCAATGCCCTAAGAACGATCAAAGGGAACGATTTAAAAGTAACTGTTTTTGGCCATGTGGTTTTAATTTTGGTCTTACTGACAGAATTAGCCTTAGCTGTATTTAGCCAAAAAATTCCCCGTAAGCCGTTCTTGATTATTGGCCTAGTTTGCCTTGCCTTGACGTTGATAGGACTGATTACGCCAATCGCTTTTGGTCCGGGCAATTTGCCACTGAACTTCTTGGCCTTAGTGTTATTGGTTGTTAGCCGCTTTTTGCAAGAAAACGTAGCTCAGAAGAGAACGTTGTAAAATGCAAAAGTTATTAAGCTTAGCAAGAATCACTGCTCAAAAGAAGAACTTGAGCTTACAATATAAGTAAATAGCCTTTAAAAAATAGGAGCGTGATTATGATGAAAAACTTTGCAACTAAGCCAGCCGTCAAAACCGTCTTTCTGCTGGCCGGCATCTGTTTGGCCTTGTTTATGGCAGTTCAGTGGATCTTTGCCTTAGGCACCCCTGGTCCAGTATCTTGGGCGATTGCCGGCATGATCGCGATCACTCTGCTGACCCTTTTCTTGGGAATCATTCCCCTGACCAAGCTCAGCCCGGCAGCTGGCTACGTAACTGCTGCAGCATTAGCGGTTATCGTCTTAATTTTTGTCTTCAATATTCATGGGTACATCTCAATCGGCATTTTATACCTAATTTACGCTGCCCTGGCCTGTGGCCTTTTATGGGCGAAAAAATAGAACAGTAAACAAAAATGGCTTCCAGGATTTTCTCCTAGAAGCCATTTTCTTTATGCTGATTTGATTAAGCGAAGATTTCTTCAACTTCAACTACTACGGCAGTATCAGTTTTCTTGCCAACCTTAGCAGCGTATTCCTTAGCGAAGTCGTCGCCTTCGTGGATAGTCACGCTGCCGAGCACGCGTACGTTAGTGTGGCTTGGCACGTCAGCAACTACAACAGCAACCTTGCTGCCGTTCTTGATGTTTTCCCACAAGTGGGAGAAGGTAACTTCACTCCAGACCAGGTGCTTGTCGTCCAAAGCAGTCAATGATTCCTTAGGACCAACTTGTGGGTTGCCGTCCTTGTCAACGGAAGCAACGAAGGCCAAAGCGTCGTTAAAGAACTTTTGTTGGTCAGCAGTCAAAGTAGTAGCGTCTAATTTCTTCATAATGGTAATTTCCTTTCTTTTTACTTAAGTAGTAATTTCTTCTCTTGATACTTAGTATTATAGGCCTTCCCCAGGCAAAAGAAATTGATTTAGGTCAATTTTATAACTATTTTAATAAAATTTTTTTGCAATTTCTACGGGAGTAAAAAAGCGCCCAGATTCAAAAGAAGAACCGCAATAATAAAGAGCAGCCAATCTTTGTTAGTTAGCGGCACCTCAACGATCACGGACCGCGGAGCGCCTTCGCGGTAGCCGTGGGACTCCATCCCCTGGGCCAGGTTGTCGGCACTGTTTAAAGCTACCAAAATCGCGTTAAAGTAGAGGACCGGGGACCAAAAGGAGAGGTAGACTCCCCGCATCATCCCTGCCACCCGGATCTGCTTGACCGCGGCTTGCATGCGGGGAATGATGTTTAAAGCCGCCAAAGTTCCATAAGCAAACTTGCTCGGCAAGTGCAAGTTCTGCTCCAGCGACCGGGCCATCTCTTCTGCCGTGGTTGAAATGGTCAGGCAGGCCGTGGTGAAGGTATATACGAAGGCCCGGCTGGAGATGTCCAAAGCATACCAGAGGTCGCGGTGGTCACTGAAGATGTAGCCTGAAGAAAAGACGGTAATTGCCGCTAAGCCCGTTGCCAAAAGCATCCCGCCCAGGGCCTTAGGCTTGATCCGCCGGTATAAGAGATAGGCTAATGATAAAACAATAACGATGACATTGCTGAAAAGGCTGACCTTAAAAGATAACTCCAGTGAAATAATCAAGGTCAGCAGGAATTTCAAGCTGGGATTTATTTTGCTTTTAGTCATTTTCTCCTCCTAATCCTGGACAAAAGCCAGCTCTCTGCCGGCCAGACGCAGGTGGTAGTCGCACCAAGTGCTGATTCCGTAGAACTGGTGGCTGATCAGCAGGATCGTCTGCCCGTTCTTTTCCTGGCACTTTTGCAAAAGCTGCACGACCTGCTCAATCGACTTCTGGTCCAGGCCGCTCAAAGGCTCATCGATCAAGAGCACTTCCTGGCCCGACAAAAGCATCAAGAGGATCTGTAGCTTCTTTTTCTGCCCGCCCGACAAGGAGTAGACCACTTGGTCCATGTGGTCGGCCAAATCCAGGTCAGCCAGGGCCTGGTCTAAGACTTCCGGAGTGAAGTAGGGGGAAGCGTGCTTTTGGCTCAAAGCCAGCTCCTCTTTGACGGTGATGGCCATGAACTGGTCAGCCGCATTTTGAAAAATCTGGGCTACATGCTGGAAGTAGGTCCGCTCCTTGAGCTTGGCCACTTCCTTGCCCTCCCAGGTCAAAGACCCCTGGTAGTCCAGCAACTTGGTCATGGCCTTAAACAGAGAGCTCTTCCCGCTGCCGTTTGGCCCCGTGATCAAGGTCACCTTCCCCTTGGGGATGGCTAATTCCTTTTGTTCAAGCAAAGGCCGGCCTTGCTTGATGGCGAAATTTTTCATGACAAAAGCCGCTGGCTCGTTCTCCGGCAGGGGGAAGTGCAGGCCGATTGGCTCAGTAGCCAGGAGAAGCGCTTGTTCATCCTTAGTCAATAAGTCCACTTGCTCGCCTTTGAAGCGGTAGACCCCGTCCACCTTGCCCTGGTAGTCGTCAAAAAGGTGGTCGGTGATGATGATGGTCTTGCCCTGCTCTTTCAGCTTGGCCAAGCGGCCAATCAAGAAGCGGCGGGCCGCCGGATCCACGCTGGCAAAAGGCTCATCTAATAAGAAAAGATCCACGTCCATGGCGACCAGGACGGCCAAGGCTACCCGCTGCTTTTCCCCGCCGGACATGGTTACGATCTTCTGGTCTAAAAGAGAGTCGATTTCCGCGAATTCGCTGGCCAGCTTCAGCCGGTCCGCAAATTCTGTCTTGCTTTTGCCCAGGTTTTCCATGGCAAAAATAATCTCTTCTCTAGGCGTGGCCATGGTAAACTGCTCGCCGGCTTCCTGGAACATCATGGCCTGACTTCGCCCGCCCAAAGAAACCTGCCCGCTGGTCAGCTGGCCCCCGTATTTCGGGTAGAGGCCGGCCATGATCTTCAACAGGGTAGACTTGCCGCAGCCGGTCGGCCCGATCAAGAGGGAAAAAGTCCCCGCCGGCAGGGTTAAGGACAGGTCGCGGATGACCTCCCGGTCCCCGTAGGAAAAAGTTAAGTGGTCAATTGTCAGTTCTGCTTGCAAAATAAAAAGTCACCTCAAAACTGGGGTGACCATGAGCAGCATTTTCCCTTGCCAGCATTACCTGGCCAGGTTCCATGGGTATCATCTCAGCCTTCCGGCACCCCGTTGATTCGTCAAATTGATTCTTATTTTATTATATTGGATGTGCTAAGGCCTGTCTAATTCAAACTTTGTCCAAACTGATTGAAAATGCCGATTTATAGCACTTTTCTTAAAATAATCTGGGAAGTAGCTTTAACGAAAAATTTTTTAGTTGTATCCTAGAATTACAGACTTTTAGACTTTAGTGGGAGAGAAAAATGTCAGATCAACGAAGACGAGTAATTACCGTGGCCTTGATGTTGTCAAACGTCATGTCCGGCCTGGACAACACGATCATCAACACCGCCTTGCCGCGGATCATTGCTGATTTGCACGGGATTGAGTATACCGGCTGGCTGGTGGCCATCTTCTTATTGGGGACGGCTGTTTCCACGCCGCTTTGGAGTAAATTAGGCGAGCGGCGGGGGAACAAGCTGGCCTACCAGCTCGCGGCTGCCTGCTTCTTGCTGGGGGCGCTGCTCCAGGGCTGCGCTCAGCAGATGTCCTTTCTCTTGACCTTCCGCCTGTTGGCCGGGATCGGCAACGGGGGGATGGTGTCGCTTCCTTATATCATCTACTCTGACCTTTATCCAAACGCCCATAAGCGCCTAAAGGTGCTGGGGATGGTCTCTGCCTTCTTCACCACGGCCACCATCTTAGGACCGCTCTTTGGGGGCTGGATCGTTGATGCCCTGTCCTGGCGCTGGGTCTTTTATATCAACATCCCGGTGGCCTTGATTTCCATCGTTTTGATCCAGATCTTTTTCCTGGATGAGAAAAAAGACCGGCCAGCTCGCAGGGTCGACTTAGGCGGGGCCATCTGCCTGTCCTTTGGGGTGGTGGCCCTCTTATTGGGGACCCAGCTGGTGGGTTCAGCCAGTCTGGCCACGGCGCTTTTGATCTTCGCGGCGGCCTTGATTTTCATCGGACTTTTGGTCATTATTGAGCGCCGGGCAGAGGACCCGATTATTCCAGGCCGCTTGTTCAAAAATATCCCCTTGGTGGTCGACTTTACTTTGTTCGTTTTGATCTGGGCCGCCATGTCGGCTTACAGCGTCTACGCGCCGATGTGGGCTGAAGGCTTGCTGGCCACGACTGCCCTGGTCGGGGGGATGACCCAGATTCCCGGAGCCTTTACCGACATGCTGGGCTCCTTGTCCGTGGAAAAAATGCGCCGGCGCTGGTCAGCCTACCAGGTTATGCTGGCCACCTGCTGGCTTTTGGCGGCAGGCTACCTGGCTATGGCCGTGGCTCCGCGCTATTTCCCTTACTGGGGGATCTTGCTGGCCGGGATGCTGCAGGGCTGGGGCCACGGGGTCATGTTCAACCAGCTTCAGGTTAAGGTGCAAGAAGACGCGGAAAGCCAGGACGTGCCGGTTGCTACTTCTTTCTCCTACCTGATCCGGATGCTGGCCATGGCGATTTCTTCCAGCGTCTTCGGGGTCATCTTGAATGAGCACTTGGCTAAAGGGGTCAAGGCTAGCGGAGGCAAGATCACTTTGTCCATGCTCAACCACTTATCAGACGCCAAGACCCGGGCCAGCCTGCCCAAGCAGGATTTGGTCCAGATGGAGAATATCCTCTACGGGGCTATTCACGCGATTTTCTGGGCGGCCTTTATCCTGGTCTTCCTGTCTCTGCTTTTGGCCATCTGGGCCCGCTGGCGGGAGAAAGAATTGGCCGGCAAGCGGTAAAATCTGGTAAGACCCAGTATAGGATAAAAAGAAGATAAGTTTTTGCTGGAAAGGAGAGAGCTGATGACTGAAATTGCCAAGCTGCAGAAAAAATTGCAGGAAGCGGGGGATGCCACCCTGCCGCTGAGCAAGGGGAAGGAGCAGACCGCGGCCTGTACGTTTGTTTTACTAGGCGACAAGGCTGAAGGCTGGAAGAATGACTCTTTGACTGCCTTGCTGTTTTTAGCGGGGACGGGGCACTTCCGGGCTGGCCAGAAAAAGTGGCAGGTTAAGCCCGGTGACTGGTTCCTGCTGGCAGCTGGCCAGGACTGCAAGGCCAGTCTGAAAGAGGGGCTTCTAGTCCAGCTTGTCTTGCCAGAAGCTTTTTCAGTGAAAGACTTGAAAAAGGAGCTCATGCTGGGAGAAGCTGAAGAAGTAGGGACCCACGGCCGGGTGGCGGTTGACGGGCCAGCTGGGGCGGCTTTCCTGGCGGCCTTGAATGAGTACCAGACTAGCGATTCTGTATCTTCAGTCTTGCTCAAAAGCCAGCTGCTAACTGCCCTGGCTCTGGCCTTGCGGGCACTAAATGAAGTGGGCAGCTTGAGTGAGCGGGAGATCCGCCGCTATATTAGTGAAAACTATGTCTCGACCAGCGTGAAGGATGCCGCGGCTTACTACCATCTCAGTCCCAACTATTTTTCCGACCTGGTCAAAAAGAAGACCGGGCAGAGCTTTATTGAGCTGGTTGACGAGCAGAAGATGGAGGCAGCCGTCCGCCTTTTGGCCCGGCCAGACCTGTCGATCAAGCAGATCATCGGCCTGGTTGGCTACCGGGGCAAGTCCTTCTTTTATGAAAAATTTGGAAAGTACTACGGGATGTCGCCGGCGGCCAAGCGTAAGGAGCTCTTCCGCCAGCAGGGCATCAATTTATGAAAATAGAAAACCGCTGAACTGTAAGTTCAGCGGCTTTTGCATGAAAAAACAGGAATTTTCAAATATGAAAAGTAAGGATGCAGGAACAGTTTGAGCGCTAGAATGTTAAACAATTATTAACGACATATGAGGAGGAGAAAAGTGATTGAAATCGACCAGCTTTCTTTTGATTATCGGACTTTTAGCAAGGAACTGGGATTAAAGGGAGCTTTGCAGGATATCTTCCACCGGAAATACCAGCTGGTGCCTGCTCTGAAAGATCTGAATTTGACTATAAAAGATGGTGAAATTATTGGCCTGATTGGCCCAAATGGAGCAGGAAAGACGACATTGACCAAACTGCTGACAGGGATTATTCAGCCAAGCAGTGGCAGCGTGAAAGTAGCTGGGCTTATTCCAGGAAGTCATCAAAAGAAGCTGTTGCGGCAAATTGGGGTCATGTTTGGGCAAAAGTCGCAGCTGTCTTGGAACTTGCCTGCTGTTGACACTTTGAATATGCTGGCGGCCATTTATCAATTAAAGCCAGACCGTTATCAAGCCAGATTGCGGGAGTTGTGCGATTTACTGGATATTGGCGAGATCGTAAAAACGCCGGTCCGCAAATTGTCTTTGGGCCAGCGGATCCGCTGTGAACTTGCTTGTTCCTTGATCCATGAACCAAGCTACCTGTTTCTGGATGAACCAACCATTGGCCTGGACCTATTAACGCAGGAAAAAATCTACAATTTTTTAAAAACTGAAAACAGACTGCATCAGACGACGATTATTTTAACTTCGCACAATGTCCGTGATATTGAGGCCTTAGCCCAGCGTTTGCTGATTTTGAGCAAAGGAGAGTTGATTTTTAATGACAGCTTGAATAAGTTGCCTCTTCAGATCGATCAATCCGATAGCTATTGCTTGAAGTATTGGATCAATGACCAGACTGACGTGCGGGAAGAAATCATTCATGATCCTCAGCAGCTTTTTGTGAAGATGGAAAAATTCCAGCCGGAACAGATTATTTCTTTAAGCAAAAGTGGAATATCAGCCGAAGAGGTCATCTTGAAAATATATCGAAGAGAGAAACAATGAAAAGATATCTGCCTGTTTATTATCTTGGTTTGAAGAACAGTTTGATCTACCGGGCTAATATGATCATGAAGCTGGTCCTGCAATTGGCGAGTCTGCTGGTTACAGTTTTAATGTGGAAGTTTATCTTGGCAGAGTCCGGCAACTTTCAGCAAATGGCCCGTTATCTGCTGGCAACCAATTTGATCAGTTTAATTTTTACAACCGGGCCGGTTTTCCAATTCGCGGACATGGTCGAATCTGGGAATCTTTCCCTCTATTTAACGAGACCTTTATCCTTGTACTGGTACCTGTTCAATTACAATTTAGGCCTGCAGACGCCACTATTGCTGTTGTATTTGATCTTGCTTCTGTTCTTGGTAAAAAGCGCTGGACCAGTGTTTTTGCTCTTGATTTACCTTCTTTTGAGCAGTCTGATGTTTTTCAGTTTGATGATGGTCCTGGCTATGCTCAGCTTTTGGTTGATCAATATGTGGCCGCTTAGAAGCGGAATTAACGCAGTTTACCTCTTGCTAGGAGGATTATATTTTCCTTTGAATTTATTGGGCCCGGTTTACCAGTATTTGAAATACAACCCTTTTTCCTTGGTGACGGATTTTCCAGCGCGCTTGTTGACGGGAACAACAGACCAGCGAGATTTTTTCACAAATTGCCTGGCCGTTTGCTGCTGGCTGCTTCTTAGCGTGCTGCTGGGAAAAGCGTTGTTCAAAAAAGGTATTAAAACTTTTGAGGGGGCAGGAGCATGAGAAAGATCAAGGCTATTTGGCGGCAAAGCTTAGCTGAGTTTATGATTTACCGTGGTACTAGCATTATTACTTTTCTTTTGGCAACTGTCTTTCTGTTGATTGAGCTGCTTGCGGGGCAAGTTTATTTTAGTCAGCGTGAGAACTTGGCTGGCTGGACAGCGAACCGCTACTACGTCATGATCAGTTTCATGAATAGCGCGACCTATCTTTACAATTTGTTTTTCATTTTAGGCCATGAAGGACTGGGTGAAGACATCCTTGAAGGTAATCTCGACTATCTGTTGGTTAGGCCCAGTTCGAGTTACTGGCTGGCAGTTGGCAGAAGTTTGGATATTCCAAGTTTTTTCAACTTGCTGCTTTCGCTTGGACTACTGGCTTATTACCTTACTCGTGAAGGGGCTAGTTTTGGCCAGATTATGCTGATCAATTGCATGGTCATTTTACCAGCAGCCTTGATTTTCATTTTGAACCAATTGTGCCTAACCTTGCTCTTTTGGTTTGAAGGACTGACGGCTTTGGGAGGGATTGTAGAAGATTTGGTTAGCTTAGCCGGACGGCCAAAACAGATTTTTCCGCGAGTCATTCAACAGCTTTTTACCTGGATCATTCCACTTTTGCTAGTCAGCAATTTGCCAGAGGACTGGCTGCTAGGACGGGGGAAAAGCCTGCTCATATATCTTCTGGCTTTTCTGCCCATCCTTTACTGGCTCTCGGTCAAGTTTTGGCAACGGGGGATAAGGCATTATTCATCGGCTAATTGAGAAATGATTACCTAGAAAGGTTGTGTTGCGATATGGGACGTACTAGAACTGAATTAACGAAAGGCGGACCATTTTTGTGGAAGGCTTAAATGATGAAGAATTAAACTTCTTCAACGCTTTAATGAGCAGTCCGAAAGAATTATCTGACCAATTAAACAATGTTAAAACAGAAGTAGTTAAGTAGAGTAAGAAAGATCACGGCTAATGGCATCTTTTAGAAAAGCCAATATTGCGTGATCTTTTATTTTATGGAGGGGGAGGCTTAGACAAGAAGGCAGGAAAATTTATTATCGAGTGGTGAAAGAAGATCCGGGCTTTGTACTCGTTCAGTCGTTAATACCTCATTTTGAACGTTTCAATCTGGTTTTTGAAGGTCAAAATGTAACGCCTAGGCTGAGTAGAAATGGCCATCAGTAAACGCTATCCCAATAATCCAAAAGTTCACTTACCAAATTGCTTAGCCCAATTTCAGTTAGAGATTTTAAATAAGCATTGATTTCCCGGTCATCGCCGCTTTCCCGGTAAGCCAGCAATTTTTTAAAAAAACGATTCTGATTTTAAAAGCGGCCATTTGCTGTGGCAAATCAATTGTCAGCAACTGATTCAAAATGTGGCTTGCGATAGAGTTTTGTTTTTGTTGGATCAGGCTGAAAACAATATTGGTCAGAGCCGTCCAGGCATTCAAATACAGTTCATAATCTACCTGTTCCAAGTGACTAAGCTGATGGATGACTTTGCTGTTATATGAAATGAGCAGGTCGCAGTCAATCAAATAAACAGAATTTTCAAGAAAACGCATGCTTTTGAAATCTAAGTACTCGCTATCAAGCAGTAAATCTTTAAAACTCTTTAGGTCAGCGTCTGTTAAACAGTTTATTTTAGTCAAACTGAAATAGCTGTTGGCCGCGGCGACTGCCTTTCCTAAAATATCTGGATCTTTTGTTTGATGAAAGCTGCTGATTTGACGTAAAAAGATCTGATGAAGCCTCTGGCCGTCTTTTTGCTGGACGAGCAATTGCAGTTCATCATAGTGGGAGTTGTCTAGATTCCCTTGGACTTCCGTATATGCGAAAAACTCCCTGGGGGTGATATCAACCTGGTCTAAGAGGGCTAAAAACTTTTTGAGCCGAATATCGTCGACACCATTTTCCCAGCGTGACAAGGCGGGGCTTGAAGTAATATCTTTTGCTGCTTCACCTAGCGTCATCTTCTTATAATTCCGCAGTCTTTTAAAATATTGTCCGTACATTTTTCTTCCCTCTAATACACTTTTTTGAAAAAGCAGCAATTTAATACGCGCATTATAGCAAATATAAGTCGGAAAATAAATATAACTTAAATTTAGGCAGAGTAAAAAAGCTTCCAGAAAAATCTGGAAGCTTTTGTATTTAATTTACATCTTTTCCAAGCGCTTGATCCGGTCAGCCGTAGCTGGGTGGGTGTCAAACAAGTGGCTTAAGCTGTGCCGTCTGATCGGGTCCTCAATATACAAGGACGCGCTGGCGCTGTTGGCCGCCTGCATTGGCTGGCTGTTTTCAATCTTGGTCAAGGCGCTGATCAAGCCGTGCGGGTTCCGGGTCAGCTCAACTGAACTGGCGTCGGCCAGGTATTCCCGGTTTCTGGACAGGGCCATCTGGGCCAGGCTGGCTGCCAAAGGCCCCAGGATCAGAACGAAAATAACCCCGATCACGCCGATGATCATCCCAATCGTTCCGCCTTCTCGGTCGTCATCATCGTCCCGGCCAAGTCCAAAGCCGAACCAGACACAGCGCTGGGCGAAGTCGGCGATAAAGCTGATGGCGCTGACTAAAACCAGGGCCACCATGGACAGGCGGATGTCATAGTTGCGGATATGGGAAATTTCGTGGCCCAGGACCCCTTCCAGCTCTTCTCTGTTCATCATGTCCAGCAGCCCCTGGGTAACAGCAATGGCTGACTTGTCCGGCGACAGGCCGGTCGCGAAAGCGTTGGGGCTCTTGTCCGGAATCAAGTAGACTTCGGGCATGGGAATATTGGCCACTAAGGCCATGTCTTCCACGATATGAAAAAGCTGGGGATTGTCCTCTTTATTTAAATGCTGGGCATGGTTCATGCTCATGACGACATTGACCGGATCCTGGAAGACCAGGAAAGAGTAAATCAAGGCAATGACGCCGGCGGTCAATACGCCCGGCAGGGGCTTGCCCCACATCAGCTGGCCCAGGCCCGCGCCCACCAGGGCAAAGATCAAAACGAAAACGACCAGGACTCCGGCCGTCTTCCGCTTGTTTTGGGCAATTTGTTGGTATAGCATGGCGATCCCTTAGCCTTTAAAAGGATACCTTTGGTACCTTGGTTTCTTCTTCAGGGATTTCCAGGTAGTCAACCTTAGTGAAGTGGTGGATGTTAGCCACGATGTTGGATGGGAAGACCAGGAGCATCTTGTTGTAGACAGCCGCGCTGGAGTTGAAGAGCTGCCGTGAGTAGGCAATCTTGTTTTCCGTGTTGGTCAGTTCTTCCTGCAGGTTGGCGAAGTTAGTGTTGGCCTTCAGGTCTGGGTAGCTTTCAGACAGGGCGAAGATGGTCTTCAAGCTGTCAGTGATTTGGTTGGACAGCTGCATGGCCCTTTCGTGGTCGTCAGCTGGCAACTGGGTCAGCTGGTTTCTGAGTTCAACCACCTTGCTCAGGGTTTCCTTTTCGTGCTTGGCATAGCCCTTGACGGTTTCCACCAGGTTAGGGATCAAGTCGTTCCGCCGCTTGAGCTGAACGCTGATCTGACTCCAGGCCTCTTCAGTGTTAACCTTGGCCTTTTGCAGGCCGTTGTAGGCTGAAATGTAAAAAATAACGATTAATACGACTAAAATAGCAATAATCCAGACTGCCATTTTTTGCCTCCCTTTCTAGGCCCCAGAGGGGCGAAATCAACTTTGACCAGATGCTTCCGGCCGTTTTAGTAAATTATATATTAAAAGACAACTGAGCACTAGTTTTTAAGCAAAAAACGCCTCCAATAAGGAGACGCGCGAGAGATTTAATATCTTACTACAGGTTCAGCTTGACGATGACCCAGCCGATAAGGGACAGGATGATCAAGCCGGCGATCTGGTAGCCCAGCCACTTCGGGAAGAACTTCTTCTTGGCATCCTTGGAAGCGTGGGCGTAGAAGGTCCGCATGACCAGCATGTTGGCCATGGACCCGATTGGTGACCCGAAGCCGCCGATGTTGGAACCAAGGGTCAAGGCTTCAGCGTACTTGGAGAACTTGCCGACCAGGATGGTTGATGGCACGTTGCTCATGACCTGGCTGGACAGGATGGATGTCCAGTAAGTGCTCATTTCAGTGCCGACCAGGCCGTGGATCAGGGTCACGACAAAAGGAATCTGCTGGATGTCGCTGATGAAGAAGAAGAAGAGGGTGAAGGTCAGCAAAAGGGAGTAGTCAATGTGGAGCAGGATCTTCCAGTTGACGATCAAGGCCCAGATGATGGAGGCCAGCATCGGCATCCAGATTGGAACGAACTTGAAGACGCCAACGAAGAAGAAGCAGAAGATGACCGTGGTGATCATCGTCATTGGCCAGCTGACGTTGATTTCAACGACTTCCTGGGTCGGGATGTTCTTCTTCGGGATAAAGAAGAAGATGCAGAGAAAGACGACCATGGCCACGATCAGGTAAGGCAGGGTCCACTTAAAGAAGATAGCGGGCACTAAGTGGTAGTTGGAGACCACGAAGATGTTGTGGGGGTTGCCCCATGGGGTGAAGGCCGCCCCGATGTTGGCCCCCATCCCGATCAAAGTGGCCGGCAGGATTTCCGGCAGCTTGTACTTCTTGGCGATGTTCAAGTACAGGGGGATCATGGTCAAGCAAGTAATGTCGTTACCCAGGAACATGCCCGAGAAGACGGACAAGAGAGTAAAGAGGAGGATCAGCTTCCGGGTGGAGTCAGCGATCGCCGCCAGTTTATAGGCAATGATGTCCAGAACGTGCAGGTAGCTGTAGACCTGGATCAAGACCAGCATGGTCGTGACAGACTCGATCGTGTGCCAGTTCATGTCGGCGCTGAGCGGCCGGGCAAAGAAAAGACTGATGATGGTGATCACGATGGTGATCTGCAGAATTCGGTCGCTAAAAATTTTCTTTAAGGTGGTCAAAAAGGTGGTCAAAAAATTATTTGAACTTTTGCTTTTGGCGGCTTCCATATAAAATCCTCTACTCAGCTAGAATGGTATTTACAAAATTTACGTAAAGTTAACGAAAAGCGAAAATGAACTTTACTTTCGTGTAGTTCCATTGTCAACCATTTTTCCCTAAATCTCAATAGTACAAAATTAACGAACAAATGTTATTGAAAAGATATTGGCGAAACGCGGCAGGTCAAAAATCTGACTTTTTTAGCTTGCTGAAAAAATAGGAAATACTTTAGAAAGCGGTTTATATGGCTAAAATAAGGGATTTATTCCGGAAGACAAAAAAGGGACTTTGCTACCTTTTTTAAGTGATTAAAACGTGTCGACTTTTTACACGGCCACAAAAAAGTCAAAAGCCTGCTTTTGATTTCCAAAATAATGTAAGCGTTACCGGAAGTGAAAAACAGAAGTGACAAATTGGCAAAAATCCCCCTTGGACATTTTGCTAAATCCATTTAACATTTCTGACGGAAGATATTTGCCCTTGCTTTTAGCTAAAAAGGGGCTGGAGGGGCAAAGAAATGCCGAAAAGGCTTGCCTAACATGGGGAAAGAGGGGTATAATGACTACTGATTTTCGAAAATCGATGAAAGGATGAAGAGACATGTCAAGAAATATCCACACGGGTATCAACCCACACCGTCGTCCACGTAACGCTTCTAACGCTAAGGAACGCGTTGCTCACGCCGCTGCTATTATCAGCTTCCTGAACCAAGCAGCTAAGGACGAAAACAAGTAATTTGTTTTTAAACAGACAATAAAGACTCTGGCTTTTGGCCAGGGTCTTTTTTTCGCTTGCTTTTTGCCTTATGATAGGAAAAAGCTAAGAGACGAGTAAGAAAGAAAACAAGGAGGTAAAAATGAAGTTTCAGTGCAGCAGCTGCGGTTTAAGACTGGAATCCCTGCATTTCAAGCTGCCCGGCCTGGTCAATGACCGCCTGGCCAGCCTGTGTGACATCTGCCGGCAGCGGGGGCTGGATCCGGCAGCTTACCCCAATCCCGTGGTCAAGCTGTTCGCGGCCAACCTCCTCTATGCCTTTGTGGGCAAGGACGGGGAAGCAAGCGGGGACTTTTCTCTACCGGACTTAAAAATCCGCCGGTCCTACGAGGCCCTCATGCAGGACTATGATGGAAATGTCCTGGCCAGGCAGCAGCTGCCCAGAGCAGACTTCAACCAGGCCGTGATCAAGGCTGAGGATGATCCCAGCTTCTTTTTGCCAGGAAAACTCCCTTTCGCGGAAAAACTCCAGGCCTTAGGCCTCAGCGTTGACTTTCAGTTAAACGAGGTTGACTATATCGACCGCGAGCGGATCCGGGCCAAGTACAAGTACCGCTGCCAGTACTGTGGCCGGCGGGGGCGGAGCGTGGACCACAAGGCCCCCGTCTCCATCTCGCACGATAACAGCCTGGACAATCTGATTTTGTCCTGCAGCGAGTGTAACCGGATCAAGTCTAATATGCCTTATGACCTTTTCGTCAAGCTCAACGAGGAATTGCAGCCTTTAAACAAAAAGCTGGTCAAGTACGAGAACGCCCTGGGCCCCTTGGAAAAAGAATTCCAAGACCGGCGGAACATGCTGGCTGCCAAGGTTCATTTAAAGGGCGTGGTGAATGACCCGGAACTGGCCGCCATCCGCAAGGAAAACAAGCGCCTGCGGGATGCCATCGACAGTTTAGAGAGTGACTATGACGCGGCCCGCCGCTTGCGCGAGGACCACTTCAAGTTGGGCTGGAAGCTCTACCTGGCCCAGCAGGACAAGGAAATCATCTAGCTTTGATAATTTAAAGCTTATGGAGCGAGTATTAAAAGTTAGACCAGGTACAGAAAAAGTCTCCAGAATGTACAGGCTTAAAAAGCTTTAAAAAGCGCTACAGAACAACTTGCAGCGCTTTTTCGTTTTGTAATCAGACCGATACATTCCTGTAACAATTGAAAGTTATACTATAGATTGTTATCAAATCAAACCACATGTTAAAGGAGAAAAGACGTTTCATGAAGAAAAAGAACCTGTTGATGACTGCTTTGGCAACTCTGAGTGCATCTGGCGCCCTTTTAACTACTGGGGCCAGCGCTTTGGCTGACAGCTACACTGTTGTTAAGAACGATACCCTGTGGGGCCTGTCAAAGAAGTACGGCGTTTCAGTAAGCGACTTGAAGAAGGCTAACGGCATTTCCGGCCACTTGATCTACGTGGGCCAGAAGCTGCAAATCCCAACTAAGTCAACCAAGGCAACCAAGAATGCTAAGACTAGCACTTCAACCAGTACCGTTGACACTACTTCAACGACTCACACGGTCGTAAAGGGTGACACTTTGTGGAGTTTGGCTAAGAAGTACGGCGTTTCAGTAAGTACTTTGATGAAGGCCAACAACTTGTCAAGCAGCACCATCTTGATCGGCCAAAGTTTAAACTTGCGGGCTGGCATGACTGCTTACGGGGTAAACGGCGTAACTACTGGCTCAAGCTCAACTGCAGCAAGCACTAACACTGCTTCATCAACCAGCACGACTGCTTCCAGCCAGGCGCCAAAGGCCAAGAAGAGCACTACTACTAACACTAGCAGCAATTCCAACACCAGCACTAGTGCCAACACTCAAAGCCAGTCAACTGCATCTAACAGCAGTGCGTCCACTACGACCAACACTAATACTGCAGCATCAAATGCTAACACTACTTCAAGCACTAACACTGCAGCAAGCAGCAGTCAAGCAGTCAGCCAGGCACCAACTGCTTCAACCTCAACTGCAACTACAACTGCCTCAGCCAGTGCCAGCGCGATTACTTCATACGCTTTGACCTTCCTGGGCGTGCCTTACGTTTGGGGCGGGACCACGCCAAGCGGCTTTGACTGCTCCGGCTTGGTACAATACGTTTACAGCCACTTCGGCATCAACCTGGGCCGGACTACTTACACCCAGCAATACGCCGGCACTAAGATTAGCGTGGCCAGCGCCCAAGCTGGTGACCTCTACTTCTGGGGTTCATACGGCTCAGCCTACCACGTAGCCATCGCCTTGGGCGGCGGCCAATACGTCATGGCTCCAGCCCCAGGCCAAAACGTGATGACTGGCAGCGTGTCATCATACACGCCAAGCTTTGCCGTTCGCGTTTTAGGCTAAAAATTTCCCATCGATATCAAACAGTTTAAGCAGCGTCAGCCAGCCGGCTGGCGCTGTCTTCTTTTGCCTGGCTATAATTAAAGGTGTACTATTTTATTTATAATTGCTTTATTTAGGAAAAATGTGTAGTCTTTAACAAGTCTTTGTGTATATAATTGTTTTGAAAAATAAAAAATGTTGATTTTTATGAGGTGGGAAGAATGAAAAAGGAAAAAGAAAATTGTTTTTGTTTTACAGCTGATTGCTAATGGCTACTTTGCTACCTGGCCTTTGCGCTTGATTGTAGACAATTCTCCCAAGTGGCGCTTGTCTGGACCAGCCAATGGCTTTTTGGGCTTCATGGACCGGGTGGCCAAAAGTGTTTCCTGGCCGATCTTCCTGGCCTACCTGCTTTTGCTAGTGATGATCGTGGTCGCCATTCTTTGGACTTACTTCTTTGAATTCAAACAAGACAAGGTAAAACAAGCTTGGTAGAAGGTTGTCTGGTTTTTGCAGCTGATCATTAATGAGTTAGCTTGCCTGGGCTTGGAGTTATTTTTGCTTTTGCCTTGACGGAAAAATTTACTAATCGCGGGGGAAACAACTAAATCGCAAACAGAAAAAAGCAGCCGTGAGGCTGCTTTTTGCGTGTAATTAAATTTGCGGGCCACGGAAGTTGGCTAAGAACTTCTGGGTCTTCTCGCTTTGCGGATGGTTGAAGACTTCATCCGGGCTGCCTTGCTCAGCCACGTAACCGTCGCTCATGAAGAGGACCTGGTCGGAAACTTCCTTGGCGAAGGCCATTTCGTGGGTAACCACGATCATGGTCAAACCAGTCTTGGCCAGCTTCTTCATGGTTTCCAAAACTTCCCCGACCATTTCTGGGTCAAGGGCACTGGTCGGTTCGTCGAAGAGGAGGATTTCCGGGTTCATGGAGATGGCTCTGGCAATCGCTACTCTCTGCTTCTGCCCACCGGACAATTGACGGGGCTTAGCGTCGACGTAGGGATCCATCCCAACGGTCTTCAGGTTCTCCAGGGCAATCTTCTTGGCTTCTGCCTTTGACCGCTTCAGAACCAGTTCCTGGCCGATCATGCAGTTTTGCAAGACGTTCTTGTTTTCAAAAAGCTCAAACTGCTGGAAAACCATGCCGACCTTGGACCGGTAGCGGGGGATGTTGTAGTTTTCATCCAGGATGTTCTGGTCATGGAAAAGAATTTCCCCGCCAGTTGTATCTTCCAGCAAGTTGATGCAGCGGAGCATGGTTGACTTACCGCCACCGGAAGGACCGATGACCGTCATAACCTCGCCCTTGTGGACTTCAAAGGAAATATCCTTCAAAACTTGGTGTTCACCGTAAGCCTTTTGCAGGTGCTGAACGTTTAAAATAATTTCATTATCCTTGTAATCAGCCATTTTTTACTTGTCTCCTTCCTGCTTGCCGACTTGAACTTGGTTGGCCATCATGTTGTAGTTTTCAGGACCTTCGATGTGCTTTTCAATCAAGTTGAAGATCCGGGTGATCGTAAAGGTCAAGAAGAGGTAGATGACCGAGATGACCAGGTAGGTTTGGAAGAACTGGAAGCTCTGGCTGGCAATCGTTGAACCAACGAAGAACAGTTCTGATACTGAGATGATGCTCAATACGGAAGTGTCCTTGATGTTGACGATAAATTCGTTGGTGATTGACGGCAGGCAGTTCCGGATAGCCTGTGGCAGGATGATGCTCCACATTCTCTGGTTGTGGGTCATCCCCAAAGCACTGGCGGCTTCAAACTGCCCCTTCGGCGTGGAGATGATCCCCCCGCGGATAACTTCGGCCAGGTAGGCCCCGGTGTTGATGGAGACGATGATCAAAGCGGCAACCGTTCTGTTCAGGTTGATGTGCCAGAACTGGGCGATCCCGTAGTAGATAACCGCGGCTTGTACCATCATTGGCGTGCCACGGAAGATTTCAACGTAGACGGACAAGAGCCACTTGCAGAAGGCTAACAGGCCCTTCTTGAACTTGTTCTTTGGTTCTGGAATAGTCCGGACGATGCCGACCAGCAAACCGATGAAGAAACCGGCGATGGTGCCGACCAGGGAGATCAAGAGAGTCATCCCGATCCCTTCCAGGATCATCTGCCCGTAGTTCTTCAGCATGGAAACCAGCCAGTTTTCCTTCTTGGTGCTGGTCTGCGGCTGCTGCTGCACGGCTTCCTTCATCAGCTTGTTTCTTTCTGAAGTGGAAATGCCGGCCAAAACCTTGTTAACCTGGCTGAGCAGCTGGTCGTTGCCTTTCTTGACCCCGATGGAAACTTCCGCGTCAGAAGAGGAGACCTTGAAGCCCTTCATCTTAGACAGGTTGACCCCGGTAATGTTGGAGTCCATCATCTGGAAGGAAGTCAGTTCCGTGTCTTCAGCCACGTAGCCGTCGATCGTGCCGGCTTCCAGGGATTCCCGCATGGCGGCAAAGTCCTTGGAGGCTGGTTCCCGCTTGGCCCCTGGCAGTTGCTTGATCAGGTCGTAGTGCAGGGTCCCTTGCTGGGCAGTCAGCTTGGCCCCCTTGAAGTTAGTTAGGTACTTGGCCTTGGCGTACTTGCTCTGCTTGTTGACGATGACCACGAAGTTGGTGGTCCGGTATGGGCTGGTAAAGTTGATGGCCTTCCGTCTTTCCGCCGTCGGGCTCATCCCGGCAATGATCAAGTCGATCTTGCCACTGGTCAGGGCTGGCAAAAGCCCGTCCCATTGGGTCTTTTCCACGATAACCTTCTTGCCCAGCTTCTTAGCGATAATCTTGGCGATCTTGACGTCGTAACCATTGGCGTAAGAGCTGGTCCCGTCGATCTTGACCGCGCCGTTGGCGGACGTGGTCTGGGTCCAGTTGTATGGAGCGTAGTTGGCTTCCATACCAATCTTCAAGGTGCCGCTGGCTTGCGCCGGCTGGCTCCAACTGACAGCTAAGACAAGCGTCATGACCGCCGCCATTAAGGCGCTAATCCAGCTGCTGTGCTTCTTCATCTGAATAAACCTCCGATATGTTTTTAGTAGTTATGAAATACAATAAAAAGCGGCAAAAAAGCCCCATTGCGGTATACAATGAGGCTTGCTTTGATTCTGTAAAATTCAGTATGAATACCAAAAATTATAGCGCTCCCTAGAAAACTAGGACAGTCTGCAGAATCTTCTCCTGCAGCCCAACCAACAGCGCGCACGACCCCACTGCTGATTTCGGCGATATCCCTTAATAACAAGGCTCAACACTGTCAGTGAGCTCCCCTTGTGTTTGTGAATGATCGCGACCTCTATTGTATTGGATAATTTTTAACTACATTTAGGCTAAATTACTTTTAAGAAAAAGTCAAGAAAAAATTAGTTTTCTGAATTTTTGTGATTGCCCTTTTCTTATTTACAGCCAGCCGTGATCATCCACCCAGTCCCGTTTCTTCATGCCAGAGACGTAGGGGTTGCCGGCCACATAATAGCGCAGAGGCGCCTGGGCCCAGGCCGGGTCAGCCTGGACGATCCCGATTCTGGGCGAAGCAATGATTTCTTTAGCCGGCTTTTTCTCAGTCAAGTCAATAACGAAAGGGGAGTCCGCCAAAGGGGCCAGGTCCCAGTTTCTTGACTTGATCCCCATGGCCTGCATTAATTTGGCCGGTCCATTGGTCAAAAGGACCCCGTCTTTGCCGCCCCGGTTTTTAAGCATTTGGTCTAGGCCCCAGACCGGCTCAATGGCCCGAATTAAGACCCCTTGGGGGTTGCCTTCTTCCTGGCAGGCGATGTCAAAAAAGACGTACTGCCGCTGGGAGTAGATGTAGATGGTCCCGCCGGCCCGCCACAGGCCCTCGTTAGCCCGGCTTCTTCTGCCCCCGTAGGAGTGGGCGGCCCGGTCGTATATGCCCAGGTAGGCTTCGGCCTCAACGATATAGCCGCCAATTTTTTTCCCGCCGGCTTGATAATAAAAGGGGCGGCCGATCAAATCCCGGCATATCTCGCTGGTGGGCCGGCCGGTGAAAAAATTCCTGTAGTCCATTGCTTAATTAATCTTTCTAACTAAAATAGGGAATGTAGTAAAAGCTGTAATAAAAACTGTTTTTAAGAGAAAGCGTGCGCCTATGTCAACGATCAAAACTGTCCGTATCTACGCCAAAGAGCAGCCCGCCGGCTACCGGATCTTAGTCGACCGGCTCTGGCCCCGGGGAATCAAAAAAGAAGCCGCCAATTTAGACGAGTGGAAGAAAGAGCTGGCTCCCAGCCGGGACTTGCGGACCTGGTTTAAGCATGACCCGGCCCGGTACACGGACTTCCGCCAAGATTACCTGGAAGAATTGGCAGACAATCCGGAATGGCCGCCTTTCGTGGAGCATTTGCAAGAGCTTTTGCAAAAAGGGGACGTCCTCTTTTTGTACGGGGCTAAAGATGAAGAACACAACCAGGCCGTAGTTTTAAAGGAGGCAGCTGAGGAAGCTCTGGCTAAACTTCCTTAAAGACATCCAAGGCGTCACCGGTCAGCTGCTTGATCCCTTGTGCCGGGATCTCAGTCAAGTTGACGGCCCAGATTTTGGCGTCTTTTGCCGCGTAGCCTAAGAGACCGGCGAAGGGGTAGACAACGAAGCTGGTGCCGACGATCACGACCAGGTCGCTTTGCCGCATTTCCAGGATGGACTGGTTGACATTGGCCGGGTTGATGCCTTCCCCGTAAAGGACGATGCCGGGCCGGATGATCCCGCCGCACTCGTGCTTGTAGCCCTTGGCGTAGTCCTCATAGCTGACCTTTTGCTTGCACTTGGAGCAGTAGATGTCGTAGAGGTTGCCGTGAAATTCGGTCACGTGCTGGTTGCCGGCCTGCCGGTCCAGGGTGTCGATGTTCTGGGTGATGAGGGCCCCTTTTTCATTGCAGATGGCCGCGATCTTTTCGTGGATCATATTTGGCTTGGCGTCCGGGAAGTACATGTTTTGCATGACGAAGTCATAAAAAAGCTGAGGCCGGTCATAAAGGGTCTCCTCGCTCAAGATGACTTCCGGGGGCTCGCTGACCCCGTTGTAGATGCCAGTCTTAGACCGGTAGTCGGGGATGCCGGAGTGGGTTGACACGCCTGCCCCGGTCAAAAAGACAGGGTGCTTGGCCTTTTTTAAGTCTGCTTTAAATTCCGCAAGTTTTGCTTGGTCCATTTTTTGCCTCTTTCTTAAAAAACGGCTGATACCTTTTGATTTCATTATAAGCGCTTGGTTTGCTATAATTAAGCTACTAGTTGCAGAAGATATTATATTTGAGGTAATCCATGGACACGTTATTTTACTTGGTCGCCGACACCCTGCTGGCGGCCTATGCCGGCTACAGCTGGTACAGCCAGGCCACGGTGATCCTGCGGGCCCGCTGGCGGATGACGGCGGTGGTCATGCCGATCCTATTGGTCTGGCTGGGGGCCAGCTGGGGCTACCTGGACCTGGGAACTCCCGGCTTCATCGTCTTCCTAGCCCTCTTCATTTTGACGGGGATCCTGGAAGCCACGTCGGGCTTTGCTGACAAGCGGGTGGTTTTGAGCGGCTACTTCCGCCGGACTTTGAAATACAGCGAAATCAGCCAGGTGATCCTGACCGCGGCGCCGCCGGAAGTGGGCGACCTGTCGATCGTGGCCCTGGAAACCAGCCGCCACCAGATCTACTACCTCCGCTTCAACAAGCAGGCCAGCGATGTGGCCTCCTTCTTGACGCAGCGCCTGGAACGCGGGGTAAATATTGACGTAAGAAAAATGGGTTAGTCGAGTGACTAATCCATTTTTATCTGCCCTAAATTTCTGTTTTCTTGTTTTTTACAAAATAGGGGACAGGAGGCGGGAGAAGTTCTGCAGGAACCGCAGCCAGTGTGACTGCTTCTTGATCATCTCCGGCGTGAGGAGGGTCGACTGCTCCATGTCCTTTTCAAACTGGTCGGACATCTCCTTGTTAAAGGCCCGGTCGTAGACGAAGACATTATCTTCAAAGTTCAAGTCATAAGACCGGTAGTCCTGGTTGACGCTGCCGACAGTCGCGTACTTGTCGTCGACGATAATGGTCTTGGCGTGCATGAAGCCGTTGTTGTAGGTGTAGACCTTGACCCCGATCTTGACCAGCTGGTTGGCGTACCACTGGGTTGCCCGGTAGATGAAGGGGTGGTCCGGCATGCAGGGGATCATGATCCGCAGGTCAACCCCCGAGCTGGCCAGGATCTGCCAGGCGGCAATCATGGCCTCATCTGGAATCAAGTAAGGAGTCTGGATCCAGACCCGCTTTCTGGCTAGCATCATCAAGCGGACCAGGCCGTTTCGCATGTAAGGCTCGTCGTTGTCGGGGCCGTCAGAAACAACCTGTACGGCCATGTCGCCCTTGGAGATGTCGTTTTCATCCAGGTCAGGAAAGAGCTTTTCGTCAAAGCTGATCAGTTCTTCTTCCTTGACGGCGGAAGCGTTCCAGTCCATCACGAATCTTTCCTGCAAAAGCAGGGAGGCTGACCCGACCAGGCGGAGGTGGGTGTCCCGCCAGTAGCCGAATTTTTTCTTCCTGCCCAGGTACTGGTCGCCGACATTGAAGCCTCCGGTCCAGGAGGTAACCCCGTCGATGACCACGATCTTCCGGTGGAGGTGGTAGTTGATCCGGTTCCGGGAAATCATGTTTCTTGAGGTGATGAAGGGCAAAACGTCGCCGCCGGCTTCAGTCAGCTGGTTGAACCAGCTCTTGGAGGCTCCGAATGACCCCCAGGCATCGTAGAGGACCCGGACCTGGACCCCTTCCTTGGCTTTTTGGATCAAAAGCTTGAGGAATTCGTTGCCGATGGCGTCGTTATAGATAGTGTAGTATTCGACGTTGATGCTGGACTTGGCCTGGCGGATATCGGCGAAAAGGTCCCGGAACTTGTCATGCCCGTCGGTGTAAAGCTTAAGCTTGTTGTTTTTGGTAATGGGCGACTCCTGGTCCTTGTCCAGGTACTTGATTAAGATGTGGGCGCTGGGGGAGGTGTCGTTTTGGTCAATTTTCGCCGGGGCCTCGGTGATCATTTTTTGCACGTTGGAGAGGCCGATGTGCTTTTGCCGGTTGATGGCAAAAAGGTTTTCCTGGGAAATCCCCCGGCCGACGAAGACGTAGATGATGAAGCCGACTACGGGCAGGATGATCAAGACGATCAGCCAGGCCCAGGAGGCGGCCACGGACCGCTTTCTGTGGAAGACGGTCCAGAGGGCCAGGATGGCGTTGGCGAAGAAGATGATGTGCCAAATATCGATCCAAGAGATGGCAGTCACTTTAAAGTCCTTTCTTGCTTTTATCTAAGCCTAAAAAACGGTTCAGGATGCCGATGACGAAAGGATCGTCATGCATCTGCGAGTGCTCGGCGTTGTCGCCGCGGACCTCGACTTCCTGGTAGTAGGCCGCGTCCTGGGCCAGGATATAGCGGATGCTTTTGGCGGAAACCACGGAGATAAAGCGGTCGGAATTGGTCGTGTCCAGGACGTTGCCGTAGATGTTCAAAACCCGGATGCTGGGGCTGAAGTCCCGCCGGTGGCGGAGCATGTAGGAATAGTGCGGGGTCATCATGCTGGGCCGGCCACTTTCCGTCAGGCGGTTGACATTGGGGATGTCGCCCAGGTACATGACTCCGTTGAAGGGGCCGGCGATCAAAGCGCAGCTGTCCAGGTGGGGGAAGTTTTTCCGCTTGGCATAGCGCATTTCTGTAGCGACCACGCAGGGCGAGCCCAGGGAGTGGGCCACGGCGCTGTAGCGCGTAAAGACGTATTTTTTGCTCAGAAAAGGCAGGATGAAGCTGAGATAGTAGTTGATGGCCTGGTAGCCGGCAATCCGGTCCTTGAAGGCCAGCTGGATGATGGGCTGCTTGTCGCCGGTATAGCATCCGGTCAGCTTGATCCGGCCGGTTAAGTCAGCCTCGACTTTCAAAAAGCGGGCGTCCCCTTTTTGCTTGAGGGCGTCTTCAACCATCACCCTGGTGGTGTAGTCCCCGCCGCGGAAGCCATGGACGTAGATGATCGGAACCTGGTCAGAGCCGCTGGCCTGGTTTTCAGCCAGGTCGCTGACCCGCTTGCCCCGCAGCTTCAGAAAGATCCGGAAAGGCGGAAAGGTTGCCAGAATGCCCAAGAAGAACATCATGGCCAGGGAGTGGTCCCGGGGATCGAGATTTTTGCCGCGCTTTTTTTCAGTTTCTTCAGCATACTTTTTAGAATTAAAAAAGAGCACAGTCGCCCCTCCTTTCTCTGATACAATTGCTTTGTAAACATCATACCATTTTAAGCAGAAGAGAGGGAGTAGATGAAAGTTTATGTTGTTAAAAAAGGCTACCGGCCAGGAATCTACCACAGCTGGCCTGAGGCCGAAGAGCAGGTCAAGGGCTTTCCCGGGGCAGAATATAAGTCCTTCAGCAATATAATGGAGGCCCTGGACTATCAGCAGATGGACCCGGAAGATGCCCTCAAGGTCTTGCAGGGGGCAGAGGACAATCTGCAGGCCGCGATCGCCAAGGTCAGACAGGGCGGAAGCAAGAAAAAGCAGGATGAAAATAAAAAAGAATTTGCGGCAAGTTCGAAGTATGCCGCCCACATTTTTACCGACGGGGGCTGCCGGAACAATGGGACCCACAAGGGCGGGCACGTGCAGGCAGACGACAAGGCAGCCTGGGCTTATTTGATCGAATACGGCGGCCAGAAGCTGTCCGCCAGCGGCGGCCGTTTTGGGGCCACCAACAACGAAATGGAAATGACCGCTTTTTTGGAAAGCCTGAAGAAGCTGGAAGAACTGGGCTTAAATGATCAGCCCCTCTTGTTCTCTTTGGACTCCCAGTATGTCATCAAGGCCGTCAGCGACAATGAACAGGGTCCGGCCTGGATCAAGGGCTGGCAGAGACGGGGCTGGAAGAAGGCGGACGGGTCACCCGTTGCCAACCGCGAGCTCTGGCAGGAGATTGCCAAGGAAATAGCCAAGTTTGCCCAGCCGGAATTTGAATGGGTCAAGGGGCACGCCAACAGTGCCGGCAACAACTTTGTCGACGGCCTGCTCAACAAGTATATGGACCAGATGTAAGGCAGAGACAGAAAAAGCCTGCGCTTGGCGCGGGCTTTTTGCATGAATATTTGATTTTTAAGATATCGTCCAGCTTCAATTGCTTCATTACTTGCTAAAACTGGAGAAGAGGCTGGTAAAGAAGTTGACGATGGCGTCCCAGAGCTTCTGCAGGGCGTTGCGGTTTTCGCTGGTGTTCAGCTTGGCAAAGATCCCCTTGGCGCTCTTCTGGATGGCGCTCATGGCCTGGCTGGCCTGCTGCTTGAAAGAAGAGGAGTTAAGGGCGCCGGAGTCCCGGATCTCAACCAGGATGTTGACGATCTGCTGCTTCTGTTCGTTGGTGATCACGTTGGTCAGATTGTTGTTTTCGATCTGGTTGTTGACGATCGTGATGATCTGGTTCTTGGTGATGTTTGAGCCTTTTTGGGCCATTTCCTTCTTGGCCCCGGCTACGGCATTATTGAGCTGGGCGTCAGAGTAGCCCTCCTTGCCCTTGTTTTCCTTGGTGATCCCGCTTAAGGTGTTCAATTCGTCTTGGGCCGCGGTGATCTGCTTCTGGTTCAGCTTCTCCCCGCTCTTGGCGTAGGCCTTGTAGATCCCGGCCAGAGCGCCGGAACCATCGATCGGGATCGCGGAAGTGACGTAGATGTTGGCGTCAGTGATCCCGGCCGTTACCGCCGCGTTTCGGTACTGGTTGGCGGTGATGGTAGTGATGTTGTTTTGCCCGTTGTAGTTGAGGATGCGGACGTTGATCCCGCTGCCGGAGCTGTTTTTTTCAATGGCAGCACTGGACCAGACCCCGGAAGAAGAGGTAAAGGAGCTGCCGGACGGGTTCAGGTAGGTAACCAGGTCGCTGCCCGTTACTGTCAAGGTGTTGTAGCTGCTGGAGTCGCTGAGGGCCCTCTTTAAAACGTCCAGGGTGCCTTGCTTCTGGCTGGCAGTTAATGAGGTCCCCAGGGTAATAACCGGGGTGGTGTCTTCGGCGGCAGAGACCCCGCCAGCCGTCAAGCCCAGGCCCAGGAAGAGGGCGCAGGCCGTAATGATTTTCTTGATTTTCGTGTTCATTTTGATAAGTCTCCTTGCTTTCTGTTTCCATGCTCCGCCTATAATTATACTAGAGTTTGTTTTGGGGGTATCTCCCTTAGCAAAAATTTAAGCAGGCCCCGGCTGGCGGCAGATTACTGGCGAAGATGATATAATGAAAAAGATAGATTTGGAGAGGGGGGATGCGGCTTTGCGAGCGAATGCCGACTTGAAGCTGACGGTCATCATGACTGTTTACAACCAAGAGAAATATCTGGCCAGAGCCTTGGACTATTTGCTTGAGCAGAAGAACCAGCAGTTCAAGCTGCTGGTCATTGACGACGGCTCGACTGACTCAACCGCGGAAATCGCGGCCAGCTACCAGGACCGCTTCCAAGCCTTCGACCTGGTCAGTAAGGCCAATGAAGGGGTGGCCGCTGCCCGGAACTTAGGCCTGGAGATGGTTGACACGCCGTATTTTATTTTTCACGATGGAGACGACTGGGTTGAGCCAGACTACACGGACTACTTTATCAAGGCTTTTGACCGCCACCCGGACGATGACATGGTAACCTGCGGCTATTATGTCGACCAGGCAGGGAAGCCGTCCGTGCCGATTACTAAACCGGTTGAGGGGGAATTGACCCGGCTTGAGGCCGTGTTAAAGGTCTTGGGCAGTGCCCATTCGCCGGTTAAGGGCTATACTTGGAACAAGTGCTACAAGACCCAGCTGGTCCGCTGCTTGCACCTGCGTTTTAACGAGGACCTGGACTTGATGGAAGACCAGGTTTTCAATATTGACTATCTGATGCAGACGGAAGGCTGCTACTACAGCTCCGTGCCGCTCTACCACTACTGGCAAAGAACCGACAGCGCGGTGCACACGGTCAGCTGGGACCACTTCTGGAGCATCGTGGGGGCCAATATTTCGATTTACAAGAGCATTTTTTCTCACTTGCGGCAGAAAGCTCTCAGCAAGCGGCCGCAAACCCAGGAATACCAAGGCAGTTATGTAAGGGAAAGGATCAAAGATGATCATCAAAGTTAATGGAGTCGATCTTTACTACCAAAAGCTCGGTCAGGGCCAGCCCCTCATCCTGCTGCACGGCCACCACTTGGACGGTGGAATGTACAGCAAGGTGATCGCGCCTTTGTCACTGTATTACACGGTCTATACCCTGGACATGCGGGGGCACGGCTTAAGCGGCGGCGACGGGGCTGAGCACTACCAGACTGAAGTGGAAGACCTAGCTGTCTTCATCAAGGAGCTGGGCCTGGAGCAGCCTTACGTCTTTGGCTATGACTCCGGCGGTCTGGTGACCCTGATGCTGGCCAGCCAGCAGCCCGATATCCTGGGCAAGGCGGTCGTGGCCGGGGTCTTCATCGACGGCCGGGGGATCCACAAGTACCACTACTTGACTGAAGGGGTCCGGCGCTTTCTCCGCTTTGACCGCGACAGCCGGGTGGAACTTACCGAATCCTACATGGAGCCGGAAAGCCTGGAGCAGATCCAGATTCCCGTTCTCTGCGTGGTCGGGGAAAATGACTGGGTCAAAGTCGAACATGTCCGCTGGTACAGCAGTTTGATTCCAAATGGCCGCCTGGCCTTGATGCCGCGGCAGACCCACGATTCCTACGTGGTAAACAGCTTGAAGATTTTAGACTTGATCAAAGATTTTTGCAAGGAATAATGAGAAAAAGGCCGATCAAAGCCGAACCTTTGCTATAATGTTACTGTAGATGCAATAGATTCTGTTAATGAGAGTGTTTCTAAGGGGTTCATGATGACATCAATTACAAAAGAAGAAATTCATAAGTTGCTCAACCCGATGAAGGTGATCGGGCTCGGCGGCAATCCGCAATTGAACGAAAAGGTAGCCAGCACGCTGGGCGTTCCTTTGATCGAAACGACGGTTCACCACTTCAGCGACGGTGAAATCCAGGTCAACATCGCAGAAAGCGTCCGGGGCTGTGACGTCTTCGTCATCCAGTCAATTCAAGATCCGGTCAATGAAAACTTCATGGAACTGGAAATCGTCCTGGATGCCCTCCACCGGGCTTCAGCCCACACGGTCAACTGCGTGATCCCGTACCTGGCCTACTCTCGTTCCGACACCAAGACCCGGTCCCGGGAACCAATCACGGCCAAGCTGATTGCCAACCTGCTCCAGCTGACTGGGATCGACCGGGTATTGACCATCGACTTGCACGCTTCCCAAATCCAGGGCTTCTACAACGTGCCGGTTGACCACCTGCACGCGATACCGCTTTTGGCCCAATACTTCCTGGACAACGGGATCGCGGTTAAGGATGACGACGACGTGGTCGTTGTTTCACCAGACCACAGCGGGACCAAGTTGGCCCGGGTCTTTGGCCAGTACTTCAACGCACCGATCGCCATCGTTGACCAGCGCGGGGCCCGCTACGATGACAGCGTCCACGACATGATCGGTGACGTTAAGGGCAAGAAGTGCATTATCGTTGACGATTTGATCGACACTGGCACCCGCCTGGCTTCATCAACCCGGTCAGTCTTCGCTGCCGGCGCGACCAAGGTTTACGCGGCTGCTACTCACGCCTTGCTTTCACAAGACGCGATTAAGATCGTGAATGGCTTGCCGCTGGAACAAATTGTGGTTACGGATACCATCAAGCATGAAAAGTATCCTGACCGGATGGTCCGGATCTCAGTTGACCGCTTGCTGGCCAAGGGGATTGACCATATTTACACCGATCGCTCAATTCACGATATTTTTGATGAACAAAACCGCTTCACCAAAGACTAAGGCGCGATAAACCGGGAGACCGCTAGCGGTCTCCTGGTTTTATTTATTTTGTTTTTGGGAATGTGACTTAATAAAACAAGAAAAATAACAGATTTGGGTAAAAGCGAATGTTATTGCTGTAATTAGGCAAGGAAATCTTGCTATAATTTTATTAACTTTTACAGAGAGGATGAGATGATCGATGGCAAGAAGAAAGAACATGCAGAGACGGCGGGAGATCTTGGACAACACCTTCCGTTTGATCAGAGCCAATGGCTTTGACCATGTTTCCTTGCAGATGATCGCGGAGAACTCAGGAATTTCCAAGTCTCTGCTACAGTCTTACTACCCCCACAAGGCAAGACTGATGACTGACATTGTCAGAAACCTGTTCAATACTATGTGGGACCAGGTAGAAATAAACTATCACGCGCCAAAGAAGAACCCCTTCACCCGGGTGGACGCTTTAATCTACACGATCGCGACTTTGGGGATGACGGACAAGGGCCTGGACCGGGTAATTACGGAGGCCTTTACTGACCAGACTTCTTTGGACAACTGGAGCCGGATGCTGGACGAATGGATGAAGTCCCACAATGCTTTTTCCGAATACAGCAACTACCAGGAAATCCGGACCGGGATTGCCTTTATCATTACGGGGGTTGGCCGTTTGTATCGTGACCGGGAAAAGCACGGTCTTAACGCCGAACAAATGGCGGACTACTCAACCAGTTCCCTGATGTACGGCTTTTTGCACGCGGATCCTGCGGAAATCGACGCCGTATTGGAAGAAGGTCACGGGATCATTGACGACAGCAACATCGGTGAGGTCCACCACGCGATCGACACCATGTTTGACGAAGGCAAGGTAATTTACAGTTAGGAGCAAGCGCATGGCAGAAAGTTCCGGAACGCACAGACGAAGGAACAACTATGAAATCGTGGACAACGCGTTAGAATACAAGCGTCCCTTGGCCTTTATAGCTTTCTTATTGCTCAGCTTGCTGCTGGCCACGGGAACTTTCCTGAATCCTGCTTTTATGAAGGAGACCATCAAGACCGACAGCAACACGGTCGTGATCAGCCAGCAGGTCAACAGCCACTTCAACCGCCTGGCCACAATCGTCAACGGGTCCAGCGATGAAAAGAACTTGATCTCTGATGACCAGGCCAGGGAAGTTGCCGACTTGATCATCGACTACAAGTATGGCTGGCACTTTATCCATACCAGCAATCTGGACCTGGCTAAAGACATCAAGGCCGTGATCTTGAAGAAGGAGCAGACGGATACCGACCAGGTGACCGCTATCCGCAAGAAGCTGAAGAAGCAGAGCGATTCTTCAGTCTACATCGTCAGCAATGCCTTTGACCTGGCCACGGTCATGTTAGAGGCCAACTTGATCACGATCATCCGGATCGTCAACCTGCTGGTGATCCTGCTCTGTCTGGTGGCCGTAGTCTCGATTTTGCGGGAGGCTTTTGCCAGTCACACCAAGCGGGCAGTGGTTCACGACATGACAGCCGGGCTGATGTGGACCGCTTTTTGGTTCATCCTGGTTTACGGGCTCTTGGCCATGGTGCCAATCTTTATGGACACTTCGGTGATTACCGTGGCGGATCTGGGCTACTGGCTGGAAATCGCCAGCGGGGTCTTCCTGGACTTCGTGATCGTCGGCGTTATTTTATACGTGGTCAGTGCCATTCCATGGCAGGCGACTTCAAGATAGCAAAAAGGCAAAGCCGTTGGGCCAATGTCATTAAGTTAAGGCATTGACTTTGAACAGGGAGCC
>UMGL01001679.1_pt1 | contig 84598 bp, 60 predicted proteins | sample 1965261 | NCBI WGS metagenome assembly UMGL01 (sample SAMEA4836071, study PRJEB28245) | human gut metagenome | biome: gut microbiome; material: fecal sample | place: Denmark | collected 2008 | reverse complement strand
AACTGTCGCTGCTCCCAAGGGTCAGTGAAGCCGTGGAAACGCAGCTCTGGCACCGTTTTCTTGCTGTTCTTCTTAGCCATTATTACCTCGTGTTCATGAAAATCAATGCACATTCTTGGGTGTGCTAAACCCGGTCGGGATGGAAGAAATCGTCATCAAGCACCCATGCCGTGACTTCTTGGGCGTGCAGATGGTAGCGCCTGACGAGTTCGGCGATTTTCTCGCCGTTGATCAGCGTGACCATCCGCGTGTAGGAGCGAGATGCTCTGACGGCATCCTGCGAAAAGTCGGACGTGGTGATGAAGATGCCGTATTCGGCGTTGAACTTGTCCATTGCGTCACGGAATCGGTCGATCTCAGGACTTGACACCGTTCCCTGCCAACGCTTCGCTTGGATGGCGACGCGAGTGGTTCGAAAATCGTCGCCCGTCACGTAGCCGAAGCCGTCGATTCCGCCATCGCCAGTTGCTTTGATGCCGAGGTCGGGGTCAATGGTCACGCCCATTTCTTTCACCAGCTCGCGCGCGAATTCCTCAAACCGTATCGGCGTCAGACCCATGAGAGTGTTGTGCAACCTGGATTGGAACTCGGTTTCGGGGTCTTCGGATTCGGGAAGCGGTATCTCGGTTTGTTCGATGGCGTCACCTGCGTCTTCAGCTTGTTCCACGGTAGGCACAGGTGCTTCGGTCTCGACAGGTTGCGCGGAATTCTCCGAGTTGGCTTCGCGCAATTGCTTGTTGCGCTTCGCGCGGCGGTTCCACTCCGCACGAGCCAGCTTGAACACTTCTTCTGTGAGATTCCACGAATCCATGTCCACTTCACGGCCCTTGTCCGTCAGCGCAACTGTATGCCTGTCTTCGTCGCGCAGGTACCCAGTGAAGACCAGATCCTTGATACTCATGTAGAACGGGAAGTCGAAGGGGCGGAACGTCTCACCGGGTCGGTTGGGGGAGTCCTTCTCCGCGGTAATCGTCTCCACGTCGATGACGCGAGAGGAGTTCTTCAGTTCTTCGCGAATCTGGGCACGCGTCGCACGTCCGCCCAGCAGACGAACGACACGGATGACCTCCGGGTAAATCCGCCTGCGTTGCTCGTCCTGTGGCAAATCATGGAATTCGGTCATTCCTGTGCCTCCGGCATCGCGTCGGCGGACTGCGCCTGCCCATCGCCGTTCATCGCCGACGTCGGCACGAGCTGGTCGATCATGGCCTGGAGCTCCTTCTGAAGGCGTTCCATCTCCTTGGCGTTGCTCTCGAGCTCGCGGTTGACCTCGTCGAGGTCGATGGGCTCCTCTTCCTCGAAGGTGTCGACGTACCGAGGAATATTGAGGTTGTAGTCGTTTTCCTTGATTTCGTCGAGTGTCGCCACGTGAGCGTACTTATCGACATCCTTGCGGGCAGCGTAGGTGTCAATGATCTTCTGGATGTCCTCATCGCGCAGATGATTCTGGTTCTTGCCTTTCTCAAAATCCTGAGACGCGTCGATGAACAGGATATCGTTTGTCGTCCTGTCCTTGCGGAATACCAGCACGACGGTAGGGATTGAGGTGGAGTAGAACAAGTTCGACGGCATGCCGATGACCGCATCGAGATAGTTCTTCTCGATGATTGCCTTGCGGATGGTGCCTTCGGCGGCACCTCGGAAGAGCACGCCGTGGGGGAGCACAATGGCCATGCGTCCGGTCGGCTTGAGATGGTAGATGCAATGCTCCACGAAAGCGTAGTCGGCCTTGGACTTGGGTGCAAGCTTGCCGAACGGCCTGAACCGCGGATCTTTCAGCTTGGCTTCCGCATTATCCCAATGCTGCGAATATGGTGGATTGGCAACAACTGCGTCGAAGGAATGCGGATGGTCGATGCCGTTGGCATCGCTGCCATCGGGCCAATCCTGCTCCAGTGTATCCGCATTGCGCAAATCCATCCACTGGTAGTCCACGTCGTGCATCATGAGGTTCATGCGGGCGAGATTGTACGTAGTGCGGTTGAGTTCCTGCCCATAGAAATGCACATGCTTATCTGCTGGCATGGTGCCGCCGTTTGCATTCTCCAGCTCCTGACGTACCGTAAGCAGCAAAGACCCTGAGCCACAGGTCGGATCATACACTTCGAAATCCTCGCCGGGCGAATGCACGGCGTCCTTCTCCTCGTCGCTTGAATCATCTGGGGTGTAAGTGACAAGCTTCGCAAGCACTCGCGAAACCTCGTGCGGAGTGTAGAACTCGCCTGCCTTCTTGCCGCTGTTGCCAGCGAACTGAGCAATGAGGTACTCGTAGACGTTGCCTAGAATGTCATGCCCGGATTCGTCAAGGAAATTCACCTCGTCGATGCGTTCGACGAGGTCGGCAAGGGCCTTCGTGCGTGCGGCGGTGGAGTTGCCCAGAGACGAGTTCATGAGATTGATATCATCGAACACATCCCTGAAGTCGCGGCTTGCATTTGCGTTCAGCTGTGCGTTCTGCTTGAAGTGATCGAAGATGTTACCGAAATCTTCAGGTCGTACCTGCTGATCCTTAACCTTGCGCACGAGTGTCGTCCACGTGTCATCCGGGTCAATCGCGTAACCCAGTTCTTCGGAGAGCGCTTGATGCCACTCGTCGATTCCCTCTTCCTGCACGTCACGAGCGAAGGCGTCGTTGACAGTCTCGCCATCGTTGATGATGAGCAATCCGGAGTCTTTGAGGAAGCGTTCCTGTTTGGCGGAAAGGTAGCGGTAGAAGATGAATCCGAGGATGTAGTCGCGAAACTCGCTGGCGTCCATCTTGCCGCGTAACGAGTTCGCCATCGCCCACAATTGGGATGTGAGCTCCTTTGCCTTGCTCTCGTCTGCTTTTACGGCGGCTGAATTGGTCAGTGCTGTTTCTTTCGAGTCTGTCATGGTGTTCCTTCTCGTGTTTATGTGTTAGCTATTAATGATTGTTGTGTGATTATCAGTAATCGCGAACCATTCGGTCGGCGAATTCCCGCAGCGCCCCGCTAAGCTTGTTGCGGTATTGCAATCTGGAAAGGGAACGGATTTCAGGGTCTTCGGCATCATGTTGGTAATAGCATCCGTTACCGTCGCGGGTGAGTGCGCCTTTGAGGAGTTTCTCCAGCTCGCTGCCTTGGTTCAGATCGTCGTTGCCTTCAACATGCCGGTCGATGATATGGTCAATGAGTATCTGTGCTGTCGTAACGTCGACCAGACCCCATTTCTTCTTGAACTCAAGCACTTCATGGCGCCGGGTTTCCTGAGTGTGTTGGTTGATGACATCGTCCATATCTTCAGGTTTCGCCGGATAATTGACAATACCGTTATCGAGTTGTCCGCTCATCGCTGCCCTTGCCGTGCTGAGCACGCGAGTTGCCTGATGACGATTATCCATAGCAGCTGTCTGCTGTTCGAGTTCGTTATAACGTTGCTGTACGTCATCATCACCGTTATGGACAGCATTCAGCAGGTCGGCTAGAAGCTTGGTGATGTAATCGTAGTTCACACGGACATCGGTGATATGCTCCACACGGAATACCAATGAGGGCATGACGGGGTTTGGAGATGGCGGCTCTGGTGCAACGATCCGCCACAAGGTCGATACCGTCCATTCGTATTGTTCTTTTTCTACGTCGAGCAGATTATACAGCTGTTCCGGATGGTCATAATCGAACTCGGGATACTGTTTCAATGCGGCGACGTCATCGCTGACCTGCATAATCAGCTGAGCGAGATGTTCCTTCTCGTTCTCGCTTGGCGGGCAAATCCGGAAACCATCAGTCATCTTGCTGATTTCAGCGAGCAGACCTGCAGTCTCTTTTGTTTTTTCCTTGAAAGCAGGCATAATGATGGGGTTGGGCTCAGGCGTCGAAGGCTCAGGTTCGGGTAGCGTATCCTGGGCGACCGCGGAGTCGCGGTTGGCATACACACTGATTGCCTCATCCATGAGCTTCTTCGCAACTACCGGATAGCGGTAGTTGACGATATGCCCGAATGGCTTGAGATGTGGGTCTTCGATGCGATTAGTGCGGGAATACGCTTGAATGAGGTTAGCGCCGGCGAGCAAGCGGTCGACGTAGAGCGTGTTGACTTTGGGGGCATCATATCCGGTGAGCAGTTGATCGACCACGATGACCAAGTCAAGCTTTTCGCCATCGCGCTGTTTGTCTGCGAGCCTTTCCATGATGTCAGTGAAATAGTCGTCTACGTTCAGCTCGTCGCCTGCAAATGAGGTGTTGAACAGACTGTCGTAATCTCGGATGGCTTCTCTCAATCCCTTATTGTCATCGAATTGGCGAGAGCTGTTGTCCGTTGCATATGAGAACGTCACCGCCACTTTGATAGTGCGTTTGCCTTCGGACGCAAGTCGGTTATTTGCCTTCTTGAACTCCCGGTAATAGGCGAGTGCCATAGGAATGGACGAGCCACCGCTACGCACATGCGTGGTCAGGATTGCATCATAGCGGAAGTTTTCAGAACGGTTGCGCCACTTCTTGACGATGTCCTCGACGACCTTTTCGATATGTTGTGGATTGTTGTCATAGACGCCAGAGTCCACATAATCCTCCGCCTCGTCATTTGACATGCGAGCAATGGCATTGTCTATTTCTTTTTCGGTCCATAATGGATACTTCTCTTTGAGAACGGCTGGGAGCACTTTCTCACGGATTTCGGCATCAGGGAGCGTGTGTTCGAAATCAACGTGGAAGCCGAGAACATTCTTATCTGCTATCGCTTCGCGGATCGTATATGCGTGGATGAGGTTGCCGAAAGCCTTCTGTGTCAGATCGCCATCGAATGCAGGAGTTCCCGTATATCCGACCCATGCGGAACGTGGGAATTTCTTCTTGATTTGATGAAGCATCTCGCCATTCGTTGAGCGATGCGCTTCATCCACGATGAAGACTACATTCTTATTGTCTTGGGTTGGAAACGCTTCTGATTTGCAGAGTCTGGCAAGCTTCTGTATGGACGTGACGATGATTGAATGCCGCGTTGAGCTGCTTCTGAGCTTGCGCCTAAGATCGCCGACGTTGGCGGTATCGGAGATGATGCCCTGCTTATCATCGCTGCCTACTGCCTGTTCGGGATCATAATCGGGGTCGTATGCCTGATAGTTGTCGAATGTCTGTTTGGTCAGTGCGCGCCGGTCAACAATAAACACGACCTTATCAACATTAGGCAAGCGCGAAGCGAGCCAAGCAGTTTTGAAACTGCTGATGGTTTTGCCTGAGCCCGTGGTGTGCCAGATGTAGCCCACCTCTTGGCTGTCGGTTCCGAATGTATGATTGCGTAGCCGTTCCAGTACGCGTTTCGTTGCATATACCTGGTAGGGACGCATTACGATAAGATTCTTGCGATTCTTGGCATTGTCGAGAATCATATAGCTTGTCGCCATTCGATGCGCTTGCGGAATCGATAGGAACGAATTGCAAAATTTCTTCCATCCAAACACAGGCGTGCTACGCTGCTCATCCTGCCAGTGGAATGCGAATGCAGTATTGAAGGAATCGGCATCAGTGTTTGCCATATATCGCACATCCGTGGGCGTCATCCCGATGAGAATCTGAACTGTCGAGTAGATGTCCCCGTACAGACCGCATCCGATATATTGGCGAATCTGGTTCAGCCCCTCAAGCGCATCGTGTGATGAGGTCTTTTCCTCGATTTGGATAATCGGCAGGCCGTTGATGAGTAGCGTGGTGTCGAAGCGGCAGTCTTTCGTCCCTGCTTGGACGTGGTGCCGCTGCACTTGGTTTACTATCTGGTAAGTAGTATTTCCGGCGCCGACTTGGTCTTGGTCGAACACCGTCAGATAAATGACGTTGCCACCATTGACGTCATCGCGTTGAACGGTGACCTGTGTTACGCCACCAACTCCGTAAATCCATTGTCCTGCTTTGAACGGTGATGAAAGGGCTTTGATTTCCTTTTGAATCTGGGCGAACTCCTGGTCGCTCAGCGGTCGTCCTTGAAGCTTATCTGCATTATTGCGTTCAAGGATTTCGCGAAAATTCTTCCACAGCCCCGGAATGGTTTTGATATCCGGCCGATACTCCCACTGCTTGCTACCACCGATGTGCTGCAGATAATCAATGAGGTTCTGTTCAAAATCCAGTTCGCTCTGTGGCTTTTCGATGAACTCCATAGTTCTGTTTGTCCTCTCCTCAGCATGACGATGCGCATCCATTGTCGCTGTAAACAAGCGACAATACTGAGAAAAGCTTAGCACCGGTGCTTAGGGGCTTGGAGGAAGAAAGAAGGGGAATGACGATGACAGAGTGATACTTGGTCCATCGGAAAGGCAAGTACGATGTTTGGCAACATCTGATCGGGCGATATCTAAAACGCTGGTTGCGTCGGTGTAGGGATCACGGGCGGCAGCTGTCATTCTGTGCTTCCCGTCATTCTATGTTGCCCGTGCCTGGACGATGACGGTATTTCATCTATCTGTGGTATCGAAGAGCGAGCATCTCGCCTATCTGTAGTACCTCGCGAACCGTATCTCCACTATCTGCGTTCGCGCACCCTCGATACCGCGAGTATTGCCCGCGGAATGTCAACAGTCGTACTTGCGATATCGCCGGTCGGCGAACCCTGATAAGCGAGATAGCCTCCGGCAGATACTACAGATACCGCAGATACCCGCAAGTTGGTGCGCGGTCTGGCGGTCGTGCGGTCGTGTGGTATGGCGTTCTAGCGGTCGTGTGGTCTAGCGTCCTAGCGGCGGTTCCAGCAGGTAGTACCCGCCGAAGTCGTGTTCCCAGCTTCATGCGGGCACGGGCCGCGGAACCAACAAATCCACAGAGTCTCTGCAGTTATTGCGCATCCGTTTCGGTTTCGTCGCTGGTATCGCGGGCGGTGATGATTCCGACGGCGAAGAGACACGATGCCAACCCGATTCCCCAGACCAGACACTCTGACCGGTCTGGTCGAACAAGCTGATCGTTGGACATAGGCTAGAGAAGAGTGGAATAAGAGGAACCAACAAGAAAGGTGAATCCGAATCATGGCAAGGAAACCTGACCCGGCTCCGGGATGGCTGTTCAGATGCGACAAGCTGCAGTGGCAGCTCGAACTGCGTTTGTATGACAACCGCGTGGAGGCTGACATCCCCACATACTGGCTCCGCAGATACAAACGCACGGATGTCATATTCCTCAAGGACGTGCTCGGTGTGCAGGTACAGCGCAAGCAGGTCACGCTGTCGCTGTCCGGATGGCGGTCCTCGTTGTTCATCTTTCGACGTGCCGACGATGCGCTCGAGTTCTCCCGGATGCTCAGTGGGCTGATCGGCCGTTGAATGCGATGGTGATTCAGACCGGACATTCTGACCGGTCTGGCTGGTTGGTTGTGTTGGCCGGCGTCAGGCTGGACATTCTGACCGGTCATATCTACTGGTCATGATGACTGGACGTTGTGGCTGGACGTTGTGGCTGGACGTTGTGACTGTACGCGTCGACCGGAGATTCAGACCGGACATTCTGACCGGTCTGGCTGCGGGGGAGTGCCGATGGTCGTCGTGGCCTGTGTGGATGCTGTCGTTCCGGCTTGAACGGTGACGGTAATGGACGCGGGCTGCGTATGTTGTCGCGTGCGTATCGTGACGAATGGATGTCGCTCGGGCTTGCTCCGTCGCCGATTTGGCGGGTTGCGTATGTCGATATCTGCGTGGTTGGTCCTACCTCGTTCTTGCGGTGTCATTGTGTGAGGATTCGCTCACACAGTGACAGTCTGAGAGCGCCAGACTATTGATTCTGTGCCGGGAAGCGTCACTTTGTGAGGATTGGCTCGCACGATGACATTATTCCCTGCCCAGCCCTCAGCCGCCCGGCAGTCATCCAGCCAGTCCATATGCAAAAAGGCCCGCTGCGCGAGTCAATCCTCACGCAGCGGGCCTTCGGACCGCGGAAAATTCCCGGACTCAGCTGAGTCACTGACCGGGCGGAACATTCGCCAATAGAGCCAACAGAGCTAACCGGGTGAATCACCCTGTCCGGCCTCAAGCGGCTCCAGTCCGGGCGTCGCGGTCATCACTCACTTCTTCGCCGGTTCCATCGCCTTGTCATACGCCAGCGCAATCGCGAGCACGTAAATCGCGCCCACCGCAACGACGATAATCGAACCGGCTTGTCCCATCGCGTCAGCGGCGGCACCCATGATCGGCGGGAAGATTGCGCCTCCGATCAGGCCCATCATCATTAGGCCAGACACCTCGTTCTGGCGGGACGGCAGGGTGTTGAGCGCGTGCGACAGGCACAGCGAGAACACGTTCGCGTTGCCGAAGCCGATCAGCGCGACCGCCAGATAGAACAGCCACTGCGGCGGGTTCGACGAAATTGTGGTGAACACAGCGAAGCATATGACGGCCAGCACCATGATCGCGCCGCAGATGCGCAACGCGGTCTTGTTGTCCATCTTCTGCAGCACGATGCCGCCCAATCCCGTGCCGATGGTACGGAACGCGAAGTAGACGGAGGTCGCTCCCGCCGCGGTGGCGAGCGGCACGGCAGTGTGCTCCATCAGGATGCGCGGCGCCTGCGCGTTGATGCCGACATCGATGCCCACGTGCGCGATGATGCCAAGGAAGCACAGCAGGATGATCGGGTTGCCGAGCAGTTTGAAGCAGTTTGCGATGCTGGTCTGTCCTGCGTCGGGCGCAGGTTCGTCGATCTTGTCAAGCGCCAGGGCGATGCCGACGATCACGCCGATAATCAGGTAGATGACGTACAGCACCCACCATGCGCCGAGCTTGGATGCGCCCCAGCCGGCGATGAGCGGCGCGAAGAACGAGGCGAATGCCTTGACGAACTGACCGGTGGTGAGGGTGGAGGCGAGCTTGTCGCCGTTCACGAACACGGTGAGCAGCGGGTTGAGCGACACCTGCATGAGCGTGTTGCCGATGCCCAGCAGCGAGAACGAGACAATCATCAGCACCAGTCGCGGCGTGCCGGCGGCGCCCGTGTAGGCGACAACCGGCAGCAGCATGGCCACGGCGGTGACAATCAGCGAAATAAGGACCGTTCTGCGGCGCCCGATTTTGTTCATCAGCACGCCGGTGGGTACGGAGAAGATCAGGAACCAGAAGAACACCATGGAGGTGAACAGGTTCGCTTGGGAGTCGGACAGGTTGAATTCCGGCTTGACATAATTCGTGGCGGTGCCGACAAGGTCGACAAAGCCCATGACGAAGAACGCGGCCATGACGGGGGCAAGCGCCCTGATTGTGGTGTTCTTCGCCGTCGGGGTGGTGTTGCTCATGATTTCCCCTTTTGATGCAACGCGATTGGTGACGGTTGATGCAGTTGATGTGTGGGCTTCCGACAAGTGCGTTGTCGCGCAAGAGTACGGAGTGGACACACCCCAGCCGTCACTGGTGATAGGTCGAATAACGGTTGGGGCGTGGAGAGCCGCACGCTATTGTGCGGTCAGGGAATCAGTAGTGGTGCGTCTGGGTTCACAGACCAGCTTCGGCGAGATAATCCGGAACCTGCTCCGGATACTCAGGCCAGGCGCCGTCGTTGGTGCACACGAAGGCGGCAGTGTTCACGGCGGCGCGGTGGGCTTCCTCAAGGCTCGCGCCGGTGAGGATCTTCGCCGCGAACGTGCCGGAGAACGAGTCGCCGGCGCCGACGGTGTCCGCGACCTGGACGTGCGGGGTGGACAGCGTGGAGCTGTCGCCGGTCTTGGAAATAATCGTGCTGAAGGTCGCGCCGCCGGTCAGGATGATGTAATCCAGACCGAACTGGGTGAGGAACCAGCGGCAGGCCTCGTCGTCGGAAGTGCCGCGGATGCCGAACATGTCGCGCAGCAGCAGGAGTTCCGCGTCGTTGAGCTTGAACACGGTCGCGTAGCTGAGCAGCTCCTCGATCAGCTCCTTGGAGTAGTGGTCGCCGCGGATGTTGATGTCGAAGAACTTCATGGCGCCGGGCTTCGTGTGCTTGAGCAGCTCTACGATGGTGTCATGCGATTCGGGGGAGCGCAGGCCGAGCGTGCCGAAGCACACGCAGTCGGCCTTCTCCACCTGGTCGATCAGCTCGCGGGTGTACAGGATGTGGTCCCATGCCACGCCGCGGACAATCGAGTACTCCGGGATGCCGTTCTTCAGGGCGACATCCACGGTGCCGGTCGGCCAGGCGTTGCGCTGGATGATTGCGTTGATGCCGGCGTCCTTGGTGACCTTGACCAGTTCGTCGCCGAGATCGTCTTCGCCGACCGCGCTGATCGCGTATCCGTCCGCGCCGTTGTGCATGGCGTGGTAGATGAAGTTGACCGGGGCGCCGCCTGCGCGCTTGCCTCCGGGGAGCATATCCCACAGAAGTTCGCCGAGTGAGAGGACGATTGGCTTTGCCATGATGATTCCTTTCGATGGTGTGGTTGGTTGTTGGTTGGTTTGTTCTGTTTTCCGATTGGGAAATCTTGGGGCGGGCGGCCGTGCTGTTGTGCTGCGGCGGCTGTGCGGTGGCCGGTGATGGCTATCGCACGGTGTTGGCTATGTGATGGCGAAGAATCTTGACGGATGTTCAAGGAACTGGGTCACCGCGACCGCGGCGGCGCCGATGACGGCGGCATCCGCGGGAAGTTTGGACAGGCATATGGTGGTCGCCTTGTTGAGTTCGGGAATGACGCGTTCATCTACCACTTCGCGCGCGGCTTCGAGCAGAGGTTGACCGCCTTCGGCGATGATGTCGCCCAGCACGATGCGCTCGGGGTTGAACGTGTTGAAGATAATCACGCAACCGTAGCCGACGTACCGGCCGATGTCATGGACGAGCTCCTGCGCCGCCTGGTTGCCCTGGGCGGCCTGCTCGAACAGCGCGTGGCATGCCTGCTTGTGGGTCATGTCGCCCGTGTCGGGGACGATGCCGGTTCCGGCGAGCCGCTCGTGGATGGCGACCGCAGAGCAGTAGCGCTCGAGGCATCCGCGGTTGCCGCAGTCGCACGGCAGGCCGTTGACGTCGATGCTGACATGGCCGATTTCGGCCGCGGCACCCTGGGCTCCGTTGACGAGCCTGCCATCGTCGATGACGCCGAGACCGACGCCTTCGCCCAGCAGATAATAGGCGAGATTGTCGCAGTTGTTGCTTGCCGGATCGAACAGATATTGCGCGAGCACGCCGGCGCGGGCGTCCTGCTCGACGAACACCGGTACGCGGAACGCATCGGAGAACTCATCGTGGAAATTGAATGTGCGCCAACCTTGCATTGAGGAGACGACGGCGGTTCTGCCTTCGTGGCGCAGGTAGGGCCCGGGGACCGCCATGCCGATGGCGACGATGGAAGGGTCGCTGTCAAGCAGGGTGCTGATGGTCTCGTGAATGCTGTGGATTGTCTCGGGAATCGTGTCGTTCTTGACGGTCGGCAGGTCTGTGAGGCTTGATGTCGCGCCCTTGAGGTCGAATACGCCGATTTCGACGAGGCTGCGGGCGAATTTCACGCCGATGAAATGGAACCGTTCGGGGTCGAGTTCCAGGCCGATGGACCGGCGGTTCTTGCGCCCTTCGATGCCGCCCACTTCGTGGATGATGCCGGCGTCGATTAGACGTGCGGTGATTTTCGTGATCGCCGCCGCGGACAGGCCGAGTGCGTGGGCGATGCTGGCGCGTGAGCTGATGCCGTGCGTGTACAGGTAGTGCAGTACGCGGGATCGGTTGGTTTCTGAAACCGTTGACTGGGTGGTCAGGGTGGTTCGGCTGGTCTTGCCGGTCGATTCTGCGTTCATGGCACCTCCTTGCACGTGTTCTGCCTGCTCCGCTTGCAGGCGGACGGTTCGTCTTTGAATCTGAACTTGATTAAAAGTTTAACTCGGTTAACACAAACCGGCAAGTGAGGGTGTCGGCGTGTCGTGTGCTGGTTTCCGAACTGCTTACCTCACGCCTCGCTTCGCATGTCGGCCGCCAGGGTGCGCATTGAAAGATGACCCTGGCGACGACTTCGACTAGGCACCGCGGCATCTGCCGCTTCCCGTGTGCGATGGCATGTGTAATCCTGCGTTGTCTGTGATCGCCAGAGCTGGTGTGGAGCGTTGGCTGTGTTGTGTATGCCATGACATGCGTGAGGCCTATTGACGCTGTGATTGTTCGTGGCGGAGGGGGGTATGTGCTGTGTCATGTGTGCACCGGCATGCGTTGGATGCTATATATCGTGATGGTGCCTATGGATCGTGATGGTTCTGTCGTGTTGCGTATGCCTTGATATGCACAATAGGTCGGGGTGTGCTGCGATTATCCAGAAGGACAGGCAACCTGCTGTCTTGCGTATGTCGGGACATGCGCGATGGCTGATTGTTGCCGTGCCGGGCCGAGTCGATTGGGTCGTTTGCTGCGCTATGCATGTCCGGGTATGCGCCGACTGCTGGATATCGCGATAGTCGTGGGGAGATGATGGTGTCTGGTACGTCACGTATGCGGGGACACGCGTGATGTTGTGGTTGTGCTGTGGTTGCATGGGCGAGCGCGGGCATCTGTTGCGGTACGCAACCTCGGGATACGCATCTGATTGGCTGTTGGAAATTATTGTGCGCAGGTCTGGCTGTTCGCGAATCATGCATGTCGTCGCATACGTACTGCCTCAGTTGGTCTTCAGGGGCTCGCGTTTCCTCGCGGCTCCCCGCGCCGCCGCCTGATTGTAGACTCTCTTGGCGGATTCCGTGATGTTGGGCGTACCGACCTGTGCACAACAGAATGCTTCTTCCAACTTCTATCCACATGTCTTGGTTCATGATGCACGGCGGCATCTGTTTGGATATGGTCGAATCATGACAGAGATATTGCAATGCCCGAAACTCGTTGAACGTTCCCGCAATCTTGGTACAGGGGAATTCTTTGAATCCACGCGTGCCAGACTGATACGCGTCCGTGCTGTTACGCTGCAACGCTGCCGTGAAGCCCAGTCGCGAAGTCGTAAACGTCTGATATTCGGCTTGGAGACTGCACTGAAACTGATGTGTGTGGAAGTCCCCACGGAGATTGACGATGACCGCTTGACCGCGGTCGCTCCTGATTGTCCCAGCAGACCACAGCTTCATGGTGTCCGGTCAATCGTCTGGCCATACGAATTGCCGACGTTGACTGTCGACGGTATAACGTGTGTGACGCCGGGCATGACATGGATCATGTATGCCGGCAAGGTAGGGTTGCGGGAGATGGTCATGCTCGGTGATGCGCTCATCCGCCGTGATGCTGAGCAGAAGTGCTGTTCCATCGGGCAGCTGGAATCGGCTGTCACGGATTTTCTTCGGATTGCTAGCTTCCGGGGCCGCAATCGATTCCAAACATGTACGCGAGGGCTGAAGCTGATACGCGAGAACACCGACTCCTTTCCTGAAACTCTTCTGCGGCTAGCGCTCATGCAGCGTGGATTGCCATGTCCGCAGGTCAACTATTGTCTGGAACTTCCTGGCGGAACCGGTGGTCGCGGCGAACGGTTGTTTCTGGATTTGGCGTACCCGCAAGCCCGTGTGGCAATTGAGTATGACGGGCGCCAGCATGCTTGGCAGTGGGATCGTGATCAGCGTCGGCTGAAGATGATTGGCGACGCGCATTGGGTACACGTTGCAGCGACCAACGCTGACTTGTGCAGTGAGCAGTCGCGCGCGGCGTTGGTGGCAAGCGTTGCTGACCGGTTGGAACGCCAGTTGGGTCGCCGGGTGCGGGTGGGAAAGACGTTGACGCTTCGCCAGTTGTCTGATCCGCGTCGTGCTCTTGCCCATTGAACCGCACAGGGTGTCGGATTACGTATCTGTCGGCATGCGCCAGCCGATGGATATCTGCTGCGAAGACGTTTCCCGGTGGCCTATGTCTGCATTCGTATGTCCGGACATACGTGGCGTGTCTTTAGTAAGAGGAAGGCGGGGGAATGGGGGTATTTCTGTTAAGTTGCGTGTGCCGGGATATACGCAACTTGTCACCAAGACGGCAATGTCATGGTGATGGCGGTGATATGTCGAGACATGTATGGCGGGACATGCGGAGCTGACGGGATGGGGCGCAAATTGTGTGGGAAGAATAGCGGTCAGGTAAGTTGCGTATGTCGAGACATGCGGAGCGGGTGGGACGACTCGATGATGGTACAGCCAAGATGGGGATCGGGCATGTTACGTATGTCGACGCATGCGCGGCTGGAGGGGTGGCCCGAAAATCGTACTAGGAAAAAGCGATTAGGCGCGTTGTGTATGTCGAGGCATACGGCCGCCGCACAATGCCCTTGGCTTCAAAACGATGCGTGGACGGAACCGGATGCTTGCGCATGTTTTCGCATACACGCGCGACCGTTCGATGTTCAGTTCTGCCGCTCGTATGGCAGAGAGCAGCATACCCGCGCCAGAACCTTCCTGCCTTGGCGATTGTGACCATCCCGATCAGTGGGTATGCGGGTATGACTACAGTGGCAGTGATTGAAAGGTAGGAAATTCCCTTGTGCAGCGGTGCGCCGACACGCGTGACTGGCCGGGCCATCGCGCAACGTGCGTGAGCGTGCCATCACCTACAACCGTTCGCGCAGGGAATGGGACGAGTCTGGAGGAATCATGGATTCGGTGATCACCGAAGCAGACAAGGCATACGAGGCCGAAGAACGTAAGAACGCGCCGGGGCCGGACCAGCCGATGGCCGACCGGGTGAACAACCGTTCGCTGCGCCCGAACAGCGAGACGTTCCGCCAGTTCATGACCACCGGCTGGGACAATGCCGAGCCGGCGGTCGAGCCGTTGGAATCGAGCAAGTACATCGGCGAGCGTCTCGAGAAGCTGGGCAAGCGGTTCCCGGGCGAGCGCATTGTCATTCCCGCGGGTCAGCCGAAAGTGCGCAACAATGATTGCGATTACGCCTTCCGCCCGGATACCGCGTTCGCGTACTATACCGGCTTGGGCTGCGATTACGAGGCGGGTGCCGTGCTCGTGCTCAACCCGCTCGATCCGAACAGCGCGGAGGCGAAGGCCGGCAAAACCCATACGCCGGAACTGTTCGTCGCCCCTCGTGCCGATAACAGCACGGCTGATTACTACCGTGACACCCATTACGGCGAGTACTGGGTCGGCCCGCGTGCCGGCCTGCGTGAGCTCAAGGCGATGACGGGCATCGAGACCCATGACATCGCCACGCTTGAGGATACGATCAGCAAGGATGTCGGCGCCGAGGCGGGTGCCGTGCAGCTGCGCGTGGTGCGCACCACCGATCCGTCGATTACGCAGATGGTCGAACGGGTGCGAGAGGCGAACGGTTTCGGCGACCCGGATGCGAACACGAAGGCCGATGAAGCGTTGGCGGAGTTCGGTTCTGAGCAGCGCATGGTCAAGGACCAGTATGAAATTGGCGAGATCCGCAAGGCTGTCGAGGCCACGAAGCACGGTTTCGACCGTATGCTCACCCACTTGCCGCGCGTGATTGGACGCCCGCGTTCCGAGCGCATGCTGGAGGGCGCGTTCAATTCGGTGGCACGCGAGGAGGGCAACGCCGTCGGCTATGACACGATTATCGCCTCGGGCAAGCATGCGCCGATTCTGCACTGGATGCGCAACACCGGCGTGGTCGGCGACGGCGAACTGCTGCTCGTCGATGCTGGTGTCGAGGTCGATAGCCTGTACACGGCCGACATCACGCGCACTTTCCCGGTCAACGGCAAGTTCACACCGTTGCAGCGCAAGCTGTATCAGGCGGTGCTGGACTCCCAGCAGGCCGGTTTCGAAGCCGCGCAGCCGGGTGCCACGTATTCGGATATCCATCATGCGTGCATGCGCGTGATCGCCGAGCGCCTGCACGAGTGGGGCATTCTGAAGGTCCCCGTCGAGGAATCCCTGTCCCCGCAAGGACAGCAGCATCGTCGTTGGCTTGCTTGCGGTGTCGCGCACCATCTGGGGCTTGACGTACATGATTGTGCACAGGCCCGCTACGAGTCGTATCAGGGCGCGAAAATCACGCCGGGCATGATTTTCACGATTGAGCCTGGCCTGTATTTCGCGGCGAACGATTTGCTGCTGCCGCCTGAGCTGCGGGGCATCGGCATTCGTATCGAGGATGATGTACTCATGACCGAACATGGCCCCGAATGGATTTCAGCCGGCATCCCCAAGCAGATCGACGAGGTCGAGGCTTGGCTTGCCGAGCGTGCCGCGGCGCGTGAGGACTGAGATCCTGCGTCCCTGAGGCATCAATCCGTTGCGATGACCATGCCGGAGCAAGTCATCGCAACGGATTGACGTATCTTTCGGCACGTTTCGGCACGTTCCAGTACTGACGGTACGGTCCAGTACTTTTCGACACGTTCGGATGCGTTCCACGCGTTTCTGTACGTTCCGCACATTCCGCACGTTTCGACACGTTCCAAACCTCGATTTCCACATCCCGCCTCACGCACGCCCAACCCTTCCGTACGACCAACCTTCCTATACCCCGCCCCTCAAGACCACCGACAAGCACCACCGACAACAAGCATGGAGCATCAATGCCGACACCTGATTTCATCATCGAATTGCGTAAATCCATCGGTCACAGCCTTCTATGGTTGACCGGCGTCACCGCCTATGTGCGCGACGACGCCGGGCGCGTGCTGCTCGGCCGGCGTTCGGACACCGGGCAGTGGGCGCTCGTCTACGGAATCGTCGAGCCGGGGGAGGAGCCGGCGGATACCGCGGTGCGCGAAATCAAGGAGGAAACCGGCGTGGACGCGGTCGTCACCGATCTGGTGGCGGTCACCAGCAGCGACCGCATCATCACCTACGGCAACGGCGACCAGGCGCAGTACATGGATCATTCCTTCCTGTGTTCACTACGCCCCGGCGGCAACGCGAAGCCTTTCGTGGGCGATGAGGAAAGCCTTCAAGTCGGCTGGTTTGCTGTGGACGACCTGCCCAGTCCGCTCGCGGCGAGCACCGTGGAGCGCATGGCCGTGTTCCGCGATTACCTTGAACGCCGCGAGCATGGCGACCGGGCCGCGATTTTTCGCGGTGGGCGCTGATTGCGGATTCCCCACGGATTTCGCATACAATTCGCATAGAATAGGAACAAAGTGCCCGCATTGGCCTCCAGATGGCAATCCGGGCGCGCGAATGCGGTCTGCCAGCGCCGGCCGCATGTCCCCACAGCACAGCAATAGGCATAGGAAAGAGACCAGCGGGTATGTCGTTTGAACATCCGAATCGCAGCGGTGAGAACATCCGTGACGTTGAGCGCGAAATCATGAAGCGCCCACCGGAACACAACAAGACGAATCTCGACCTCGACCGCATGAACATGATGGTCGATTTGCTCGGCAACCCGCAGGACAGCTTCCGCGTCATCCACATCACAGGCACGAACGGCAAGGGGTCCACCGCGCGCATGGCGGAGGCGATCTGCCGATCGTACGGCATGCGTACCGGCCTGTACACGTCCCCGCATCTGGAGAAGATCAACGAGCGTATCGCCATTGACGGCCAGCAGCTATCTGATGACGATTTCATTGACTCGTGGGACCAGATCAAGGATCTGGTTGCGCTGATCGACCGCAAGATGGAGCAGGAGAACAAGCCGCCGATGAGCTTCTTCGAGGTGCTCACCTCGATGGCAATCTGGAAGTTCGCCGACGCCCCGGTCGATGTCGCGATTTTCGAAGTCGGCATGGGCGGCGCCTGGGATGCGACGAACGTGATGGATGCGGATGCCGCGATCATCGGCCCGGTGGATATGGACCACATGCAGTGGCTGGGCGATACGGTTGAGAAAATCGCCACCGAGAAGGCGGGCATCATCAAGCCCGGCTGCACGGCGATTATCGGCCGTCAGCCGCACGCCGAGCAGGTCATGCCGATTCTTGAAGCCGCAGCGAAACGCAACAACGCCACGCTGGTTCGCGACGGCGAGGAGATGGAAGTCGTCTCCCGCGTCCCCGCAGTCGGCGGCCAGATGGCGACGCTGCGCACGCCGGAAGGCGAATACCGTGACGTGCCGATCGCGAAATTCGGCGAACATCAGGCGCATAACGCCTTGGCAGCCCTTGCCGCCGCGGAAACCGTGATTCCGGTCAACGGCCAGCTTGACCAAGATCTGGTCGATGAGGCGCTTGGCAGCGTGAAGGTGCCCGGCCGCATCGAACAGGTCCGCACATCCCCGACGATCATTGTCGATGGCGGGCATAACGTGAATGCCGCCCAGTCCTTGCGCGCCGCAATCGAGGAGAATTACAGCTTCCAGCAGCTGGTCGGCGTGGTCGCCATGATGGGCGACAAGCAGGTCGAGGAATATCTTGGCGTGCTCGAGCCGATTCTGAGCGAGATCATCGTCACCGAGAACTCGTGGCGCGACCGCGTCATGCCAGTCGAAGAGCTGGAGAAGATCGCGGTACGCGTGTTCGGCCCGGACCGAGTGACCGTCATCAAGGATCTTCCGGACGCCATCCAGGCCGCTGTCGACAAGGTCGACGCTGAAGATGACCTGGGCGTCGGCTATGGGCACGGCGTGCTGATTTGCGGCAGCTTCGTCACTGCGGGCGACGCGAGGATATTGCTGACCGAACATATGGCCGCCGATCTGGCCAAGCCGAAGGCCGAACGCGTCAATCCGCCCGTTGTCTCGCCTGAGGACGCGAACGATGCCGGCAAGAGCGCCGACACTGCCGACACCGGCAATCAATCCGACGCTGCCAATGATATTGACGACGACACCGACGGCAAGCCGGAAACCGACGATGTGATCAACGAGATCCTCAACGCCGGTGAGGAAGGACTGAAGTTCACCATCGACGCACGCACGTCAGGCAATACGGACAAGTCCGCCGGTAACACATCCGGAACCCGTAACGCCTGACCGGCCAGAACCCCGCCACGCCCATGTATCTTAAGGAACTCACCCTCCGCGGATTCAAATCCTTCGCGAACCCGACGACGTTGCGCTTCGAGCCGGGCGTCACAGCCGTCGTCGGCCCGAACGGGTCAGGCAAATCCAACATCGTTGACGCCCTGACTTGGGTGATGGGCGAACAAGGCGCCAAAAACCTTCGCGGCACGTCGATGGAGGACGTGATTTTCGCGGGCACTTCCACCCGGCCGCCTGCGGGGCGCGCGCAGGTCTCCCTGACCATCGACAACACCGATCACGCGCTCGACATCGACTACACGGAAGTGACCATCAGCCGTACGCTGTACCGTAACGGCGGCTCGGAATACGCAATTAACGGGTCGGCATGCCGGCTGCTGGACATCCAGGAACTCCTGTCGGATTCCGGCCTCGGCCAGCAGATGCATGTGATTGTCGGGCAGGGCAGGCTTGACGCCATTCTGCGTGCTGACCCGAGTGGACACCGCGCGTTCATCGAGGAGGCTGCCGGCATTCTCAAGCACCGCAAACGCAAGGAACGGGCGTTGCGCAAGCTGGCGAACACCGAAGACAATCTCGCCCGGCTTGACGATTTGCTGCGCGAAATCCACCGCCAGCTCGGCCCTCTGGGGCGTCAAGCGCGTGTTTCTCGGCGTGCAGACACCATCCAGATGACCATCAGGGACGCCCAAGCCCGGCTGTTCGCCGATGACGCGTGCCAGTTGCGAGATAAGCGTGACCATCTGCGCGGCGATCTCGCCGACACCCGCCGCCAGCTCGCCGCGTTGCAACAGGACTTAGCGAAAGCCAAAGTGCGCATCGAACAGGTGGAGGCCATCACCTCGGGATCTAACCCGCAGCTCGCCCAAGCGAATCAAGTGTGGCACGACCTGTCACGGCTTGAGGAACGATTCAGCTCTCTTGCTTCTGTGGCCGCAGAACGTGCTGCTTCCATCCGCTCGCAGATTGTGACCGATACCGGCGAAAAACCCGACATGCTCACCAAACGCGCCGACGAACTTGAGCGGCAGGTAGCCAAGCAGCGGAGTGCAGTCGATGACGCGCGGCTCGCCTATGATCAGGCGACCGAAACACGCGCCGACCATGAACGGCGGCTCGCCTCGATTCGCCAGACCCTGACCGAACTGCGCAAAACCGCGAAACAGCGTGACGCGCATATCGCCAATCTGCGGGAACTGGTCGCTCGCGAGGAATCGGCGGTGCATGCTGCGGACACCAGAATCGCCGACCTGTCCACACAACTGTCCGATATGCGGACACAAGCGGAGCAGGCGCACACGCGCGTCGCTGAACTGGAACAGGAACGCCAAGACGCCGATGACGACGGGGGAGCGGCACTCAACGCAGCCAGAACAGCCCTCCAGCACAGTCAGGAGGCGCTTGATGAGACGCTTGCCCGTCAGCGGGAGCTTAACGGGAAAATCATCTCCCTGCAAGCCAAGGCGGATGCGCTCGCCGATACTTTGGACAGCCGCAATGCCGCCGGGGAGCTTGAAACCGACCGGGATATCGCCGTGATGGGGCGGCTTGCGGATTTCATCCGTATCGAAGACGGATGGGAGGAAGCCGTCGCACACGCCCTCGGCGACTATGCGAGCGCGATTGTCGTCCCTGGGCAGGAGCAGATGCTCGCCGCTCTGGAACGTGCGCAGGACCATGCGCTCGGCAAGGCGGTGCTGCTGTATCCGCTCGGCGGACAAACGGACGATGCTGCTGTCGGCACTGATAACGCTGGCACTGACGATGCTGGCGGCAACGCTGCCGCCGTCAGCACCGCTGTAACCGCCGGCGCCGCTGCCGCAAACCAGCCGATACCGCACGAATCCGCCGCCGCGCTGGTCGACGCGAACCCGCATGCTCAAGACCCTGAGTCCGCCCGTCGTGTCACAGCTGCGGTGCGTGCACTACTCGCCGACACCGCCGCGAAGGAGACCCGTGACGATGCCCTCAAGGCCGTCAATCAGGGCCCGTGGAAACGAGCGGTAACCCGCCAGGGAGAGGTGCTTACCGCGGTGGGGGCGCAAGGCGGATCATCCCTGTCGCAAAGCGATCTGTCGCTGGCCGCAAAGCGAGACAAGGCGCTTGCCGACATGCAGGGATTGCGCTCCCGGCTTGCCGACATCGATGCGTCGGTGGCAGAGCTGACTGAGAAACGCGACCAGGCCCGGCTCGACGTTGACCGTCAGGCGCAGTTGCGTACCGAGGCGCGAGTCAAGGCGCAACAGACGCAACGAACGCTGAAGGCGGCGCGGGAACGGGTCGAGACCGCCGCACGGCAGCTCGCACGCGTCGAGGAGACGTTACGCAGCGCATCACAAGGGCGGGACGACCATCAAGGCAAGCTTGAGGATGTGCGCAAGGCGTTGGCGACCGCGCAGGAATCGCAGGATACGAACGCCGACCTTGACGACCTCGCCGCCCGCGAACATCAACTCGAGCAGCAACTCGGGCAGACGCGCGAACAGGAGGTGTCCGCGAAACTCGCATGGAAGGAAGCCGACCGGCAAGCCCAGTCCTTGCAACGGCAAATCGGCTTGTTACGCGACAACGCCGAACAGGCGAGGCAACGTCAGGCACGAATCCAAGAACAGAACGACACCCGTCGCCGGCGGGCGGATGCGGCGGACCAGGTCTCGAATGATGCCGCCGCCTGTGCACGGCTCGCCCATGCAAGCGTCGTCCGCGCCGCACAGCGCCGCGATCGTTTGCAAGCGGAACTCTCCACCCATGATGAGGAACTGAAAGCATTGCGGGCGGAGCGCGACCGGTTGGAACCCCAGGTGCAGCGTCTGCAGCGCGACGAACATGAGCTTGATGTGGAGCGTGAACGGCAGGCTGCCGCTTGGGGACAGCTCACGCAGAAGGTCGCGGACACGCTCGGTATGGATATGGACGAGCTGGTCGAGCAGTATTCCCCTGATCACCCGGTGCCGGTGTTATCGCCGGAGCATGCCGCTGCTCCGGGGGAACACCAGTCGGAAGCACAGAACGAGGATCAGGCAGCCCCGGCGACCGTCCCGTACGTGCGGCAGGAGCAGGTCAAACGGTTGGAACGCGCCCAGCGCGACCTCAAGGCCTTGGGCAAGGTCAACCCGCTCGCCGCCGAGGAATATGAGGCGCTCAACGCGCGCAACCAGTATCTGCACGACCAGCGTGACGATGTCGCCAAAAGCCGTCAGGACCTGCTCAAACTCGTGCAGGATTTGGACCAGACCATGGTCAGTGTGTTCTCCAGCGCGTTCGAAGACACGGCCGCCGCATTCCAGCATGTGTTCGCCACCCTGTTCCCGGGTGGTACCGGCCGGCTCAGGCTTGAAGACCCGGACGACATGCTGGGCACGGGCGTGATTGTCGAGGCAAGCCCCGCCGGCAAGCGCGTCAAGCAGCTGAGCCTGTTGTCGGGCGGCGAACGTTCGCTGACCGCGCTGGCCTTGTTGTTCGCGATTTTCACGGCCCGCCCCAGCCCCTTCTACGTGATGGACGAGGTGGAAGCCGCGCTCGACGACGTGAACCTGACGAGGCTGCTGGACGCGCTGGATGATCTGCGCGAGCATGCCCAGCTCATCATCATCACGCACCAGCAGCGTACGATGGCCATCGCCGACGCGCTCTACGGCATCACCATGCGCGCCGACGGCGTGAGCGCCGCCATCAGCCAGCGGTTGGAACGTCGCGGCTGACGGTTGACGGCTGACGGCGGTTCCGCCAGCTGCCGCCGCCATGCCGGCTGATGACGCCAGCCGGTCAGAACTTCAAGCGCATATGCTCGAAGTTGACCCGGCCCCAGAACCGCTGCCTCAAGGTATCCTCACGGCACAGCAGCGGGCTGCTCCAATGGCCCGAGTCGAACATACGCATGGCGTCATCATGCTTGGCCCCATGTGTCTCATGATCGATGACGCTGCGCGGAACCATCGTGAACAGGAAATCGTCGTCGGCGGCAAGTTCCTTGGCGGACAGAGCATCGTGCAAATCATGATGCATGACGAAATGCTCGATCAACGGCTTGACGAACGGGCACCCGGCCAGACTGACATAGTAGGTGTTCCTGCCGGGACGCGTGTTGACTTCTAGGAAATGGGGGTTGCCGTCCGCGTCATCCATAACATCGAAATTGGCATAGCCTTCGTAACCGGTATCCGCAAGGAATCGCCCGGCTGCCTCGAGCAAATCATGATGCTTGCCCGTGGACATGATAACCAGAGGATTGCCGATGCCGGTGGCGCTGCGGTCCTGCACAAGCACATCGCCGCTGACTGCCACGATGGCGGTGCCGTTGGCATCTGAGAACGTGGTCAGCGTATGCAGCGACTCGTCGCTAGCGGACAGACGCTCCTGAATCAGCAAAGCATGCGAATAGCTTGACGCGGCGACGGCATCGTAGATAGAGAACAGCTCCTGTTCGGAAGAGACGATATAGACTTTGTTTTTCCCGGGGATATCGGCATAATGCCAGTCGGCGGAGTTCGAAGGCTTGGCGATGAGCGGATTGCTCAGTCCAGACAGTTCCCGCTTCTCGCGCACGACACGCATCGACGTGCCGGCAAGCACAGAATCGTCATACGAATCGGAGAACGGCACGACGATGGTCTTCGGATACGGCATGCCCAGTCGGTCGCAGCGGGCGTAGAAGCGGTCCTTTTGCGTAATGTCGTCGAGCAGATCGAAATCGATATACGGAATCACATATCCCAGTTCTTCCAGCTCCTGCTTGTGCTTCGACAGGTTGCGCACATGCCAGTCGCTTGCCCCTGCGATGACCACGGGCTGCGCGTCGAAATGACCCGCATGGGCGTGGAGCCACTCTATCAGTCGCTGTTCTTTGTCGATATCTTCGATAGTGCGGTAGTCGGTGAATCTACTGGCTGAAGAGTACTTGATGTCAGCGCCCGCCAGCATGGTCGTCTTGCTGGAATAACACCGGTGAAGCTCTCGCGCGTATGAATATCCGAGAGTGTCTCCGCCAAGGACGATTGGCTCAAAATCCATAATTATTCCTTACCTGTCATGAATGTCGAATGCGTTCGCTCTGTATGCCGCGTCAACCCAGCAAGCGTGCAAAAATCGCGTCATCGCCCTCATACGGTGTATGCCGGTTCAGTCGCTTGATCCAGCGTTCGTTGCCTTTGCCGATGGCGAGGATGACGTCGAGACGCTCCGGGTGACTTTTCGCGACTGCTGCGGCGTTTTCGATGGCCTGTGCGCGATTGAGGATGATGTCGGACTTGACTTGCGGGTCGGTAACATAGCCTGCCATCTGCTTGCAGATATCCTCTGTGGGCTCCGTATTGGTGTCCTCCTCGGTGAAGATGAACCGGCCGATTCGATGCTGGGCCGCTTCAACGATCTCCTTGCGGCGGTCGTACGCCTTGTTACCCGCGGAACCTGTAATCACGGTGATATTCGGGTGACGCGTGCCGAAGCGTTCGTTGACATAATCAAGCAACGCCGTCATGGAAATCCCGTTATGCGCGTAGTCGACGATGGCGACGGTATTCGTGGACGGGTCTTCGAAGCGTTCCATGCGGCCAGCAATCTTCACGTGCTCCATCGCATGCAGGGCTTCCGGCGACGCGTCAAGCCCCAAAGCGTGGACGATCGCCAGCGCAGCGGCGGCGTTCGCATAGTTGAAATCACCGTCAATTGCGAGCGAGAACAAGCCGAAATCGAAGCCATCGGCCTCGATCCGGTACTGCGTGTGGGCGGGGTCCGCGGGGCTTGCCACAACATCGGCGGGCGTGGTGAGTTTCGCCTCGTCATGCAGCGCGAAGGTGACGATGCTCCGCCGGTCGCGCTGCGCCTGCTGCCTGATCAGATCGGCATGATCCGCGTCGGCGCCGAGCACGAGCGTGCGGCAGTTGTCGACGATCTGCCGCTTGCACCACAGGTAGTCCTCGAATGTCGGGTGCTCGATAGGGCTGATATGGTCGGGGGAGATGTTCAGGAACACGCCCACGTCGAAGGTCAGGCCGTACACGCGATTGACCTTGTACGCCTGCGAAGAGACCTCCATGACCAGATAGCGCATGCCGCGACTCACGGCCTCGCCCATCATGCGGAAGGCATCGAGCGATTCCGGCGTGGTCAGATCGGATTCCACGTACGTGCGGCCGTCTACGCAGTTGTCGACCGACGAGAACAGCGCCGCCTTGCCGCCGCTGAGGGCGCTGAGCACGGCGTGGGTGAAGTAGGCGGTCGTGGTCTTGCCTTTGGTGCCGGTGATACCGACCACGGTCAGCTTCTCCTGCGGACGACCGTAGAATTCCGCAGATAGCAGGCTCATCGCCTTGCGCACATCGGACACGATCAGCCCCGGGGCGGCGGTGCGCTCGTGGAACTCGGTTTCGGACACGTATACCGCCAGCCCGCGCGCATCAATCCCGTCAAGATATTCCGGGCGGAACGCGCCCTTGCAGAACAGCAGCGTACCGGCTTCCACCTTACGCGTGTCATAGGTGATCGAAGAGAACGGGGTGTCCGAACCCTCGAATTCGCCGGCGTCCAGCGTCCAGCGGTCAGCCCTGACGATTTCGTGCAACAGATGATGCTGTTGCAGCAGCTGTGCGGCCGAAGCCAGAGTCAAAGCCATGATCGAACCTTTCTTGTCGTTCCCCGTCTGCCGCCCTCATTGTAGACGGTACGCTGTGTCGGTTCCGTGCAGGCGCGTGCGGGGAGTCCGGCGGTGCCGTCTGATTTTCGCCTGATATCTGCCGATGCGGTCACAGCCACTGATCGTGCAGCGGGGTACGGCCGCGGCTTTCCAGCCACTGATTGAACGATGTCTGCCAAGCATCATGCGCTTGCCGCTGCCAATCCATCAGCTCACCCAAGGTCAGATGCCCGACCTGGGGGTATAAGGTGCTCATCGGCTTGATGAGGTCCACCGCGGCGACCGTGTCCGCCGTGGCGTTGTGGAAATCGCCGGTGGGGACGACACCGTAATATTCCGTGGTCAAGGTCAGGGTACGCTTGCCGCGGCGCTTGGATACCGCGCGGTCGATGACCAGCGGGTCGACCACCAGCAGGCTCGATGCCGCCGGTGCCTGATTCGTCCGTTCGCTGACTTGGGGCAGCTTCCAGCGATTCAGGTCGCCTTCGAGCATATGGACGTCAAAGGGTGCATTGTAGGCCAGAAGCGGGATGTTTTTTTCCTGCGCCGCCGCGATAGCCCGCGCAATCTGGTCGATTGCGTCCGTCGGCTCCATGCCGTGTTCGGCGAGATAGTCGTCGGTGAAGCCGTTGACGGCGCTTGCCTTTGGATTCATCCGCCGATGCGGGTTGATCACCCACTCGGCCTCGGCATCGCCTTCATGGCCGCGCTGCGGATCGCGCAATACGAGGGTCGCGGACACGATGGCGTCACGTCCCGCCGCAACACCCGTGGTTTCGGTATCGAAGCCAAGCAGCCACGAAGAGCCAAGCTGCGTGTCATCGCTTTGTTGCGGCGCTTCCTCCAACGCCGCAATCAGTGCGTCATAAGTCATGGTCATAAGGAACATTGTGCGATGCGAAACAGACAATCACCGGCAGAACGCTACCGCGGCTCGCCGTCGTCGCCGAATACGAAACGCCGAGTGCGGCGCGTCATAGAATAGTGGGGTGAGCAACGAGCTGAACGAATCAACAGAAGAGAAGCGAAAGCGCTTCGAAAAGCTCGCCATGCCCGCGGTGAACACGTTGTACCGTCAGGCAATGAAACTGACCAATAATCCCGATGACGCGCAGGATCTGGTCCAGGACACCTTCGAACGGGGATTCAAGGCGTTTGACAGCTTCAAACCGGGCAGCAATTTCGAAGCGTGGATGACCACAATCGAGCGCAACTCGTATTTCAACCAGTACGCCAAAGCGAAGCGGCGCCCGCAGCGCGCGAACGATTCGACCGGGGAATACGATGACTGGGATATCTACTCCGCCTCCGAACATGCTTCGCAAGGCTTGGAGTCGGCTGAACAGCAGTATCTCGACACGTATGCGCCCGAGGAAATCATGGCGGCGCTTAACAAACTCAGCCCTGAGCGCCGGCAGGTGTTTATCGACGCTGCGATTGACGGCAAATCCTACCAGCAGGTGGCGGACGAGCAAGGTGTGAAAATCGGTACGGTGATGAGCCGGCTCAACCGTGCACGTACCCAACTCAAGCAGGAACTCGCTACGTATGCGAAAGAACGCGGATATGGTGTCGGGCGCACTCGTGCAGGCGAAGCTGATTCCTCTTCGCCGGTCGCGAATTCACCACGTCGCGGCCATACCAAGTCAGTCACGGCGGGCCATAATGAATAGCGACACATGTAAGCCAGCATGCCGCGGGCATCGCAGGAAGGAGTCGGCATGAATCAGTATGAGCATCATAGCCATATCTCCATCACCCGCCATACCCGCGAAGGCGTGACGCGCACCGATGTGCATATCGCGCAGATTGGTTCGTTCTCAGGCGAGGACGGCGATCCCGAAGGCGTTGAAGCCGCGCGTGACGGTGGGCATGAGTGTTTCGATCCCGAATCCTGTTGCGATGCGCAGGAGAGGGCGCTCATCGCGATGATGCGCGCCTATCTGCGTCCGCAGGCGGCGCCGGAATGTCTGATCGAGCGGTTGCATCGCACCTTGGATGCTTGCTGCCGTGAAGAGGAATGCGGGCATGATGATGTCCGTGATGCGCGTGATGTTCGCGACGCCCGTGACCTCCATGTCGCCGACGGCGTTGATGGGCATGTCACAGATCTGCAGCCCGATGATGTCGTACGCCACGCTGATGCCCCGCGTCCGACTGGCGGCACGGTGGTGGTACGCCGTGTGCGGGTGCCTGGCACGGAGATTGTGACGGTCACCGATTTGTCTGTCCCCGAAGGCTGGACCTTCCCCACATACCCCGACGCGCATTGAACCACCGTCGCGCGGTAATTCGCCGTGTTGACTGGTTTGTCGGCTGGGTTGTCGGCTGATACCCGTTGCTGAAATGTTGAGTTGCGTATGTCTCGGCATGCGTTTCGTGTCGGATGGAAGTCGTCCTGCACTGTCTGAGAGTCATTACACCGGACCGTGTACGTCCCGGCATACGCAACCCGCCGAATACGGGCCCGACGCGCTGCGTCCCGGTGGGGTTCGACAAGTCACGTATGCCATGGCATGCAGAATGTGCGCGAAACACACTGGCCAGAACCGTTGATTGGCTTCCATTGGCGCCACCGATCACACTTCCCGCAATACCCCTGTTCGCCACGGACACCCGATAATCACGAACCCCAACGATTTGCGGCAAAGAAAAACCCTGCGGGCGATATTCATGTCATCACCCACAGGGTTCATGCAGCTTGTGCTGCGATGCGATGTCGCGTATGCCGCCACCGTAGACCGGCGTGTCGCGACATCCGTCAGCGCAACTCAGGCATTTGGCCTTTTGCCGTGATTAGCGGCTTTTTTGCGACGTGCCTTGCGCTTGCGTCCACGCATACCCATAATGGACTCCTTTGCTAAAGATTGGTAAGCCTACGGGATTATCGCACATCGGCGGGACGTTTACAAATCGACGGGCCGCTTCAGCGTTGTCCGACCAGGATTCAGCGTTGTTCCGCAGAGATGCGGATGCTCGTGACACTTGTATCGCCCGGCTTGATGACGATGAGATCCTTGCCGCTGCGGAAGGCGTTCGCGTATGCGGTCTGGGGTTCTACGGCGACACCTTGCGGGCGGATTGCCTCGGGGAAGCCGGTTCCTGTGCACACTTGGAACGACGTGATGGTCGTGCCGCCGCTGACGGTGATGGTCATGCCGTCCGGGCGAGTGAACACGGCGGATGCATTGCCATCTTCATCATGATGCAGGTCGGTCCAGGCGTCGTCGAAAGGCCGCCCTTCCAAGGTCGGGTTGTCGCGCAGATCGTAGATGGTGCCGTCCACGGGCTCCGTTCCTCGTGGCAGGAGCCTGTCATCGGCAACGACGTGCGTGTCTGCCTGCACGCGCAGATGGCATTCGGCATTGTCCTGCTCGATTGCGTCTCCGGTGCTGTGCCGTCCGTTGGCCAGCCAAGGGTGCATCGCAGCGGCCCACGGCGCGTCGGTCGAGCCGTTGTTCAGCGCGCTGAGCGTCAGGGACAGGCCGTACTCGTCTAGTCGGTAATCCGCGGTGACGACCACGTCGAACGGGTAGCCTTCCAATGCGGGCGCACGCCATTGCAGACTGACGCTGTTGTCCGTGCGCGCAAGCCGCGTCCAATACGCGCGATAGCCGTACCCGTGAATCGCGTTATGGCGTTCATGTTCGTCAATCGGCAGCACATACTGTGTTCCTTCGAACTCGTATTCGCCGTCTTCGATACGGTTGGGGAAGGGGATGAGCAGCTGTCCGCGGCAGCAATTGGGGATATCGTCTTCATCGAACGGCACGATGATGTCCTTGCCGTCGAGGGCGAGGCTGCGCAATGCCGCGCCCTGCTCGGTGACGGTCGCCGAATACCTGCCGAATACGAGATGATACTGCTGTCCTGTCCTTGGTGGGAACATGCCCTGACTCCTGTCCGCTAAACATATGCGCCGCTGCGGATGCCACCGCTTCGGCGCGGGTCGCTGGATTCCATGCTATCGCGATGTGTGCCTAGGCGCGTATGCGGTGGTTTTGCGCGGTGCGCGATGCGGGCATGTGCGGCGTGTTGTGCACGAACTGCGTGAGGCTCGCCGAAACCGTGTTGGCGATGGTGGCAGGCATTACGATGAATGGTGCCTCGAACGGGGTGCGCAAACGCGTTGAGACACAGATGGGAGCGACAAGCGGTATGAGCGGCGACGGCAAGCATATTATTCTGGCTGATCCGAGGGGATTCTGCGCCGGTGTGGACCGCGCAATCGCCACCGTACAGACCATCGTGAAAACCGCGCACCCGCACAGCGGCCTGCCACCGGTGTATGTGCGCCGCCAGATTGTGCACAATCGCCATGTGGTCGACGATCTCGCTGCCCAAGGCGCGGTGTTTGTCGAGGAACTGTCCGAAATCCCCGATGATGCGGTCGCCGCGGGTGTGCCGGTGGTGTTCTCCGCGCATGGCGTTTCGCCGCAAGTGCAGGCGGAAGCCAAGCAGCGCGGAATGTTCATCGTTGACGCGACCTGCCCGTTGGTGAGCAAAGTCCATCGTGAGGTGCTGCGGTTCGTCCGTGAGGGCTATGAGATCGTGTATATCGGGCATCGCGGGCATGATGAGGCCGTCGGCGTGGTGGGGGAGTCGCCGGAGCATGTCCATCTGATCGAGCATGAGGATGATGTCGCTGATCTTGATTTCCGGCCCGGCCAGAAGCTGGTGCTGCTCACTCAGACCACGTTGAGCGTGGATGAAACCGCCGGCGTGGTGGCAGCGCTCAAGCAGCGCTTTGATTGGATTGAGGAGCCGCCGAGCTCAGACATCTGCTATGCAACGCAGAACCGGCAGACCGCGGTGAAAACGGTTGCAGAACGGGCGCAATGCGTGGTGATCGTCGGGTCGGCGAACTCGTCGAATTCAGTGCGGCTGATGGAAGTCGCCCAGGAAGCGCTGGGGGAACGGGGGCACGCTCACCGTGTCGATGATGCCGCGGAAATGGATCCGGCTTGGGTCGAGGGCGTTGACACGGTCGGCGTCTCCTCGGGCGCCTCGGTGCCTGATTCGCTGGTCGACGGCGTGGTCGAGGCGCTTCGGCCACTTGGATTCACCGATGTCTCCTATGTCGAGACTGTCAAGGAGAACATGCATTTTGTGCTCCCCGCAGCATTGCGCAAGCGATAGGGAAGCGCAAGCGCGAGGAAAGCACAAACGCATGGGGAGCATAGCCGCGCGCTAAGCTGCGGCGGGGTGCGTCGGCGTAGCCGTCACCACGTGCCGATCGGCGCGGTCGTCGCGCTGAGCACAGCGACCAGATCGTGCGGATTGACGCCGACGCTCAGGCCGCGCTTGCCACCGGACACAAGGATTTCATCGAATTGCAGGGCGCTGTCGTCCAACACAGTTTTGTGCCGGGTGCGCTGGCCGAGCGGGGAGATGCCGCCGACCACATAGCCGCTTTCACGCATCGCGACTTTCGGGTCAGCCATCGTCGCTTTCTTCGCACCGACCGCTGCCGCCAGGGCCTTCAAATCCATATGGCCGCTGACCGGGACGACACCGATTACGCGCTCCTTGCCGGTATCCGCCATCAGGGTTTTGAACACCTGCTTGGGATTGAGACCGAGTTTTTCCGCCGCCTCGACGCCATACCCCTCATCCATGTGATCGTTCGAGTGGTCGTACTCGTACAGTTTGAACTCCACGCCGGCACGTTCCAGTTGCAGAGTCGCCGGAGTCGATCCCATGCCCTTGTCGTTGTGTTTCTTCTTGCCCATGCCCCACATGCTTGCACCACCGGTTGACGGGCGGCATAAGAAAACCCCTCAGAATCGCTTCCGAGGGGTTGTTCAGCGCTGGAACGCTAAGCTAGGCTCACTTGTTGAGCTCAGCGAAGTACAGCAGGGTACGGATCATGTTGGATGTGAAGCCGTACTCGTTGTCGTACCAGGAGACGGTACGAGCCAGCGTCAGGCCGTCAACGGTGTTGATGTCGGTCTGCGTCGGATCGAACACGCCACCGTGGGTGTCGCCGATGATGTCGGAGGACACGATGCCGTCAGCGTTGTAACCGTAGTAATCGGTGTCGGAGAAGGCTTCCTTGAAGGCTTCGTTGATCTCGTCAACGGTTGCGGCCTTCTCGAGAACGGTGGTCAGCTCGGTGACCGAGCCATCCGGGACCTGGATGCGCTGGGCATGGCCCTGAAGCTTGCCGTTGACCTCCGGGACGACCTTGCCGATGGCCTTCGCGGCGCCGGTGGAATGCGGAATCGTGTTGATCGCAGCGGCGCGGTTGTTGCGGGCCTTCGGGAAGCGCGGGCCGTCGAGCAGCATCTGGGTGCCGGTGTAGGCGTGGATGGTGGTCATGAAGCCAGCCTTGATGCCGAACTTGTCGTTCAGCAGCTTGACCATGGCGGCCATGGAGTTGGTGGTGCAGGAACCGGCGGACACAATGGTGTCGGTCGGCTTCAGGATCTTGTGGTTCACGCCGTACACAACGGTCGGGGTGGTCTCGTCCTTGGCCGGAGCGGAAATCAGGACCTTCTTGGCACCAGCGTTGATGTGCGCCTGGGACTTCTCGGCGGAGGTGTAGAAGCCGGTGCACTCGAGCACGTACTCAACACCGTCGTTCTTGACCCACGGGATGTTGTTGGCGTCCTTCTCGGCGTACACGGTGTATTCCTTGCCGTCCACGATGATGGAGTGATCGGTGGAGGTGACCTCAACCGGGGTGCCATCGTCATGACGGAAGGTGCCGTGGGTGCTGTCGTACTTCAGCAGGTAAGCCAGCATGGACGGGGTCGTCAGATCGTTGATGGCTGCGACCTCGATGTCACCGGCCTGACCACCACGAGCCTGCAGCTCGAAGATGCGGCGGAACGCAAGACGACCGATACGGCCGAAGCCGTTGATACCAATCTTTACTGTCATGTATATCTCCCTTAGGGATCAGGCTTCGGCGTGCGCGGGCGTAAGCGGGCACGCGCCTCAGCCATTGTTTACCAACGCTACCCACTGTAATGCTCACGGTGTACGAATGTCGCGGCAACGGTCATGCTGAAGGCGCAACTGTTATATGATTTCCATGAGTGTCCTGTGCAACGTTGCTGAACGTCGTCGCACATTGCAAACGTCTGTTTTCGTAAGATGCTTGCAGACTGCGGCGAAGGGTTTCCTTGGCGCGAAGAACCCGAGTGATTCCCTGCAATCGTGGTCATCGTCACGCCGATTGACGTGGTGTCGCCAGTGCCGTGGAAACCGCGGTGCTCAACGCGCCCAGGTCGCCGCTGAATGCGTGCAGACGTTCGACGTGGGGCAATCCCGCTTCGATGGGGAACGTGACGACGAGCGTGCCGGAGCCGACGCTGACGACCGCGGGGGTGGCGGTCAGGAACTCGTTGCTGACGCCTTGGACCGTGTCGTTGAGCATAGTGGCGTGGTCGAGACGATACTTGAGACCGCGTTCGGTGACGTCGGTCGATTGGTCACTGTGCGAGAACACCGATACCATACGTCCTGCGCCGCGTGTCGCGGCATCTGCGGAAAAGGAGAGCGAACCGTCCGATATCGCAGTGACGATGGTGCCGTCGCCGAACAGGTAGCCGATGCCGCCGTGGGCTGCCAGACGCGCCAGGATTTGTATATTGGCGATGGAATGATCGACACGCCCGCCAAGCGCCCCATATATATGGAAAGTCCGGGCGCCCTTGGCCCAGCCGACTTTCAAGGCGGACAACAAATCAGGATCGTCTTTCTCTTCAGGCAGGCGGATGGTGCCGGATTGTTCTGGGACCGGCCCGCTGATGGAATCGAAGTCGCCGATGACCGCATCCGCACGGATACCCAGGGCATGTGCGTGGTCGAGACCGCCATCGGCGGCGATGACGAATGCGTTCGGCGGGACCGAAGGACGCCCGCCGAAATACGTGCCTGCCGCGAAAACGACGCATGTCGTAGCCGCACTGTCGGTGTCACGCGGTTGCTGGCGTCGCTGGCGTTCCTGTTCCATAGGGCTCCCTTCCTGATATGCGACCAGTATAATGTCGTCCGGTCAGATCGCGGGACTTGAGCCCGCCGGGGAGTTGCGTTGCCTGGACATCGCTCGCAACGAGGTCGCGACACGCGGCTGCATTTGGTCCGGCCATGTGCTAAGCTATTGCACCGGCTTGAGAAATCAAGAAAGCGGGTGTTAACCCCACCTGGAAGCCTGTCGTGGTTTCGGGTTCAAGGCTAGACCTTGATGCGTGTCAACGCATTGTTGAATGACGATTTGGTTGTACAGGTTCGTATGACGAGATTGCGTCAGTGTCTTCCATGAACTCACCGCGAACGGTTCTGAGGGGAATCCGCTTCAGGAAATATGAGGATTGGAGTCATCATTAGCGACGAACCACGCATTAACGACGAGATTCGCGTCTCCCAAGTGCGCCTGATTGGCCCGAACGGCGAGCAGGTCGGCGTCATCGCGACCACGGTTGCGCTGAACTTGGCGAAGGAAGCGAACCTCGATCTCGTCGAGGTGGCACCGAACGCGAAGCCTCCGGTGGCCAAGCTCATTGATTACGGCAAGTACAAGTACAACGAGAAGATCAAAGCTCGTGAAGCGCGCCGAAATCAGAGCACAGCCGAAATCAAGGAGATCCGTTTCCGTCTCAAGATTGATGCCCACGACTTCGAGGTGAAGAAGGGCCATGTCATCCGCTTCCTTGAAGGCGGCGACAAGGTCAAGGTCACCATCATGCTGCGCGGCCGCGAGCAGTCCCGTCCGATCGGCGGCGTGGAGCTTCTCGAGAAGCTCGCCGACGAGGTGCAGGACTACGGCACGGTTGAATCCGCGCCGAAGCAGGAGGGCCGCAACATCATCATGACGCTTGCGCCCAAGGGCAAGAAGGTGCACACGCAGTCCGAGCAGCGCCGTCGCGGCGCTGAATCGCGTGCGGAGCGCCAGGCACGCCAGGCGGCTCGCCTCGCAGCCAAGCAGGAGTCGAAGGCCAATGCGGCTCAGGCTGCCAAAGAGGCTGTCGCCTCCGTCGAACAGAAGGAAGACAAGCCTTCCAAGTAGGCCAAATGAATGTGTCGGATGGGCCGAGCCCATTCGCCCACGCTATCCAACACGATGTGATCGATAATCACAAGGAGGGCAGCAATGCCGAAGATGAAAACCAATTCCGCCGCTTCCAAGCGCGTCCGCGTCACCGGCTCGGGCAAGCTCATGCACGCCGGCACCGGTATGCGCCACAACCTCGAGCACAAGTCGGCCAAGAAGCGCCGTCACCTGTCCGCTGACGAGGTGCTGGCCACGTCGCAGGCGAAGAAGATGCGCGGTCTGCTCGGTCGCTGAGCCGAAGCCCGTTGAGTTACTAGACGAATAGAAAGCTGAGGAAATAACTATGGCACGAGTCAAGCGCGCAGTCAACGCCCACAAGAAGCGTCGCGTCGTTCTCGAGAGGGCTTCCGGCTATCGCGGTCAGCGCTCCCGTCTGTATCGTAAGGCCAAGGAGCAGCTGCTGCACTCCTTCACCTACAACTACCGTGACCGTAAGGCGCGTAAGGGTGACTTCCGCAAGCTGTGGATCCAGCGCATCAACGCCGCCGTCCGCGCTGAAGGCATCACCTACAACCGCTTCATGCAGGGTCTGCGTCTCGCCGGCATCGAACTCGATCGTCGTGCTCTTGCTGAGCTCGCCGTCTCCGATCCGGACACGTTCAAGACCATCGTCGACGCCGCCAAGGCTGCGCTGCCGGCTGATGTGAACGCCCCGGTCGCTGCCTGAGCACATCCGTGAGCATAGCGGCCATGCGGAGGTCTGAACCCCGCTGACCGTTGTAATGTCTCGCAATGCCCCGACTTCTCTAAGGAGCCGGGGCATTGTCGTATATCCTGCCCGTTGGTCGGCACGTGTGCCCGACGGAGACGGATGCGATGGTGTCCTGTCACGAATCGGGTGCCGTCGCCCACCTACACAAACTGTCTACGCCAAGACCGGTCTCAGTGTAGACAGTTTGTATCAGTAATGCGTTGTATTAGCAACCCGCAGTGTCAGCCGCCCGTTGTGTTGGCGGCACGTTGTATCCGACGCCCATTAGGAACCGAGGCGTGGTGCTCGATCAGGGGAACTTGCTCGGTGAACGTAGGAACGGACAACCGTCGTCGTGTTGCCGTGCCTGTACCATATGCAACAGCACAGAACATGTAGGTACACTGGCACAACACCGGCATGGGAGATGATAGGACGATGGCTGAGCGATTGAATCCGTCGACGACACTGTCGTCATCGCTGCGCGACCAGCTGTCGGCGTTCATCGGGCATATCGCCGTGGAACGCGGCCTCGCGGACGCGACCGTCGACGCCTACCGGTCGGATCTCGATCGCTATATCACGTGGATGGAAGATCACGGCATCCGCTCGATGGACGGAATTCGGCAGCAGGATGTGCAAGCCTATGCGCAATCGCTTGCCGGGCAAGGCCAGAGCGTGGCAAGCCGCCGGCGCCATCTCGCCAGTATCCACGAATTTCACCGGTTTGCATTATCTCGTGGCGCTGTCAGCGACGATGCCTCCGCGAAAGTGCGCGCCCCGAAAGGCGGATCACATCTGCCGGACGTTTTGACAATCGACGAGGTCTCGACATTATTGGATGCCGCGGCGATGCACGGAAGTCAAGATCCCGTAGTCTTGCGGGACAAGGCGTTGCTCGAATTCCTGTATGCTACCGGCGCCCGTATTTCTGAGGCCGCGGGCGTGGATTTCGCTGATATTGACTTCGATGACCGACTGGTCAGGCTCACTGGCAAGGGGGCAAAGCAGCGGCTGGTGCCGATCGGCAGCTACGCATATGACGCATTGGAACGGTATCGAAGCATTGGCCGGCCTGCGCTCGCGAGCAAAGCCAAGCAGCCCGAGCTGCGGGCGGTGTTCCTTAACCGCCGCGGCCAGCGCCTGTCGCGGCAAAGCGCTTGGGACGCCGTACGCATTGCGGGGGAGCGGGCACATCTGGCCCGTCCGTTGCACCCGCATACCTTGCGCCATTCCTTCGCCACGCATTTGATCCAAGGTGGCGCCGATGTGCGCACCGTGCAGGAACTGCTGGGACACGCATCGGTCACGACCACGCAAATCTACACGCATATCGCGCCGGAAACATTGATGGAAACGTATATGACCGCTCATCCACGGGCGCGATGACCGTCCGGCATAATACAGCCGCTGGGACGTGCGGGCGATACGATGGTGTTCGGTGTGCGGCGACGCGGTCGCACGTCAGGCGTATCCGCGGCGGATACGCGGGAAGGAGCAGGCGTGGATGACACGATGACCCCGATGCGCGACACCCGTCAGGGATTGTTGCCGATCATGGGCACGAATACCGGCGCAACGCGATCGATCCGTGCATCGGACGATGATGAGTTGGAAGGCGAGGATAGAACACAACAGGACGTGGACACGCCGCTTGGTACAGTGAACGGTATGCCAACGGATTTACTGGGACGAGAATATGAGACGTTTCCTGCGCCACAGCCGCGCCACGAGCACGGGCCTGCGCGCGTCATCGCGATGTGCAATCAGAAAGGCGGCGTCGGCAAGACCACCAGCTCCATCAATATCGCCGGCGCGCTCAGCCAGTACGGCCGTCGTGTGCTGATCGTCGATTTCGACCCGCAAGGCGCGGCGACGGTCGGCCTCGGCATCAATGCGAATACCGTGGACAACACCGTGTACACCGCCCTGTTCGACCCGTCCGTCGACCCGCACGACATCATCCAACATACGGATTTCAAGAACCTTGACGTCATGCCCGCGAATATCGATTTGTCAGCGGCGGAAGTCCAATTGGTCACCGAAGTGGGTCGTGAGCAGATTCTCGCTAGCGTACTGCGCAAAGTACGCGATGAATACGATCTCATCATCATCGACTGCCAGCCGTCCCTCGGCCTGCTCACCGTCAACGCGTTGACTGCGGCGGACGGCGTCATGATTCCGGTTGCCGCTGAGTTCTTCGCGTTGCGTGGCGTGGCGCTGCTCATGCAGTCCATCGAGAAAGTCCAGTCGCGCATCAACCCTTCCCTTGAAATCGACGGGGTGCTGGGCACCATGTACACACGCACCCTGCATTCCGAGGAAGTGCTGCAGCGCATCTATGAGGCGTTCGGCGACAAGGTGTTCCACACGGTGATCTCCCGGTCCATCAAACTGCCCGATGCGACAGTCGCCGCCGCGCCGATTACGATATACGCGCCGAACCACAAAACCGCGCAGGAATATCGTGAAGTCGCCCGCGAAATGGTCGCGCGCGGAGTCGTCGCCTGAACGTTGGCGGATACGCCGTGAGTGGGCAGTCGCCATCCGTGCAGGGGTCGGTGCAGGCATCGGACGGTGTCCAAAGCGATGAAACCGGTACGCCGGCCATGACGGCAATGGCGGACATACCGGCCGCGGACGGTTTCTCCGTCAATCTGGACAACTACGCCGGCCCGTTCGATGTGCTGTTGGGCATGATCGCCAACAGACGCCTCGAACTGACCGAAGTGTCCTTGTCTGCCATCACGGAAGAATTTCTTGCATACGTGCGCACGCTCGACACTGAGCGCAATATGGATGAGGCGAGTGCGTTCCTCGATGTGGCGTCCGTGCTCATCGAAGCGAAAAGCGCTGCCTTATTGCCGCATGACGAAGACGGCACCCGGGACGAACGCAGCATGGAGGCGTTGCGGGAACGCGATCTCCTGTTCGCTAGACTGCTGCAATATCATGCGTTCAAACAGGCGGCGTCCGATTTCCGCGTTCGGATGGACGACAACGCACGCCACGCCCACCCTGGCAGCGCTGACCCTGCTTTCGCCGCGATGCTGCCGCAACTGGTGTGGACGCTCACCCCGCAGGAACTTGCGGGAATCGCCGCGGCGGCATTGACGAACGCGCCGCTGGAACATGTTGCGACTCATCAATTGCATGTGCCGTTGGTTGATTTGCGGGAGCAATCCGCGTTGGTCCGCGATCGTCTGCGCGCCTTGCCCGCCGGAGAGGGCATGGCGTTCTCCAAGCTCTGCGAGGACGCGCATGGCACGCTTGAGGTGGTCGCGCGGTTCTTCGCCATTCTCGTGTTTTTCAAACAGGGAGCCGTGCAATACCGCCAGTCTGGGCCGTTCGAACCGTTGTTCGTCAGGTGGATGCCGGGCCGTCAGAGCGCCGAATTGGTTGGCGAGAAGGATATGTCATGATCGAAGACGATACGAAGCGTGAGATGGCCTCTCCGGACGGAACGGCGGCTCCGGGTGGCCTGGACAAGCTACAGCAGGCATGGCAAGCGGATGATTTTCCCGGCGGATTGCCGGCGTGCCTGGAAGCGGTGCTGATGGTCGCGGACGGGCCCCAACAGGAGCGGGACCTGGCGCGCGCGTTGCATTGCGATCCCAAGGATGTCCGCGACGCGCTCGAATCGCTCCAACGCGAATACGACGGGGATCTCGAACACGGTATCGTCCCGCGAGGTTTCGCCTTGCGCAGCAGTGCTCGCGGATGGCAATATGTCAGCCGCAGCGAGTTTGAACCGGTTGTCGGAGCGTTCGTTACTGATGGGCAAACTTCGCGCCTGTCGCAGGCGGCGCTCGAGGCGCTCGCCATCATCGCGTACAAGCAGCCGATGACTCGCGCCCAGGTCGCTTCGATCAGAGGGGTCAATTCCGACGGTGTGATCCGATCGCTGACCGTGCGCGGACTGGTGCAGGAACATGGCGCGGACCCCCAGACGCACGCCGCGTTGCTGGAAACGACTGGGTTGTTCCTCGAATACATGGGCCTCGATTCATTGGATGACTTGCCGTCGTTGGCCCCGTTCCTTCCGGCCGACGCAGGACAAGTGGTCCGCGAGGCGGCGGGGGAGCAGCTTGGCGCGTTGTAGCCCGTCGCTGCGGCCGGCCTGTGCGCTTTGCGGACAGCCGATTCAACCTGTCGTGGTCCGCCGGTAATCTTGTGACGGTTTATGTGTAAGCGGTAGGTGGGTGATTCCCGCATCCGAGAGTGATACGTAGACAAATCATGCAATTAAGAGAGGTAATTGATGGCAGTTCGCGGTGATATCCGTAATGTGGCAATCGTAGCGCACGTCGATCACGGCAAGACCACCTTGGTCAACGCCATGCTCCAGCAGTCCCACGTCTTCAACGAACGTGAGGAAGTCCCGGACCGCGTCATGGATTCCAACGATCTGGAACGCGAGAAGGGCATCACCATCCTCGCCAAGAACACGGCGGTCAAGTACACCGGCCCGCTTGCCGCGAAGTACGGTGAGCCCGACGGCATCACCATCAACGTGATCGATACCCCCGGCCACGCCGATTTCGGCGGCGAGGTCGAGCGCGGTATTTCCATGGTCGACGGCGTGGTGCTGCTCGTCGACGCGTCCGAAGGCCCGCTGCCGCAGACCCGTTTCGTGCTGCGCAAGGCGCTCGAGGCGAAGCTGCCGGTTATCCTGTGCATTAACAAGACCGACCGCCCGGACGCCCGCATCTCCGAAGTCGTCAGCGAATCCACTGATCTGCTGCTCGGCCTGGCTCAGGACGTCATGGAAGAGGGTGTCGACCTTGATCTCGACTCCCTGCTCGACCTGCCGGTCATCTACTGCGCCGCGAAGGTCGGCTACGCTTCCGCCGACCAGCCCGCCGACGGCGCACTGCCGGACAACGACAACCTCGAACCGCTGTTCGAATCGATTATCGCCAACATCCCCGCCCCGCAATACGAGGAGGGCGCACCGCTACAGGCCCATGTCGCAAATATCGACTCCTCCGACTTCCTTGGACGTCTCGGCCTCGTGCGCGTGTACAACGGCTTGCTCGAGAAGGGCAAGACCTACGGCCTGTCCCGTGTGGACGGCTCGATTGAGAACTTCCGCGTTTCCGAACTGCTGCGCACGCAGGGTCTGGACCGCATCCCGGTGGAATCCGCAGGCCCCGGCGACATCGTCGCCGTCGCCGGTGTGAGCGACATCATGATTGGCGAAACCATCGTCGACCCGAACGACCCGCGTCCGCTGCCGCTTATCCATGTCGACGACCCGGCGATCTCCATGACTTTCGGCGTCAACGATTCCCCGCTGGCTGGCCGTGAAGGCAAGGATCACAAGCTTACCGCCCGTATGATCAAGGATCGTCTCGACCGCGAGCTCATCGGCAACGTGTCCATCAAGGTGCTGCCGACTGACCGTCCTGACGCGTGGGAGGTCCAGGGCCGTGGCGAACTCGCGCTGGCTGTCCTCGCTGAGGAGATGCGCCGCGAAGGTTATGAGCTGACCGTCGGCCGCCCGCAGGTGGTCACCAAGATGATCGACGGCAAGATCAACGAGCCGATGGAGAACACCACCATCGACGTGCCCGAGGAGTACATGGGTACGGTCACGCAGCTGCTGGCCGACCGCAAGGGCCGTATGGATTCGATGACCAACCACGGTTCCGGCTGGGTGCGTCTGGAATTCACCGTGCCGTCGCGTGGTCTGATCGGCTTCCGCACCGCACTGCTGTCCGCCACGCGCGGCACCGGCATTGCGAGCTCCATCTCCGCTGGCTACGCCCCGTGGGCTGGTGAGATTGTGACCCGCCAGAACGGCTCCATGGTCTCTGATCGCGCCGGTGTCGCCACCCCGTATGCCATGCAGCGTCTGCAGGCCCGCGGCCAGTTCTTCGTCGAGCCGCAGTCCCCGGTCTACGAAGGTCAGGTCGTCGGCATCAACAACAAGCCTGACGAGCTCGATGTCAACATCACGCTGGCCAAGCATATGACCAATATGCGTTCCTCCACCGCCGACGTGCTTGAAACGCTCACCCCGCCGATCAAGATGAGCCTCGAGGAATCGCTTGATTTCGCGAACGAGGACGAATGCGTCGAAGTGACGCCGGAAGCCATCCGCGTGCGTAAGATCATCCTTAGCCGCGACGAATGGTACAAGTGGCGCGCCAAGCAGCGTCGTCAGAACAACGCGGCAGCCAAGTAAGGCATGACGCCGTCATCGCGCTCTTGATGCGCGAAGACGATTGACGGTTTGACGCCGTCTGCACTCGGCATGGTCTGGGTGCAGACGGCGTCGTCGTTTTCGCGATGTTGTTTCGCGGTGTCGGTACAAGCGCGAGGGATTCGCCGGTGTGGAAGCAGCGGGGCGTTTTTCGTGGCGGGAAGGCATACTGGACATATGACTTCTTCACCAGCTTCGGGGCGCGACCTGCCGTGGTCGCATCGCCAGTCGTATCCGACACGGATGACCATTTCGCTGCTCGCCGGCGCCGCGGTCGGCATGATCGGCACGCTTGCGCATCGGCTGGGCGCGTCCGCGAATATTCCGTACGGCCTGGTCCTCGCATTGCTTGTTATCGTGCTGTCGGCGTGGTGCGCGCGGTCACGCGCCGGCGCGCTGGGGCTGGGAGTCCATGTGGCGGCGTCCTCGATTGTCGCGTGGGGACTTGCGGTGGCTCCACGTGGTTCGGGCGCATTGGCGCCGGTGGGGTTCGGGGACCCCTCGGCGGTACCGTTCTGGAGCGAGCATGTCGGCATGATATGGCTGTACGGCATGATTGTGGTGCAAGTCATCCTGCTGTTCCTGCCCAAACGATGGTTCCGTATCACCGTGGATGACGACATCCGGCCGGCAGCACACGCGGCGGCTGCAAGCGGCACCGCCGATGGCACAGACACCGGCAACACCGCGCAAGACAAGGAAGTCCAATGAGCCAAGACATCACCGACAACACTGTTTGCGACGGCAATCGCGCATTTGAGGCTGCAAGTCGACGCCAGTCGCTCCCGTTGTATTATCTGGGCCCGCAAGGCTCATTCACTCATCAGGCGGCGGTGTGCGCAAGCCGGACGCTTGCACCGCTATCGGAGAACATCACTCCGATGCCGGAAAGCACCATCCCCAAGGTCATGGCGCATGTGCGCGACGGCGAGGGATGGGGTGTCATCGCGTGGGAAAACAATGTCGAAGGGTATGTGGTCCCGAACCTCGATATGATAATCGACGCGGATGACGTTGTCGGCTTTGCCCGTGCCGGCGTCGATGTCGTGTTCGACGCGTTTGTGCCACAGGGGAGCGCGAAACGTGGCGTTGCGCTCCGTGAAGCGACCGCGCACCCGCACGGATTGGCACAATGCCAGCGGTTTATCGCCCGGCATCATCTCACGCTCATGCCTGCCACGTCGAACGCGGCCGCCTGCCGGGACGTGCGTGACGGCCAAGTGGCGCTCGGCCCATCGATTTGCGGCGAATTATACCATTTGGACACGCTGGAACACCATGTGCAGGATTATCACGGCGCTCGAACCGAGTTCCTTGTTCTCGCCCGCCGGGATGATGTGCCCTCGCTGATGGCGCAAGCCAAGGCGGACGGCAACAGCGAGTTCGAAACGATCATCGCGTTCATCCCGTTGAGCACAGGGCCCGGCGTACTGGCGAATCTCCTGGACGTGTTACGTGACGCCGGACTGAATATGACCAGCTTCATCTCCCGCCCGATCAAGGGGCATGCGGGGACTTACAGTTTCGTCGCTGCCGTGGATGCGGCCCCATGGCAACCGCATTTCCGCAGTGTGCTGACCGAGGTTGTCGAACATGGCGACTGGGTGAAGACCCTGGCGGTCTACCCGCGCAGAGAGCGCCCGAATCCGCCGGTCGATGAATGGATGCTGCCGCAAGGGGGAGTGTGCTTCGACCCCCATGCCATTCCAGAGGCGTGGGATAGCAGTGTTGATGCCGCAAGGGAGTTGCTGTGGTGAGTGATGATTCCGGGCGGTGGTTCGCATGCGGCCATGCAGGTGGCGTTACAGGCTCGGCGATCGCCGCGACCGATACGGCGAATACTGCAGGCTCGACGAACGCGACAGACTTGACAGGTATGGCGCACATGGCAGAACGAGGAAGGGAGACGGATACGATGACAGACAAGACAGGCATAACAATCGGCATTGTCGGATTGGGCCTGATCGGTGGCTCCCTGGCACGCCATCTGGCGGCCAACGGGTATCGGGTGATTGCGTGGAACCACCGCCCGCACCCGTATGAACGGGCCAGACGGGACGGCATCGTATGCGTGGACTCGCTCGAGGAACTCGCCGGACATCCCGGTGCACGCACCGATCTCATCGTATTGTGCAATCCGCTGAAAGCCATGCCACAGATGCTCTCCCGGCTTGCCCTGGTCATCGACCGCACGACGACCACCCTGACCGATGTCGGCAGTGTGAAAGCCTTGGTGCGGCAGCAGGTCGTCGCCGCGGGCCTGGGGGACTGCTATGTGGGCGCCCATCCGATGACTGGAACCGAGCGTTCCGGCTTCGAGGCTTCTGATCCAAGCCTGTTCGACCACGCCTTGTGGGCAATTACTGTGGACGAATCGACCGATTACCGGCGTTTCCTTGTGGTAGCGCGCATGATCACCGAGGGGTGCGCCAACCGGTGCATCGTCATCGACGACGGCACGCATGATCGGGCGGCGGCGTTGATCTCTCACATGCCGCATGTGGTCGCCACGGCGTTGATCAATGAGCTGACGGACAATTCCGACCGCAATATCGCCGCAGCCCTCGCCGCAGGGTCGTGGCGTGACATGACCCGTGTGGCGTTGACTGATCCGCAGCGAACCCGTGCCATGGTCGATGAAGACGCCGAGAATGTCGAAACGCTGTTGCGACATATGGCCGATCGTCTTGTCGCAGTCGCTGACGCGTTGCACGACGGGGACGACCGGCAGATCGGCGAGTTTTTCGCCCACGGCCAACCATTCCGCGACTACAAGGCGGCGTGCGTGCGCGCGAATACTCAGGCGGAGACGCCGGTGACGATGGACATGCCGCTCAATTCCGCCACGTGGCGTGACCAACTGTTGGAATCGGCACGTCGCGGCGAGCAGGTGACGGGGTGGCGTTCGGATGCCGTCGCGGTGGTCGAGCGCCGCCCGGCGGTGGTGTCCGCTGCGCTAGCGCGCGCGTGACATCTGCCTGCCTGATTATGCGAACATCTGCGGGACGGCCTGCGGTTTCCAGTGGCGTGTGGTTTTTGCGTTCGGTTTCGTGTTTTTGGTTCCGGTTGCCTGTAGTTTCACGTCATCGGTTTCGTGCCCCCGGTTCCGACCGCCTCGATGGCTGAGCTGGCCGGGCACGCCCACACCGGGCGTTGAAATTGGGAGAAGTCGTCTGATTGCGCGATTCGCATCTGAAGCCCCGACTTGCGCGCGGTCGTTCCTAAGCCTTGTCGGATGCCTTTCGATGTGCCGCTGTGCCGGGGCGTTCCGGAACCGGCTTGAGCCGCACGATACTATCGGCCTCGATACTGACCTGCTGTTCGGGGCGAGACCCGTTGGCGGCGGCGTCGCGGATCATCTTCAGGGTGGTTCCGTTCCACTGCTGCACATGCCCGACAAAATCCCGATACGTCATTCTGCCGGTGTTCGGGTCCGCACCTGCCTTCGTGCGGACGACGACGCGGGCACCAGATGGAATCACACGCGGAAGTCTCGGCGTCTCGTTCCGGTCGACGGCGCCGGACAAGTCGCGTGGCTCTCGCTTCGCGGGCGGGACGTCGGTGTTCCCCGCGGTGTTGTGCGGTTCGGGTTGTGGAACGATGAACATGGTCTCCTCGCTTGCTGGGGTTCCGCGCAGATCGGGCCTGCGGTCAACACCACGGATATACGGATATGCGGATATGCGGACATGCCGCCGTGCCCATCTTATGGCCGTTCGTGCATCGGCGTAGACCGCGGCTGCGTACTATGGCAACTATCATGGGCGAACAAGGATAAGCGGACGAGCGCGAACGAGTAGATACGGGCAGACGGAAGGTATACACAGATGGAACGGGAACGACGCAAACCGGGCGCTCGCCGGTCAGGTGGTGCAGCGGACGGGCGGGCTTGTGACAAGAAAGAATCCTCGTCACAGATGGAGCAGCTCGTTGGCGCCCAAATCGAGGCAGTTATCGACGAGTTCCTCCATGATCTTCGCGTCAATCGCGCCGCCAGTGACAATACGCTGAAAGCATATCGCATCGATGTGCTGGACTGCCTCGTCACCATGAATATCGATGGCCTCGAAGCGCTCGATCGGGTCAATGTGGACGATCTGCGGGCGTGGATGTCCAGTGAAAGCGCCCGCGGATACGCGCGTTCCAGCATGGCGCGCAGGACCGTGGCGGTCCGTGGCTTCTTCCGTTGGGCGCAGGATCAAGGGCTGATTGACAGCGACCCCGCTGCCCTGCTCATGACCCCGAAAATCCCTTCCGTGCTTCCGGCGGTATTGACCGAAGCACAGGCGAAAACCCTGATGGATGATGCGGATGCGTACACAGCGCGGGGGAATGCAGGGGCGGCGCGAGAGGGACACCAGCAAGGACCTCAGCAAGGACAGCGTCGATCGGAGCGCGGTGGGCGACAACCGGAATGCCAACGGCACCACACCGGCGGTTCGCCTGCGGACCATGCAATCGCCGTCCGCGACGCTGCGATGATGGAGCTGCTCTATGCGACGGGCATCCGCGTCGGGGAACTTGTCGGCATCGACATTGCCGACATCGATTTCGCCCAGCGAACCGTCCGCGTCACCGGCAAGGGGGATAAGCAGCGTGTCGTTCCGTTCGGAGCGCCGGCGGCGCGTGCGTTGGACCAGTGGCTGCAAGCCGGGCGCCCCGCGCTTGCAGGCGATCGCTCTGGGAAGGCGTTGTTCCTTGGCCGCCGGGGCGGCCGGATCGACCAGCGGATTGTCCGGCAGGTCGTACATGGCGAGGCTCGCAAGGCGGGCGTTCCGGACATCAGTCCGCACGCCTTGCGGCACAGTGCCGCGACCCATATGCTCGACGGCGGTGCCGATCTGCGTGAAGTGCAGGAGATGCTCGGGCACGCCTCGCTGCGCACCACCCAGCGGTACACCCACGTTTCGATGGAGCAGCTCAAGCAACGCTACCGGCAGGCTTTCCCACGCGCCTGAACACGGCGTTGCTGCGGCGGCCCGACATGCCTTGGCTGGATAATCCGCTAGCGAACCGGAGAACGCATACCGACAGCCGATTCGGTTCGCAAGAGCGCTCGCCGTTATCCCAGTTGCGACCCGGTGCGACCGGTCCTGGAGCATATTGCAACTACGAGCGAACGCTGTTTTTCCTGCGTCAAATCTATATCGGCAAACAACAAACCACACGCGGAACATCTAATCCGCATGTCCCTGCGCGCCCGCAGGCTTGTCGCGCGTTGTGCGCGGAACGAGAAGAAAATTTACCGACTCGTAACAATGGTTGCGAAAACATCGGCGGGCCACGTCGAGTGGCAAGTATCCGGCAATTGCTTGGAACACTTGGGAATTCTTGTCATGCAAGGCCTTGGATGACGTCGCGATTGAACGCCTGATGCGCGAGGCGTTGCGGATGGCAGCGAAAACATGCATCTTGCATCTTGTCCCACAGAGGGGTAAGAATTGACGATGTTCAGCAACGAGGTTGGGGCGGGAGCCCGAGCCTCGTTGTTTTTTGGGATTCGTCCCAAAATCAAACACACACAGGAGAAAAACAATATGAAGAAGAAAGCTATTGCGCTGATCGCGGCGGCGTGCTCGCTCGCGATGGCGCTCGGCGGCTGCGGCTCGTCGTCATCTTCGACTTCCGGTTCGTCCAACGGCGGCAAGGTCATCATCACCGCCTTCGGCTCCGAGCCGCAGAACCCGCTCATCCCGGGCAACACCAACGAAACTGGCGGCGGCCGCCCGGTCGAACTGATGTTCGTCCGCCTGGTGAGCTTTGACAACAAGGGCAACGCGAAGAACGAAGTCGCCCAGTCCATCAAGCCGAATGCCGACTCCAGCGAATACACCATCACCCTCAAGAAGGGCTGGAAGTTCACGGACGGCACCCCGGTGACCGCCGAATCCTTCACCAAGGCGTGGAGCTACACCGCGAACGCGAAGAACGCCCAGAAGTGCGCGTCCTTCTTCTCCACCATCAAGGGCTATGACGACCTGCAGAAGGACGGCCTGAAGGGCGACGAGCAGCTCTCCGGCCTCAAGGTCGTCGATGACTACACCTTCACCGTCACCATGAACCAGCCTGACGCCACCTTCCCGGTCAAGGTCGGCTACGAAGCCTTCTCCCCGCTGCCGGAATCTTTCTACAAGGACCCGAAGGCCTTCGGCGAGAAGCCGGTCGGCAACGGCCCGTACAAGTTCTCCAGCTGGGATCACAACAAGCAGATCGTGCTGGTCAAGAACCCCGACTACAAGGGCAATGTCAAGGTCAACAATGACGGCGTGACCTTCAAGATCTACACCTCCACCGATTCCGCCTACGCCGACGTGCAGTCCGGCAACCTCGACGTCATGGATTCCGTCCCGGCGACCGCGACCAAGACCTTCCAGTCCGATCCCAACGTCGAGGCGTACAACAAGGCCGGTTCCGTGAGCCAGACTTTCACCATCCCGTCCGATCTCGATCACTTCAAGTCCAACACCGAGGAAGGCGTCCTGCGTCGCCAGGCCATCTCCATGGCCATCAACCGCAAGACCATCGTCGACAAGGTGCTCGGCGGCGTCGGCACCCCGGCCAAGGAATTCACCTCCCCGATGACCCCGGGCTATTCGGACTCCCTCAAGGGCGAAAGCAACCTGGAGTACAACCCGAAGAAGGCCAAGGAACTGTGGGCCAAGGCCGATGCCATCTCCAAGTATGACGGCACCCTCACCTTCTCCTACAACGCCGACGGCGGCGCCAAGCCGATCTACGACGCTGTGGTCAACCAGCTGAAGAACAACCTGGGCATCAAGGCCGCCACCAACCCGGTCCCGACCTTCCAGGAGTTCCGCACCGACGTGTCCAACCGCACCATCAAGGGCGCGTTCCGTACCGGCTGGCAGCCTGATTACCCGTCCCCGGAGAACTACCTGTACCAGCTGTACGACTCCGCTGCGGCCGACAACCAGGGCTCCAACGACGGCGACTACAAGAACCCGGCCTTCGACAAGCTCATGGACCAGGCGTACGCCGCGACCAGCACCGAAGCCGCGAACAAGATCTACCAGCAGGCCCAGGAAATCCTGCTCAACGATCTGCCGGCCATCCCGCTGTACTACGGCAACGCGTACGGCGTGGCTGCCAAGGGCGTGAAGAACTTCACGATGAACTGGCAGAACCAGCCGGTCTATTCGGAGCTGTCCAAGTGACGGCACGCCGATAGGCGTCTGATATTCCACGAGGGCGCATGACATGCATTCATGTCATGCGCCCTCGTCGTGTCAAACCCATCATTATCCGAAAAAGCAATGTTTCTACGCTGTTAACGTCCGGTATACGGAAACAGTCACCATGACGCCCCGAATGCCCTACAACACAGGGCGAGCGCGGTTTCAGGCCTTGTACAGGTGACGCAGGGGCAGAGGTGGGGTAGACTATCGTAAGTATTTTATGGCCGCAGTGCCGCCATGCCCGACAGGGCCCGGTGCGAACGGCCGAAGAGCAATAAGGAGCAACCCAATGGGCAAATATCTTCTGCGACGCATTCTGCAGATGATTCCCGTGGTCCTTGGCACGACCCTCCTGGTTTATGCTCTTGTCTTCGCGCTGCCGGGCGACCCGGTGAAAGCCATGTTCGGGGACAAGCCGGTCAACCAGGCGGTCGCGGCCCAGATCCGCGCCGAATACAACCTCGACAAGCCGTTCATCATTCAGTACCTGCTGTTCCTCAAGAACGCGCTGACCCTTGATTTTGGCAACACCTTCGCCGGCCAGCCGGTCATCGACGAAATCGGCCGCGCCTTCCCCGTGACCATCAGGCTCGCGTTGATGGCCTTCGTGTTTGAAGCGGTTTTCGGCATCATCTTCGGTATCATCTCCGGCCTCAACAAGGGACGTTGGGGTGACACGGTGATTCTGATCATCTCCCTGCTGCTCATCTCCGTGCCGACCTTCGTCACCGGCTTCATCATGCAGTATCTCGTCGGCGTCAAGTGGAGGCTGCTGCCTGTCACCGCCGGCAACGATCCGGGCTTCGTCGACCTGATCATGCCGGCCATCGTGCTCGGCTCGGTGTCCATGGCTTATATCATCAGGCTCACCCGCGGTGAGATCTCATCCAACATGAACGAGGACTACGTGCGTACCGCCCGTGCCAAGGGCATGGGTCGCCGCCAGGTGTTCATGCGCCACGTCCTGCGCAACTCGCTGATCCCCGTGGTCACCTATCTCGGCCAGGATCTCGGAGCGCTCATGGGCGGCGCGATGATCTCCGAAACCATCTTCAACGTGCACGGCATCGGATACCTCACCTATCAGAGCATCCTCAAGGGCGAAAGCAATATGGTCGTTTCCATCGTCACTCTGCTGACCCTGATCTTCGTCGTCGCCAACCTCATCGTCGACCTGCTGTACGCGGCGCTTGACCCGCGCATCCGGTACGCGTGAGAGGAAGGAAGAGATAATCATGGCAGAACCATCACGCAATGACACCGCCCGCGTATTGCCCGGACAGGAACGATTCGTCGCACCGATCGACGAAACCCCGCTCCAGGCGGTCGACTCAATCGACGAATCCGCGCCGGCGGCCAGCATGTGGGCTGACGCGTGGCGTACGCTGCGTCGCAACCCGATGTTCATCATTTCCGCGATTCTCATCATCTTCGTCGTGTTCGTCGCCCTCTTCCCGGGCACGCTCACCAAGCAGAACCCGAACTACTGCAACCTCGACAACTCCCTCGAGCCTGCCAAAGCAGGCCATCCCTTCGGCTTCGACCTGCAAGGCTGCGACGTGTATACCCGCACCATCTACGGGACCCGCACCTCGCTGAGCGTCGGCCTGCTGTCCACGATCTTCGTGGTGGTGATTGGCGCGTTCATCGGCGCGCTCGCCGGCTTCTTCGGAGGCTGGGTTGACGCGGTGCTCAGCCGTCTGACCGATATCTTCCTCGCGCTGCCGATTCTGCTCGGCGCCATCGTCGTGCTGCAGATGTTCAAGACCAGCACCTCGATCTGGAAGCTGGTGCTCGTCATCACGCTCTTCGGCTGGGTGTCCACTGCGCGTATCGCCCGAGGCGCGGTCATGGAAGCGAAGAACCTCGAATTCAACACCGCCTCCACTGCCTTGGGTTCGACGCCATGGCGCAATCTGATTCGGCATATCATCCCCAATTCGCTGGCCCCGATCATCGTCATCGGCACCACGTCCCTCGGCTCCTACATCGTGCTTGAGGCGACGTTGAGCTTCATCGGTGTCGGTCTGCCGACCACCACGGTCAGCTGGGGCGGCGACATCTCCAGCGCGCAATCCGTGCTGCGGACCAACCCCTCCGTCCTGTTCTATCCGTCGGCCGCGCTGGCAATTACCGTGCTGGCCTTCATCATGATGGGCGACGCCGTCAAGGACGCGCTCGATCCGAAGAGCCGTACGGCCTGACAAGGAGCATGTGATGACTGAGAACACCAATACCAATGCGAAGGACGAAGCCGCACAGCGGCTCGAGGCGATGCAGCGCGAACAGGGCCCGCTGCTGGAAGTACAGCATCTGAAGGTCCATTTCACCGACGACAACGGGCATGACGTCCATGCCGTGCGCGACGCCTCATTCAACGTCTATCCCGGACAGTGGGTGGCGATCGTGGGTGAATCCGGTTCCGGCAAATCAACGTCCGCTATGGCGGTCTTGGGCCTGCTTCCGGGCACCGGACACGTGGTCGGCGGCTCCATCAAGCTCGAAGGCCAGGAGATCTCCGGCCTCAAGGGCAAGGAGTATGACCAGCTGCGCGGCAGCAAGATGGGCCTGGTCCCGCAGGACCCGATGAGCAACCTCAACCCGGTGTGGCGTATCGGCACCCAGGTCAAGGAAGCGCTTGTCGCCAACCATATGGACATCTCGCATGAGAAGCGGTCCAAGCTTGCGAAAGCGCTTGCAGGCGATGAAGTCAACGTAAAAAGCGAAGACGACGAGACCTTCATCGGCTCGGCTGAACTTCCCGCATTGCTTGACGCCGCCAAGCAGGCGCTCACCGAGATCGGCATGAGCGGCAAGAAACTTGACAATGCGATGGAGTTCTTCACTGAAGAATGGACGCCGGGCTCCGAGACCCGTTGGCGTGTTGCCGACGACCTCATCAAGGCCGGAGTGAACGATGACAAGGCTTGGCAGATCGCCAAGGAGCATGTCACCGGTTCGAATATGAACGACCGCATCGCCGGTCTGCTTGACGAAGCCGGTCTGCCGGACGCCGCGACGCGTGCGCGTCAGTATCCGCACGAGTTCTCCGGCGGTATGCGCCAACGCGCGCTGATCGCCATCGGTCTGGCATGCCGTCCTGACCTGTTGATTGCCGACGAGCCGACGTCCGCGCTCGACGTGACCGTCCAGAAGCGCATCCTTGACCATTTGCAGACGCTCACCGATTCGCTGGGCACTGCAGTGCTGTTCATCACGCATGATCTGGGTCTGGCGGCGGAACGTGCGCAGCATATTGTCGTGATGTACAAGGGACAGGTTGTCGAATCCGGCCCATCGCTCGAAGTGTTGCAGCACCCGATGCACCCGTACACCAAGCGGCTGGTCGCGGCGGCTCCGTCGCTCGCCTCGCAGCGCATCATCTCCGCGAAAGAACGCGGTCAGAACGCGGATGCGTTGCTCGAGCACCAGGTCAAGGGCGAGCAGACGCTGGAGAAGAGCGAACACATTATCACTGTCGAGCATCTGACGAAGGAATTCAAGCTTCCGCGCAAGAAAGAAATGTTCAAGGCGGTGGATGACGTGTCCTTCTCCGTCAAGCGCGGTACGACGCTCGCCATCGTGGGAGAATCTGGCTCTGGCAAGTCGACCGTCGCGAACATGGTGTTGCGGCTGCTTGAGCCCACGTCGGGCAAGGTTTTCTACGAGGGCAAGAACATTTCGGACTTCGGCAAGGCCGAGCTGCTGGACTTCCGTCGGCATGTCCAGCCGGTCTTCCAGAACCCGTATGGTTCGCTCGACCCGATGTACTCGATCTACCGGTCCATCGAGGAGCCGTTGCGTATCCACCATATCGGAGACAAGAAGAGCCGTGCGAAGCGTGTGCGCGAGCTGCTTGACATGGTCGAACTGCCTGAATCCGTGATGACCCGGTATCCGAACGAGCTGTCCGGCGGTCAGCGTCAGCGCATCGCGATCGCACGTGCCATGGCGCTCGATCCGGATGTCATCATCTGCGACGAGGCGGTATCCGCGCTCGACGTGCTGGTGCAGGACCAGGTGCTTCATCTGCTCAATGATTTGCAGGCGGAACGCGGGCTGAGCTACCTGTTCATCACGCATGATCTCGCGGTGGTCCGTCAGATCGCCGATGAGGTGGTAGTGATGCAGCACGGCAAGCTGGTCGAACATGCGACAACCGACGAGGTATTCGACCACCCGCAGCAGCAGTACACGCGCGACCTGCTCGACGCGATTCCGGGAGGCAAGCTCAAGCTCGGTCTCGACTGATTCGCAGCCTGTTGCCCTAGTAGAGCCATCCCATAACCGTCTACCGACGCTAGGAACCCCCTCAACATCGGTAGACGGTTTTGTATTTCTGCCGACGCTGGGACCGTGCTGAGTGTCGGTAGAGGGTTGTGGGGCTTCCGTCTCAGAGTCTGCCTCTCTTGCGGCTGATCTTTCTCACAAACTGGTTACGCTGGGATGGCCGTAAGCGTAGCCAGTTTGTACGGATGGGCGGTACAGGTGGACACGCGGATGAAGGCATAACCGGTGCAGAAACGAAGGTAACGGACGCTCAAGAGCGCGTGACGGCTCGTAGGGGAGCGCTGCTAGGCTCGGAGCCATGAGCATTGTGATCACGACATCGAATGTCAACGGCCTACGTGCGGCGAACCGCAAGGGCATCATGCATTGGGTGCAAGAGCATACGCCTGACGTCTGGTGCATGCAGGAGGTCCGCGCACCCCAGAAGGAAATCGACCCGATTTTCAACAAGATTGCCGATACCTACGTGGACTCCGGAAAAGTCGCCAATCCTGCCGATTTTCACACCATGGACGAAGTCTGCCGTATCAAAGGTCGCGCCGGCGTCGGGCTGCTGTCGACGCTGCCGGTGGTCGCCACCCGGTATGGGTTACCCGGGCTTGAGGAAGACGTGGATTCCGGACGCTGGATTGAGGCGGATGTCCGCTCCCCGCAAGGCTACGAGATTACGGTCGTATGCGTGTACGTGCATTCCGGCGATGTTGACGATCCGAACAAGATGCACCAGAAATTCCGTTTCCTCGACACCATGCTCACCCGCATGGGGCAGCTGCGCGACGAGGCGGCGCACGGCGGCAAGCAGGCGGTGCTGTGCGGCGATTTCAACATCGCGCACACCCCGCTCGACATCAAGAACGCGAAGGCGAATGTGACCCACTCCGGCTTCTTGCCCGAGGAGCGCGCGTATATCGACAAATGGCTCGGCGAGTACGAGTTCGTCGATGTGATGCGCGAGCTTGCCGGTGATATCCAAGGGCCGTACACGTGGTGGAGCCAGCGCGGCAGGGCGTTCGACAATAACACCGGTTGGCGCCTGGACTACCAGTTCGCCACGCCAGAGCTCGCGCAGACCGCACGCGGATTCACCATCGACAAGGCGCCCACTTACGACGCCCGTTGGTCCGACCACGCGCCGCTGAGCATCACGTACGACGTGTGAACAGCAGTTGTCGTCCCTGAGACCCGCCGATACCGGCTTCAGCCGCGCGAACGCACGACATCGCGTTCACAGCTGGCTTTCATCTGCGGTGTTATTCTTGGGACTGTCATATCCGTAGAAACGAGGAGCTATGGGATTGTTCGGATTCGGCAAGAAGAAGCATCATGATGATGATGCCGCGCGCGACAAGGACGCGAAGAAGGCACGCCAGAACGCGGTTGATGCCAACGACAGCAAGGCAGCCGCGGCTGACGACAACGAAGCGAAACAGTCGGAAGTAGCCGCGCAAGCCAAGGAACAGAACGTATCCCAGGGTGACGAGGCGACTACAGCACCCGATCAGCCTGAGGCTGCCGAGGAGCAAGCGGACTATCCCACCGAGGCGAGCGAAGAGTATGAAGGCCGCGGTGAGGACTGGGGTCCGTGGGATGTGCGCGACGAATACGTCCCCGACTATGATGAGTACCTCGACCTTGGTGCCTACTACATCCCGTTCATGAAGGGCATCGAGCTGCGCATCAAAGCCGCCCGCGCGAATAAGGCGGTTCTGGGCGCCACCATTACGTACGGCACGTCTAGCCTGGAAGTCGAGGCGTTTGCCGCGCCGAAGACGCTGGGATTGTGGGACGACGTGCGCGCCGACCTGCTGGATTCCAAGAGTGATGTCGCCAAGGAAGTGCCGGGCGTATTTGGCATGGAGCTCATTCTGCCGGTCCCGATCAAGGAAGGCAAGATGGCGACCACCCGCATCGTGGGTGTGGACGGCCCGCGTTGGATGTTGCGTGGCATTTTCTCCGGCAAGGCCGCGACCGATCCGGATGACGAGGAAACACAGGCGCTGAACCGCTTCTTCTCACAAATCGTTGTGGAACGTGGAGAAGAGCCGCTCGCTCCGCGCGACCTGATCCCGATGCATGCGCCGGTCACTCCGGGCGAGCGTAAGGCCGCGGCAGAGCAAGCGCAGCAGACGAACGCCGAGATTCCGCAGCGTCCGAAGGGTCCGTTCGACTCCGATCAGCAAGTAGAGCAGAAGACCACCTTGTCCCGTGGCCCGATGTTCTCCGAAGTGCGTTGAGTGGCGCGATGCCGGATTCGGCCCAGAACCGCAAACCGCGTACCGGTGTCGCCGCCCTCACTCAAGCGGGGGACGGCGATTTCTCCGTCATCGAGGCGATTGGCGGCCCGCGTGGCGTCGTGGAATCGATGCTGCCAGGCTTCGTTTTCGTCGTGATGTTCGTTGTCACGTCCGATTTGCGCCTGACGGTGATGGTATCCGCGATGCTCGCCGTGGTGCAAGTGCTGGCCAGGCTTGTCCAACGCCAGTCGGTCATGGGGGCGTTGAGCGGATTGGTGTCGGTCGCAATCTGCTTGGTGTGGGCGTGGCACAGTCATGAGGCGCGCAATTACTATATGTTCGGCTTCATCACGAATGCCGTGTATATCGTGCTGTTGGGCATCTCGTTGATTGCACGGGTGCCGGGACTCGGGCTCGTGGTCGAATTCATCCGGTCGTTGCCGACCGAACATTTCCATGATTGGTTCCGCGGTTGGATGGACGACAGACTGCTCAAACGCGCCTACATGATCATCACCGCACTGTGGGTGGGTGTGTTCGCGCTCCGTCTGCTCGTGCAGGTTCCGCTGTATCTGTCCGACCAGGTGGCGTGGCTTGGTACCGCCCGTCTGCTCATGGGCATCCCGTTTTGGGCGTTGGCGATTTGGGTCTCGTATTTGATTGTCGCCACACCGATGCACCGGCATCGCGAGCTGGAACGTGCGGCGCAACAGGATACCGCAGATGGGGGTTCCCGGTAGAAGGACGTGGCTGATTGCTGATGACGCCGGTGCCCGCATCGTATGGACGGTATCGCCGGGCAAGACTTGCCGGACAGACACTCCGCATGGCGGATGGTGTGCAGACAGTGCGCATCATCCGCCATTGTCGTTGTTCAGGCAACGGGTTGTGCTACCTTGTTACACCAGTGAGTTGCGGCCGGCATGCAGATGCCAGGGCCGCTTGATGGGTCGGCGAGCGTGATCATTCGGCCGTTGGCAGGCAGGAAAGTGACGGAATATGCAGGCACAAGTGCGCATCGAACGGTATGCCGATCAGGGACGCTGCGTCGGCCATATTGATGGTCGTGTGGTCTTCGTCAGGTTTGCGCTCCCCGGTGAGCTGGTGCGCATCGAACTTGATGAGCCGTATGACCGTGATGACCGGTTCTGGACCGGCGAGGTCGTGGAGGTGATTGAGGCCAGTCCTGACCGTGTCGAACCCGTGTGGCCATTGGCCGGGCCGCTGGCGCAGGGCGGTGGTGTCGGGGGAGCGGATTTGGTGCATGTGAGTCTGCCCGGCCAGCTCGCGTGGAAGTCCACCGTCATCACCGACCAGATGCACCGGATGGGCCATGTCGAGTGCGATCCGGTTCCGGTCGAGCGTGCCGACGGTGATGCGGAACTTGGCGGGTTGAACTGGCGCACGCGCATCGAGATGATCGCAGACGAGGCTGGCATGCCGTCCATGCGTCGGCGCGGCTCGCACATGCGGGTTCCGATTGATACCATGCCGCTCGCCTCGCGGGCATTGCTCGCGGTCGCGAACGAGGAACACGTGTGGGACGGCGGTTTTGAACCTGGTTCGCAAATCAGACTGTCTGTGCCCGAACCGCGTGGCATCGATACCACGCATGCCGATTCACGGGCGTTGCTCAAGGCGGTCGGCAACAATTACGCGGTACTGGTTAATGGCGGGTTGCGTTCAGGTTCCAAGCATCTGCGCGAATCGGTAACCGTGGCCGGCGGAACCTTCGACTATCGCGTGGATGCCAACGGTTTCTGGCAAGTACACCGCATGGCTCCGGTGATGCTTGCCAGCCATGTGATGGATTTGGTCCGCAAGGCGCTTGACGGCCACAAACAGGCCGTATTATGGGACTTGTACTCAGGCTCTGGCCTGTTCACGCTGCCGTTGAGCATGCTGGCCGCCGAGCGCACGCGCATGCTCAGCGTCGAGGGCGGGCGTACCGCCGTGCGTAACGCCCAATACAATTTGAGACACCGCCGAATCAGTTCCGTGGACGCCCGCGTCGGCGATGTCCGCCGCACGCTGCAACACGTCCCCAGCGACCTGGCTCACCCGGATGTCGTCGTGCTGGACCCGCCGCGTGCGGGGGCAAGAGCCGCGGTGTGCCGTCAAATCGCCGAAAGCGGCGCGAAATCGGTTATCTACATCGCGTGCGACCCGACAAGCCTCGCCCGTGATACCGCGACGATGGTCGGTGAACTCGGCTATTGTCTCGCCGACATCCACGCCTACGACATCTACCCGATGACCCACCATGTGGAAACGGTGGCGTTGTTCGTCAAGGACTGAACGGATTGCACGATTTGCGTTATGTGTAGTACCTGCCCGAGGCTATCTCGCATAATTGTGTTCGTCGACGCCTGATACCCGAAGTAGCGTTGTTGGGATTCCGCGGGTCGTACCTGCGGTATCGACTTGGTGCGCACACAATTAGTGCAGATACAATCCGCGAGGTACTGCAATACGCGAGATACACGCCCCCTGCTGGCACTGATACGGCGTTTGCAGCACAACACATTGACGCCTATCTATGTAAGTGGTACCCTCGTACATAGATAAACATCAATGTGAGGTGGTGGGTATGGACGCGGATCAGATTTCTTCGCTGTGCAAAGCCTTAGGGGAGCCTAATCGTCTGAAAATCGTACAGATGCTGTCTGACCGTGAGCAATGCGCCTGCGTGATGCTCGAAAAATTCAACATCACCCAGCCCACCCTGTCGCATCACATGAAAATCCTGTGCGATTGCGGGCTGGTCAGTGTCCGCAAAGATGGGAAGTGGAGCTATTACTCGCTCAACCGCAGGACCCTCGAAGCGTTTACTGATTTCATCGAATCATTGGATTGTGGCGGCGGCCATCGATGCGACGGCGCAGCGTGCGGCTGCCGATAACCGCGGTCTGCCGGAACCGGGTATTCGGCTGTGAGTCGCCGGGCACCGTGTTTCGGGCAGCTTCATCGGAAACTGTTCCACGGGAAATGGGACTTCGGGAAGGAAAGACAATGGCAGAGAAGAAAACAGACATTAGCTTCTTCCAACGGTATTTGACGATTTGGGTGCTGCTGTGCATGGTTGCGGGCATCCTGATCGGCACGTTCATCCCGGTGGTTCCGCAGGCGCTTGGCAAGTTGGAGATCTCCGGCATCTCCATCCCGATCGCGATTCTGATTTGGATCATGATCTATCCGATGATGATCAAAGTGGATTTCCAAAGCGTGAAGGAAGTCGAAAGGAACCCCAAGGGTCTGTTTCTCACGTGGATCGTCAACTGGTTGATCAAGCCGTTCACGATGTACGGCTTCGCGTGGTTCTTCCTGTTCGTGGTTTTCCGCCGGATTATCGCGCCTGATCTTGCCACGCAGTACCTCGCCGGGGCAGTGCTTCTGGGTGCGGCGCCTTGCACAGCGATGGTGTTTGTCTGGAGCAAGCTGGTCAACGGCAATCCCGCATATACCGTGGTGCAGGTGGCGACGAATGATCTGATCATTCTGCTCGCCTTCGTGCCGATTGTGAAGTTCCTGCTGGGCGTCTCCAGCGTGTCCGTTCCGTACAGCACGCTGTTCGTCAGCGTGTTCCTGTTCGTGGTGATTCCTCTCGCCGCAGGGGTGATCACCCGTATCGTGGTCACCAAAAAGAACGGCAAGGAATACCTGGAACAGGTATTCGTCCATAAGTTCGACAACGCCACGACGATCGGCCTGCTGCTGACGCTGGTGATTATCTTCAGCTCGCAGGCGAAGGTCATCATGAGCAATCCGCTGCATATCGTGCTGATTGCCGTGCCGTTGATCATCCAGACATTCGTGATTTTCTTCATCGCCTATGGGGCGGGCAAGCTCATCCCGTTGCCGTTCGATGTGGCGGCGCCTGCCGGGATGATCGGCGCGTCCAACTTCTTCGAACTCGCTGTCGCGGTTGCTGTTGCGCTGTTCGGGACGACCAGCCCGGCCGCCTTGGCGACGACGGTGGGAGTGCTGACCGAGGTTCCGGTGATGCTCACGTTGGTGAGGATCGCAAACAGGACACGTGGGTGGTTCGCCGATGAACATCTGGCGTGAGACCGGTGTGATATATCAAAGCTGGGAGACTGTCATTCATGAACATCAAGAATCTTGACCATCTGGTCATTACGACGCGGAACCTCGATTCCTGCCTTCATTTCTACGTCAAGATCCTTGGTATGGCATGCGATCGGAGCAACGGCAGGTATGCCGTACGTTTTGGGAACCAGAAATTCAACATCCATACGAAGAAGGCGGAGTTCCTGCCGGCCGCCGCTCATCCGACATGCGGGAGCCTCGATCTGTGCCTTGTTGTCGACGGTGATCTCGACTCCGTGAAACGCGAAATCGAAAGGAAAGGCTATTCCATCGAGGAGGTGCCGGTCGCTCGTCACGGCGCGCTGGGTGACATGGAGAGTGTGTATCTGCGCGATCCGGATGGCAATCTGGTCGAGCTGTGCAGCTATCGGAACCGCCTGTGACATCGGGCGAGTCGCGTCGGAGCGTGCGCTGACGACCGTGCGGCGGATATCGGGCGGAATCTGTGTGCTGCGTGAAATCAACGAGAACGATAAATTGCGCCCCTCCGTTGCTGGCTAACGGCTAGGATGGACCGTATGGCTAGGAATAGGGCTGCGGTGTGCATGGCCGCTATCTGCGCGATGGCGATGGGCGTCGCGCTCGCAGGCTGCACACCGAAAGGCGTCGCCGTGGGAGCGTCGCATGACGACACGCAGAATGTGGCGCACGACAGCATTGATCGGCAGGATGTCACGGTCGGTGTGGTCGGTGCATTGGGCAATCCGCCGGTGTCCGATGCCACGGTCATGAACAATCTTGACAAGGCGGGATTACGCGCGTTCTTCGCTTCCACGACCGATAATGCCGACGCGACGCAGGCGGCGCAGCAGGCGGTCCGGGATTGGGCGTCGCAGCGGGTTTCGGTGATTGTCGTCAACTCACTCGACGTCACGGACGCCACTGCACAATCGTGGGCCGATGCCTTGGGCTCCGCGCGTGCCGCCGGCGTGCCTGTCGCCCTGCTTGACCCAGAGAATCCGCCACAGGACACCACGTTGTACGCAGCGGTGCTGCGTATGGGCACTGATCCGGCAGATAGTGACCGCAATGTCGGTTCGTCGACGTATAAGCTGGATGCCGCGCTGTCGCTGATCATCAATGACAATCCTCATCCCGTCACCATGCGTATCAGCTGATTCGCGCAGGCAGTTACGCAGCGGGCGCGGGGAGCGCTGTCTGAGTGCCGCGAGGTGTGCGGCTCGCACAATAGTATCGGAAAATCCGATACCAGACATTGAAGACACGCATTTGATTGATACGTCGCTGTCAGACAAGATGGCTTCATGACAAGAATCAAGACATTCCTCAAAGCCATCTGCACTACCGATATGCTGCTTGTCGCGCTCGTGACCTGCGCGGCATCCGTCGTTGGGTCCTTGCTGGCCGGTCTGCCTGCGTTCAGCCTGTTCGGTGCACTCATCATCGCACTGATCATCGGCATGCTTCTGCAAATTCCGATGCGCGCATGGTTCGCCAGGTCCGGCGCCCGGCATGCACAAGGCGTCGGCGGTGCAGCGGGGCTCATCGCCAACAAGCTGCTGCGGCTGGGCATCATCCTGCTCGGCTTCAAACTCAATCTCGACGTGCTGTTCGCAACCGGCGTCAAAACCATCGTCATCGCGGCGATTATTGTCACGCTCACCATCACCGTCACGTATGTTATCGCCAGAAAACTCGGTGTCGACGAGCATCTCGCGATCCTCACAGCAGGCGGGACCGGCATTTGTGGTGCCGCTGCGGTCATGGGCCTGTCCGGATCCATTACCATGCCGAAGGGCGAGGAGCAGCGCGGACGGGATGACGAGGTCATGGCGGTGGCGACCGTCGCGATCATGGGTACGGTATTCGCGCTCGCACAAATCGCGTTGCGTCCGGTCCTCGGGTTGACCGACGCGCAATTCGGCACGATGGGCGGCGCATCGCTCCATGAGATTGCACACGCGGTCGCGGTCGGCGGTTCGGCGGGTGACACCGGCATGAACGCGGCGATCATCATGAAACTCTCCCGCGTGCTGATGCTCGCCCCGGCGGCCCTGATCATCGGCGCATGGTGGGCCCGCAGGCATGCCCAGCCCGGCGACGGCCCGCGCAAGGTGCCGATTCCGTGGTTCATGCTTGGATTCCTCATCGCATCGGTCGCCGGTACTTACCTGCCGTTTGTCGCGCAGTTCACGGATGTGTTGGTTAAAGCCGCCTATCTGGTGCTTGGCATGGCGATGGCGGCCCTCGGTATGAATGTCGATTTCAAGGCGATTGTGAGCCGCGGCCGTATGGCGGTGCTCGCCAGCTTCCTCGCCTCGATTCTGCTGACGGGTGGCGCGTTCTTTGCGGCGAAGCTGCTGTTCTGATTGAGAAGCGCGGGATGTGTGGCACACGCATATCCCGCGCGATTCCTATGTGACGTGCTGTCCTAAGGGGCCGTGCAATTGGACATGTTTCCGCCGATTGTCGATGGTTTTTCCCTCGAACCGATCCTATAATGGTGTTCGCCTCGACGTTGAGGCCCGGTTTCGCAAAGGCTCCAAGCCTGCTGTGAGACCGGCGGACGAAATGACGGCAAAGGAGTCATCATGTACTACTCGGCTGGAAACTATGAAGCCTTCGCGACCCCGGAGAAGCCTGAAGGCATCGACGACAAGTACGCGTATATCGTCGGGTCCGGTCTTGCCGGTCTGTCGGCGGCATGCTACCTGATCCGCGACGCCCAGATGCCCGGCGACCATATCACGGTCTTCGAATCCCTGCCGGTGGCCGGTGGCTCCTGTGACGGCATCTACGATGCGACACGCGGCTACATCATGCGCGGCGGCCGTGAGATGGACAACCATTTCGAGGTCATGTGGGACCTGTTCCGTTCCATTCCGTCCATCCAGAACCCCGGAGAGACGATTTTCTCCGAATACTACAAGCTCAACAAGCACGACCCGAACTTCTCCCTGTGCCGCGTCACCGAGAAGCAAGGTCAGGACGCGCACACCGACAAGAAGTACGGGATGAACCCGAAGGCGACGCAGGAGCTGCTGCACCTGTTCATGGCCACGGACGAAGAGCTCGCCGACAAGACCATCGATGACGTGTTCGACGACGATTTCTACAAGACGAACTTCTGGGTGTACTGGCAGACGATGTTCGCGTTCGAGAAATGGCACAGCGCCATCGAGATGAAGCGCTATATGCAGCGTTACATCCATCACATCGACGGATTGCCCGATTTGTCCGCGCTGCGCTTCACCCGCTACAACCAGTATGATTCCATGATCCGCCCGATGGTCAAGTACATCACGGACGCCGGGGCGAAGGTGCTGTACGACACAAATGTGACCAACGTGGTGTGCGAGGTGACGCGCAGCCGCAAAGCGGCCCGCCGTATCGAATACACGCAGGGCGGCGAGGCCAAGAGCATCGACCTGACCGACAACGACCTCGTGTTCGTCACCAACGGCTCGCAGGGCGATTGCACTGCGTACGGCGACCAGACGCATGCGCCGGTCGTGTCCATCAAGAACGGCGAAGGGCCGTCGGTCGAACTGTGGAAGAGGATCGCCGCCCAATCCCCGGATTTCGGGCACCCTGAGAAGTTCTTCAAGGACATCGAGGAAACCAGCTGGGAGTCGTGGACGGTCGACACGTCCAACAAGGAGGTGCTCGACGCAATCGAGGCGATCTGCCACCGCGACCCGCTGTCCGGCAAGATCGTGACCGGTGGTATCGTGACCGCCAGGGATTCGAGCTGGCTGCTGTCGTGGACCATCAACCGGCAAGGCCAGTTCCCCGACCAGCCGTCCGACCACTGCCTGATCTGGGTGTACGGCCTCAACTGCTGGCATGACAACGGCGATTTCGTCAAGAAGCCGATGGCGCAATGCACCGGCGAGGAGCTGTGTGAGGAATGGCTGTACCATATCGGCATCCCGCAGGACAGAATCAAGCAGTTGGCGAGCGAGGCATGCAATACGACCGCCGCGATGATGCCGTATGTGACGAGCTTCTTCGAACCGCGCCGCGACGGGGACCGGCCGAAGGTCGTGCCCGACGGCTCCGTGAATCTCGCTTTCGTCGGCCAGTACGCCGAAACGCCGCGCGACACCGTGTTCACCACGGAGTATTCGATCCGCACCGGCATGGAAGCGGTGTACACGCTGTGCAATGTCGACCGTGGCGTGCCGGAAGTATGGGGCAGCGTCTTCGACGTGCGCGACCTGCTGACCGCGACGGTCAAACTCGCCGACGGCAAGAAACTCACCGAAATGGACCTGCCGCTCAAGGACCGTCTCGCCCTGCGTGAACTGCTCAAGAAGGTGCAGGGCACCGAGGTCGAGAAGCTGCTCAAGGCGTGCGGGGCGTTGTGATCCATCGGCAGGATGTGTTTGCCTGCCGATGGTGCGAATTAGACGTCATTGATTGACGTCATTGATTGAGATGGAGCCGTGTTCCGGATTTTCCGGGATGCGGCTCCTTTATCCAACGGGATAGTATTCAATGGGGTAGCGCTCAGTGGGATAATACCTGTGTGTTCCCTTTGCTTGAGACGTTTGTGGCGGTGTATGAAACCGGGCAGTTCTCGATTGCGGCTGACGAGCTGCGTGTCTCGCAGTCGACGGTGTCGGCGCGGATTGCGCAGCTGGAGCAACGGTTGGGGACGCCACTGTTTGAGCGGCATGCGCGTGCCGATGCGACCGCGACACGCGCGGGGGAGATGCTCTACCGTTCTGCTGTGGAGCTTCTTGCGCAATGGCGGCAGACGCAGGAGGATGTCAGCCGGGCGGGGCAGGCGCGCGATCCGTTCCTGCTTATGATGTCGAACACCGCGGCGGTGGCGCTGCTGCCGAGGATCCTCGAAGAGTTGCGAGCGCAGGGCACGCTGGAACGTGTGGATATGCGTGTGATGACCGCGAATTCCGACGAGATTGTCGAAGCGGTGGAACTGCACCGGGTGCACATGGGAATCGTGGAGAAACCGGTGGCGGCGGAAGGGATTATCCGTACCGCCCTGTGCGATGACCGGCTGGTGCTGGCGGGGGAGCACGCGAACGACCCGGATAACCCACAGACGGTGTGGCTGTTGCGTGAACATGGGTCAGGCGTGCGCTACTACACGGATCTGTTCTTCTCCCAGCGTGCAATCCAGCCGGCGCATCGCATCGAGATATCCGGCAACGCGTCGATTTGTGCGTGTCTTGCCGCGGGTTTCGGCACGTCGCTTGTTTCGCATGGCGTGGTGCCGGCTGGTGTGCCGACCGCGGAGCTCGGCATGGACTTCTCCAGACGGTTCTCGGGCGTGACGCCGCGTTCCGGGCTGACCGGTGCGCAGCGGGGGATGTGCAAGGTGATCGCCTCGCTGTTTGCGGTGGAGCCCCATTCCGGAAGCTGAACTGGTGATATGCGGCGTGTCGCGCTGCTATCGTGGGATGAACGCGGTGGTGCCAAGACGCGGGACGCGGACTCGGCAGATATGAAGGAGGCTGGTATGGCGGCGACTCAGGGGAAAGTTGCAAGCGCGGGCATGCCGCTTGTGGATGAGCGCGGCCTTGATGATGAGGCCGTGCAAACCCGTGTGGAACAAGGCCAGACCAACCGTACGGACGAGAGCACGTCCCGTTCGGTGGGCTCGATCATTCGCGCGAACGTGTTCACTCTGTTCAACGCGATTATCCTCACCGCGATGGTGGTCGTGCTACTCACCGGGTCATGGAAGGACGCGGTGTTCGGACTGGTCATCATCATCAACACCGGTATCGGCATCGTCACTGAACTGCGGGCGAAGGTGACGCTCGACCGCCTGTCGATCCTGGTCGCCTCGCCTGTGCTGGTGCGCCGTGGCGGCAAAGATATCGAGGTCGCGCCAGCAGACATCGTGCTGGGGGATTTGGTGTGGGTCCGCGCGGGGGAGCAGGTGCCGGCCGATGCCAAGATTCTGCACACGTGGGGACTTGAGCTTGACGAGTCCATGCTCACCGGCGAATCACGGACGGTGCGCAAGAAGGAAGGCGATGCTATCTATTCCGGGTCCACCGCGGTCTCCGGCATGGCGCTCGCCCAAGTGGAGGCGGTCGGGGAACATAGCTATGCGGCGGGGCTCACCGCGCAGGCGAAAGTCTACAAACGCAATCTGTCCGATCTGAGCCGCGGTATCAATACGATTCTGCGGGTCATGTCCTTCGTGGTGGTGCCGTTGTGCATCCTGCTGATCTGGTCGCAGTTGCATACGGTCGGCGGGCTTGGCAACGCGATCGCGACCGGGACATGGCGTCAGGCGGTCGTCTCGGCGGTGGCCGGCGTCGTTGGCATGATTCCCGAAGGCTTGGTATTGCTCACTTCGCTCAACTTCGCCATCGCAGCCATGCGTCTGGCACGGCACAACACGCTCGTACAGGATCTCGAATCCGTGGAAACGCTTGCCCGTGTAGACTGCCTGAATCTGGACAAGACCGGGACCATTACCGACGGTGGCATCGAGGCCGACGCGCTGGTTCCCGCAACATCCGACGATTGGGGGCATGCAGGGCTGGGCCATGACGAAGCCATGCAAGCCACCTACGACCTGTGCAACGAGGAGAATCCAAACGCCACCGGCCGGGCGGCCATGGAACTGTTCGCCGCACAAGGCGCACACCCGGGTACGGTCGCCGCACGCGTCCCCTTCTCGTCGGCCCGCAAATGGAGCGCCATCGTGCGTGACGACGGCAGCATCTGGGTTATGGGTGCGCCGGAAGTCCTTGCGCGCGGGTTCGTTGACGCCGCACGGCAGGCGGGCAGAGACACGTCGGCGATAGAAGCGCTGTTCGCCCCGGTGCTCCAACGCGTCCAAACCGAAGCCGCTCAAGGCCATCGTGTGCTCCTGATCGCCCGCGCGGAACTTGTACAAGACCAGAGTCCCACCATGTTCGCGGACAACCCGGTTGTGCCGTCTGATGCTCGGCCCGCCGCCCTGCTGCTGTGCAGCGAACGAATCAGGGCGGACGCCGAGGCGACCCTGCGCTGGTTCCGCGACCAAGGGGTGCGTTGCCGCGTCATCTCCGGCGACAACCCGACTACCGTGCGTGCGATTGCCGCGAAGGTGAAACTGACCGGTGAGCGTGAGCCGGTAGCCGTTGACGCCCACGACCTGCCCCAAGATATCGATGAACTCTCCCGCGCGCTGGAAGGCATTGACGTGGTCGGTCGCGTGCTGCCTGAACAAAAGCAGGCCATCGTCAAGGCGCTGCACGCCTCACGGCATGTGGTCGCGATGACCGGCGACGGCGTCAACGATACGTTGGCGCTCAAAGAAGCCGATCTCGGGGTCGCGATGGGCAATGCCGCGCCAGCCACGAAGGCGGTCGCCGAACTCGTGCTGGTCGACTCGAAATTCTCCCATTTGCCTGACGTCGTGGCACGTGGCCGCCAGGTCATGGCCAATATGGAGCGGGTCGCGAGCCTGTTCCTTACCAAAACCGTCTACTCCGCGCTCATTTCTCTCGGCGTCGTCCTGTTGGCGATGCCTTTCCCGTACCTGCCGCGGCACATCTCCTATATCGGCGCCTTGACCATCGGCATGCCTGCGTTCATCCTTGCGCTCGCCCCCAATACGAGACGTTACATCCCCGGATTTTTGGGGCGTGTCGTGCGTTTCGCGTTGCCCGGCGGCATCGCGGTGGGGTTGTCCGTGCTGATTGCCGAAGCTGCGATGCCGGGCGTGCTTGGATGGAACCTGTCTGTACCGGCGGACCTCGCATTGCAACGTTCCTGCTGCGCGATGATCGTCTTCACGCTCGGAGTGCTGGTGCTCGCCCTTGTGGCAAGGCCACTGGCGTCCTGGCGAGGGGTTCTTGTCGCGGTCTTCGCGGCCGCAGGGGTAATCGGCCTGTGCATCCCGCCGGTCGCCGACTTCTTTGCGCTGCATCTGCCGCAGGGGAGCGCGCTGGTTGTGCTTCTCGTCGCGCTGGTCGCATCGGCTGCGATATTCATGCTCTGCCAGCTGGCAAGCCGCCTACTCGCGCGCATTGTCTCACATAACAGGCAGACACGCCAGAGCTGAAACCACATCACGATACAATACAGGAATAACATCAATCGGCATCCATACCGAATTCAACCATCTGGCATTCGCCGGCTCGGAGGTAGCATGTCATTCAAAGACAGTCAACTGTCCACGCTGACCGTGGGCGACACCACATTCGACTACGTCAACATCGCGGATTTGCCCGGTATCGAGCATCTGCCATACTCGCTCAAGGTGCTTGTCGAGAACCTCGTGCGCAACATCGACGGTAAGAACATCACCGACGAGCACGTCAAGGCGTTGCTCGACTGGGATCCGCAGGCTGAGCCGAGCCATGAAATCCAGTTCACCCCGTCGCGTGTCGTCATGCAGGATTTCACCGGTGTGCCCTGCATCGTCGATCTGGCCACCATGCGTGACGCGGTCAAGGAGCTGGGCGGCGACCCCGAGGTCATCAACCCGCAGGTGCCCGCCGACATGATCATCGACCACTCCGTGCAGATTGACAAGTACGGCGTTGCCGACGCGCTGCAGCAGAACATGGATATCGAATACCAGCGCAACGGGGAACGCTACCAGTTCCTGCGCTGGGGCCAGCAGGCGTTCAGGAACTTCCGCGTGGTGCCGCCGGGGACCGGCATCATCCACCAGGTGAACATCGAATACCTCGCCAAAGTCGTCATGAGCAAGGATTCCGGTCTTGGCGACGGCCGCAAGCTCGCCTATCTCGACTCCTGCGTAGGCACGGATTCGCACACCACCACCGTCAACGGCCTCGGCGTGCTCGGCTGGGGTGTCGGCGGCATCGAAGCCGAAGCCGCGATGCTCGGCCAGCCCATCTCCATGCTCGTGCCGCGCGTGGTCGGGTTCAAGCTCACCGGCTCCATCCCCGAAGGCGTCACCGCGACCGACGTGGTGCTCACCATCACCGACATGCTCCGCAAGCACGGCGTGGTCGGCAAGTTCGTTGAATTCTACGGTGAGGGCGTCGCCTCCGTTCCGCTCGCCAACCGTGCGACCATCGGCAATATGAGCCCTGAATTCGGCTCCACCTGCGGTATCTTCCCGATTGACGACGTGACGCTCGACTATCTGCGCCTGACCGGTCGCAGCGAGGAACAGGTCGAACTCGTCAAAGCCTACGCGAAGGCGAACCGCCTGTGGGGCGACACCAAGGACCCGCAGTATGTCGAACCGCAGTATTCGGAATACATGGAACTCGACCTCGGTTCCGTTGTGCCGAGCATCGCCGGCCCGAAGCGCCCGCAAGACCGCATCACCCTCGCCACCGCGAAGAAGACCTTCGAAGACACGCTGCCCGCGTACGAAACCGACAAGACCGCGCAGCAACCGATCCCGGTGAGCACCGACTTCCGTGGCGATTTCGACGTGAAGAACGGCGATGTCGCCATCGCCTCCATCACCAGCTGCACCAACACATCGAACCCGTCGGTCATGATCGCCGCCGGCCTGATAGCACGCAATGCCCACGCCAAAGGCCTCAAGCCCAAGCCGTGGGTCAAGACCTCCCTCGCCCCAGGCTCCCAAGTCGTGGCCGACTACCTCAAGAAAGCCGGTCTCCAGGACGACCTCGACGCTCTGGGCTACCAGCTCGTCGGCTTCGGTTGCGCCACCTGCATCGGCAACTCCGGTCCTCTGCTGCCCGAAATCTCCAAGGCCATCAACGACAACGACCTGACCGTCACCGCCGTGCTGTCCGGCAATCGCAACTTCGAAGGCCGCATCAGCCCGGACGTCAAGATGAACTACCTCGCCTCCCCGCCGCTGGTAATCGCCTACGCGCTCGCCGGCACCATGGACTTCGACTTCGAACCCCAGCCGCTGGGCCAGGACGCGGACGGCAACGACGTGTTCCTGCGCGACATCTGGCCGAGCAACGAGGACGTCCAGCGCGTGGTCGACGAGACCGTCTCCCGTGAGATGTTCGTCAAGGATTATGCGAGCGTCTTCGACGGCGATTCCCGCTGGCAGGGTCTCGACGTGCCGAAGGGCGAACTGTTCTCCTGGGATCCTGATTCCACCTATGTGCGTCGGCAGACCTTCTTCGACGGCATGGGCGCCACGCCTGCCCCGGTGGAGGATATCCACGGCGCCCGCGTGCTGGCGTTGCTCGGCGATTCGGTGACCACCGACCACATCTCCCCGGCAGGTGCGTTCAAGGCGTCCAGCCCGGCAGGCAAATACCTGGTCGAGCACGGCGTCGAATCGAAGAACTTCAACTCCTACGGTTCCCGCCGCGGCAATCATGAGGTCATGGTGCGCGGCACCTTTGGTAACATCCGTCTGCGCAACCAGCTGCTCGCCTCCGTTGGCGAAGAGGTCACCCCCGGCGGATACACGTATGATTTCCTGACCGGCAAGCCGTCCACGATCTTCGACGCCTCGCTCGACTACCGCAAGGCGGGCGTGCCGCTCGTCGTGCTCGCCGGCAAGGAATACGGCACCGGTTCGTCCCGCGACTGGGCTGCCAAGGGCACGGTCATGCTCGGTGTACGTGCGGTCATCACCCGCAGCTTCGAGCGCATCCACCGCTCCAACCTGATCGGCATGGGTGTGCTTCCGCTGCAGTTCCCTGAAGGCGAATCCGCGGAATCACTGGGCTTGAACGGCACAGAAACCTTCGACATCGAAGGCATCGACCAGCTCAACACCGGTGAAATCCCGCACACCGTCCACGTGACCGCCACCAAGGGCGACGGCACCAAGATTGAGTTCGACGCGACCGTACGCATCGACACCCCCGGTGAGGCGGATTACTACCGCAACGGTGGCATCCTGCAATACGTGTTGCGTAACCTCATGGCCGGCAAGCGGGCCTGAGTCGCACGGATTCCAGACGGGCCGCGACCTTGCCACCTCATGGCGGCTGGCCGCGGCCCGTCACGCTTTCACCGGTTTTCCGCCACCTGAGGGATGGCGTAGAATCGCAACAAGAGACAACGCCGCACAAGCGCGGCAAGGGGGAGGCACCATGGCAATCAGCGCGTCGGAAGAGCCGCTGGGCAGAGTATTCACATCGGATTATCGTCTGTCCATCCCATCATTCCAACGGGCATATTCCTGGCGCCCGGGCAACGTGCTTCAGCTGCTCGACGATATCCGTTCAGCATCCCAGACCCCGAACACCCCATACTTCCTTGGTTCGCTCATCCTCGTCCACGACGAGGGCAACGCATACGAGGTAATCGACGGCCAGCAGCGCCTGGTCTCCCTGACCATCATCATCGCCGCCATGCGCGAACTCGAAGACGACCCGGCTCTTTCGCGTGATCTGACGAATCTCATCATCGATCCGGGCGACCGGCTACGGCATATCGACACTGCCCCCAGACTCACACTGCGCGAACGGGACGCCTCATTCTTCGCATCCTACGTGCAGGAAGGCAATCTCGAATCCCTGTTCGACCTGCGCGATATGGATATGGAAACGAACGCGCAGCGCAACATCCACGACAATGCGCAAGCCGCCTATGACGCGTTAGCCGGTATGAAACCTGAAGAGCGGCGTACGCTGGCCTCCTACATGGTCAACATGGTGACGCTGGTCATCGTCTCCACGGATGATCTGCAAGGCGCCCATCGCGTATTCGACGTGATGAATATGCGCGGCATGCCGCTGACGGTGTCCGACGTGTTCAAAGCCAAGGCCGTCGCCGCGATTGACGAGCCACGACGCGATCTGTACGCCGCGCGTTGGGACGACATTATGGACCCGCTCGGAGACGACCCGGTATCCTGCGAGAGTTTCTTCAGGGATCTCCATCTGATTGTCTCCCGGAAAGTGGAATGCTCACGTCTGATCGACCAGTTCCTACAAGACGTGCTTGACCCATGCATCAACGGCGGCGACAAAGGTAACACGTCGGTTCCCGGTTTCATCGATGACATCCTGTCGCCGTACGTGCGCGCATGGCGTGTGCTGGAACGGCCGACGGATACGCTGCTGCCCGCAGATGTCATTGCGGCGATTGTCGCGTTGCGTGATTATCCGAATGATGACTGGAAACCAATCGCGATGTGGGCATTGGTTCATTCCATTCGCAATCTGGGCGACAGCGACGCCGTCGTGTTCCGCCCATCGTCAGCACATGCGAAGCCTCGTGGCGGTGCCGACAACGAGACCGCGCCCGAACTGCACGACGTGGACCGTCTGCTGCAGATACTGCGGGCGACCGAACGCGCCTGGGGAGTGGACTGCCTCAATCGGGCCACATCACTCGACCGTCGTCGCCGTGCCGCGACAACCGTCCGCGATCTGGACAAAGGCATGGCGCCGACCACCGTGCCCGGCCTGACCATCGACCAGTCTTCTGTCCGCCGCGCGTTGATCCGCTTGCGCGGCGAAATGCCCAACGACCCATCGTTGCCGCGCCTGCTGCTTATCCGTGCGAACGAGCAGAGTAACGGTTTCGCCATCGTCCGCCCGCGCAGCCTGCAAGCCGTGCGGATCATGCCCGAGCCGACGGGCAAAGACCAGTTGGAGGACGGATGGACCCAAGCCGACTTGGAGTACTGGTCGGACCGGCTGGGCAATATGGCGCTGAGTCAAACGAACAACACGAAATTGGAACATGTGACATCCTTCCGCGAACGCCGCGACCGGATGCTCACCATGAGCGCGTCCAAACGTTTCCCACTGACCCGCCAACTGGAAGACATCGTCACCTGCACGCCGCAGACGCTTGTCGGTCGGCAGCAGGAGACAGTCGAGCTCATCGCCCAGTACTGGGGGATTCCGTATGACCATCAGGAAATCCTGCCGGCGTCCACACAGCCCGATCAGCATGTGGCCGATGAACCTGACGAACCGCGAGTGAGGACTTCACGCCGGGTAACCATCGCCGCGGTATTGCGCGCCGGGCTGCTGACCGCAGGCGAACAGCTGGAATGGAAACGGCCGCGCAAAGGCGAACTGTGGAAAGCGGAAATCACATCGCAAGGCACAATGCGTCTGGAAAACGGCACGGAGTACACCACACCGACCGCGGCCGCCCGCGCGGTAGGCGGCGGCAGCCAAGGGCTCAACGTGTGGAAACGCAGTGACGGCACCAGCTTGGCTGATATCTGGAAGCAATACCGTATGCGCGGCTGAGCCCCCGAATCCCGCTTTCGCCAGGTCGCCCGCGGCGGTGTGCGGCGAATCTGTGCCGACTTCAGATTCCGTGGCGTCCAAAGGCACGGCATGGGCTAGGGTTGGAAGCGATTGATGATGATGGTTGCGGAGGGACATTGAGCAGATGAGCGTCATACGATATTGCCCGCATTGCGGTTCTGAGGTCTTTTACGACGGGGATATCTGCATGAATTGCGGTGGTACGCTCGAAGGTCCGGACCATCGTGGATTCGACACACCGACGCAGGCGATTCCGCGCCGCATGCAGCCTGCGTCGTCGTATGATGCCCAGGAACAGCCCACGCGCCCGATATCTCGGCGCGAATACATCCAGCAGGCGCAGATGGCATCCATCAACGGGTCGGCTGATCTCGCCGCGCTCGCCGCGTCCGCCCATTCGGTCATTCCACACGCCAAAACGCGTCCGGGTGCTGCACAGAGTGCAATCGGAACGGTTGATGGAGTGCATTCGGACGTCACTTCGGGGAACACTCAGGAAGGCGCACACGAAAGCGGCCAATCGTCCGCCCGCACAGGGCAGGGACGGTCCGTCTCAGGGGAGACCGGTACATCGGCCACCGAGCCTGCACAGACCGAAACCGCGAAGAAGGACTACCATTTCGCGCTCGATTGGGCGTCGGACACGTGGGGAATCCCGTCGCTGCCGGAAGGAATCTGGAGTCTGAACACCGACAATGCCGAAGGGCAATCCGCAACGTCGTCGCAACAGCAATCCGACGATCAGCCGGTTGCGCAATTCCCAGACGAGGCTGACAACGCGGCCGACGATGTATCAGATGCCGAGCGCACCAATCACACCGATGAAGCCGATGCTTCCGGCAGCAACGACATACCCGGCACGGGTGATACTCCGAATACCGTTCAGGACTTGAACGATGACGATACGGAAGGCGAGGAGAAGCCGGCTGCACAGGACAGTGCGGGCACGAACCCGCAAACCGCGGAGAATCGGAAGATCTCCCCGGACAGCGGTCATACGCCAGACGATGAGGAATCCTCTTCGTCCGTCTCGGCGCAACACCCGTCAATCGAACAGGTGTCAGCAGCGCAACCCGCGCAACCGGATGATGCCCTGACATCGGATGAGCGGATTGAAACCCCATCCGACGCACCGTCATTCGACGCGTCAACTGATGTCCCATACTCCGATACGCAGGCGCCCGACACACAGGAGTCTGGCAGCGACGAACCGACCCAGGTCATCGACCGCGATGCCATCGGTACGGAAACCGGCTCGTTGCCGTACAATATCCCGCCGGCTGAAATGACGGAACGCACCGCGGCGATCTACAAGTCTACGAACGAGTTCCCGTTTGCATTCGAGCAATCCGGCGAGGGAGAGGCGCGCGCGGAAGAGCCGTTGCCGTCTGACGAAGCCGACACCACCGGGCAGCTTCCTGTCGCCGAGGAGCCCACCGGCGACAATGAAGCGACCGTCGCCATCCCCGCCGACGCGAATCAGCCCGCCTACCGGCCCAACGGCGAAGCACCGCAGACAAACCGGAATGCGGCAAGCAGCAGCGTCAAGGCCGCACGTCCGGAGGAATCGCCAGCAGCAGGCAAAACCGCGGCCCCGGTGCGCGCCACGATTATCATCGTGGTTCTTGTTGCACTGTTGGTGTGCGCGGGTATTGTGTTCGCACTGACACGCCATCATGGCACATCGGCGACCCAACCGTCTGCGAACGCCACAGCCAGCGCCTCAGCGCCTGCATCTCCGTCGGCTGACGCATCGACATCGGCTTCTTCGTCGTCACCATCCGCAGCTGCCACACCGTCTCCGGCGGGTGTGTACACGAATGATGCGATGGGGTACCGGGTGTCCATCCCCGACGGCTACGTCTGGCATGAGGAAACCGATAACGGCGCGACACGAACCTTCACCGACGATTCAATCGGCATGACCATCAAGGTTTCCGGCGCATCGAATACGACCGACGCCACGGTCTCGAGCGAATACTCCGCCTGCGCTTCCGGGCACAGCGTGTCCTACCATCTGCTGTCCGGCGACATCATGGTGTGCAGTTATGCGGAGAACGGCACCATCACATATGTGAAGGAGATCGTCACCCAGCAGTCGATTCTCACGTTGCGTTTCGATTATGCGCAGTCCGCTCAGGAGAAGGGGGCGGCGGTGATTGACGAGGTGTTCCCGACCTTCGTCTCGACGCGCTGACGCATGCGCACATGACATATGATTCAGGCCCGGTCCCTGATGAGGGGAGCGGGCCTGAATGCGATAATCATCAGACGGGCTGTGCAACGTATGTACCGCACAGCACGGCAATCCGTTCAGTCGCGGCTTCCGAACAGACGCAGCAGATACAGGAACATATTCACGAAATCAAGATACAGATTCAACGCGCATACGATTGACAGGCTCTTGATCGCTTCAGGCTGTCCGGCGTACTGTGCGAACAGGACACGGGTTTTCTGTGCGTCGTACATGGTCAGCCCGGCGAAGATGAGCACGCCGATTGCTGAAATCAGCATGATTCCAGTCGAACCCGGCGCCACCAGCATGATGACGAATTCGCCGATGATCAAAGTGATGAGCGCGGCCAGAAGAATGGGACCGGCTTTCAACAGACTGGAACGCATGGTCAGCGACAGCATGGTCAGCACGAAGAAGAACCCGGTGCACAGCGCAAGAACCGTTCCGATTGAGCCAAGGTCGTAGATCATGAAAATCGAGCTCAACGTGAAGCCCATCAACGCGGCATATAGGTAGAACAGGACGCGTGCGGCTCCCGCCTTGAGATTCATCGCACGATTGCCGATGGCGATGGCCATGACAATCTGCACGAGCATCAGACCAATCCACCCTAGGCTGCCGGTGACCGCCAGGAAGCTGTTGAGCAGTCCGAAGGTCTGGGTGAGCACCGCCACTACGGCTGTTACCGCGAGACCGGCAGTCATTTCGGCGTAGGCGCGGATCATTGAGGTCCGTTCCGCATGTTCGGTGACTGACGCGACCTGGGCGGGAATGGCCGAAGCTGGGGCTGCATATCCTGCGCTCGTGCCGGCGCCGGCAGGGGACTGATAGTAAACGGCCTGTGGCTGCGCGGTCGGCTGGCCATACTGGGGTTGGCCGTACTGTGGCTGTCCCTGTCCGTCGGCCTGGTATTGGATGTGTTGAGGTGAGGGATTCTGGGGCTGCTGATCGTAGGTCATGATTGTTCCTTTCTTGCGATTATTCTATGGTCTTTTGCTGGGAATCATCTGGAGAAAATCGTCTGATGAGATGTTCTGGATCGATTTGGGCGAGAATCGTGCCGAGGAAAATCATGGCGCAGCCCACATATCCGCGTCCCGACATCGTCTCATGCAAGATCAGCGCTCCGCCGACAGCTGAGAAGAACGATTCCAACGACATAATCATCGAGGCCCGCGATGGTGGAACAACCCGCTGCCCGACCACCTGCAGCGTGTATGCGACGCCCACCGACATGATGCCCGCGTACGCGAGCGCGCCCGCACAGGCCAACGCACCCTGCCAATCCACCTGGTGCAACACCAATGTCGACACCCAGCTGAGCAGCGAGACCACCAGATACTGACCAAGCGACAATGCAATCGGATTGAGCCTGCCGCCCACCCGATCAATGACGAGAATATGCGTGGCATACAACACCGCGCTCGCCAGCAGCACCAGATCGCCCACACTGATGGTGCGGATGGAGTCGGTGACGCACAGCAGATAGAACCCGACTATCGACACAATGATCGCCAGTACGGTGAGCATGTGGATCCGCCGATGCAGGAACAGGAAACCGAGCACCGGAACCAGCACGATATACAAGGCGGTCACGAATCCGGAATGCCCGGCGGACATGCTCAATTGGACCCCGTATTGCTGCGAGGTGGCGCCGGCCCACAAAATCAGCCCGCACACCGAGGACCATACCGCAAGTGCGCCGCGGCTGGCGTTCGGGGACTGCCACGTTGCCGCGCGCCCCGCCTGAATCCTTGACATCACGACAAGCACGGGCATCAGTGACACAGCGCCCAAGGTGAATCGGATCGCATTGAAGAACATCGGGGAAACCGATTGCATGCCCTGCACTTGGCTGACGAAGGCGAATCCCCAGATCAGGGATGTCAGCAGCAACAACGCGCTGCCGACGATACGGCGCCGTTTCTCATTCTCTCGCATGATTCCAGCATATCCGAACCGAGCGGACGTGTGCAGGGCGGCATTGACCGTGGGGTCGGCTATGGTGGATTGCCGGTGACACGGGGTGCCGACAGGCTGAGAACACACCCGTTGAACCTGATCTAGTCAGCACTAGCGAAGGGATGTCCGGCATGAGTGAGCCGCAATACCAGCAATCAAATGAAACCCCACGTGCCAGCGGTGCCATGGCGGCGCTCGCGCAATTGGAGGCCGCGGGGGAGCGTGCAGCAGACGCGCCATCCCGGCTGAGAGTCCTGTCCATCGAAGGCTCAGACCCGATCGGCGGCGCCGGCACCATGGCGGACATGAAAGCGTTCGCTGCACAAGGAGTGTTCGGGTATGCGGCCATGACCAGCGTCCTCGCACAGAACACTCAGGGCGTGACCAGCATCGTGAACATGGAGCCGGACTTCCTTGTCGCGCAACTCAATGCGGTCAGCGACGACGCAATCATCGACTCGATGAAAATCGGTATGCTCGGCACCCCCGAACTCGTCGAAGCGGTCAAAGGGTGGCTGACCGCATTGGAGCAGCATTACCGTGACGAGGGCATCGCCAAACCGGTAGTCGTCCTCGACCCGGTCATGTACGCGAAATCCGGTGACGCCCTGCTCACCCCGCAAGCCGAACAGGCCCTGCGCGACATCATCCCCATGGCTGACATCATCACGCCGAATGTGCCGGAACTCGCTGCACTCGCCGACGCCGACCAGCCAGCCGCGGATATCGACACGCTGGAATCCATGGCACGCGAGGTATGCAAGCGCTATGGCGTCGCCGTATACGCCAAAGGCGGTGCGCTCGCGCTCGCCGGCGGCGCGTCAAGCACCGACATCCTCGCCGAACCGTCCGACGGACAGGGCGAGGTGCGCACCACGCGTATCGAAGGCCGTGCGGTGCGCACCCACAACGTCCACGGTACGGGGGACACCCTGTCCAGTACGCTCGCCGCGCTGCGTCCACAATGCGACACATGGGAGCAGGCCGCACGCCGTGCGAAAACGTGGATGAATGGAGCAATCGCCGCCGCTGACCGTCTGCACGTGGGCAAAGGGCACGGGCCGGTCGATTTCACATGGCAGCACGCGCCGACCGGATTGCGCTTCAGCGCCGACTACTGGAACCGCGTGCGGCCCATCCGCGAACGGATTCACGGCATGCGCTTCATCACCAGCATGGTGGATGCCACGCTGTCATTGGAGGATTTCGCGTTCTACCTGCATCAAGACGACATCTATCTGACCGATTACACGTCGCTGCTGGCGCTCGCCTCCTCGCGTGCCGACCGCCTGGACGAGCGGGTGTTCTTCGCACAGGCGGCTTCCGGAGGTGTGGATTCCGAGGTAATGTTCCACCACAACTGGTATGTCAAGCATGGATTCGACCCGTCTGGCACCTCCCGCTCCGAGGTGACCGCGGCCTATATCGGCCACGAGCATCGGGTCGCCGATTCCGGCTCGTATGCCCGGCTTGCCGCCGTGGTCATGCCGTGTTTCTGGCTGTACGCCGCCATGGGCAAGGAAATGCGCGAGCAGGTGCGCAACAAGCATATTGATGTCGACACACATCCCTTCGGCGAGTGGATCCGCATGTACTCCGACCCGGAATTCACCGAGAGCACGCTGCGCGAGGTGCAGATCTGTGATCGGCTGGCCGCCGAAGCATCGATTGACGAATATGAGCATATGATGCATGCAGCGCTCGTTTCGTCGGAGCATGAGTTCCGCTTCTTTGAACAAGGACTGACCAGACCTGCGCTGGGATTCTAGGGTATTTTTGGGGTCTCAAGGCCTTGAGACCCAGGGGTCCGGCGCCCCCACGATGGTATTGACATTCTGCGCCGGGAAGAACATCTGGTGCGCCTTGTCGGCAAGCGGGACGCACCAGATGTTTCGGGATTCTGCGCAAGACGCGAGACGTCAGGCCTGCGGAGCCTCCTCAACACGCGGGGCCCCGGTGATATCGCGGTGAATGCCCTGCATTTGCGCTTCGATGTTCTGCAGACTACGCGCGCAATCGAGCAGGGTTTGTGAATGTTCGGCGAGTTTGGCGTCGGGCAGGTCGGATTTATAACGCAACTGGTGTTCAAGGCTCGCCCAGTAATCCATCGCGATGGTGCGGAACTGCACTTCGACCGGCGTGTAATGCGCCCCCGAGGACAGGAATACCGGCACGGCGTAAATCACATGGAGACTGCGATAGCCATTCTGCTTGGGGTTCTTGATGTAATCCTTGACGCGCAGCACCTGGATATCCGATTGTGCCGACAGGTAGTTCGAAACCGAGTACACGTCATCGCGGTAGTTGCAAATTACGCGGATACCGGCGACATCGAACAGGTTGTCTTTGATTGACCGGGTATTGATTGGCAGTGATTTGCGTTGCAGTTTGCCGAGGATGGAATCCACCGATTTCAATCGCCGTTCCATATGATGGATCGGATTGTGGGCGAATCGCACTTGGAATTCGCTGTCAAGGATTTCCAGCTTGGTGCTGATTTCGTACATCGCGCCTTCATAAACCTGCATGAGGTCGATGAATTCGGTAATCTCCTCCGCGGGAAACTGTTCGCCGAGTTTCAAATCGCCCAGCCGCGCTTTCATCTCTCCAATATTGATGCGGTTATGTCGGTCAAGTATCACGATTGACCATGATAGCGTGAGGTCCCCGGACATGTCGGATTCCACGGCGACATGCCGGTGTTCGGGCACGCCGGCGGTGTGCCGACCGGACGATACAATCGGCGGTTATGGATGAAGCGATGATGACCGAGGCGGAGCGCGCCTCGAGACCGGCTGCCGGGCAGTCGGGGAATGTTCGGCCGGACGGCCGCGGCAAGGGTGTGTTCTATATTCATACGCTCGGCTGTCAGATGAATGTGCACGATTCCGAGCGTATCGCAGGCGTGCTGGAGCAGGACGGGTACGTGCCGGCGAGTGAACGTCAGATCGCACAGCATGATTTCGATCTTGTGGTCATGAACACCTGCGCGGTGCGGGAGAACGCCGCCGAACGCATGTACGGCACCATCGGACGCTGGGCGCGCTACAAGCATGCGAATCCGCGCGTGCAGATCGCAATCGGCGGGTGCATGGCCCAGCTGGACCGCGAGCGCATCGCCAAACGGACCCCGTGGGTCGATGCGGTGTTCGGTACGAAAAGCATTGCCTCACTTCCGCGTCTGCTTGACCAAGCGCGCGCGACCGGCGAGCCGCAGATCGATGTCGCCAACGACCTGACTTATTTCCCAAGCCAGTTGCCGGCTGCCCGTTCCTCGCGTATCTCCTCGTGGGTGTCGATTTCGGTGGGGTGCAACAACACGTGCACCTTCTGCATCGTGCCGACCACCCGCGGCCGCGAGCATGACCGGCGCCCGGGCGATGTGCTCGCCGAGGTGCGCGCGTGCGTGGCCAACGGCGCCAAAGAGGTGACACTGTTGGGGCAGAACGTCAACTCGTACGGCTACGGGATGGGGGACCGGTATGCGTTTTCCAAGCTGTTGCGTGCCTGCGGACAGGTCGAGGGGCTGGAGCGCGTCCGGTTCACCTCGCCGCACCCCGCCGCATTCACCGACGATGTCATCGACGCGATGGCCCAGACGCCGAACGTCATGCACCAGCTGCACATGCCGTTGCAATCGGGCTCCGATCGTGTACTGCGCGCCATGCGGCGTTCGTACCGTACGGAACGGTTCTTGACCATCCTGTCCAAAGTAAGGGAGGCGATGCCTGACGCCCGCATCTCCACCGACATCATCGTCGGATTCCCCGGGGAGACCGAGGAGGATTTCCAGCGTACGCTCGACGTGGTCGAACAGGCGCGGTTCTCGACCGCCTTCACTTTCGAATATTCGCCTCGTCCGGGCACCCCGGCCGCCGCGATGGAACAGATTCCCAAGCAGGTTGTCCAGGAGCGCTTCGACCGTCTGCTCGCTCTTCAGCAACGGATCACGCAAGAGGAGCTTGACAAGTTCGAAGGGCGAGATGTGGAGGTCATGGTCACCGGAACCCATGGCAAGAAGGACGATGAGACGCATCGGGTCACCGGCCGTGAGCGGACCGGGGCGTTGGTGCATATCGGCGTGCCTGAAGGCTGTCCGCAGCCGCAGGTCGGTGATTTTGTGACGGCGACCGTCACCCACGCCGGTGAGCATAATCTGATTGCCGACCCCGATCCGCAGGCGGGACAAACCTATCGGGTCCGTCGCGGCTGAACACCGGTGCCGGGCGTCCCGCGGCGTCTGGGTGGGTTGAGTACAGTGGTGGAGAGAAACGACAGACATGGAGGCGTATATGCTGCAGGCGGACGGCGAGAGTGAACCGATGGGAGAACTGAAGGATTCCGGATTGTTGGACCGCTGCGAGCAGTCGCCAACTGTATCCGCAGGGGCTTCGGCCCCGCGTGCCGTTTCGATTGTCGGTCCGACGGCGTCAGGCAAGACCGGATTGGGCATCGCCATAGCGAAAGCTCTCACGGAACGCGGCGAGTGCGCGGAAATCGTGAACGCGGACGCCTACCAGATGTACCGGGGCATGGATATCGGCACGGCGAAACCTACCCCTGAGGAACAAGCCGAGGTCCCGCATCATTTGCTTGACATCATCGACCCGGATGACACGATGAGTGTCGCCCGGTTCCAGACGCTTGCCCGCGAGTGTATCAACGATCTGCAATCGCAAGGCATCAGGCCGATTCTGGTCGGCGGTTCAGGCCTGTACGCACGCGCTGCGATTGACGACATCTCCTTCCCCGGCACCGATCCCGAGGTGCGCAAGCGTTTGGAACAGCGGGAGCGCGAGGAAGGCGCCGCCGCGCTGTTCGAAGAGCTCAAGGCCAAGGATCCCGAGGCCGCGGCTCGTATGGACCCGCATAACCCGCGGCGGACTGTCCGTGCGCTTGAAGTCATCGAAGTAACCGGACGCCCGTATTCGGCGAGCTTGCCCCGCTATCGTTACGTGATTCCCAGCGTGCAGATCGGGCTTGATTTGCCGCGGCGCGAGCTTGACGACCGGATCATGCAACGCACCCAGTCGATGCGTGAACATGGATTCGTGGACGAAGTACGCCGCTTGCGCCCGCATCTGGGCTTCACCGCCGGGCGGGCGCTGGGCTACCAGCAGATCATCGACTATCTGGACGGCATCTGGGATGAGGATGACGCGTTCTTCGATATCGCGCAGAAAACCCGCAGGCTCGCCCGCAAACAGATGGGATGGTTCGGCCGCGACCCGCGCATCCATTGGCTTGAGGCGCTGAATCCTCAGCTGCTGGATAACGCGATGGCGATTATCGATCACGCGGACGCGGGGGAGTATGACGCGATTGACGCGCATGCCGACGAATACGTCCAGCACCATCTCGGTGACATCCAGGCGTAAGAGGCCGAAGCTGTCCCGTTTCAACGATGTGACCGCCGGACGCTAGAATCAGAGTCGCTATGGCACGAACCACGTCCTCATCCTCTTCACAAGAGCACAAGACATCAACCCGCCGCAGGTCGAGCGGGTCATCGAAACGTACCGGTACGGAAGATACGGCACGCACCCGCGTATTGTCTGACGACGAGCGTCTCGTCGGCGAGGAGCCGCTGTGGAAGAAGCTGCTGCTCGCCATTCCGCGCGGTTTCGGCGCTGCGGTCAGGGCGCTCACCGGCGTCGGCGAGTATGACCCGATGTACCGGCGTGACGGCCTGTGCTTTGTAATGGTGATTCTTTCGGTGCTGTTCTGCGCTTCCGAATGGTTCCGGGTCAACGGGGCCTTGGGACGTTTCCTGCATACGCTCGCCGCCGGCACATTCGGCGTGATGAGCGTTGTGCTTCCGGTGTTCCTCGCGATTGTGGCGTTTCGTCTGATGCGCAATGCCGGCAAGGATTCCGACAATCCGCGTGTGGTGACGGGCTGGGTGTTGCTGCTGTGGTCGATTTGCTCGATCATCGATGCCGTTGTGGCGTCCGACACCCACGGTTTCGATCTGTCGGTCCTAGAGAATGCAGGCGGTGTGTTCGGCTTCCTGCTGGGGTCGCCGCTCGCATGGGGGCTGTCGAAGGTGTTCGCGGTCATCGTATTCGTGATTGTCGCCCTGTTCTCGCTGCTGTTGATTACACGCACCCACGTTCAGGATCTTCCCGAACACTTCCACGCGTTGGCTGATCGTCTTGGCGGCGGTGCGGATCGTGACGACGATCAGGATGAGGACGATGACGAGCAGTTCCCGAACGAAGTTCGGGTCGGCGATGGCGTCATGCAGATGGCCGAAGGCGTGCCCGCCCATGACGGTTCCGATGATGACGCTGAGGCGCAGCCGGAGCGCAAGCCGGGATTCTTCGCCAGGCTGTTTCGTCGCAAACCCAAGCAGGACAGCGACGATCGCCTTGACGAATACGCTGGTGACGAGGCCTTCTCCCATGCGGCCAAGCAGCATGGCGAAGCTGCTGAAACCCGTCTGGGCACCCCGCGCACGGTGTCTTCGGGCGTCTCCTCGATGGCCCCGGACGGCACCGGCATCTCACAAGCGGTCGACGACCATGCCCACATGCCGGTAGCTCCGGCCATCGTGCCCACCTCGCGTGTGTCGGTGGGGAACGACCCGTGGGCCGCTATCGCGCAGAGCGATGCACAAGGCGACGGCACGCAAACCGCTGGTGCCACCGATCCGGAAGGAACCGGGGCATACGGGACGTCCGAAGGACAGACTGACGAGGGCGCCGGGCAGACGGGCGGCCAGACGCCCGCCGAGCCCGATGAGAGCCGGCCCTATCAGCTGCCAGATCTCGGCATGCTCGTCAAAGGCAAGCCTCATGCGATGCGCACCCCGGCGAACGACAATGTCATCCGCACGCTGACCGACACGTTCCAGCAATTCAAGGTCGACGCGAAAGTCGTTGGCTTCCTGCGCGGGCCGTCCGTCACCCAGTACGAGGTCGAGCTCGGACCGGGTGTCAAGGTCGAGAAGGTCACCAATCTCCAGCGCAATATCGCCTATGCGGTGGCGAGTTCCGACGTGCGTATTCTCTCGCCGATTCCCGGCAAATCGGCAATCGGCATCGAGATTCCGAATATTGATCGCGAAATCGTGCATTTGGGCGACGTGCTTCGTTCGGACAAGGCACGCAACGACCCCAATCCGATGCTCGCCGGTGTCGGCAAGGATGTCGAAGGTCATTTCGTCACCGCCGATCTGACGAAAATGCCGCATCTGCTGGTCGCCGGCGCGACCGGTTCAGGTAAGTCCAGCTTTATCAACTCGATGCTCATGTCGATTATCATGCGCGCCACGCCGGAGCAGGTGCGCTTGATTCTCGTCGACCCCAAGCGCGTTGAATTGTCCGCGTACGCCGGCATCCCGCATTTGCTCACGCCGATCATCACGGATCCGAAGCATGCCGCTCAGGCGCTGGAATGGGTGGTCAAGGAGATGGACGCCCGCTACGACGACCTCCAGTTCTTCGGCTTCCGCAACATGAAGGACTTCAACAAGGCCGTGATGGAAGGCAAAGTGCATGCCCCGGCCGGCTCGAAACGCAAGGTTGCCCCATACCCGTACCTGCTGGTGGTTGTCGACGAGATGGCTGACCTCATGATGGTCGCGAAGAACGATGTCGAAAGCTCGATCCAGCGCATCACCCAGCTGGCTCGCGCCGCCGGCGTACATCTGGTGCTCGCCACCCAGCGTCCGTCGGTCGATGTGGTTACCGGCCTGATTAAGGCGAATATCCCGTCTCGCTTGGCATTCGCGACCTCGTCGGCGACGGATTCGCGCGTGATCCTCGATACTACAGGCGCCGAGACCCTGATCGGACAGGGCGATGCGCTGTTCCTGCCGATGGGACAGGCGCGTCCCATTCGTGTGCAAGGCTCGTGGGTCGGGGAATCCGAGATTCGCAAAGCGGTCGAATTCGTACGCACCCAACGCAAACCGCATTATCGCGAGGACATCGAGCAGATGGCCAAGGAGGCGGACAAGCATACGGTCGACCCGACCGAAGACATCGGTGACGATATGGATGTACTTCTGCAAGCCGCCCAGCTGGTGGTCACCACCCAGTTCGGTTCGACGTCCATGCTCCAGCGCAAGCTGCGTGTCGGCTTCGCCAAGGCCGGGCGTCTGATGGATTTGCTTGAATCGCG
>UMGL01007103.1_pt1 | contig 108936 bp, 84 predicted proteins | sample 1965261 | NCBI WGS metagenome assembly UMGL01 (sample SAMEA4836071, study PRJEB28245) | human gut metagenome | biome: gut microbiome; material: fecal sample | place: Denmark | collected 2008 | reverse complement strand
GTGATTGCTGGCGCAGTCAAGGGCTGAAATTCTTCCTCTGACCTCCTAACAATGAAGGCGGACCGGTTTCGACTGGCCCGCCTTCAGCGTGTTTGCGGTGTTTTGCGGTGTCGTGTGAGGATTCGCTCACACGACACCGGTCTCTCCCAAACTAGTTACGCTGGGGCGGGTGTTTGCGTAGACAGTTTGTGAAAGGGGGTGTGGCTGACGATGCGTGCGGGAATCGCTCATGCGATGGTGTCAGCCTTGGGCCAACGGGCGCATCATATGACAACGATTGCTGATAGCGGTTGCTAGGATGAGTGAGAACCAGCGACATCAAGGAGTCTTCATGCATTTTCTGTCCCCGGATTCCCCATTCATGCGTGGGCTGAGCAACCTCGTCGACGCCATCTGGATCAACATCCTGATGCTTGTCACCAGCATTCCGGTCATCACCATCGGCGCCGCGCTCACATCCGGGCATGATGCCGCTCGTCGCGCCATCATCGGCGAGGGGCACGTCACATCGAACTATTTCCGTGCATTCCGTCAGAATTTCGCGAAATCGACGCTGATGTGGCTGATTTTCGGCCCTGTTGCGGCCGGCCTTGTCGCAGCTTGGATTTTCTTGCAGATCACCCCGCTGCTGATACCGAAATTCGCGTTCACCATCGTCTGGATTATCGGATTCGAATGGGTATGGGCATTGCAGGCGCGATTCGAGAACAGCTTCGGTCGCACGCTCGGTAACGCGTACGTATTCGGTGTATCCCACATTGTCGCGACGCTGGGCATGGTGGCCATCGATGCGGTCTATCTGGCGCTGATCGCCGCATGCTGGCGGTACATGCCGCAGGGCCTGTTCCTCTTGCTGCTCATGGGGTATGGCACGTGCGTGATGCTGCACATCCCGCTTCTTGAACGCGTGTTCGCGCCGTATACCCGCCAATCCGCAACAGCCCATGATGATGCGAACTGGCTCAACGGCGGAACTGATCAGCCCGACGACACCGCGGAAACTGATAATCATGCTGTAGACGTTAAGTCGGAACAACACGCCTGAACACAGGCATGACATCGGCGCATCCCGGACGCCCTTATACATCCCGGACATCCGCAGCATCCGCAACATACGCAAACAGGGCCGCCTGTCTTCAAGGAGGAAGAAGACAGGCAGCCCTGAGCGTAATCAATCCGCGCTGGAACGGATTCTCGAGCGCATCCGCGACCTGCGACCCGCGATTCACGGATGCGCGATTCACGACCCGCAACCGGCCGCGGATTACGCCATCACTCGCCGCGCATCACGGCAGCCAGCGACAGCACGCGTGGATTCTTGAACACCTCATCCGTATGGACCAGATTGCCATCGGCATCATGCAGCGGCACGCGCCAGTTGCAGTATTCCGTGCTGGTACCCGGCTGATTCTGGGTGTGGTGTTCACCGGTGCCATCGACCAACGCTGCTTGTAGCAGCAGAGACGGGGCGTTGAGCAGCATTCGGTGCATCGCCTCGACGATTTCCTGCTCATGGGCGGGAACATCCTGTGCGGCGCCGGCATCCAGCCAGCCACCGTCGACCAGCAGCTTGAGCATCGCATCGCGTTCGGCGCTTGCTGCCTTTTGGAACTCCTCCACAGGTTCGCTCAGCAGGTGCAACTCTTCGCGCAACTTGACATGCTCGAACTCGAGATACCCGGCAGTTGGCGGCAAATCGTGCGTAGTGACGGAAGCCAGCGCGTACTTGCGGTACGTGGACGGGTCGGCGTACGGGTCGCCGGCGGTCGGGGAGTTGTTGACACGGGCGAACCATTCCACCACCGTGCCGAGCACGCCATGGTCGGCAAGCACTTGGGACACGTAGGCGGGAACCGTTCCGAGATCCTCTCCGATGACCATGCCGCCTGCTCGGCTCGCCTCAATCGACAATACGGCGAGCATCGCGCGGTAATTGTACGTGACATACGCTCCGCCCTTGGCGCCTTCACCCTTCGGAATCCACCACAGGCGGAACAGGCCGAGGACGTGGTCGATACGCACCGCACCCGCATGAGCGAACACATTATGCACCATCTCGCGGTAGACACGATAGCCGGTGCGCTCCAGATATCGCGGATTGAACGGCGGCTGGCCCCAATCCTGGCCTTGCTGGTTGTAGAAGTCCGGCGGGCAGCCGACGGTGACGCTGCCGACCGCGAATCGTTCTGGATTCCACCACACGTCCACGCCGTACGCGTGCACGCCGACCGCCATATCCTGCATGAGGCCGAGCACCATGCCGGCATCTTTCGCGGCAGCCTGCGCCTGTGCGACCTGCTCGTCGGCAATCCACTGCAGCCAACGCTGGAAGTCGAACAGGTCCTTGTGCTCGCGAACGAGCGCGGCCACTTCAGGCGAATCACGGTTCAGTGTCGAGAACCAAGGGTTCTTGTCCTCTTCCCAAGGCGCTCCCCACACTTCGAATGCCACGCACCATGCGGCGAATGCGTCGAGGTCCGGGCCGGCAGCTTTGACGAAAGCCTCGAATGCCGCCTGACGTTCCGTGGAACGACCGTGTTGGTAGATCACCCACAGCGCCTTGCGTTTGGCGGTCCAGGACGCGTTGAGATCCAATGGATCCGGATTGTCGTTGGCGGCTTTGACGCTGTCGTACAGAGCATCGACCTGTGCGCGATCCTCGGTGTTCAGCTCGGCGTACTCTTCGATCTGCTGGGGGCGGATGTACGTGACATTGAGGAATCGGCGTGATTCCGGCAGATACGGTGAAGGCTCGATCGGCGGGATTGGGGTGCCCGCGTGAATCGGGTTGATCAGCATGAAATCGGCGCCCTGCTTGCCAGCGTCGTGCAGCAGTTCCTTGAGGTCGCCATAGTCGCCGACACCCCAGGATCCCTTGGACCGCATGGAGTACATCTGGGTCATCCAGCCCCAACGGTGGTGTTGCGCGACTGGCTCGGGAACGGGGATTCGCGCCGGGGCGGACAGGATCGTCGCGTCGGCGGAACGTTCCCCATCGGTCACGTGAAGGGTGTGGTAGCCGGTGGGCAGGTCGTCCGGCATGGTCAGCGTGTACGCGTGGGGGATTGCCGGGTCCGCGTCGGCATCCTTGATGAGCAGGGCGTTGAGATCGCCGTCATAGGCTTCGCCGTTTTCGAGGGTGAGCGACAGTTCGGGGGCCGCCGTGACCGCATGGACTGGCACGCGGGTCGCGGCGCCTGAGAACACCACAACCGTCGGCGGAACCAGTTGGTTGCAGGAGGCGCGGTGGATGGTCTCCAGAGACGCTTCGATGGCGTCATCGCTGGAGGCGTCGACGCCGAGCGCGGCGAGTACGCTCACCAGTACGTCGTCCTTGATTTCGACGTATGTACCGAGCTGGTCGATATATGAGGTGGAAATTCCGCTTGCTTTGGCAAGCCTGATCAATGGCCGCGCGAGACGCTCCGGGCTTTCTTCCCGCTGGGTGCCTTGGCTGGATGGCGACGATGCCGTCTGATCGGACATAATGCGCTCCTTCGCTTCTCTCGAGTATGCGATGACAGGTTCCGTGCCGACGGCAATGACCATCATTGGGACGGCCGCCGTATCTGGATATTGATATTCTATCGCGTATTGAAATCGTTTGCAATGCGCGCGGAGCGTTGAATTGCTTGATGAATGGCGGGTCGCTTCCTGCGATTCCCGCATGTTTGAAGGTGAAAACCTACTATCGTTTGCATTCCACGATGAGAACAGCCCCGTATCCGGCGTGTCGCCATGCTCACGACACGCCGGACACGGGGCTGAGAAGCTGCCTTGCGCTGGAGGCGCTACCGGAAAATGGCGCTACTGGAGAACACCGCTATCGGCGTACTCGCATACCACGAAGGTGCGGGCAGGCACCGACAGCTCAACGCCGTCGGCAATGCGCGCGCCTAAATCCGCGGACAGCGCGGCCACATCCGTCGAATCGGCGAGGATACCCCAATGCTTCCCCGATGAGGGCACATCCTCAGGCAGACGAATCGTCACAGTATCCGTAGTCGGGTTCGCGCACACCGCGAGACTGTCGCCGACGCGTGCGGCAACCACATCCTCGGGGCAATCCAAAGCGATGCGCTGCCCGTCGTAGAAGGCAGGATGGGTTTTCCTCACGCCGATCAAGGTGCGGTACCATTCGATCAACGACGACAGGCGGGACGCCCTGCCCCAATCCAGCCAATTGAGCTCGGCGCTGCGGTCGAAGGAATTGTCGCAACCATACTTTGTGCGGGTGAACTCCTCGCCGGAGAGCATGAACGGCAATCCGGCGGACGTGAGCACAAGCCCGGCGGCGATCGCGTTGGCCGCAAGGATATCCTGCACATCACCGGTCGCGTCATAATCGGCGTGTGCGGGGTCGTCGCGCATGGTCAGGCAGAGTTTGTCCCACAGCGTCAGATCGTCATGCGCCGACACATACTGGATGGTTTGCCCGACCTGCTTGCCTTGAGCCTCGGTGCCGCGCCAGCCGTTGAGCGCGTGACGGACCAGTTCAGCGAATTCAGATGGTTTCCCGTTGACATACCCGGGCTTGCGTTCGAGCATGACATTGCCTTTGATGGAGTCACGGCTCTCGTCGCAGAACCAGCCGATTCGCGCGTCCAGCAGCTTGCGTCCCTGTTTGTCCGCGAGTGTGAACGACGGTTCGGCGTTCGTCTTGTCGGCGGACCACGGTTCACCGTACATGAGGATGGATTCGCCGCCCGGCAGTTTGTCCAGCTCCTTGCGCGCACGATTCAAGGTCTGCGTGTCCAGCAGGCCCATCAGATCGAAGCGGAATCCGTCCACATGGTATTCGCGTGCCCAATAAACGAGCGAGTCCACGATGAATCGGCTGAACATCGGCCGTTCGCTGGCCATGTCGTTGCCGCAGCCCGAACCGTTGGCGAACCCGCCGGCATCGTCACGACGGCAGAAATAACCGGGGGCCATACGCTCGAATTCGTTGTCGTTCTCGTACATGTGGTTGTAAACGACATCCATGATCACACGGATGCCCGCCCGGTGCAGCGCTGCAATCATCGCCTTGCACTCGCGGATGCGGACCGCCCCGTCATACGGGTCGGTGCTATACGAGCCTTCCGGCACATCGTAAGCGACCGGGTCGTACCCCCAGTTGTAGGGGCTGCCGGTCGCCTCATCGACCGACCCGTAGTCGTAGAACGGCATGATTTGCACGTGGGTGACACCCAGACGCTTCAGATACGCGATGCCGGTGGGAAATCCTCCGGGCTGGTTGTCCAAGGTCGTATGCGCATCGGTGAACGCGAGAAACTTGCCGCGATGCCCCTCGGGGAATCCGCCGTGCGGGTCGTTGCTGAAATCGCCGACATGCGTCTCCCAGATCACGGTTTGGGAAGCGGGAATGTCGGGGGAGCGGTCGGACAGCCAACCGTCGGGATTGGTCGAATCGAGATCGACGACCATGCTGCGCTCGCCGTTGACACCGCTCGCCTTGGCCCACGGGTCGGCGGTGCAGATGGTGACCGTGCCTTCGGCGGCGTTGATGATGGCGTCGCTGGGTACGTTGCTGACCGCGGATGCCGGGAAGGTCAGCATGTAGTCGTAGTAGGTCCCGGCGAACCGCTCGGCGCTGCGATGCTGCCAAGCCCCATCCTGGGCACGTTCCAGCGCGACGGTCGCCGACGGGTTGTCCTTCGGGTCGCTGGTATCGAACAATCGCAATGTGACGGCCGCCGCGGAAGGCGACCACACGGTGAAGACCGTGCCGTGGTCAAGAAGCTGGGACCCGAGCGGGCCTGCGTAATCAGGCCACGATGCTTCGGCAAAAGACATGAGTTCCCCTTGTAATACCGGGTATCTGCCCCAGAAAGGGGTATTCCCGGTCAAGATTGAATGGTGTGTGTGATGCGCGGCTGTTGGCCGCATACGAAAGGGGGCGGCCCGGAGCCTAAATGCCCCGGATCCGCCCCCTTGATTGGTATTGCCGGGAATCAGCCCTTGACTGCGCCCGACATGGACTCCTGGTAGAAGCGCTGCATGACGATGAACAGAATCGCAATCGGAATGGAGACGCACACTGCGCCGGCGGCGAAGCGGGCGTACCACTGATTGATGTATTCCTTCTGCAGCATCTGCCACAGACCCAGAGCGACGGTGAAGTTGTCCTGGGTGCGGGCGATTGCCTTCGCCATGACGAAGTCGAGCCACGGGGTCAGGAAGCCGATAATCGCCTGGTACACGATCATAGGCTTGCAGATCGGGATGATGATCTTGGTGAACACCTGCCACTTGGTGCAGCCGTCCAGGTAGGCGGCTTCGTCAAGCGACATCGGGATGGTGTCCATGTAGCCCTTCATGACGTAGAAGCCTGCGCCTGAACCCGCCGAGTAGACGAGGATCAGGGCGATGATCACGAATCCGCCTTCCGTCAGGCCGAAGGCCTTCAGGATGAAGTAGATGGCGATGACGGCCATGATGGACGGGAACATGCCCAGAATGAGGGCGATGTTCATGAAGGTCTTACGTCCGCGGAAGCGCAGACGGGACATGCAGAAGGACACGGACAGCACGAAGAACAGCGAGATGATGCACACGAAGATGGCGATGACCAGCGTGTTGAGGAACATGCGCGGGAAGTTCATCACGTCGGTCTCCGTGAACAGCTGCACGTAGTTGTGGAACGTGTACTTCGTCGGGAAGAACGTGCTCTGGTACGGCTGTGTGTTCTTGTTGAAGCTTTCGAGGAACACCCATACGATCGGCATGAGCCAGATGACGGCCATGACGGTCAGGAAGATGTAGGCGACGACATCGCCGGCGATACGGCGCTTGTACGAATTGCCCTTGGCCTTCTTGGCGACTGTGGTGTCAGAAGTTGGATTACTCACCGGAAGCCCTCCTCATTCTTGTACGAACCGGAGCTGCGGTAGGTCAGCAGCGAGACCACGGCAAGGACGATGAACGTCATGATGCCGATGACCGCACCCAGGTTGTAGTTGTTCTTGTCGACCGTCAGCTTGTACAGCCAGGTGATCAACAGATCGGTCTTGCCTGCGGACGCGCCGACCGGGGTCGGTTCGCCGCCTGTGAGCAGGTAGATCACGTTGAAGTTGTTCACGTTGCCCGTGAAGGTGGTGATCAGGTACGGTGTGAGCACGAAGAAGATGTACGGCATGGTCACGCTGCAGAACCGCTGCCACCAGTTGGCGCCATCGATTTCAGCCGCCTCATACAGTTCGGTCGGCACGTTCTGGAGAATACCGGTGATCTGCATGATGGTGTACGGAATACCAATCCACAGGTTGATCACGATAACCGTGACGCGGGCCCATGTGGCGTTCGACAGCCACGGCAGCGGGCCGCTGATCCAACCCCAGCTTTCCAGCAAGCGGTTGATTGCGCCGTCACGCTGGAGCATGGTGTGCATAACCAGCAGGGACACGAACTGCGGCACTGCGATGGACATCGAGAAGCATGCGCGCCAGAAGGCCTTGCCCTTGATGGTCTTGCGCTCGATGATCATGGCCATGAACATACCGAGGAAGAAGTTCAGGAAGGTGGCGAAGAACGCCCAGATCAGCGTCCATGCGAGCACCGAGAAGAACAGCTTGGCGTTCACGGCGCCGCCGCTGTTGCCGAGCACGGTGCCGAAGTTCTTCAGGCCCACCCAGGAGAACAGGACCGTGTGGTTCTGGTCGTAGCTGGTGAATGCCATGGAGATCATGAATACCAGCGGCAGGATGGTGAAGACCACGATGCCCAGGGTCGGCAGGAACATCAGGCCGACGTGCGCGTTCTGGTCGAACAGGGAACGCAGGTCTTGGCCGATGGTGTTCGGACGCTCGCCGTTCTTGATGGCGACCTGTGCCTTGTACGCGCTGCGCAGGGACAGAGTTGCCAGCAGGATGAGCAGAATGACGACGAACACGCTCATGACGCCGTACAACAGGATGGTGACCGAGTTGTCGCCGGCCTGGTAGACCCAGAAGCCGTTGACCTTGACCTTGGTCTGCTTGGCGGTGCCCAGTGTCGTGAGCTTGCCCAGAGAGGTGCCGCCTTTGTCGATCAGGTACAAGATGATGAGCACTTCACTGGCAAGGAACGCCAGGCCCTTGACGATCTGCTTGCGGGCAAGGTCTCCGAGGCCGAAGATGAAGAGTGAGAGGCGTGTCAGGACATCCCCGTTCTTCCACGCCTGGGAGAATCTGTATGGTGACGGCTGAAGACCATCAGAGTTGCTGCGCTTACGCTTGCGCACTCTGCGTCCCGCCGCGGCTGTCGCAGTTGTCATGCGGACGACCTTTCGATTGTTTGATGGGTACTATGCAAGACGCCCCGCCCCGCAAAGCCGGGGGCGGGGCGTCTTGCAGACACTGTTACATTATTCGCTTACGCGAGCCTGCTCACTTGGAGCTGTTGCTGGTGGAAGCGATGTTCTTGTAGCCGTCGAGCCAAGCCTGAGCCTTCGCCTGAGCGTTGCCAGCGTTCACATCGCCGCTGACGATGGCGGTGCCGAAGGTCTTGCACGGATCCCAGAAGTTGCCCATCGCGGCGATGGTCGGCTGCAGGATCGAGGTGTTCGCGATGGTGTCGTTCTGAGCCACGGCAGCCGGATCGTTCTTGTAGGTCGAAGCCAGGGACTTGTCGGTCGGGACGATCTGACGCATGGTGTAGTGGGCCTTCTGAGCCTCGGTGGAGCCGAGGTAGGTGGCGAACTCAGCAGCAGCCTGCGGATACTTCGAGTTCGGGTTGAAAGCGACTGCCTTGGAGCCGTAGAACGCCTTCATCTGGTAGGTTTCGCCAGCGGAGGTGGTGAAGGAAGGCAGCTGGGCTGCGGCGTAGTTGTCGCCGAGGGCCTTCTTCACGTCAGCGGCGGACCAGGTGCCGGAGAAGATGGCGTCCACGGTGCCGTTCTGCATGGCGGCGAGGCCGGCGCCCTCGTCGTTGTCCACGACGAAGTTCGGGTTCTTGACCAGGTCAACGAGGTACTTGGTGACGTCGGTCGCAGCGGCGGAATCCATCTTGATGCCGTCCTTCGCGTTGGAACCGTCCTTGCCGAACAGGGTCATGCCCGCGCCGGTGTAGAAGGCCGGCAGGTACCAAGAGTTACCAAGGTTGAAGGAAACCTTGCCCTTCTGGAGCATGGTGTCGAGGGACTTGATGTCGTCAGACGAGAACTTGGACTTGTTATAGTACATGAAGTAGGTGTTGCCGGTGAACGGAACGCCGTAGATCTTGCCATCGGTGCCGGTGACGGACTTGATGATGGCGTCGTCGTCCTGCTTCTTGATCTGGGCCTTGGCGTCATCGGAAACCTCGCCGATGGCCTGGGCGTCGAGCAGGGTGCCGAGCTGGTCGTTCGCGAACATGTAGACATCGGCCGCAGCGGACGGATCCTGCTTGACGGTCGTGCCTGCGTCACCTTCGGAGACCACTGCGTTCTTCCACGTGATCTTGTACTCCGGGTGAGCCTTCTCGAACTGCTTTTCCATGGTGGGCAGCCAGGAGCTGGACTTCGCCTGATCCTCGGACGGGCCCCACACGGTCAGCTTGATTGCCTGGGTGCTCTTCGCTGCAGTGCCGCCATTGTTGCTGGAACCGCAGGCGCTCGCTCCGAGCAGCATCGCCACAGCGGCGGTGACGCCCAGAATCTTCTTCATGTATGTCATCCTTGACCTCCTAAAATTCCGCCCCGCTTTCGCGGAGCGAGTGTGTTTTCGGTGCAGCGGTCCGCACCCGGCCTTCTGCCCCTTCAGGCTATCTGACCGGATGCACGCCCGCTCACCGAAGTGGGCGGATTGTTGCGTACCTCCGAACCACAACACAGTATACATGGATTTGCATACGTTCGCAAAAACGATGCAAATTTCACGGTTTCGCGTGTCTTTTTGCGGTGGGGACCTGGCGAAATGATTTTGGTACAACGGTTACGGGTTGATATTATGCGGTTTTTGACTCCTTCCGAGATGTCTGCACCGTCTGCGAGTGTCGAAGTGCATCTCGTGTGCTAGCGTTTGCTGAACTACTGAACAAAGTGGTGCAACAGACACAGACGGGTGTGTGCTGGTAAGGCGCATCCCCAAGCGTGCGCAGCGTCGCATACGCGGCATCCGCCCTTGTACCGGCAAAGCAGTGGGCCGGACGGCGGAAGCCAGAAAGAAGGGAACGACATGACGACAACATTCACGCGGCCGGCATGGCTGGATACGGCCGCGTTCTACGAAATCTACCCGCAGAGTTTCTGCGACACGAACGGCGACGGCATCGGCGACATTCCCGGCATCACCGGCAAGCTCGACTACATCGCCTCGCTGGGGTGCAACGCGTTGTGGATCAACCCCTGCTACGACTCGCCTTTCAAGGACGCCGGGTATGACGTGCGTGACTACCGCAAGGTAGCCCCGCGTTACGGTACCAACGACGATCTGGTCGAGCTGTTCCGCCAGGCGCATGCGCGCGGCATCCACGTGCTGCTCGACCTTGTGCCCGGGCACACCAGCGAGGAACATCCGTGGTTCAAAGAAAGCCAGCGCGCCGAACGCAACGAGTACTCCGACCGCTACATCTGGACCGACAGCGCGTTCGAAGGTTACTCGATGCCGTTCATCGGCGGGGAAAGCGAACGCAACGCCACATATATCCTGAACTTCTTCAAATGCCAGCCTGCACTGAACTACGGCTTTGCGAAGCGTGACCGGCGGTGGCAGTCCTCCACCGATTCGGCCGCGGCGAAGGCTACGAGGGACGCGATGGTGGACGTCATGCGCTTCTGGCTTGGGCGCGGCTGCGACGGATTCCGCGTCGATATGGCGAACTCGCTGGTCAAAAACGACGGTGAGGACAAGCCGGAGACTATCAAGGCATGGCAGGAGATGCTCGGCACCATCAAATCCGAATTCCCACAGGCGGCTTTCGTCTCCGAGTGGGGCGTGCCCGAACAGGCCCTGGAAGCCGGTTTCGATATGGACTTCTACCTCGACTGGCGTTTCGGCGGCAATCCGAACGGCTACAACCTGCTCGCGCGGAACACGGACAATGCGCTCGACACCGCGGACGACCACAGCTATTTCAGTGCCAAGGGCGGCGGAAGTGTGCAGGAGTTCCTCAGCCAGTACATCCCGCAGTATCAGGCGATCCGCGGCAAAGGGTATTTCTGCTTCATCACCTGCAATCACGACACGCCGCGTCTCGCGCCGCGTCTGACCAAACGTGAGCAGCAGGTGGCGTTCGGTATGTTCCTGACCATGCCGGGCGTGCCGTTCATCTATTACGGCGACGAAATCGGCATGCGCTACCGCGATCTGCCGACCAAGGAAGGCGGGTACGCGCGCACCGGCAGCCGCACGCCCATGCAGTGGGACAGGTCGAAGAACATGGGATTCTCCAGCGCGGACTCGGATTCGCTCTACCTGCCGGTCGACCCGGCTGAGGATGCGCCGAACGTGGCCGAACAGGAGCGGGAGACCGATTCCATGCTCGCATGGGTGCGCGCTCTGCTGTCGTTGCGTGCCGACCATCGCGCGCTGCGGGCCAAGGCGCCGCTCGTCGTGCTCGCCCAACCCGAGCAGGGGCGGTCCTTCGCCTACTCGCGGGTGGCGGAAGACGGTTCGGAGCGTCTCGTCGTCGCGATGAACCCGGGGCTGAATACCGAAACAATCACCGTCCCCGCGCAAGGCGACAAGGCCAATGACCCGACCGTTCTGCTGTGTCTGGGCAATGCGCAGGCGCGCGGCAGCGAAGTGACCTTGGGACCGCAGAGTTTCGTGATTGTACACGTGTGACGGTTGCCTGGCTGTTTGCGACCGTTCGGCCGTTATTGGCCGTTTGGTCGTTTGATCGTCCGATTGCGGGCGGATGCGCAGGTCCCGGCGGTATGCCACACGGTTCGGCCAGTGTTCCAGCGTGGTCTGGTGCATGGTGCCGTTCAGACCTAACATGCATCCGCCCGCCGTCATTCCACAAAACCGCCCATATGCGCGTCATGACATCATTGTTCTGCGTACAATGGCAGGAAAACCGGTTGAATTGAAGCGGGCCGTCACGACGTCCGTCATCTGGTGGGTACTGCAAAGCACATGATTTGGAGGAGCGAGGAGCGTGACTATGCGATACGAGGTGGTGCTATTCGACCTGTACGGGACATTGATTGACATCCACACGGACGAACAGGCGGCGAAGCCGTGGCAGGAGTTGTGGGAGTTCCTCGATGCCACGGGCGCCCATTACGATGACGCAGCCCATTTGAAAGCGAGTTTCGACCAGCTCAATGCGGTCAATGTACAGGAAGCGCGCAAGGGCGCGGAACACCCCGATTGGGTGGAGCCTGACGTGTTGCCGGTCTTCCAGCGCTTGTATGCGGCCGGCGGTTCAATGGCTTCGCCGCAGCTCGCTGCGAAGGCCGCGTGGGTGTTCCGCAAGGCCAGCACCAGCAAGTTCGGCCTGTACCCCGGCGCCCTCGAGATGCTCGGCAAACTGCGCGAAGCCGGCATCCGCACCGTGCTCGCCAGCAACGCGCAAGCTTGCTATACGCGTCCTGAAATCGAGGTGACCGGACTGAACAAGGCCCTCGACCGCATTGTCATCTCCAGTGAGGAAGGCATGCGCAAGCCATCGCCGAAGTTCTTCCTGCGCGCGTTGGAATACGAGTACACGACGCCTGATCGTGCGCTGATGGTCGGCAACGAGGAGCGGTGTGACATCCAGGGTGCCGCCTCTGCAGGCATCGACGGGGTCTACTTGCACACCGCGATTTCGCGGCAGGACGATCCTGAAATCTGCGAACAGGCGGTGCTTTCCCTCAACGGCGCCGATTACGGTGCGCTGACCGCTTTTGTGCTTGGCGAGTGAAAACACCGCATTTGCAGACGGCCTCCAGTACTGTATGGGATAATGTCCCCCAGTTGCCGGCGGCCGCGGCATTCAGGCCGCGCCGCCGGAGTCATGGACACGACTGACGGATAGGTGGTGCAAACCGGATATGGAAGACACCGTGACGGAGGAATACGCGGACAATCAGGCGGCGCGCGGAGGGCGTAACCGCCGGCGGGGAATGACGACATTCCGCGTGAAAACCGTCGGGTGGCTGTTTGTGCTTCTTGCCACCATCGGCACGACCATCCTGCCGTCCATGCTCGGGTATCAGCCCGGATCAGACGACATGGTCGCGATGACGGTTCTGGTCATCTGCGAAGTGGTCTCTTGGACCGCCGTGCCCCTGTACGCGTGGCTGCTGGTGCAAGGGTATCGCCACACGCATAGCGTCGTGCAATACGGGATACGTCTGCTGGCACTCGCCATCATCTCTGAAGTTCCATACGATATGGCGACATCTGGCAAAGTCTGGGATATGAACTCGCAGAACCCGGTGTTCGCGCTGGTGATTGCGCTGATCGTGATCGCGGCGGTCGACTGGGTGCGCGAGAACCTACAAGGTGCGGCGAAATGGGCTGCCATTGTGCTGGTTGCCGCCGCAGGGCTCGCTTGGGCGCTGCTCCTGCATGTCGGTCTGCGCCAAGGCATGTTCAATATGGGTGTGCTGCTCATCGGCATGGCGTTGGTGTTTTACGCGTTGGACGCGCACGAGAACACGATGATGATGACCGCAGGTGTGCTCGGGGCAGTGTTCTTCATCATGCCGGCGGTCGGCGTGGCGATGCTGCACACGCGGCGCGACGAACTGGGGTACAGCCATCCGTGGACGAAGTGGGTGTTCTACGCGTTGTACCCGGTGACGCTGCTGCTGTGCGCGCTGCCGGTGGTGTGAACCGCCGAGCTGCGCTGCCGTTACTTCTTGAACACGGCGTCCGACCCGCGCAGCACCAACTGGGGCTGTATCGTCTCGTGCGGGTTGTCCAACGGTTCGTCGGCGATGAGCTTGAGCGCCTTCATGGCGGCGTTCCGTCCCATATCGCGCGGATTTTGCCGCATGGTGGTCAGATTGATCGTGTCGGCGTACGGGCTGTCATCGAAACCGATGATTGAGTAGTCCTTCGGCGTGAAGTGGCCGTAATGCTCGAGCTTGAGCACCAGCGGAATGGCCATCATGTCCATCTGGCAGCAGATGGCGTCCGGGAATTCGTCGAGCGCGAGCAGCGCCGTGAGCGCGGAATCGGCGAACTCACGGCCGCGGGGGACGGACAATACCTGCCATTGCAAGTCGTGATTGTGTTCGGCGGCCTTGCACGCGCGTATGAATCCGCGCCCGCGGTCGTCGATGCTTGATGTGATGCCTTCGGCAGGTTCCGAGCACGTGTACACGATGTGACGGTGCCCGAGATTGATCAGATGCTGGGCAGCCATGAACATGCCCTCTTCGTCATTGATGCTGACGGAGGCGTCGAAATTCGAGGTGGACGGCGTGTTGATGCCGATGATCGGGACGTGGATGCGTTTGAGCTGTTCGACCTCGTAAGGGTCGATGGAGAACGAGTTGACGAATACGGCGTCGACGTTGCGCCGGACCGGCAGAGTGGTGAAGAACTCCTTGCGGTTCTCGGCTGTGTCGATGTGCTGAAACAGGGAGATGTCATATCCGGCATCGTGAAGGATGTCGTTGATTCCGGCGAAGACTTCGGTGTTGAACCAGCTGGTGATCTCCTCGTTCATCAGGAGCGCGACACGGTATGCCTGACCGGTTTTCAGAGCGGTGGCGGAGCGGGAGATGTTGAAGTCCAGCTTGTCCGCGGCACTGAGCACTTTCCGTCGGGTTTTCTCCGATACCAGCTCTGGGCGCGTGAAGGCGCGCGAAACCGTTGAGATGGATACTCCCGCCACTTTGGCGACATCTCGAATGCCAGCTTTTGCCATTCCTGCCCCTTTGCTTCATGCTCGTGCCATCAAGATTCAACGCTGATTCCGTCTCGCTATTGTACTGCTGTTTCATAATATTTGCAAACGTTGTCAGCTTTCGGCGCCGATGGTTGCGTCACCATCTTTCAAAAATCGCGAGAAAGCACGAATTCTCTGAGAATTCACCAAGGGTTGGGATGCCCTTCGACTGTGCGAACGTTGCCCGATGCTTTGCCGGCATAGCGTGCAACCGGAACGAAAACCGGATCAACAACCACATGGTTCGTAGGCGAACGAACAGGAGCCTGCCGGCTTCCGTCGAGGAAAGGAATAGAAGTGAAGCAACCAATTCGATCAAAGATCATGGCGGGTGTCTCGGCCCTGATGGCCGGCGCCGTCTGCGTGGCCTGGCCCCCGGCGCGCTCGCGGCGGGCACCCCGAGCCTTGCGACGCTGAGCAGCCACGGTGGTGCGCAGCGCATCGCCAATACGCCGGCGGCCGGCAAGGCGAAGAACGTAATCCTGTTCATCGGCGATGGCATGGGCGACTCCGAAATCACCGTTGCCCGTGACTATCTGTATGGCCCCGGCGGCACGCTCGAGGGTATCGACAAGATCGGTCAGGCCGACGCCACCAGCGCCAAGACGCTCGGGTTGGCCAGCTCGACCGAGGAAATCAACGCGCTGTCCTCGGGCGCCAAGGTGTCCGTCAAGGACGGCGTGGCGCAGGTCACCGGCTTCGACGGTGACGCGGTGCTCGGCTATCAGCTGCAGGACACGGAGACCGGCACCGTGCTCGCCGCTTCGAACGACGACACTCCGGTCTCCGGCGTGCGAGTCGACACCGGCACAACCACGACCATCGATTTCAACGGTGTCAAGGGCTTCGACCCGAGCGCCTCGACTTACACGCTGACCGCCACTGGCAAGCAGTCGGGCACGAAGATCGCGACCGAGTTCGGCCTCACCGGCAACGGCGCGAGCAACGTCGTGATCGCGCCGAAGACCGGTGACAAGGCCGCTGACAACGCGAAGCAGGCCGGCCTGGGCGGCGCCCTGGTGGGTGCCCTCGGTACGACCGGTACCCGCATCCTCGGTACGGTCATGGTCGCCCTCGCCCTTGCGGTGGCGGGCGCCCTGCTTGCCGCATGGCGCCGTGGACTGTTCGCCCGGAAGTAAGCTCCTTGGCGGTGTCAGTGGTGGCGCCGCCAAAGGACTCCGGTGAATGCCGCGATAACTGAAACAGGGGTTCCGCATGTTCTCCGGCGCTGTACGCTTGCAGCCGCGGCGCCGGGGGCATTCGGGTCGGCTGATTGGCCGGACTGGCCCTGGCGGGTCGGGTTCGGTCGGTGTGGCAGGCTCGAAACAGACCGGAGACTCTGGAGGCTGCGCTTGAGACTCAGGCGGGGCCTTTCTCATTCTTACTTCGAAAATTCCAAGTGTGTGGCGTCCTTCGGGGCGCGGAACGCCGGCTGGTCCGCGGTTTCGCGGGCGGCCGGCGTTTGCTGTCTGTCGTGGCGGCGGAACGGAGGCCTCCCCGGGGTGTGTCTGTTTCGGCGTGTCGGCGGCGTTTGCGTCGTTTATCTCGACGTTTCGGCGGAGCCGAAAAAATTTCGTGACATGTGGGAATAAAAGTTGGCCATCCAAAGTTGAGCGATGTAGGCTCAAGTTTGGAAGCATCCAACGGCACGGCCCCCGGGCGGTGCCGATTGAGCGAAGACGTAGACAACAGAACAACAATAAAGGAGAACATATGGGACGCGCAGTTGGTATCGATTTGGGTACGACAAACTCCTGCATCGCAACGCTGGAAGGCGGTGAGCCCACCGTTATCGAGAACGCGGAAGGTGCTCGCACCACCCCGTCGGTGGTCGCCTTCAGCAAGTCCGGTGAGATCCTGGTCGGCGAAGTCGCCAAGCGCCAGGCCGTCACCAATGTCGATCGCACTATCAGCTCCGTCAAGCGCCACATGGGCACTGACTGGACGGTCGAGATCGACGGCAAGAAGTGGACCCCGCAGGAGATTTCCGCGCAGATCCTGATGAAGCTCAAGAGGGACGCCGAACAGAAGCTTGGTGAGCCCGTCACCGACGCTGTCATCACCTGCCCGGCGTACTTCAACGACGCCCAGCGTCAGGCCACCAAGGACGCCGGCAAGATCGCAGGCCTCAACGTGCTGCGTATTATCAACGAGCCGACCGCCGCGGCACTGGCCTACGGCCTCGAAAAGGGCAAGGAAGATGAACGCATCCTGGTCTTCGACCTCGGCGGCGGCACCTTCGATGTCTCCCTGCTGGAAATCGGCAAGGACGACGACGGCTTCTCCACCATTCAGGTGCAGGCCACGAACGGCGACAACCACCTCGGCGGCGACGATTGGGATCAGAAGATCATCGATTGGCTCGTCGGCGAAGTCAAGAACAAGTACGGCGTTGACCTGAGCAAGGACAAGATCGCACTGCAGCGGCTCAAGGAAGCCGCCGAACAGGCCAAGAAGGAACTGTCCAGCGCCACCAGCACGCAGATCTCCATGCAGTACCTGGCCATGACGCCTGACGGCACCCCGGTCCACCTCGACGAGACGCTCACCCGTGCGCACTTCGAGGAAATGACCTCCGACCTGCTTAACCGTTGCCGCACGCCGTTCAACAATGTGCTGTCCGACGCGGGCATCTCCGTGAGCGACATCAACCATGTCGTGCTCGTCGGCGGTTCCACCCGTATGCCGGCCGTCAAGGAGCTCGTCAAGGAACTCACCGGCGGCAAGGAAGCGAATCAGTCCGTCAACCCGGATGAGGTTGTCGCCGTCGGCGCTGCCGTGCAGTCCGGCGTCATTAAGGGCGACCGCAAGGACGTCCTGCTTATCGACGTGACCCCGCTGAGCCTCGGTATCGAGACCAAGGGCGGCATCATGACCAAGCTCATCGACCGCAACACCGCCATCCCGACCAAGCGTTCCGAGATCTTCTCGACCGCCGAGGATAACCAGCCGAGCGTGCTCATCCAGGTCTATCAGGGCGAGCGTGAATTCGCCCGCGACAACAAGCCGCTGGGCACCTTCGAGCTGACCGGCATCGCTCCGGCCCCGCGTGGCGTCCCGCAAATCGAGGTCACCTTCGATATCGACGCCAACGGCATCGTGCACGTGTCCGCCAAGGACAAGGGCACCGGCAAGGAGCAGTCCATGACCATCACCGGCGGCTCCGCCCTGCCGAAGGACGAGATCGACCGCATGGTCAAGGAAGCGCAGGCCCACGAGGCCGAGGACAAGAAGCGCAAGGAAGAGGCCGAGACCCGTAATCAGGCCGAATCCTTCGCCTACTCCACCGAGAAGCTCGTCAACGACAACAAGGCCAAGCTGTCCGACGATGTGGTCAAGGAAGTCACCGAGAAGGTCAACGCCCTCAAGGAAGCCCTGAAGGGCGACGACATCGAGAAGGTCAAGACCGCCCAGAGCGAGCTGATGACCTCTGCACAGAAGATCGGCCAGGCGCTGTACGCCCAGCAGGGCGCTGAAGGTGCCGCTGGTGCTGGTGCCGCTGGTGCAGCAGGCCAGGCTTCCGGTGCGGCCTCGTCCTCTGATGACGACGTGGTTGACGCCGAAGTCGTGGACGATGACGACGACAAGAAGGACAACAAGTAATGTCCGACTTCAACAAGGACGATTACCTCAAGGACCTGCCGGATGTCGACTCGCTCAACGGCGAGGGCGCGTCCGGCCAGACCGGAGGATCGCATGAGCAGAACGCGTCGGCATCCGCGGGCGGACAGTCCGCAGGTGCCGGCAACGCCGCCGATCAGCCGCACGAGCAGGCATCGGACACCGCCAAGGCGGGCAGTGCAGCGTCATCAGACGCCAAGTCTGCCGCAGATGAAGACGGCAAGAAGCAAGCCGCGCAACATGCGCAAGATAACGCGCAGCATGCTTCCGCCGGTGCTGCCGACAACGGCAAGGACGGTGACGCCGACCACGATAAGGACGGCTCCCTGACCCCTCTGGGCCAGGCGAAGAAGGAAGCCGCCGAGTACTTGGAGGCGTTGCAGCGTGAGCGGGCGGAGTTCATCAACTACCGCAACCGCATGAACAAGGAGCGCGAACAAAGCCGCCAATACGGCATTGTGGACGTGCTCACCTCGCTGCTGCCGGCGTTGGACGATATCGACCGAATCCGTGAACACGGGCAGATGGACGATTCGTTCAAGGCCGTCGCCACCAAGATTGACAAGACCTTCGCCAAATTCGGCGTCAAGAAATTCGGCGAGAAAGGCGAGGATTTCGATCCGACCAAGCATGAGGCGGTTCTGCAGAAGCCGGATCCCGAAGCCAAGAAAGAGACAGTAGACACCGTCGTCGAGGCGGGGTACCGAATCGGCGATCGCGTCGTGAGGGCGGCCCGCGTCGTGGTGTCCATGCCTCAGAACTGACCGAAGTGGCGGGAACCATATTCCCGCCATGCCGGTCGCCGCGCATCCCGCGGGTGGCGCCATACGCTTCCTGACAGATGCGGCCGACGGCCGGATATACGTTCGCCGGGCCGCGCCGATCCAGCTCAACGGATTGGCGCGGCCCGGCATCAAACAAGTAAACACTACACGTGTGGAACAACAGGAGCGGAAACGCAATCACGTACCGCGCAAATCTATGGGGATTGGAGGCATAGATGGCTGAGAATGAATGGCTGAGCAAGGATTTCTACAAAGTCCTCGGTGTCTCCAAGGACGCCAGCGAAGCCGATATCACGAAGGCGTACCGCAAGCTGGCGCGCAAATATCATCCTGATCTCAACAAGACCAAGGAAGCGGAGGAGAAGTTCAAGGACATCTCCGAAGCGTACGACGTACTGAGCAACAAGGATCAGCGTCAGAAGTATGACGCGATCAGGCAGTTCGGTATGGGTGGTGCGAGGTTCGCCGGCGGCTCCGGGCAAGGCGGATTCGACGCGTCCGGATTCTCCGACATCTTCGGGTCAATGTTCGGAGGTGGTTCCGGCAACGGAGGCACGCGCATCCGGTTCTCGACATCCGGGGGCGGCCAGCCGAATATGGACGATATCTTCTCAATGTTCGGCGGCGGTGCAGGCGCCGGCGCAGGTTCGCCGTTCGGCGGGGCGCGCAGCGAATACCAGGAGACGCCTCGCCCGCAGCAGGGTGCCGACCGCAAGTCGAAGATTACCCTGACCTTCCGTCAAGCGGTCAAAGGCGCCACGGTCTCCTTGCGCGTGGACGGCAAGCAGTTCAAGACCCATGTGCCGGCGGGCGTCAAAGATGGACAGAAGATTCGTATCCCCGGCAAAGGCAAGCCGGGACTGTACGGCGGCAAGCCGGGCGACATGTACCTCACCGTCCATGTCAAGGCGGATCCGAAGTTCTCGCTGCGTGGGCACGACATCGTCATGGACCTGCCGATCAGCGTCGGCCAGGCGGTGTGCGGCGGCAAAATCAGCGCGACGGATATTGACGGCAATGACGTGACGTTCAAGGTGCCTGCCGGCTCCTCGAGCGGCACGGAAATCAGGCTTAGTGGACATGGCGTTCCCGGGCATGACGGCGATTTGGTCGCCCGTGTGCAGATCCAGGTGCCGTCGAAGCCGGGTCTGGGCGTCAAACGCGCGGCGAAGGAATTCGACTCCGCGACCGGCGATTTCGTGGACAAACTCGCCGAAGGACGCTGAGACGTTGACATTGATATGTGCCGATGCGTGGCGATACGTGCGGCACATACCGACTCGTAATGAAGAGAGGAATCATGGCACAGGTGACACCACAGGTGCGCGCGCTGTACGACATGTGTGCGATAGCGCTGGTCGAAGGTCGTGCCGACCTCGATGGCGCGGACGATGTGGGTTTCGATATCGACATGCCGCTGTTCACCGCCGGGCATACCGCGCAGCTCGCGGACATGCACCCGCAGACGCTCCGGCAGTACGATCGGCTGGGGCTGGTCACGCCGCAACGTACGGAAGGCGGCGCCCGCCGGTACTCGCTGCGCGACATCCACCGGCTGGTTCAGGCGCAGCGGCTCAGCCAGGATGAAGGTGTCAATCTGGCCGGTGTCGCGCGGATTCTGGAGCTTGAAGAGGAAAACCGCCAATTGCGCCGACAGAACAAACGGTTGCGTGAGCCGAAGGATTCCAGTATCTTCGCAGCTGACGCGGATGGTGGCATCATGCAAGTGAAGCGTTCACGACGTGCCCGTATGTGGCGGCGCGATATTCACGAGGACACCCGTGCATTGCCGTCAAGCGGGACGGACGTGCAACGCTCCACATCGCGGTCCATGGTCATCTGGGGGTACCGGTAATCCATGCCTATGGGGAAACCGCATGTCGCTGACGCGTCGAATGCCGGTGGTGGTCCCGGCAGTCTCATCGTGCATCTACCGCATACCCATTCGGGTGTGCGGCTTTTTGTTGCCGCATCGGCTTGGGGCATTGGGCATGTAGGGCGTTTGCGGGCAGGAGAAGAAGTCCCGGATGGTTTCGGGAGATGGCCTTGAGATGGGCTGGTGGGTGATGAAGTCCCGGATTTGTGCGGGAGTTTGTCGCGGATGCACTGATTCGTCGGTGTTCTCCCGTTTTGGGTTTCTGGGGTGTTTTTCTTGAATCGCGGATTTCCAACGTTCTTGTTGGGAGTTTGTCCGTAGGATGGCCGATTCCCTGCAATCTCCCGCGCTCGATGTGGGAGTTTGTGCGAGGATCGGGAAAATCCGCCAGTTCTCCCGGAAGAATTACGTCTGCAAGGCTTTGTGCGGGGCTGCTGTCCATGCCGATGGCTCCTGCACGCCCTGACAGCTTAACCGAACCAGCTTCTACGTGCCATATGAGAAGATGGCGACGGTGGGTTGCCCGGGCAATGTCCCGCAGGCGGCCGCGCATCCGCATGACTTTCCACAAGCGAGGCAGACATGTTGCAAGCAGTGTTCTGGGATATGGACGGCACGCTTATCGACTCAGAACCGTACTGGCATGAATCCGAGCTGCGTCTCGCCGCAGCGCACGGCGGCTATTGGGACGAGGACCTCGCCTGGCAAGGCTCCGGAACCCCCGTGCCCCAAGTCGCCCGGCAGATGATCGAACGCGGGACGGCGCTGACGGTTGAGGAAATCTCCAAAGGTATGGTTGATTATGTTGCCCAGCAGGAGCGCCTGCGCATGCCTTGGATTCCGGGCGTGTTGGATGTACTGCGCTCGCTGGCTGACGCGCGAATCCCCTCGGTGCTGGTGACCACATCGCCGCGCAATCTTGCACAAAACCTGGTCGCGCAGGCGCCGGAGGGCGTGTTCGCCGGCTATATCTGCGGGGATGATGATGTCGCGAAGAAGCCAGATCCGGCGCCTTACCTTGCGGCAGGGAAGCTGCTTGGTATCGGGGCGGATATGATGCCGTACTGCGTTGCCGTCGAAGATTCGATGAGTGGTCTGCGTTCGGCCGCCGCATCCGGGGCGACTACCGTCGCCCAGACTGGATATATGCAGGCGGATACGTCCAACGGACCGCAGTATGCGTCGATACGCGGCTATCAGGGAGTCACTACCGAAACGTTCGAACGGTTCGTGCGGGAGCGTGTGGCTGGAGCGTCCGGAACTGCTGGGGCGTTCGGAGCAGCTGGAATGTCCGGGACAGCCGGGGTGGCTTCGAATCCGCGCTAGGCTTGGAATCAGGAGCTTTGCTGTCGAGTAACGCGGAGGTGACCATATGCGAGTGGTGCCGTTGTCATGGATGGATGTCGTCGCCGTCGTGGTGGCGCTGGTGTTGTGTGGTCTCATCGGTTTCGAGCGCGAGGCGCGGCGCAAGGACGCGGGAATCCGCACGCATATTCTGGTCGGTCTGGGCAGCTGCCTGTTCACCATGGTGTCGATTGAGGGTGTGCCGGCGGTCGTCGGAGCTTCTGTCACTTGGGATGCTTCGCGTATCGCCGCTCAGGTGGTGACGGGTATCGGATTCCTCGGCGCGGGCGTGATTTTCTTCAACCACGATACAATTCGCGGGTTGACGACCGCATGCGCGATTTGGATTGCGGCGGCCGTGGGCATGGCGTGCGGGGCAGGGATGTTCCCGCTGGCGTTACTGATTACGGGACTGTATTTCGTGGTGGTGCTGGCGATTGCGCCTTTTGTGGTCTGGGCGCTTAAGCGCGACCGCGACTACGTGATTCGGGTCACCTACCAGGACGGCAAAGGTGCATTGCGTCAAGCCTTGTTGATTGCCGCGCGGCATGGGTTCGAGACGCAGGTCGTCTCCACGCACGATGTCGACGGGGATTCATGGCAGGGCGCTGCGGTCGAACTGCGGCTTGCCGGCAACAAAAGCGATCTGCACGACTGCATCGGCGATATCGCGCAAGTCGACGGCGTGCGCGACATCGACGTCCTCTCCCGCGACGACTGACACCACCACCCATAGTCCCGGCATGTTGGCGTTGCACATGCTGCTGTTCTGAAAAGAGGTAAAGAAAAACCCTCCTGCGGTGGAATGCAGAAGGGTTCTTCGTGGAGCTGATGGTAATCGAAACCACGACCTCTTCGATGCGAACGAAGCGCTCTACCAACTGAGCTACAGCCCCGTGTCCGGTGATTGCTCATCGAGACAACTCACCAAAGTCTAGTACAAGATGCCGCCAAGTGCAATCCAGCACGGTGCCATAGGCGTGTTGCGTCTGATTGTGCCCGGGTTACCGGCAACCAGCCGCAACACAACAATGGCCATGCACAAAGTTGCCATCGCGTCAACGACGACGATGAGCTCGCCTGTGTCAGTCCTGCGGCGTCGCTTCGGTCAGGTCGGCGGCGTCCTTGACGGTTGCAGCGGCGATGGTTTCCGCGCTGAGCACGTTTGCCCCTGACAAGTCACTGGAAAGCATCTCGGCACCGGCACCGATACCGGCGTCAGCGGCCGCATGCCTGGCCGGTTCCGCATCGCGTCCGCGTCCGCGCTGTTTGCCGGTCCGCGCCTTGATTAGCCCGACGAAGGTTGGCGTCAGCGAAATCAGCAGAATCGCGACGATCACCAGCTCGAAATTGTTCTGCACGAACGGAATCCCGCCGAAGAAATACCCGAGCAGCGTGAACAGGGTCGACCAGGTCAGGCCGCCCAGCACGGAGAACGGGGTGAAACGACGCCATTTCATGCCGGAAATGCCGGAAATAAACGGCATGAACGTACGGATGAACGGGAAGAAACGCCCCAGGAACACGGCGAGCGGACCCCACTTGTCGATCATGCCTTCGGTGCGTGCGAGGCGTTCCGGCGTCATCGCCTTGACTTTCCCGGATTCGATGATCCGCCGACCAAAGAAATGACCGATGAAGTAATTGCACTGGTCGCCAATGATCGGCGCGGCCCACACGACGGGCAGCAGCATATTGAGCGGGAGCGCGGCCTTGCCTGTCGTCGCATCCGCGGCGGCGAAGCACCCGGCGGCGAACAGCAGCGAATCACCGGGCAGGAACGGGAAGAACACCACGCCCGTCTCGATGAACACAATCAGGAAGATGAACCCCAACGTGGGCGCGACGCCCATGGCGATCCAGGATGCGATGGCCGCGCGCGGATCCTTGAGCAGTCGGATCAGAAAATCAATGAACCCCATAATATCCTTGTCGAATGTCGGATGTCGCGTGCCAACAGGCAGCGACCGTCCGTCTGGCGGTGATACGATTGCCGTTCAAGCCTACCGCGTGCGTCCCGCGAGGTAGGGTGCACGACTGCCAGCTTCACGAGATTATCGTATAGAAACATATGACGAACCCGCGGTGAACATATGGTGTCACAAGCTGAACTCCGGCTTGGGCAAAGCGTTGATGCCGGTTTCGCCCTGAGATGCAGAATCCGTGGTGGCGCCTGAAGGCACCGGCTCCGGCGAGCTTGATTGGTCGTCTTATCGGGGTGACGCTGCGTGAATCGCGGTAATCCTTGATAATACCCAGGCTGAATCTGGTGGTTCTGGCTGGTGATGTCCACGAGAGCGGAAATCTCACAGTAAGTGATGCGGCTCGGTGCCGGGAATCGGCACAATCAGGGGGGTGCCAAGGCGGTACGGGCGCGGACCTGCGAATCCATCAGGTTCCTGGATGAGAAGCAGTGCACGCCAGCGTGTGCTGACGGAAGCTATCCAGGCGCGGTGCGATCGGGAGGGCGCATGCCTGCCGGGTAGCGTCGGCCGTGGGCGGGTTTGGAATGGTATCTGGCTGTGGTGCGACTGTGTGGTCGCACGGCGCCCGGATACCGCAGGCGACGTCTTGGCACGGCACACAGGTACCGGTTCGCCGTGCGACTTGTCAGTCGCACCACACGCCGATAGGTCGGCATCGGTCGCGGCCGGTTGCTGCCGATCGCGACCGGAGCCTCAGATCCACGACTTGAACCACATGTGGCTCAGCCAGAACTCGTACGGAACGGGCATCGCCGTCCAGATCGGGTAGAAGAACACCGACACCAGCAGGATCGGCAGCAGCGTGGCCGCCAGCGTAATCCGCCATGTTCCGGCGCTGACCCGTCGGCGCACATGGTCGCCGACATAACAGATCGCGAGAATAATCCACGGCAAGATGACAATCGAGTAGAACGTGAAGGTGGTGCGGTGCAGGTATTGCGCCCACGGCAGCCACCCGCCGATGAAGCCGGCGAGCACCGCCCAGATGCGCCAGTCACCGTGCTTGACGATGGCGATGAGGATTCCGATGATCACGCACAGGGAGCCAAGCCACCAAATCAGGGGATTGCCCAGGGATGTCACGGCTGCAACGCATTTGGAGTGGGGTGCCAATGAGCATAGCCCCGGATGCCCGTCAAGCTCCTGCCAGTAGAAACTGGTCGGACGTACCTGCAATGGCCATGTGAGCGGGTTCGCCTTGTAATCATGCGGTGTGTCGAGCGTGGTGTGGAACTGCCACATTTCCACGTGATATTCGACAAACGACCGCAATCCCTCCGGCAGCCAGGTGATGCCTTGGCCGGGGTTGTTGCGCGCCCAGTCGTGCATGTACGAATCCGGGTGGATGAACCAGCCGATCCATCCGGCAAGATACGTGCCCGCCCATAGCGGGAGCATATACAGCGCGGTCAGCGGCGCGTCGCACAGCAGCCCGGTGGACAGCCAGCTGCGGTAGCCTGCGCGGTAGCGTTCCCATGCGTCCCAAATCACACTGATGACGCAGAGCGCTGCCATGAAGTAGATGCCGGACCATTTGACGCCGGTCGCCAGACCGATAAGAATCGCGGCGGCGGCACGATACCAGGAGAACGCGATGACCGGGCCACGCGCGTCAAGCAGCATGCTTTGGTTGCGTCCGGCCGTGTTGGCCGATGACGATACTGCGGCGCCGGCGGTACCGGTCGTATCGTTGGCGTCGCCGCCGGCAACACTCGAATCGCCGTCTGCTGCCTTGCGCTGCGCCCGCCGTGCACGACGGGATGTGTCCGGGACCCAGTGCGCATCCCGACGCGCGGCATCGACCGCGTAATGCGCCCGGAGCTTGACCCGCGCCCAATCGCGGTGCATCAGCAGTAAATCAAACGCGCCGAGCACGAACACCATGATGAAGATATCAAGCAGGCCGGTGCGACTGAGTGTGATGCCCACGCCGTCGACGGACATGAGCAGGCCCGCGGACAGCGCGATCGACATGTTGTTGAAGAGTCGCAACGCCACGCGGATCATGATGATAATCGCGATTGTTCCCGCAATCGCCGTACTCGCACGCCATGCGAAGGTGTTGCCGGCGCCGCCGAACAGTTTCAGCCCGAGCGCGATGCACCATTTGCCGACTGGCGGATGCACGACATATTCGGCGCTGCTCAGCCACCGGTTCGTGTCGCCTCGCGCGAACAAGGTGTCGACGGGGAAATCCAGTCCGCGGCGCGTCAAGAACTCCGGCCAGTTGCGCGGCTCGCCGGTCAGTAGCATCGTCCACGCGTCCTTGACGTAATAGGTTTCGTCAAACACCACAGCGCGTGGCTCGCCGAGCCGGATGAACCGCAGCAGGCCACCAAAGAAGGCCACCAGCACAGTCAACAGCCAGGAAACCAAACGGGGTGCGGCAGCGAGCCGCGCACGCAAGCGGAGCAGGGCGCCGCCGACGCTCGCCGACGGGTGTGTTCGCCCAGAATTCACGGAACTCAACACCATCACTCCCAAAGGTAGAGGATACTGGATATATGACCAGTGACATCGAAGGACGCCAGTCGGCGCCGCAGTCCTTACATGATAGACCCCAACACGCGGAAAACGACATGTGCACGGAGATATCCGCCGGTGTGCGTGTCGAAGTGCCCGCCGGGACGGTGGTACTTGCAGCCACGCCGATCGGCAATGTGGGCGACGCATCGGCGCGGCTGGTGGCCCTGCTGGAGCGCGCGGACATCGTCGCCGCGGAAGACACCCGGCGCCTGTACGACTTGGCGAACCGCCTCGGCGTGCATGTCAGCGGCAAAGTCGTCGCCTACCATGACCACAATGAGCGCAACAAGGCGGACGGGCTGCTGGACAGTGTTGAGGAGGGTGCCACGGTGCTGGTGGTTTCGGACGCCGGCATGCCCACCATCAACGATCCCGGCCTCGCGATTGTGCGCCGAGCCATCGAGCGTGGCCTGCCGGTGACATGCGCACCCGGGCCGAGCGCCGTGCTGGATGCGCTCGCGCTGTCGGGGTTGCCTACAGACCGGTTCTGCTATGAGGGTTTCGTGCCGCGCAAGCATGCCGAACGTATGCAGCGTCTGCGTTCGCTGCGTGCCGAGCAGCGCACCATAGTGTTCTATGAGACGCCGCACCGTATTGCTGAGACCATGCCTGACCTGCTGGGGGAATTCGGGCCGGATCGCCGGATGGCGTTGTGCCGCGAGCTGACCAAGGATTATGAGCAAATCAGACGCGGCACGATTGCGCAGATCAAGCAGTCGGTGGATGACGATCCGCCGCGCGGCGAAATCGTGCTGGTCATTGAAGGCGCGAGCGACGACGAGGCGCGGGATAGTGCGCCTTCCGCGTTGAGTGTGGAGGATCTGGCCGTGCTGTCAATAGACCGCGCGCGCGAAGACGGGCTGCGCATCAAGGACGCCATCGCGCAGGTTGTACAGGAACACCCCCTGCCGGACGGCTCACTCGCCAATCGCAAGCAGGTGTATACCGCCGTGCTTGAGATGCGTTCCTGATCCGCGCGTTCACTGATTGCGCTGTTTTCGGCGCGTCCCTGGCATCGTCCGACTGTGTGCCGGTCGCTCCCGTCCGCCCTGTCTCTGTGGCAATCGGCCGTCTGCCCGTCCGACCGTCTTGAGCAACCATGCCCGTCTCACGTTTTGTCCATCATGCGGTCATGTTCATCCCGTGGCCTCCCCGCTCGTGGCCTCCCCGAACAAGATGCCGAACGCGTCGCGGATACCGGGGCCGCCCGCTTGCGACACATATTCAAGCAGGGCGGCATCCGCCTTGGGATTGGCGATGAGCCATTTTCGCAGATGCGGGTGCTCGCGTGCAATCAGCCACAGCGTGGGCATATCGGTATCGGGGTCGCAAGCCATGGCGGGCGTAACCACCAGCGGCGGAGGCGGGGGAGACAGCACATCCGTCGCGGCGATCGGCACGGCATCCAGGTCCGCACCCAGATGTCCCGCAGAGCCCGCAGGCGTCCATCGTTGTTGTCGCAACCGTTGCGCCGGTCCCGTCGTTCCCGCCGCCTCAGCTGTCCTGTTCGGTTTGGATGTCGCCGATAATCGTCGTCGTATGCTCATGTCGGCTCCTGTCTGCCATTCGGTGTGCTCACCGCGGCGGTCAGCAGCTCGCGGGCTTGCCGGATATTCGGCCAGTGTCGGCTGTCCGTATTGAAGATGGCAAGACAGTCGGCCATACCGAATGAGTAGCGGCTCATCAGGCATCGGATGGTTCCTGCCACCTCAAGCTGTTCGTCTGACGCGTCGATCTGCACCAATGCGAGGTCGCACGCGGTTCTCGCCGGCGACGTGACTTTCATTCCCCCGACCGTGATGATGTACTGACTGTCGATCTGCCGGTTGAACGGCCGGATTCTGCGCCCGTGCGTCGGCGAACGGTAATGCGCGTCGGACACCACATCGATGGTCGAGGGAAAGTCCCCTCCCACCCAGATCCATGCGGCGAGCGACGCACAGGCGACCACGTTCATCGGCGATGCATGCCGGCAAATCAGCCCTCTGCCGTCAGGAGTATCGGAATGTTCCCCCAGATACGCGCTGATGTCATCGAAATTGTGCAGCACGCCATAATCGGTCATGCGCGTGATGCACATCGGGCCGGGCAGGCGGCATGTGCGGATGATTGGATGACCGCGCTGAATCACGCGACGGTGTTCCGGCATCCCCTCGCCGCCTGCACGATATCGCGCATCCCCCTCGAAATCGCCGGCGTGCCCCGATGCCGCCGGAGATGATTGGCGACGCCGCTCGGATGCCTCCGGACGACGGTGAGCTTGTGCGCACCCTGGCGGTGCGTTTCCTGTCAACATAGTCATACGAGGAAAGATACCGGCGGGATTTCGCGCCGGCAACGACGTCGGACCGAAATGTGCATAACCGTGATTACCCGTTGTACGACAACCGTCTGCCCTGTGGATAACTTGCGGACCGCAGAACGGATTGGCGGTATTCTGCGCTAAATTTCTGATGCGGATTCCGCACGCTTGGCAGGGTTGCCGTCGTGACGGTCCGTTCCGGTCAACGCACCGCAGCGTGACGACCGTGTCAGACCCGTATCAGGCGTGCCAAGCGTATGTGAGGCCCTCGTGAAGCCTGTGCGGGGCACGCGTGGCGTCTGTCGCGCCCTTGTGCGCGGCTCCCTCTGTCCGCGCTGGGCCTGATAATCGGGCGTATGAGTCATATTTTGGTCAATGTTGCGTGGCCGTACGCGAACGGTCCGCGCCATATCGGGCATGTCGCCGGCTTCGGCGTCCCGTCGGATGTGTACGCGCGCTATCAGCGCATGAAGGGCAATGACGTGCTGATGGTGTCCGGAACCGATGAGCACGGCACCCCGATTCTCGTTGAGGCCGATAAAGAAGGGGTCAGCGCGCAGGAACTCGCGAACCGCTACAACCGCGTGATTGGCAAGGATTTGTGCGATCTCGGCCTGAGCTACGACCTGTTTACCCGCACCACCACCACGAACCACGAGCATGTCGTGCAGGAACTGTTCAAACAGTGCCTGAAGAACGGGTACATCTACAAGGGCACGCAGAAAGTCGCCATCTCCCCGTCCAGCGGGCGTACCCTGCCAGATCGTTACATCGAAGGCACCTGCCCGATCTGCGGCGCCGACGGTGCACGCGGTGACCAGTGCGACAACTGCGGCAACGAACTCGATCCGGACGAGCTGATCAACCCGGTCTCCAAAATCAACGGCGAAACCCCGCGTTTCGAGGAAACTGAGCATTTCTTCCTCGACCTGCCGGCGCTGGCCGAAGCGAACCTCGCCTGGCTCAAGACGCGTGAAGGCTGGCGTACCAACGTCATCAACTTCTCGCTCGGTCTGTTCAAGGAAGTCAAGCCACGCGCCATCACGCGCGATATCGACTGGGGTATCCCCGTGCCGGTCAAGGGCTGGATTGACAACCCGAACAAGAAGCTGTACGTGTGGTTCGACGCGGTGATCGGCTACCTGTCGGCATCCATTGAATGGGCCCGTCGCAAGGGCGATCCCGAGGCGTGGCGCGCCTGGTGGAACGACCCGGAAACCCCGGGTTATTACTTCATGGGCAAGGACAACATCACCTTCCACTCCCAGATCTGGCCGTCCGAAATGATTGCTTACAACGGCGCCGGCTCAAAGGGTGGCGAGACCGGCAAGCTCGGCCCGCTCAACCTGCCGGAGCAGGTCGTGGCCAGCGAGTTCATGACTATGGAAGGCAAGAAGTTCAGCTCCTCGCGCGGCATCGTGATCTACGTGAAGGATATTCTTGCACGCTACCCGGTGGACGCCGTGCGCTACTACATCTCCGTGGCCGGCCCGGAAACCTCGGATTCCGATTTCACGTGGACCGAATTCGTGCGGCACAACAATGAGGAGCTCGCCTCCAGCTGGGGCAATCTGGTCAACCGTGTCGCCAACCTCATCTATAAGAACTTCGGTGCGATTCCGGAGCTCGACGAGGATTCGATGACCTCCGAGGACCGTGCGCTGCTCGAGGAGACGTCGGCGGCCTTCGACGTGGTTGGCGGGCTGATTGAGCGCCACCACCAGAAGAACGCGCTGAACGAGGCGATGCGCGTGGTCGGCGATATCAACAAGTACATTTCCGCCACCGAACCGTGGAAGATCAAGGATGACGAGAAGCATCTCGCCACCGTGCTGCATGTGGCCGCGCAGGCCGTGGCGGACGCGAACCACCTGCTCGCTCCATTCCTGCCGCATTCCGCGCAGAAGGTGTGGGAGGCGCTCGGTGGCAAGGGCACGTTCTCGCCGCTGCCGCATATCGAGGAGGTCGAGGATCTTGATAATCCGGACTTCCACTACCCGGTGATCACCGGCGATTACAAGCTCGGCGTGAACGTGCACCCGTGGAAGAGCGAGGCCATTGACACCGGCGTTCCGGTCGCCAAGCCGAAGCCGATTTTCGCGAAGATTCCGCAGGAGGCCGTGCAGGAGGAGCTGGACCGCTTCGAGGAGCAGCTCGCCCAGCGCAAGGCCGCGGAAGCCGAGCGTCTGGCCAAGGCGAAGGCGCAGCTGGCTGAGGAAGAGGCCGCTGACAAGCCGGCCAAGACGGCCGAATAATCGCCGGCTGAATAATCGCGGATTGCGTGAATCACGCAAATCATGTGAATATGCTAAGCGGCGGGATCTGCCCTGTGAGGTGGGCCCCGTCGCTTGGTTATTTTTATGGCTCGGTTGCTTCTATTGTGGTGCTCTGCCTGCCGCCCCGCGAATCGGTTTACCTTACCTTCTCGAAGCCACATCGCGCAGCGTGGCGTCGATGTCGGCGTCGATCAGCACCGACCGGTCGACGATCTGCGGCGCGGTGACGGCCTCGCCGAGATTGATGCTGGCGTAGGTTGCGTTGCGGTTGACCGAAGTCCACTGCATGAACGGGAATTTGAAGATAATCGGCGTGTTCCCGCCGCTGCCCAAGTCAAGGAACAGCGTCTGACTGCCGTCAGCCTCGCATGCCCGGCGGGTGTCGAAGAAAGTCTGGTATCGTTCCGCGCACTCATGCCATGTCTCGTCCTCAGCGAAGGTGTCATCGCAGCGCAGGGTCGGCGCCATGGGGAATCCATCATCCGGGCAATACGGGATGAGGTCGTCCGGAATTGTCATGCCGATGCCGGCCCATCCGCTGGCCTCGTCTGGCGCAATCAGCTCACCCCAGTCGTCGGCGGTGTCGGCGGTCATGTGCGCGAAGGTGAAGCCTTGCGCGAGTAGCATGCGCTTGACATCCCGCTCGTTATCGTACGTGCGGGAGGTGCCGGTGCGTGAGCTTTGGAACAGCCCGTAATCGCCCTGCGTGCAGAACAGGCGGTCGTCGGGGAAGCCGGCTCGCTGGAAGCAGTGGTCCACATTCGTGGTGATGACCGTGTAGTCATGGCCGTCGAGCAGACTGCGCAACAGCCCGTACGTATTCTTGGGCGGGGCCATATAGCGGTTGATGTAGATGTGGCGGCTCCACCACGCCCAGTAGGTGTTGAGGTCCGGGTATTCGGCGAACCCGCCGGAATACATGTCGCCGATGCCGTATGTGTTCGCGAAATCGCTGAAATACCGCTCGAAGCGTTCGCCCGAATACGTGTATCCGGCGGATGTGGACATGCCCGAACCTGCGCCGACCACCATGGTGTCCGCATTGCGGATGGCATTCGTGAGACGGGTGATGGCGTCCTCGGATGTGGCGCGATCATCCGTTGCCGGTGGATTGATGGCCGATGGCGTGAACAGTGGCGTGAACGGCATGGTGGCTTCTTTCTGCGAATTCCGCGGGTTCGTGATGGATGCTGGCGCGCTGTGGGGTCGGCGCTGTGGGTCCGGCGGTGTGGGTCCGGTGGTGTGCTTGCCGCCTATGCCGCCTGGTTCCCGGGAATGCCGAGCAGCTGGCGGTAGATATGCTCGTCCGTCTCGCCGAAGACGTCGAAGATGACGGTCGGCGTTGTCGGAGTGCTGTCATGGTCTGAATCGGCCGGTTCGCCTGAGCGGTCGGCCCTGGCGCTTGTGTCCGCATGCCGGTCAAGCCACGCACGCACGGTGCGCACGGCGATTTCAGCCGCCTCCTGCTGCGGGAACCCGAACACCCCGGTGCTGATGCAGCAGAACACGATGCTGCGCAGGCGGTGTGCGGCGGCGAGGTCAAGGCAGCTGCGATAGCTCGAGGCGAGCAGTTCGCGGTCGCGGTCGCTGAGATGCCCGGCGGCGATCGGCCCGACGGTATGGATGACATGCGCCGCCGGCAGATTGTACCCCGGCGTGATTTTCGCGCGTCCGGGCGCCTCGGGCGTGCCTTGTTCACGCATAATCCGTGCGCATTCCAAGCGCAGTTCGACGCCTGCGAAGGTGTGGATGGCGTTGTCGATGCACAGATGCCCCGGCGCCCAGCACCCCAGCATCTCGCTGTTGGCCGCGTTGACGATGGCATCCGCCCGGATCGCGGTGATATCGCCGCGCCACAACCGCAGCCGCGGGTCGGTCGCGGAACCGATGACCGAGGCATCGTCGATATCGGTGATGCCACGATCCGCGATGATATCATGCAGCAGCGCGTCCTGGTCCTTGAGCCACTTGCGGTCCGGCTCAATCGGTTCGCGCGTGTTCACATACGCGCGAAACAGTGTCCACAGGTCCTGCGCTGTCATGGCGGCCAAGGCGTCGTCGTCTGTGCGGATACCCGGTACCCAGCCCCCGGTGCGGGCGCGTTCGTCGGCAAGATAGCGCACCAGCGGTGTCAAGCGTTGCGCAAGCTGGTTCATGTCATGCCTTTCTGGGGGTGGGGGTTTCCGTTTTGGGTTTGTCTCGTGTCCGGGGCGCGCTCGTAACATCGCGTGACAGACAAGCCCACCTCTCATGACGGTATCGTACCGGTCGTGGAAGGTGGGCATTGGCTTGACGTCGATTATCGCGAAGAGCGGTAAGGGCGCGGTTCAGGCTCAGGCGCGCACCACGGAGATGCGCTGGCCGATATGGTTGCCCTCGGCGATCTCATCAACGATGGCGATGGCATAATCGGCATAGCTGATGATGGATTCGCCGCGATCGTTGAGCTTCAGCTCTTCGCCGGCGAGGATGTACTTGCCGGAGCGCTCGCCGTCAGCCTGGAAATCGGCGGCCGGAGAAACGAAGGTCCAGCGCACGTCCTTGCGCTCGCGCAGCTCGGCGAGGGCCTTGCCCTGTGCCTTGGCGAGCGGCTTGAACGCGTCCGGGAAGTCCGGGGTGTCAACGAGCTGTGTCTTGTGCTCGGGGTCCACGTACAGCGAGCCTGCGCCGCCGACAACGATGAGACGCGTGTCGGTGCCCGAGAGAATGTCCGCCAGGTGCTTGAGCGAGGTGGAGTGTTGTGACAGGGTGTCGGGGGTCCAGGCGCCGAAGGCGTCCACGACCGCGTCGAAGCCCTTGAGGTCGTCGGCGGTCAGGTCGAACAGGTCCTTGATGATGGCGTGCTGGGCGGCGGTCTTGTTCTCGCCGCGCACGACGGCGGTGACGTCGAAGCCGCGATCGACGGCTTCCTTGACGATGAGCTTGCCGGCCTTGCCGTTTGCTGCAACAACTGCGGTGGAGGTCATTGGTGTTCCTTACTGTTTGTTGGCTCAAGTCCGATCCGTGGCGCGCTGCCGGTCGGACGACCGCGCTGCGAAGCATGTCAGTATCTTTTTGAACCTCTGTTTCTTTTTGACACTATTGACTATAGCGCGTATAGTTACAAAAAGAAACCAAGCAAGGGAAAGTGCCTTGGGTACTAATCGGTAACAATTTGATAGTTTCAAGGAAAACGAGGAGCAAAAATCATGACCGAAAAGACGGCTCTCGGCGTGTCGCCCCAGGATTTGCCGGCCTGCCCGGTCGAAACCACGCTCAAGCTGATCGGCAACAAGTGGGAAGTGCTTGTGTTGCGCGATTTGATGCCCGGCACCAAGCGGTTCGGTGAGCTCAAACAATCCATCGGCGGCATCTCGCAGAAAGTGCTGACGTCGAAACTGCGTGAGATGGAGGCCGACGGCTTGGTCGAGCGGCATGTCTTCGCGGAAGTGCCTCCTCGTGTGGAATACTCGCTGACGCCACTGGGGCGCACCTTGAAGCCGGTCCTCGACGCGATGGAGCAGTGGGGCACGGCCTATAAGAAGAGGATTGCCGCCGGGCGGTAGTGTGTTTCGGGCTGGTAAATGCGACAACATGCTGGAATGTGACCACGTCTACACAGTTTCGTTACATATTTGCCAGAGTTTTTTCAGAAACGCGCATCGTTATTCCAAGAATCGAGCGGTTACATAATACATGTCAACGGTTCGACCGGTGGCGAGGCCCATAGGTCGGCCCCATAATTGAACCCCTTCTTCTCTCTTCTCTCTCGCCCGGCGGCTTCTCACCGCCGGGTTTCTTCTTTCTTGCGACAACATGACGTGCGGCGGCATGGCACGTAGTGACGCGATACGCGGCGGCACGTCACGCGGCGGCACGACAGCCAAGTGTGGCGTCGAGTGCCAGACCGCCGTTCCCTTTTACAAACTGGCTACGCTGGGATTTCGCTCAGCGTAGCCAGTTTGTGAGGATGACGGGGATTTCAGTCGCAGCGGTGGGTCAGCGGCTGCCACGGCTCGATATCCACCGGCTCGGTTTCGAGAATCGCCTTCGTCGCCTCGTCCAGATATTCCTTGCGGATGATCAGCTCGGTGACAAACCGGTCGAACCAGTCGGCCGACGCGACATAATAGCCGTCCTTGCCGGCGTCCTTGCCCCAGCTGTTCTCAACTTTCCAACGATTCGGCTTGCCGTCGGCGTCCAGATTCACGCCGGTCAGCGTCATCGCGTGATTGCTTGCGGAATCCCAGTATTCCAAGCCCTGACTCTTATCAAAGGTGAACTCTGTGTCGAACAGCTGGTCCACGCGCACGGTGCCGCGGTCAAAAATCCCGGCGTCGCGCAGCGAGAACTGCATGCAATCGCACGCAAACCAGATCGGATGCCCCGCGCTGAGCTGGTCGATGGCCGCCTTGCGGAGCACGTCGAGCGGCACGTTGACGAACTCCATATCCCCGGCTTCCGCCACATTCGCCGTCCACTTGATTCGGTAGCGCTTGCCGAACGGGGTGCGGGTCATCGGCGCGTTGCACAGGGTGACGGCGTCATTCACATCCACCGGCACATACTTGTGCATGAACTCGAGTGGCGTAATGCCGTATTCGCGAATCTGCGGGCGGTCATCGCGGCCGTCCTCGCCTTTGGAATCCTTGTCGGGTTGCGCGTCCACGGTGGTGTTGGAGGACTTGTCGGCGGTCTTCTTGCTGTCGGCGTCATCGTCGCCCTTGGTGCGGGCCAGGAAATCGAAGCGTTCCGGCGGCTCGCCCAGCGCGATGCAGCAGATGCGGTACACGGTCGCCATATCCTCGGTTTTCGCCGCGCGCAGCGCTTCCAGGCTTTCGCCCGCCGCATGACGGTCACGCAAATCGGCGGCGAACTCGCGCAGCTTGGTGTTCAGATACTGCTTGAATGCGTCGGAATTGCGGGAATTCGCGGATTCCGGGTATGCGGACTTCGGGACCAGACCGTACTTGTTGACCAGCGCAACGAACATCTGCCACCAGCCGCCGTCGTCGGCAACAGTATCGTTGATGATTTCGAATACGCGGCTGTCGGTCGGCTCGTCAAGGGTTGCGAGCACGTTCTCCAGATACGTATTCGATTTCTCGATCGCATCCCAGAAGAACAGGTAGGATCCGGAGAACTCGAAATCCTCAAGCTTCCAACGATGCATGAGCTCATAGCGCAGGGTGTTGAGCGAGGCGAACATCCAGCAGCGGCCGGAATGCTCCTGATTCGTGATCGACCCCTGCTTGAGTTCGATTGAGAAGTCGCGCGGGAGCGCACGCACGCCATGGTAATCGGTGGCGGCCTTCAGCACGCCCACGCTGGTGGCTGCGTTCGCCGCGACCGCGTTCGCCCGGTCGGCGTTGAACCGCTGGGAGAATTCGTGCAGCTGTTCGGGCCGCAACGCCTTGGAATCGGCCGGATTGGTGGTGTCGTTCTTCGCCATGATGCTCCTTGCTTGTGTGTGTCGGTGTTGAGTGTGTACGCGTGCCATGCGTATATGTCCAAAACCTTCATCGTACTCCGGGCTGGTTCCGGGCTGTCGGTTGCTTGCTGTCGGTCGTGTGCTGTCGGTTGCGTGCGGTATCGCGTGTATGTCAGGACATACGTCGCGCGTCAAAGCAAGCGTCCGGCAGCCCTCAGATGTCGCTTGTGCGTTGCCGCGTATGTCCGGACATGCGCGAGCCGACGGATATCAAGGGGCCTCGCCGTCCGTTCGTGACTTACGCATGGTTGCGTATGACATCACATGCGCAACCGGGCGGAATATTTCGGGCAACCGGGCAGTCGGAAACCGGGCAGTTGGACAGCCGGGCAACCGGGCGATCAGGTAGCCAAGCAATCAGGCAGTTGGACAGTCAAGCGGTCAGGGAGCCAATCAGCCAATCAGTCAATACCATGGCCCATCAATGCCGCCCCCGATTAGACTGGAAGCCATGTCCAAGCATCACCATCGCGACCGCAGCTGGGCGCCAGCCCCTGAGCCGCTTCCCACCGACGCGCGCGTCATCGACGATCACACGCATGTGGCGAGCGTCGTCCCCTTCTCCCGCGAAATGAACCGGCAGGCCATCGAACGCGACCAGCCGCCGGTGCCCGTGTACTCGGTCGATGAGTTGCTCGCACAGGCGCAGGCCGTCGGCGTTGAGGGGGTCATCGATGTCGGCTGCGAATATCCGAATCTCGACACCGCCGTCCAGATGGCCCTCGACCACCCGGGTGTCGTGCATGCGGCGCTCGCCATCCACCCCAATGAGGCCGTATTGCACGGTCACCGCGGCGTTCCCGGGCCGGACGGTCTGCCACTGAGCTACAAGCCCTACCATGACGTCAGTTTCGAGGATGCTCTCGCGAGAGTGCACCGGCTGGCCCTCGACCACCCGCGCGAAGTGGTAGCGATCGGCGAGACCGGCATGGACCTGTTCCGCACTGGTGAAGGCGCCAAAGAGCTGCAACGACAAGCATTCCGCGACCATATCGCGCTCGCCAAGGAGTTGGGCCTGCCCATGCAGATCCACGACCGCGACTCGCATCGGGAAGTCATCGACACGCTGCTTGCGGACGGCAGCCCCGAACGTACGGTGTTCCACAGCTATTCCGGCGACACCGAGATGGGGCGCATCGCCGCCGAACACGGTTGGTATCTGAGCTTTTCGGGAACCGTCAGCTACAAGGGCAACGACGGGATCCGCGAATCGGCGCGGCTCGTCGGTCTCGACCACATCATGGTGGAGACAGATGCTCCGTATCTGAGCCCGATGCCCTACCGCGGGCGTACCAACGCGCCGTACATGATTCCGTACACGCTGGCCGCGCTCGCTGAGGTCTTCGACCTGCCGGTGGCTGAGGTCGCGCGCGCCACCCGTCGCACTACGCGTAAGGTGTACGGCATCTGAGCGGCGGATTGCCCGGCGCCTCAGGGATGCGCAGTAAGTTGCCGATGGTGGCGTATCTTCGGGTTGCTGCGTGGCGGGGGTCACAGGGGCGTCGGGTTGTGCTCGTATCTGCGGCGGGTTGTGGTGGTTGTGCTGGCATCTGTGGGTTCCTGCGCGTCGGCATCGCCGGGAACCGGCGGTTGTGAGGGTATCTCGGGGTGGCCGTGTGACGGGTGCCACGGGAACGGCGGGTTGCGCACGTATCTACGGCAGATAGTGGCCGTTACGCTGGTGTCTCCCGGTTCCTGTACATCGGCGTCGCCGGGAACCGGCGGTTGCGTGTGTATCTTCGAATCGCCGGTTTCCTGGCGTTTCAGGGACGGTGGGTCGGGTCTCTATCTTTGGGGGAATCGGCGGTTGCACTCGCGGTCGCGGGTTCCTGCATGCCGGTGTCGTCGGCGTCAATCGGTTGCGCGCGCATCTTCAAATCACCATGAAAACTAGACAGAACCGTGACATACCCCCATTTGCGCCCGGATTGTTGCAATATCTCGTGACCGTCGTGTAGACTTGCGGCTGTCTGTAACGGAATCGTGATGGTACTACGATTCGCTTGCCAGGCATGAGTGTTCACGAGCGGGGAGGGTCCCCGCCGATGGAGGAATGTTATGGCGGAATCACGGCAGCGTGAATCTTCGCATACCGCCAATCAGCCCAAGCAATCAGAAGAGCAGCAAGCTGATGAACGTATGCGTGAGACGTTGCTGCAAGCCGATACCTTCACCAACGCGCCCAAGGTCTCTCGCAAGACGACGACCAAAGAAGAGCGTGAGGTAATCGCCCAGCAGCAAGAAGAAGAACATAAGGAAGCAGAAAAGCTCGCGAAAACAGCGACCAAGGGGGCTATCGGCCGCTGGTGGACCCGGGTGCAATCCGGTCCGAACAAGGTCACCTTCGCGATGGCGGTTGTCGCGCTGGGCGTGGTGTACGGCGATATCGGCACCTCGCCGCTGTACACGATGCAGACCTTCCTCAACGGGCAGGGCGGCATCCAGCACGCCGACAGGGAAGCGATCCTCGGTGTGCTGTCGTTGGTATTCTGGTCAATCACCCTGATTACCACCGTCAAATATGTGCTGATTGCCATGCGCATCGACAACAAAGGCGAAGGTGGTATCTTCGCCCTGTATTCGTTGATTCGTAAGTATGGCGGCTGGCTAGCGATCCCTGGGATGCTCGGCGGCGCCGCGTTCCTCGCGGATTCGGTACTCACCCCGGCCGTCTCGATTTCCTCGGCAGTCGAAGGTCTGAAGACCATCCCCGTGTTCGAACCGCTGTTCCGGGAGAACACGAACCTGACGATGATCATCACCGCGATCATCATCCTGCTGCTGTTTTCGGTGCAATCACGCGGCACGGAAAGCATCGGCCGCGTATTCGGCAGCATCGTGATGGTGTGGTTCGGCTTCCTCGCCGTCGTGGGCGTGTTCAACCTGAGCAATGATTGGAGCGTCTTCGCTGCCCTCAACCCGGTGTACGGCCTCCGTTTCCTGTTCAGCCCGCATAACGCCGCCGGCATCGCCCTGATGGGCACGGTCTTCCTGTCGACTACGGGCGCCGAGGCGCTGTATTCGGATATGGGCCACGTGGGTCGCGGCAACATCTACTTCACCTGGCCATTCATCAAGATCGCGCTTGTGTTCAACTACTTCGGGCAGGGCGCGTGGATGCTGCGTAACCAGCACAATCCCGCTCTGGAGAATGTGGATAGCCTCAATCCGTTCTTCCAGATGATGAGCCCGGGTGTGCGTTATCTTGCGGTCGCGCTGTCGGTCACCGCAGGCATCATCGCATCTCAGGCGCTGATCACCGGCGCGTTCACCATGGTCGCCGAAGCCACCGGCCTCAACTGGATGCCGCATCTGCAGGTGCGTTACCCGGCCCGTACACGCGGCCAGCTGTATATCCCGGTGGTCAACGGCGTGCTGTGCGTCTTCACGCTCGCCGTGCTGTTCCTGTTCCGCGATTCGGAGCATATCTCCGCCGCCTACGGCCTCGCGCTGACCATCACGATGATCAACACGACTGTGCTGCTCACCGTGTACATGTGGTACAACCGACATAAAGTCGGGGCAATCGTGTTCTCGATCGTGTTCCTGTCCAACGACATCATGTTCTTCATCGCCTCGATGGCGAAGTTCATGCACGGCGGCTGGTTCACGATGCTGCTGACCTTGCTGATCCTGATGATCATGGTCACGTGGAACGACGGCACGAAGATCGAACGTTCGCAGCGTCGCCATATGAAGCGCAAGGATTTCCTGCCCGCGCTCGAGAAGCTGCACGGCGACTTCCGTATCCCGTATTTCGCGGACAATATCGTGTATCTGACGTCCGATAGCGAGATGAAGCGGCTTGACACCGACATCTTCTTCTCGATTTTCGCGGACCATCCCAAGCGTGCGCGCGCCTGGTGGGCGGTGTCCGTGCAGACGACCGACGAGCCGTTTACCCGCGAGTATTCGGTGGAGAATTTCGGGACCGATTATCTGTTCCGCGTGAAGATTCGGCTCGGATTCAAGGTCTCTCAGTCCATTCCTGCATACATCCACCAAATCATGCACGATCTGGAGCATACGGGCGAGCTGCCGCAGCAGAAGTCTCAGTACCCGAAGCTCGACGCCGATCCTGGAGTAGGCACGATTAAGTATGTGCTGATTCACAAGGCGCTGATGCCGGAGTCCACGATTTCGCAGCGTGGTGCGTTGTCTTTGCAGATGAAGTACGCGATTCGCCATGCGGCGGGTTCGCCGGTCAAGTGGTTCGGTCTGGCTCCGTACAATCCGCTGATTGAGGTGCAGCCGCTGTTCCTGTCGACGCGTCGGCCGCCGAGGCTCAAGCGTGAAGCGAATAATCTGCGGCAGATTGAGTCCAGTGAGGACGTGCTCGCGCTGACAAAGCCCACAGCGAAATCGTCGGCGAAGTCGTCAACGAAACCGGCGGCGAAACCAGCGGTGAAGTCCGAGAAAGCGTCGAAACCCGCGAAAACTGCGACTGCCGCCAAGCCCGATACTACGGCGAAAGCAGATAACTCCGTGAAGCCCGACAGCAACGCCGGCAAGCAGTCCGCCGCCAAGCCTGCGAAACAAGGCTCGCAGCAGGGCGCCGAGGCCAAGTCCGACCGCGCCCTGCAGCATCACAGCACAGCGAAATCGGGTGGTTCGTCGCGCCAATCAACAGGCCAGCGCAAGAGCCAGTGACCGAAGCCGCTGCTGAACCGGCGACAGTAGCAATGACTGCAGCGATCGAGAGCCGTCCGCAGGGGCGGCTCTTTGCTATAACCAACCCCTATAGCCACGCGCACCAGCTGTGTCCCGCCGCCCGTTAGAGTGGATGGTTATGTGCAGGTTACTGGGTTATGCGACTGCGGGTCTCAACCGCAGTCTGGAGGATGTGCTGGGCGGTCAGGCTGTCAAGGACTTCCGTGCAATGAGCGTGGTCCACAATGACGGCTGGGGCACCGCTTCGTTGCGCACGCCCGAGGAACCGCCGTACCGCAGGGATGGCGGCGCGCCTTCGCCTGAAACCGGCACTCGCCTGTACAAGACCACTACGTCGGCTTTGCATGACCCGGTGTTTGAAGATCTCGCCCAGCAGCCGGCTCGCGGCGCGCTGTGGCATTTCCGCCTCGCCAGCTCGCATCTGCCGCTGATTCTGGAGAACCAGCAGCCGTTCTTCGCCAATGGGCTGAGCTTCATCCATAATGGCGATATTTCGGATGAGCAGGGGCGCAACATCATTGAAAACCGTGATTTTCCCGTGGATCACAGCGTATTCCTGTCCACGGGCGGACGCAGCGATTCCGCGGTGTTCTTCGCGGTGATTCTGGAGTACATCGGTTTCGGCTTCCCGCTGGATGAGGCGGTCGCCCAAGCGGTGCGCGAGCTGCGGCAGAGCTACCCGAAATCCAGCTACAACTGCATGATTCAAAGCGGCGACCAGCTGGTGGTGTTGCGCGCGTCCGGGCGGACGGAGGTTCCGCCTCGCATCATGGAGGTCTACTCGGGGTACGGCTGGCAGCAGCATGCTATCGACTATCGCGTGATTCGGTATCGGCGAATTCTGGGCGTTGACGGCACGGCGGAGGGCGTGGTCGTCGCCAGCTCCGGCTTCCCGCAGAGCGAGGCCGACGGCTGGACGGAGCTTGACAACGACCAGATGCTCGTCGCCTCGAACCGCACCGGCGAGTTCCGCATCGAAACCATCTGAGTCGCCCTCACCCAAACTGTCTACGCTGGGAGGCTTGTCAGCGTAGACAGTTTGGGTGAGGGGCGCTCCTGGCTCAACGGGCGGAAGGGATTCGGCTTGCTCCCTACAATGGACGGTATGAGTGGATATGTTCCGACACTGGCCCAAGTCGATGAGCTGCACAGGAAAATCGCGCCATCGCAGGCCGCATATGATCTGATACACACGCATTGCGTCATCGTGGCGACCATCGCCCGCGAAATCGTGAGGCACCAGAACGCGCTGTTCGTGCGGCGCTGCACGCTGCCAACAGATTCATCCGGGCGACCCGACCCCTCGCAGGCTGCGGCCTCCGACGGCATCACCGGCGGCGAAATCCCGCCGAGGCTCCTGGACGAGAACCTTGTGGTGATCGGCGGATTGCTGCACGACATCGGTACGTATCGTGTGCTCAAGCACGACGGGTCCGACGGCGAGCCCTTGAAATTCGACGGGCCGCACTACATCGAGCACGGCCTGCTCGGCTACCGGTACCTGCTGGATGAGGGCGTGGACGAGTCCATCGCCCAGTTCGCTCGCAACCATACCGGCGTGGGGCTCACGAAAGACGAGGTAATCCGGCAGGGTCTGCCGTTGCCGCCGGCAGACTATGTGCCCGTGAACCTCGAGCAAGAGGTGGTCATGGTCGCTGATAAATACAACAGTAAATCCGTGCCTCCGAAGTTCCTCACCGCGCAATCTTACGCGAACAAGGCGGCCCGTTTCGGCGAGGAGAACCGCCGAGCATGGCTCGACTTGGTCGACAAGTACGGCGAGCCGGACATTCCAGCGCTCGCCGAGCAGTTCCACCAGCGCGTGGTATGAGCTTAGCTTGGTCCGGGTTGCTACGCTCTTGCTTAGACAACCTGTGCACGGTTTGACAATGGCCTGCATCCCCACTTTCGGAGGTGCAGGCCATTGTTCTATCGCGTATCGGCGCTAGCGTTTGTTCGGCTGTGCCGATTTCCGTCAGTCGTACAGTGTGAACGCCTCGTCGCAGGCGTCGGCCACGTCATCATTGTCGGTGACGATGATGACGCAACGTCCGGAATCTGCGGTCCGCCGATTCGGGTGGGCGAGCTTGTTGAGCAGGTCGAGGATGGTCGCGGAGTCTTCCTCGTCGAGACCGCCCGTCGGCTCGTCGAGCAACAGGACCTCGGCCTCGCAGCAGATGGCACGCGCGATGGCCAGACGCCTGCGGTCAATCTCCCGAAGCTTGCCCGCAGGCGTGTGTACGAGCGCTTCATAGTTCTCGACGGCAAGGTCGCTGCCATCGCCGAAACCGGTCTGGTCCAGCAAATCACGCGCAATATCGGGCTTGGGTTGCAGGAAGTTGCGGCCGGACGCGTCCATCGTGTACACGAGGTTGGCGATGGCATCCAAGTCGTCGCGGATTGCATAGCGTTGCGGCACCACGCCTAGACGGTGTGCGCGCGCTTCAGCCGGGTCGAAAGAGGCGAGATCGCTGCTTTTCAGCATGACCCTGCCGCTGGTTGGGAACACCATGCCTGAGGCGACGGCCATGAATCCGGCGCGCTGCTCGGCGTCATCGGGGTCGACCATGATTGCGTACGTGCGGCCGATATAGCAGTCCATGCTGATGTTGTCGAGCACGTCACGGCCGGTTTTGCGGTTGCTCAGGATGACGTTGTTGAAAGCGAACGACGGGTACGCCTTCAGTGTGATGTGGCGGCGTTGGCGCAGTTCCCTGTCGATGTGGGATGATGCGCGGGTCGCGGTGTCGGCGTGCGCAACCGTCCGGGCGCTGCGGGTGTGCGGGGCGGCTGCGGAGATCTTGGGTTTGGCGGTGTTGCCGGCGGCCGTCTTGTCGGATGCTGGTGCCGCTGCGGTTGCATCGGGTGTCGCCTTGCTGGCGTTTTCGGCGTCGGCGTTTGCGTTTTCGGCTTGCGCATCCGCGTCCGCATGTGCAGCTTGCTCGTCTGCGCTTTCGGCTGCATCGCCGGTCTCATCAGCCGTGGCGGTATCTGCGGTATCGAGATCGGCGTCATCCGCGGTGTCGTCAATAACGACGCTGAACTGCACGGATTCCGTGGATTCGTCCAGCTGTTCAATCTGGTCGGCCTTGGTCGGCTCGTTGTTTTCGCTCACTTGGATTCCTCCTTGGTCGGCTTGGTCTCCTTGGTCTGCTCGGCTTGTGTCGTCGGCGCGTTTTCGACGTCTCCCGTGTCTCCCGCATCTCCGGCGCTGTCGTCGCTTTCGGCATTGCTGACGCTGGCGTAATCGCCGCTGTCACGCGGTGCGAACAGCGAAATCCTGCGCACGGCGACCACACGGAACATGGCGATGAACGACAGCACCAGGCAAGCAAGCAGGCCGTAGCCGATGGTCTGCCACACAAGGCTCGCGGACATCGTCACGTCATAGCCACCGGCAAGCTGATGGGTGAGCGGCTTGGTGCCGAATCCGCCGGCCAGCGCGCCAATCGCGAAGCCAAATATCGTGGGGAACAAGACTTCGAGCATGAACTGCCATGCAATGCGCGCCTTGGTGACGCCGACCAGCATGGCGGTCGCGATTTCGCCGCGGCGGTGCACCAGACCGAGCACAACCAGCGCAATGAGCAGCAGGCCGCCGACAATCAGCAGCACAATCCGGACGATACGCAGGCGTTCCGCCAGTTTGCCCAGCGGCTTGATGCTTTCGGTGTAGGCCTCAAGCGAAGTAGAAACGATTTCGTAGCCGGCTGGCAGCTTCGCCTTCTTGACCAGCGCGACGAACTTCTTGTACGCGCTCACGCTATCAAGCGTAAAGGTGACCTGAAGATCCGGAACCGCCCATCCTTTGCCGGTGGTCGTGTCGAAGTTGTTGATGGCGAACGCGTAATAACCGACGAAAATCGCGTTGTCGCGGTTGTCTTTCGCCAGTTTTGTGGAGGCGGCCGTCTGCCCGTCCTTGTACCGGTAGATGCCGGCGACCTTGAGTTTGACGGTGGTCTTCGCGTCGGTGGGGCTGGCGATGGTGAAGGTGTCGCCGACCTTGAGATTGTTCTTCTTGGCGACGGTTTCGGAGATCAGCGCTGACGTCGAATCCGTGCTGGATGTGGAATAGGACAGGTTCTTGCCCTTGACGATGGTAAAGGCGCCCTGTGCATTGGCGGCTGCGGCCTCCTTGCTGTAGAAGGTGCGCAACGTGAACTCGCCGCCGGTCTTGCTGGCATCCTGGTCGGCGGTGCCTGCAACGGCCTTGAACTTCGACGTCTGCCTGACCGGCACGGATTCGGTGAAGGTGTAGGTGAAGCTGATGCTGGCACTTTGCGCGGCGCTGGCGTACGTGGAATATTGCGTCCACGACAGGTAGTTCTTGGTCCAGCTGGAGTCGGCGCCGTTGTACTTGGACAGTACGGATTGCTTAAGCTTCAGATCGAAGGTGGGCTTTTGGGCGTCATAGCCGGAGCCGTACGCGGTGTCGCTTGCCTGGATGACCGCAGTGGAAAACATCGTTCCGAAAGTGACAATCAGGGCGGTGATGATGGTGAGCAACGAACGCCACTTATGGCGTGTGAGCGCTGCCCATGCGTTCTTGAGAACGAACATGCGGTACTTCTCCAGTCTCTGGCGGTGCTGACCGCCGGGTGCGTACATGATGGCGTTGGCCGGGACGCTCCGGTCAGCGGGGCAATGATCCCATACCAACACTATTGCTAGTCTACGTTCGTGTAGTCTTGCACGACACTGGCATTGTACTTATGGAATGCTGGGAAAATCGTAATAGCGCCACGTGCCCCTTCTCGTATGTATCCCTTGCGTGGCGGATTTTGGTTGATTTTGGGGCGCCTTGTTGATAAGCGGTGAATTCGTGCCACACGTAAGTTCGGATAGAATGGGCGGGTGAGATGTGCTCGTTGGATGGTGCCCTTGTGCTCAGTGATCGGGGTGGGTATTGCGTTTGGCGTGGTGATGGGGTGGTTCCCGCACACGTCGATGATTTGGCAGTATCCGTTGCAGCAGATTGACGCTCCGGCGCATTATTATTTCGTCCGCCGCATTCTGGGGGAGGGGCTCGGCTCGGTGACTCACTTGTGGCCGAATGACGCGTATTATCCGCCGCTGTTCCACATGCTGGCAGCCGGGTTGGTGAACCTGGCGTCGGTGTTCGGCGCGAAGATGCCGATTTACACGGCGGTGAACATTGTATGGCTGGTGACTTCGGGCATCGTGTGGCCGGCCGGCGTACTGCTGTTGTCCACATACTGGACACGTTTGGTGGATCCACAGGGTTGGCGGCCGTTCTCCTGCGCGATGGCGATTATCGTGCCCGTGCTATCCGTCTCCTCGGCGAGCCACCCGTTCCTGATGCTCGCTCGCGGTCCGCTGTACGCCTACGGACTGGCGACCTCGCTTCTGCCGTACTGGCTGTACGTTACGTTGCGTTTGTGCGACGTTTTGACTGACCGCTGGCGGCGGCACAAGGCAGGGGCCGCGGCGGATGATAAGACTGGGCGGGGCGCACAGGCCGCCATACAGGCAACCGCTCCGGCAATCGCTCCCGAAAGCGCGTCCGAAATCACTCCCGCGACGATGCAGGCGCAGGCGCGGACGCGCGTATGGCCATGGGTGATCGGATTCATCGCAGTGGGCGGACTGTGCGTATTCGCCCACCCGCGCATCGTCTTCTCTTGGCTGCTGCTCATGGCGCCGTTCATCGTGCTGCGCATGCCGTGGAAAGTCATCGCGGGGCTCGCCGGCGCGGTCGTATGCGGGGCTGCGGTGCTGCTCGTATATATGCGCGGCTCCTATCAATCCAACCGGTACGGCAATCCGGCGGCATGGTTCCACACCTTCGTGCCGTCGCGCACGGTGCCTCAAGCGTTGCGCACCTTCATCACGGACAACATCTCCGGCCCGGGCGGGTGGTTGATGGCGGGAGTGACCGTGCTCGCGCTGGTCGTCATCGGCTACGTGATTGCACAACCGCAGCAGGTGTTCAAGCGCGCTGATTCCGACGCTGCTCATCCCGGTGAAAGCGGATACCGCAACACCCGTAGGGATGCGATTGCGCTGGTCGTCGCATGGCTGCTGCTCATGTTGCTGTTTGTCTGCTCGACCTCGTTGACCGGGTGGTTCCCGAATATCGTCGCCGCTGCCTGGTACCGGGCTGAAACCCGGCCGTTGAGCATGATTCCGTTCGGTGTGATTCCGCTGCTGGTCTTCGCCGCGTGTGCGGTGGCGGGCGGTGACGGATCGGTGTCGGTCCCGATGCCGTGGAAGGGTGGTGGCCGTGTGCGTAGCGGTGGCCGTGTGTGCGGCGACATCCGGTTGACGCGTACCGCCCGGCAGAGCATCGTTGTGGTCGTGCTGGCGGCGCTCGCCGTCACCTGCCAGTTCGGCAATACGGAACGGGAAGCGTTGTCGCAATCGGTGTATCACAACGTGCAACTGACCGATGAGCGGCCGGACGAACAGTTGACATCCAGCAAGTATCGAGCGCTCGGCGAGGTCGTGAAGGTGACCGGTACGCGCGCGGTCGTCATATCCGATCCGCTGAACGGCTCGATGTACGCGGTAAGCCTGTACGGGGCCAACATGTTGTACCCGATTTACAACCCGATGAAAGAGAAAAACGGGGCGATTTTCGAGCAGACCGAGCTGTCCTTCGCCTCGGGGGATGACGCGCGGCTGCTCAATACCGTGTGTCCGCTGGGTGGCGACGACACACCCACATATTTCCTGACGATGGGTCCTCAGGCGCCGAGCCTGCAAATGTTCACGTTCCGCCAGCAGTTCGACCCGTTCCACGACGAAGGGCTGATTGCACAATATGTGCGTCACGGCACGCTCGTCAAAGTGCGTGATTTGGGCCAATACGGGCGTGGCTGGGCGCTGTACCGTTTCGGATGCGGGGATGGTGCGCGGCTGACGTTGGCAAGCACCCATGACGAGTACAAACTGGTTGCGCTGACGGCTTGCTTTGCGTAACTAGTTTGTGGAGCTACAAGCTATTCGGGCTTGTCAACGCTGACGACAACGGTGCTGACGATTTTGTCGGCGAAGGTTTGCCGTTGACTGTCCCACAGCGGCCAAAGGAAGCCGATGCACAACGACGCGAAATCAGCGAGATGCGCCAGTTCTCGCAATCCCATTCGCCGGGCTGATATCGGGGCACTGGATTCCTGGTCGAGTACTTGCAGACGCAGAAGCTGGTGCGCCCATGATTGCCCGTTGCGTGTGGATAAGGCGGAGATGACGCCGGCGGCAAGCAGACTGGCGCAGCCGATCCAGGTTTCAGCGGCTCCGCCCGGTGAGGATTTGCCGAACAGCAGGGTGCCGATGAGCTGCGAGAGCAACGATGCCGGCAGTACGATGCGAAGGATATACGCCGCGGCTCGGCGCAGCCAGAGGGTGAGCATCGTTGTTCCTTTCCGTCGACGGCCGGGCAAGAGGTATTGCAAGGGCTTACCGGCCGTACTGTGAGGTCGTATCGCCAACTCTAGCGGTCGAAACAGGCGGCGCGCGGACTGAAACGCCGGGTTTACGGGGCGAGCGGATTGTGCCCGTGCCGGGTGCCGGTGACGGGCGGTTGCTCTCTGCTTCTGCCGATGGCGTGCTGGTGGTGGGCATCGACAGACGGTCTGTTTTCTGCTTCTGCCGACGATGAGGTGCCTGTTAGTGTCGGCAGAAGGTTTTTGGGATTATGCCCGTGCCGAGAGACTTGCTGTGGGCGCGCGAATTGGCCGATAGCCCCATATCTAACGCCCATTTCGCATGTTATGCAAAACCCCGGATGCCTTGCAATGCTTGGCTTCCGGGGTACCTGTGCGGAGGATACGAGATTCCGCCTGAAAGTCCTCTAACATTATGTTTTCAAACCTATTGCAGACGGCAACGTCGAACGCTTACCTGCTTATTTACCCACTTATCGGCTCTTATCCGTGTGCCAATCTATCGTTTTGATAAACTTCTATCATATATTTCATTTCTTACAGGGTAGGTTCAATGGGTGACCGGATTCTAAGTACATATGAAGTTAGAGAGAAGCATGAAAAGTCTTTGAAGAAGCGCTTGGCCCGTCTTCGGGCCAAGGACGCCGATATTTGGGATACTTGTCTCGTCCCGCTTCTGGAACATGAGCACATTCCCGCACAAGGAATGACCGCAAACCAGATATGGCAAGACATTATGTTGAGGGAGAGGGGAGAGCGTGAGAGAATCCTAGAAATTATCGATACTGTGTTCACCGCCTATGACGAGGCACATTTCAAAATCAGGAGAATTAAGCGTCGGAGGATTGCGCCCGATGAACAGTTGATGGTTCGTCGTGAAATTCAACAAGCTGTTGCTGGTAATGCGCCGACGAGGCTTTCTCGATGGGCCAAAAACGCTTCATATGAAGAACTAATTGGGGATATTTGGCCTAAAGCAAAAAAGCTGTCGCATTCCCTGAGTTCTAGTTAGAAGTGCAACACCGCTTATGGTTGGGATTGCTGATGTTCCGACCTTTGGGAGGTGCTGCACTCACTATGAAAGCTTATACGCATGTGACCGGGGGTGAGCGGATCAGGATTGAGATGCTGCGTTTCGGGGATCATGAGACGATCCGGCAGGTGGCCCGCCAGCTGCATCCTTCCGCCTCCACGATCAGCCGGGAGCTCAGGCGTGGCCTGTGGTTCGCGTCCAACGAGAACGAGTCGTACCGGCCCTACCATCCCGGGCGGTTGAAGACGGGGGCGTGGACGGCTGGCCCGTTCTATTCGGCGTTGACCGCGCAGCGCAAGGCCGAGGCACGTTCGCGCAGGCCGAGGAAGCCCAGGCGCATGATGGACGCGCGCCTGCACGCGTGGGTGGCGGACGCGTTGCACCGGCTCGTGGAGGAGGCCCTGGGCATGCTCACCTACTACGCCGACCCATACTCGCCCTGGCAGCGCGCCAGCAACGAGAACCGCAACGGCATGATCCGCCGCTACCTGCCCAAACACACCAGCCTGAAGAACCTGACCCAAACCGAACTCGACGACATCGTCACCGAGATCAACGACACCCCCATGAAACTCCTGGACTACCACACGCCCAACGAAGCATGGCAAGAGGAAATATCCAAACTCGGCCTATCATCAAACCAGACCAGCCAACAAGCCAAACGTTGCACTTACAAATAGAATCCAGCCAATCCGCCGCAAACCCATTTCCGTGTATGCTGAGCGTATGGCCATAAAAATGGATTCAGAGCATTGGGCCGGGTGCGCCGTTGACGATGTCGCCCATGCCATGCACACGGGTTCGTCCGGTCTGGGCGATGCGGAGGCCCGCACTCGACTGGAGCGATATGGCCCGAACGCGATGCGTGCGCATCATGTCAGCGCGTTGGCCGTTCTCGGAAGGCAGTTTCGCAATGCCGTGCTCATCATGCTCCTGGTCACCGCCGCCCTCGCCGCGCTGCTGGGCGATCGCAGCGATGCCATCATCATCGCGGTCATCCTCACGGCGAGCATAGGTCTGGGGTTCGCGAACGAATATGCCGCCGAACGCACCAGCGCCAAGCTGCAGAGCACGATAAGCCAGAGCGCGGTGGTCGTCAGAGACGGCGTCGCCAGGTCGATTCCCTCGAGGGAGCTTGTTCCCGGGGATGTGGTGCAGGTGGGGCTGGGGTCCCGCGTTCCTGCGGATCTGAGACTGATCGAGGCCGATGATCTGTCCTGCGACGAGTCGGTGATCAGCGGCGAGTCGCTTCCCGCCGAAAAATCGGTCGATGCGGTGAGCGGGTCGGCGTCGCTTGCCGATCTTGATTCGATGGCGTTCATGGGGACCATCGTCGCCAGCGGTTCGGGTCGGGGCATCGTCGTGGCCACCGGTGCCTCCACCGAAATGGGCCAGGTGGCCGCCGGTCTCAGCAGGCATGCGCCGGAGACGAGCTTCCAGGCCGGTTTACGACGATTCTCCGTGTTGCTTGTGTGGTTCGCCGCGGCGTTGATCGTCATGATCGTCGCAACCAGCGTCTTCCTGCACCGGTCGCTGCTTGAATCGGTGTTGTTCGCGCTGGCCATCGCGGTGGGCATCACACCCCAGCTTCTTCCCGCGGTGGTGAACAGCTCGCTGTCCATGGGAACGCGGCGGCTGGCACGGCACAAGGTGCTTGTCAAGCGGCTTGTCTGCATTGAGGATCTCGGCAACATCGAGGTGCTGGTCACCGACAAGACCGGAACGCTGACGCAGGGTGCCATGACGCTGCAGGCATCGCTGGACGCCAGTGGTCACGCCGACGAATCGGTGGCGCGCAGGGCCGCGCTGGCGGTCGCCCAGGGCGGAGGATCGGCCGGTACGACCGATGCTCTCGACTCCGCTCTGACCCATGCGGTGCCCTCCCCGGAACCCACGGCGATTGTGGCCCGCCTGCCCTTCGACCACGAGCGCATGCGCGCCAGCGTGCTGACCGCGGACGGAACCCTCGTGTGCAAGGGTGCCCCGGAAAGCATCTTTGGGTGTTGCGACCGTGTGTCCGACGAGGCGAAGGCCGTGGCCGAACGCGAGCTGAACCGCGGAGGTCGCGTGCTTGCCGTGGCCACGAAGGGCATAACGGCCGGATCCTCCCTCACTACGGGAGACGAATCCGGCATGGATCTTCTCGGGTTCCTTGTCTTCTCCGATCCCCCGCGCCTCGATGCCAGAGCAGCCATCGAACGACTGGAAAGTCTGGGGATCAGACTGGTCATCGCCACGGGCGATCATCCTGCGGTCGCGGCGGATCTGGTCTCGCGTCTCGGCGTGAACCCGGGCAAGCCCCTGACGGGTGCGGACATCGATGCGATGGACGATGACGAGCTGAGCGGGGCGTTGGCCACGGCGACCATTCTCGCGAGGGTGAGCCCCCAGCAGAAGCAGCGGGCCGTGGCGATGCTCCGCGCCGGCGGCAGAACGGTCGGGTTCCTCGGCGACGGGGTGAACGATGCCCTCGCCCTGCACTCCGCGGACGTGGGAATCTCCGTCGATACCGCGACCGATGTCGCCAAGGATGCGGCCGACATCATCCTTCTGGAAAAGAGCCTCGCCGTGATTGCCGGGGGTGTCACCGAAGGCAGGAAGATCTTCGCGAACACCCTCAAATACGTGTACATGTCCGGCTCGGGCAATTTCGGAAACATGCTCAGCGCGGCAGCCGCGTCGGCGTTCCTCCCGTTCCTGCCCATGCTTCCGGGACAGATCCTTCTGGGGAATCTGCTCTACGACAGCAGCCAGCTGACCATATCCTCCGACCGGGTCGACGCGGCGCAGGTGCGCAGCCCGGCGCGGTGGGACATTGGTGGGATCGGTCGGTTCATGCTCATCTTCGGGGCGCTCAGTTCGCTTTTCGATATGATGACATTCGCCCTGCTGCTTGGCGTGTTCAATGCGAACGCCGTGCTGTTCCATTCAGGATGGTTCGTCGAGTCGCTTGTCACCCAGACCCTGGTCGTGCTCGTCATCCGAACGCGCAGAACGCCGTTCGTACGCAGCAGACCCAGTCTCCCGCTCGCGGCGGCCCTTGTCGCGGTTATCGTCGTCGCGGTGGCCCTGCCCTTCTCCCCGCTGGCTCCGACGCTGGGCCTCGTGGCGCTGCCCGCGTCCATGATGTGGGCGATCGCGGGGATCACCGTCGCCTATCTGGCCCTCGCCGATTTCGCCAAGTTCATGTTCAACCGTGCACAGGAGCACCGCGCCCATCAGCAGCATCCGGCTCGGGTGCGGGCGGTGCGCCGTGCGCTGCGTGGCATGATGAGGTAGAGGTGTGCCGGTGCGGCGCCATGCGATCAGAGGTGCGGCTGGCCCGAGGAGGCCGAGGTGCCGCCGTCGACCGTCAGCACCGAACCGGTCACGTATGCCGCGTCACGGCTCGCCAGGAACAGGACCGGTCCCACGACGTCTTCGGGCGTTCCGGGGCGCCCCAGTGCAATCCGGTTCGTGAAGGCGGAGAGATCCTTGTCTCCCTCCCACATGCCGCGTGTCATGTCGGTCAGGGTGAATGCCGGCGCGACCGCGTTGAAACGCACGCCGCGGCTCCCGTAGTCGAGGGCAAGCGAACGGATCAGCCCGTTCACCGCATGCTTGGTGGCGTTGTATGCAGCCTGCCCCCAATCGCCGTGGTCTCCTGAAACCGAGGACACCGCCACCAGGTTGCCCTCGGATGCGGTCAATGCGTCGGATGCGGCCTCGACCAGATGATAGAGCCCATTCACATTGACTTCGAACAGGGCCTTCCATCTGTTCTCGGGCATGTCCGCCAATTGCCCCGCTTCGTATCCCGCTGCGTTCGAGATGACGACATCAAGACCTCCGAAGGTCCGGAGTGTTTGTGAGACAAGCGCCTCGACACTGGTGCGATCGGAAACGTCCGTGGTTATGGCGACGGCCCTTTCCGCAGGGTATCCGGCGATGGTCTCTTCGAGGGATTCCGGTCGGCGTCCGGCGACGGCCACCCGTGCGCCATTGTCGAGGAATCCTCTGGCGATGGCGCGCCCCATGCCCGAACCCGCTCCCGTGACCAGAACCGCGGCGTTGTCGATCAGTGGCGGTTGTCGAGACGGTGATACATCTCGCTGATCTGCAGATCGCGCTCGAACCCACGCGGCGTGGTGTCCTCGTCGATGACCGCGAGCTCCACGCCGGCGATGCGCGCGAAGTCCTCCCACGCCTCACGACCGATGGAAGTCGTCATGCAGGTGTGATGCGAGCCACCGGCACGAAGCCAGCACTCGGCCGAAGCCTTGAGACCGGGACGAGGAACCCAGAGCCCACGGGCGCAGGGCAGCTTCTCCAGCGACCCGTCGGGTTCGACGACGTCGACCACGTTCATGAGCAGACGGAAACGCTCGCGTACGTCCGCCATGGACACCACGACCGCGTCCTCCCTGGGCGCGACGCTGAAGACGAGGCGCACGGGATCGGCCTTGCCGCCGATTCCCAGAGGATGGATCTCCAGAGAGGGCCTGGCGATGGTGCCCACCGACGGCGAGACCTCAAGCATGTGTGAGCCCATGATCTTCTCATGGCCAGGAACGAAGTTGTAGGAGTAGTCCTCCATCAGGGAGGCCCCGCCGTCGAGTCCGAATCCCATCACGCTGGCGATGCGCACCAGGACGGCCGTCTTCCAGTCGCCCTCGGCGGAGAACCCCCATCCGTACTCGGAGGGGAAGCGCTGAGGTCCGACTCCCGGAAGCTGGCTGAGCGTTCCCAGATCCTCGAAGTTGTCCACGCCGGCGGTGGTTCCATAGTCGTTCATCATGTTCACCATGCCGGCCTCCTCCCTGGCGGCGGTGAACAGGGAGTCGTAGCGCTCGTCAAGAAGTTCGGGAGCGACGTCGTACTTGGCCTTGTAATCCTCGATGAGGGCCTTGACCTGATCGTCCTTGACCTTGTCCACGTAGGACACCAGCTCGTTGACGGCCCAGGTGTTGATCGACGCGCCGAGCACGCGCTCGGCCTCGGTCTTGTCGCCCTCCGTGACGGCCACGTTGCGCATGTTGTCGCCCCAGCGCATGACCTTCATGGTGTTGGACGCGTCCCACCCGGCGCAGGCGCGCGCCCATGTGCCGATGCGGTCCGCGACCTCGGGATCGGTGTAGTGGCCGACGACGATCTTGCGTGGGATTCCCAGACGGGTGACGATGTAGCCGAACTCACGATCTCCATGGGCCGACTGGTTGAGGTTCATGAAGTCCATGTCGATGGTGTCCCACGGGATCTCGACGTGGTGCTGGGTGTTCAGCTGCAGAAGAGGCTTGCGCAGCGCCTCGAGCCCGCGAATCCACATCTTGGCCGGGGAGAACGTGTGCATCCAGGCGATGACGCCGATGCAGGCGGGGTCGGACGACGCCTCGGTCATGAACTCCTTGACTCCATCGGAGGATTTGAGAGTGGGCTTGAGAACCAGTTTCACCGGTATACGGCCGGTGGAGTTCAGCGCGTCCACGATCTCGGTGGACTGCTCGGCCACCTGGCGAAGCGCCTCCTCGCCGTAGAGATCCTGCGATCCGACGCCGAACCAGATTTCCTTGCCCTCGAAGGGATTGTTCATCGACATGATCTGTCCTTTACTGACATGCGCGGTCGGAACCGCGCGATTGTTGCCTCATTGCGGTATTGCCTCGTTGTGGTTGAACGTCCTCGCACCAGCCACGGTCCACGTTCCGGACGATCCCGGAACGCGGATCGGACCAGCGCCACCGGCACGGTCAGTGCTGACCGTAGACGTTCTGATAACGGTCGTTGAGCTTGTCGACATCCTCCTGGGGGATCTCGATGATGTCGCCCAACTGCTTAGCGGCCCACATGGTGTGCGCCACCTCCTCCGTCATCGCGGCCGCCTTGACGGCGGCCTCGGCGTCCCTGCCGATAGTGAAGGGGCCGTGGTTCTGCATCAGCACCGCCGGGGAATGCGGATACTTGCGCAGCGTCTCGACGACCCCTTCGCCGATGGCCTCGGAACCGATCAGGCGGAAGGGACCCACCGGAACCGGACCACCGAATTCATCACCCATCATCGTCAGGCCGCAGGGGATGTTCTTTCCGGTGGCGGCCCAGGCGGTGGCATAGGTGGAGTGCGTGTGCACGACGCCGTAGACGTCGGGCATGTTGCGGTAGATGTAAGCATGGGAGGCCGTGTCGGACGAGGGCGCCTCGGTGCCGTCGACGACATTGCCGTCAAGGTCGCAGACGACCATCGAACCGGGCGTCAGATACTCGTAACGGACCCCCGAGGGCTTGATCACCATAAGATCCGCGGTATGGAGACGCTGCGAGACGTTGCCCGCGGTCCACACGACGAGATTCCACGTCAGAAGCTGCTGGTGGAGGTCGGAGACGATCTGGCGGACCTGCTTGACCTCGGCGCGGACCTCGGGTCCGTAATCGGCGAGAGTTGTCATAATGCATTTCCCTTTCATGGTGTGTGTCGGGCATGGTGTGTGTCGGGTCTTGTATGCGGTGCGGGACACCATATGCTCGCGCCCCACGCCGCCGTCTTCCACAGCGGGTTATCTTCTTGAGTTACTTTGGGTTATCTTTCCAGCGGAATGGCCTCGATGGCCGCCCTCTCGATGGGAAGCCCCCTCACGAAGTTCGCGAAGAACTCCTCGAAACCGGCCACATCCGCGGGATCGGGCTCCTCCACCGTGGATTGGGCATCAGCGAAGACGAGATCGTCGAGATGGTCGGCAAGGGGGGTGTCCGCGTGCCAGAGATAATCGGCCAGAACGGCCATGCCCCAGGCACCGCCCTCGGCCGCGGTGGACATCACCTTGATGGGCGTGTTGAATGCGGCGGCGAGGATCTTCTGCGCGACCTTGGGCGTGGTGAAGATCCCTCCATGCCCGATAAGCGAGTCGACCCTGACGCCCTCGTCCTTCGTCATGACGTCCATGCCGATCTTCACCGGGGAGAACGCTCCGAACAGTTGGGCGCGCATGAAGTTCGCCAGAGTCATCGAGGCTTCCGGGCCGCGAGCGAACACCGGTCTTCCCTCCTCGATCCCGGCCAGGAACTCGCCCGAATAGAAGCAGTAGTTGAGAAGGCCGCCCGCGTCCGCGTCGGCCTCCGGGGAGATCGCCGTGCGGAACAGCGTGCCGTATAGGGTGCCGGCGTCCAAAGTCAGTCCCACGGCCTCGGCGAACTGGCCGAAAAGCCTGACCCACGCGTTGAGATCCGACGTGAAGTTGTTGGCGTGGCTCATCCCCGCGGGATCGCCGGCGGGGGTGGCGACGAGGTCGACCTCGGGATGGAGGCGCTCAAGCGTATGGTCAAGGACCACCGTGGCGAAGATCGAGGTCCCGGCCGAGACGTTGCCGGTGCGGACCCGCACGGCGTTCGTGGCGACCATGCCGGTGCCCGCGTCGCCCTCGGGAGGGGCCATCGGAATCCCCGGCCTGAGAGTCCCCGTCGGGTCGAGCAGCAGCGCCCCGGCCTCGGTGAGCGACCCCGCCTCGCTTCCGGCGACGAGCGGTTGGGGGAGGATGTCTCCAATCGTCCACGGCTGGCGCGCGGCTTCGGGGAGCTGCGAGAAACGTCGCAGCAGGGACTCGTCCCACCCATGCGTCGTCGGATCGATGGGGAACATCCCGGAGGCGTCCCCGACGCCTAGGACCTTGCGCCCCGTCAGACGCCAATGGACGTATCCGGAGAGCGTGGTCATGAACGCGACGCGCGGGACGTGGGGCTCATCGTCGAGGATGCACTGGTAGAGGTGGGCGATCGACCACCGCTCGGGGATGTTGACCTGGAAGAGATCGGTCAGCCGCTCATGCGCCTCATGGGTGTTGGTGTTGCGCCACGTGCGGAAGGGGACCAGAAGCTCATCGGATGCGTCGAAGGCAAGATAGCCGTGCATCATGGCGGAGAACCCGATGGATCCGACCTTCTCGAGCCTTTCTCCATAGGCCGTGTCGACGTCATGGGCCATCGAGGCGTAGGCGTCCCGCACACCCGACCACACCTCGTCCAGGCCATAGGTCCACAGCCCGTTCTCCAGATGGTTCTCCCATGAATGATCGCCCGCGGCGATGGTCTCGTAGGTGTCGTCGATGAGGACGACCTTGATGCGCGTCGAACCGAATTCGATTCCCAACGCCGTCTTGCCGGCCCTGATCTTCTCGGCAATAAGAGCCACCCGATCGGAGGCATTCCGTGACGTCACCATATACGGACTCCTTACTGGCGGCCCGGCGCGACCATGTCGGCGGGCCGCGTCAACCACTACGGCCATGGGAGCGGCCATCCGCCCTCGGATGGTTGTTAGCGCTCACATCGATAGACAGCAGTATCCGCGAGAACAATCCAGTTCGCAACATTTCCGGACGCGCGAGCCGTGTCAGCGAATCGCCACGGGCCCCAACGAGCCACGCTTCACCAGCGTCGCCGGAATCAGGCCGACGCCGTGGGACGACACCGCGTACCCCGGCTCGTCGCCCTCGCCCAGAAGCGACAGGACCTCACGCATGGCCATGATCCCCAGCCGTTCGAAATCCGGGCGCACCGTCGTCAGCGGCGGATACATGTTGTCCATCGCGGGCATGTCGTCAAAACCTATGACGCTGACATCCTGAGGTATGCGCAGTCCATGCTCGTGCAGCGCCCGGCAGACGCCCACCGCCTGGCTGTCGTTCGCGGTGACGACCAGCGAGGCGAGCCGTCCGCCCGAGGCCCCGACCCTGTCGACGATGTGGTTCATCCGCGCATACGCCTCCGACGCATCCCACGACGAACACTGCACCGTCACCGACTGCAGGGACTGCCGGACGGAGGCCCTCCTCCAGGCCTCAAGACGCGTCGCGGCGTCACGCCAATCCGCAGGACCGGCGAAGTACAGTGCGCGCCGATGTCCGAACCCCGACGCCAGCCGCACGACCTCGGTCATGGCGCCCCACTGGTCGATTCCCACCATGGCGTTGCGGGAACGTCCCAGCGACCTCAGACGGGACTGGCACTCACCCATGCCGACCGCTCCATGCGTCGAGGTGACGATAACCGTCGGCTGAGAGACGCGAACCCGGCAGGCGGCGTCAAGCATCACGTCCGTGGGGGCGAGAAAGACGAAGGCGTCCACGTTCTGCTCATCGAAGGTGTTGCATAACTCCGCGAACTCCCCGGGCGTGCAGGAGGCCTCATGGACCATCGCCATCGAGGTGAACAATCCATGGGACCGCGCGACCGATTCGACCGCCGACATCGACAGTATCGGCCCGAAGAACCGCAGTCCGCCAGCCACCAGACCGATGGTGCGGGAGCGTCGGGACGCCAGTGCCCGAGCCGAGTTGCTGGGACGATAGCCCAGTTCCTCGATCGCCTTGAGAACCTTCTCCCGTGTGGTCGCGGCCACGTCGGGGGACGAGTTGATCACGCGGGACACGGTCTGATGGCTTACCCCCGCCAGCCGGGCGACATCGAACATGGATGGCCTTCCGGTGGCCTTGCCTTTACCGACCTTCCCCACGCCATCCTCCGCATCGCTTAAGATTCACCCGATTCCAACGTGACACATTCTATGCGTCTTCCGGCCAAATCCCATCGATCGGGCCGAATGCGCTCATGCCTACGACCATGCCGGATGCCAGCCGACTACGCCAGATGCCAGCTGGTCCTGTGCCAGGACGTGGGCCCCAACCGCGCGATGGCCTCCCGATGGGCGGCCGAGCCATATCCCTTGTTGGATTCCCACCGATAAGGCGCATAGCTCGGATCCGAACGCGAAAGATCATCCATCAGAGCGTCACGCGTCACCTTGGACACCACGGAGGCCGCGGACACCACGGCACACCGCATATCCGCTTTGACCATCGTGGTGACGGCGAAGGGATGACGCGGATCCGGGGCATCGAAGGAATCCCGGGCGGCGGTGATGTAGTCATAGGGGCCATCGAGGATCACGCCGACCCGCAGAGGCCCCGTATCCCCCAAAGCATCCTCCACGCGCGCCATGGCGCGCAGCGCGGCCACACCCAGCGCATGGGATATCCCCCAGTCGTCGATCTCCGCGTTGCCGGCAGAACCCACCTCCACGGCCGCGCACCACGCGCGCAGGGGATCCACCAGCGCCTCGCGACGATGGGGCGTCAGAAGCTTGGAATCCCTCAGCCCATCGGGAACGGTCGCATCGTCGAGGGTACGCGCCCACAATGCGGCGGCGCCGACCATCACCGGACCGGCCAGGGCCCCCCGTCCGACCTCGTCGCAGCCGATGATGAGGTCGAACCCCTTCGAGGCGAGATCCCGTTCAAGATCGAGGGTGGGACGATCTCCGGACGCGGGACCACCGGATGCCAGGGAACGACCCGACGCCGCACGCCTGGAGGACGCCGAGGAATGACGAGACACGGAAGGCTGGCGTGATGCCGAAGACTCGCGCGATGCCGTGGACTCGCGCGATGCCGTGGACTCGCGCGATGCCGTGGACCGGCAGGACGCAGCTGAAGGATGTGCTTCGGCGGCCTCGTCAGCGGGAACATCATCCATGCGACGACGAGGCATATCAACCGACCGTGCCGTTGGGGACGTCGGCGAACACCTCATGATGGGAATCCAGACCGGAGATCCTGGAGATCGGCCAGTAGATCGCGACGCCGACGCCGACGATGTCGGACATGGGGACGAGCCCATCATCGCCATCGTTCTGGTGGTAGCGCGAATCCGCCGAGTTGGCACGGTTATCACCCATGACGAACACATGGCCCGCCGTCACCTTCACGCTGAAGGAGAAGGAGCTCGGCTCGACGCCGGGGCGGATGTAGGAGGACTCATCAACGGCGACGCCATTGATCGTCACCGGGCTCCCCCCGCCCTTGCACGCCACCAGATCGCCCGGCAGCCCGATCAGACGCTTGATCAGATAATTCCCACCCAGAGACGAGGAGGTGGTTTCGTCGCTCAGCCAGTGCGCGGGATCCCGGAACACGACGACGTCACCACGCCGCAGCGAAGATGGGCGCGCCGACAGACGAGACGTCACCACGCGATCGCCGATCTCGATGGTATCCATCATCGATCCCGATGGGATGACGTACAGCCCGATGACGAAAACCCTCACCAGTACGACCACAAGAATGGGTATGCCGCAATAGACGACCACGTCACGCAGCCGGAAGCGGCTGCGGTCGATATGCCGTCCCCTCCGCCGGCGCGGCCGGGGGGAACGTCCGGATGGGGTATGCATGGAATGCGACACGGCGCCGACCGACGACCCTGAGAACGTGCTCAGTGGACGCGGGTCGACGCCGTGGTCGGCTACCTCGAGAATATGCGAATCCTCCGCGGCGTCCTGCGTCGGAATGCGGGACGACACGGAATCGCTCACTTCGCGGAGTTGTCGCGACGCTCGACGATGCGAGCCGCCTTGCCGCGCAGGGAGCGCAGGTAGTACAGCTTCGCGCGACGCACGCGGCCCCTGCGGACCAGCTTAATCGAGTCGATCGCCGGGGAGTGCAGCGGGAAGCGACGCTCCACGCCCACGCCGAAGCTCACCTTGCGCACGACGAAGGTCTCGCGCGCGCCGGATCCCTGACGGGCGATGACGACGCCGGCGAAGGACTGCAGGCGGGTGTTGTTGCCCTCGGTGATCTTCACGCTGACGTCGACGGAATCGCCGGGACGGAAGTCCGGGATGTTCTCCGCTCCGGTGATGTGCTTGGCCTCGAATGCCTCAATGGCGTTAACCATGATGTTCCTCCACCGCCGCCACATGTCGACGATTTCATCGGGACGGCCCGCGCCCGCGGCGACCATGACCATCCATAACCGTGTCCTCCGGCACCACCGGAGGATGATGTCGATTCGCCTCCGCGCATCATAACGATCCGCGAGGCTGAACCCCTGAGGGAGGCACCCATGTGGCGGAGCGACCCTCGGCACAACCTTCAGGATTATACCATCACACCATCGACCGGGCAACCGCGGAATGCACGCTCCCGACTCGGCCGGCGCATTGACAAGACCGCCCGCACGGCCCTATCATGACAGCCGACGCAGAGAACGCGGAACGGCATGTGGATGACCGCACCCAACGGTTCCGGCAAGGAGGTGCCCCATGGCCCTGTCACCATTCATCACCCACACGGAGACCGCCGCCGGTGGCAACGGACGGTCGACCGCCGGCACGCGCACCTCCATGACGGCCGCAGTCGCCTCGGACGTCATCGTGGTGGCGGGGATTCTCGTCCTTTTCGGCACCATCGCATGGATGCTGCCCGACGTCGATGCGACGCTAGGACCCGAAGGTCTGCCCTCGCACATCTCCACAGATCCCGCGAACCTCCCCTACTACACCCTCCGATCACTGCTGCGCATGGCCGTCGCCCTGCTGTTCTCCCTCATCTTCACCTTCATCTATGGACTCGCCGCGGCACGTCTGCGCCGCGTTGGCAAGGTCCTCACGCTTCTTCTCGACATCCTTCAATCCGTACCCGTCCTGGGATTCCTCTCGGCCACCATCACCATATGGATCACCCTGTTCCCCCATTCGATGCTCGGCGTCGAGGCGGCATCCGTATTCGCCATCTTCACCAGCCAGGCGTGGAACATGACGTTCTCCTTCCGCAACTCGCTGCTCACCGAACCGCAGGAACTGGACGAAGCCGCGCGCTCGTTCCGCCTCACCCGTTGGCAGCGTTTCTGGAAGCTCGACGTTCCGAACTCGACCATTCCCCTGCTGTGGAACTGCATGATGAGCGTCAGCGGGGGCTGGTTCTTCCTCACCGCCTCCGAGATGATCTCGGTGAACAACACCACGTATGCCCTTCCGGGAATCGGGAGCTTCGTCGAGGAATCGGCGGCCAACAGGGAGCTGGGGAACATCGGTCTGGCCATCGCGGCCATGGTCCTCGTCGTCCTGCTCATCGACATCGGCGTGTGGCGGCCCCTGATCATCTGGTCGCAGAAGTTCCGCAACGAGCAGAGCTCCACGGACGCCCCCCGCTCCAGTCTGGTGCTGAACGTGATCAGGCGCTCCCATATCGACGATCTTCTTGGCGCGGCCTTCCGGCCCATCGGCGAAGCCCTCGACGTGGCGATGCGCCCACTGGGCCGCACCGGGGCGCGATGGCCCTTGCGCGGGGCCGGGCGCAAGGCGGGTGACGTCGTCTTCGCGGCGGCCTGCGCGGGCGTCCTCATCGCCGCCGCCGCGGGCCTCGTCTCCACCATCGGCAACGGCCCCGGCCTGGCCGAGCTGGGAACCGCGCTGTACGACGGAGGGCTCACCTTCCTTCGCGTGGCGGTGCTGACCCTCGTGTGCTCGGTGATATGGGTGCCCATAGGGGCGTCCATCGGCATGAACCCACGGCTGTCCCGTATGCTGCAACCGTTGATCCAGATCCTGTCGAGCTTCCCCGCGAACTTCGTGTTTCCTCTGGCCACGCTGGTCTTCATCGCCTGGGGGATCGACATCAATTGGGGAAGCATCCTGCTCATGGCGCTGGGCGCCCAATGGTACATCCTGTTCAACGTCATCGCCGGCGCGAACTCCATTCCCTCCGACCTTGTGGAGATGACCAGGAACCTGGGGGTGACGGGGCCCCTGCGATGGAGGACCCTCATCCTCCCCTCCGTGTTCGGCGCCTGGTGCGAGGGCGGCATCACCGCGGCGGGCGGCGCCTGGAACGCATCGATCGTCTCGGAGGTCGTCTCGTACGGAAACCACACCCTGGTGGCGCGCGGACTGGGATCCTACATCACGCAGGCCACGGAGAACGGGCAAACCGACCGAGTGGTGATCGGCGTCGCGGTGATGAGCGCCATCGTCGTCATCGTCAACCGCGTGTTCTGGGCGCCTCTCCAACGGCTGGCGAGCAGAAGGTTCTCGCTGTGACGGCGCGTCGGGCCGTGGCCGTCGGACGGGGGATCCGAATGATTCCAGAAATGATCCCAGCAATGATTCCAGAACATTCCTAGGCAGAACATTCCAAATAGGACATTCCAGAGATGAGGAGGTCGTCATGGCGACAATGCATGACCGCAGGGGCAGACGCGACGCGCTGCGAAGCATACGGGCCGTATCCCCCGACAAGGTGCTCATCGAGGCGAACCACATCACGCAGAGCTTCACCTCCGACAAGGGTTCCCTGCTCACCGTTCTCGACGACGTATCCTTTACTCTGTACGAGGGGGAGATCGTAGCCATCCTCGGTCGCTCCGGCGCCGGGAAATCCACGCTTCTGCGCGTACTGGCCGGACTCATCGAACCCACATCGGGATCCGTGTCCTACCGTTCGACGCGTCTGCAAGGACCCAACCCCGGGGTGTCATTCGTGTTCCAAACGTTCGCCCTCATGCCCTGGCTGACGGTTCAGGCGAATGTCGAACTGGGACTCCAGGCCCGCGGCGTGCCCCGACGGGAACGCGAGGAACTGGCTCTGGCAGCCATCGATTCCATAGGGCTCGACGGCTTCGAAACCGCGTATCCCAAGGAGCTTTCCGGCGGGATGAGGCAGCGGGTGGGAATCGCCCGGGCTCTCGTCCTCCATCCCGACGCGCTGTTCATGGACGAGCCCTTCTCGGCGCTCGACGTGCTGACCGCCGAGAACCTTCGCCAGGAGGTGCTGCGCCTGTTCTCCAGCGCCGACTGCGACATCAAATCCATGCTGATCGTGACCCACAACATCGAGGAGGCCGTGCAGATGGCCGACAGGGTCGTCGTGCTCAGCTCGAATCCGGGACGCGTCGCCTCATCGGTCCCCATCGACCTCCCCCGTCCACGCAACAGACGCGATCCGCTTTTCGACCAGACGGTGAACCGCCTGTACTCGGTTCTGACCGGAGACGCGACGACGGCCCCGGCGACGCCCGCAGCCACGACGCCATCAACGCCGTCGGCCCCATCAACGCACGAGGCCATGCAGCCGACGCCCGGTGGATCCCCCGCGGACGGCTCGACGTCCGTGCATGCGGACGCCACACCGCCTGTCAGCGGCGGCCACTCCTCCACGGCATCGTCGGACACGGCTCCGGATGAGGCGGGCGTCAACGTCATCCCGCCCGCAGGGGCCCGGCAAACGGCGTCGACGTCCACGTCGCACCCCGAACCCCTTCCGGACGCGACGCCGGGAGGCATCTCGGGTCTGCTGGACGTGCTGCTGGATCATCCGCAGGGAGTCTCCCTGGCCGATCTGGCGTCCGACCTCTCCTTCGAAGTGGACGATCTGTTCCCTTTGGTCGACGCCGGAACCCTGCTGGGAGTCATGGTCGTCCACGACGGGCATCTGACGGCCACCAATCTGGGGACACGATGGTGCGAGGCCGACATACTCACGAAGAAGCAGATGTTCGCGCGCATGGCCCTCGACAGGGTGCCTCTGGTGCGCAGCATCGACACGGCGCTGAAAAGGTCGCGCAACGGAAGGCTTCACGGTGAGCTCATCGTCGACCTGCTTAGGGCGCGATACCGGGACGCCGACGCGCACCGGCAGTTCGCCACGGCCGTGGGCTGGGGGCGATACGGCGAACTCTTCGATTACGACGCCGACGACGACCTTCTGACCATCGACGACGCCAATCTCAACGATCAGGTGGCGGATGGCGAAGGGTCGTTCGAGGACACCGCTGACTCCACGTCGTAATCTCGCCGCCCGGCCTGCAGGCGGCCGGCCGCCACCCGGCCGCCACCCGGCCGCCCGCCTCCGGAACGACGTACCCGCGCGGGCGTCCCATACGGGACATCCCACGCGGGTACGAACGGTCACATCAACCAGTACTCGTGAACTAGAACTCGCGCTTGGCGCGGTAGAACCTGATCAGGCTCTGCGTGGAGGCGTCCTGCTCGGACAAGGCCCCGTCATCCTGCGAGATGGCCGGGGTGATCTGCTTGGCGAGCTGCTTGCCAAGTTAGATGTGGACGGTTTCGTCACTTTTTCTGGACGGTCGTGGCGTTCATTTTGGACGGTGTGGTCGGTTGCGGGATAGGGCATCGATGCCGTCTGGTTTCCCGGTAGATTCCCGGGTGCCGGTAACCGTTTTCGAGGTTCCCGGGAGGAAGGGGATTGACGACATCGATGCCTGTGCGACAGCGTACCGGGCAGTTGGAAGGGCAGGGCACGGGCTCACGCGCGGGCTGCATGTGTCCCGCACGACGGTGGCGGAGTTACGCCTCGAGGGAGGGTTTCTCCCCGCGGCCGGCGGGCGGGGCGGGCCGGACGTTGATTGATTCGGGGTAGGCGGATTCTAATGGTCGTCGCAACATCATTGTTGACAGTTGGTGTTGATGGTACCGGTTGGTGTTGACGTTGCGGTGTCGCCGAGCAGTTCGAGGATCTTCTCGCTGGGTTTCATGTATCCCAGGGTCTTGCGTGGACGGTCGTCGGGTTCCATGGCGACGGCGTCGAGACGGTCCTCGGAATGGACGGACAGGTCGGTGCTTTTAGGGAAGTACTGGCGCAGCAGCCCGTTGGTGTTCTCGTTGGTGCCGCGCTGCCAGGGGCTGTGAGGGTCGCAGAAGTACACCTGCATGTCGAGCGCGGCGGACACGCGTGTATGCAGGGCGAGTTCGGATCCTTGGTCCCATGTCAGGCTGTTGCGCAGCAGTGCGGGCAGGGACCGCATCTTGCGGATGATGGCGTCCTGCACGTGTTCGGCGTCGTGCCCGTCGGGCAGGTGCAGGAGGATCGTGAACCGGGTGGTGCGTTCCACGAGGGTGCCGATCGCGCTGCGGTTGCCGGCACCGCAGATCAGGTCGCCTTCCCAGTGGTCGGGGACCGCCCGGTCGGCGACCTCGGCCGGCCGGTCGCCGGTCATGACCATGGGCTCGCGGAACCTGGGGCGTCTGGATTGGCCGTCGCCGCGGTGCCTGCGTACGACGCGCCCCCGTCTCATGGCATGTTTGAGCTGGAGTCGCAGCTCGCCCTTGCCTTGCACGTAGATGGCCTGGTAGATGGTCTCGTGGCATGCGTTCATGCTTCCATTATCCGGGTGGCCGCGTCGGAGCCTGCCGCTGATCTGTTCGGGGCTCCAGTGCTTGTCGAGCCCGGCCTTGATCTCGTCCCACAGCGGGGTGCCGGGCATGATCTTGCGTGGCTTGGGGCGTTTGAGGCGGTGGGTGGCCATCTGCTGGGCGCGGTGCGGCCCGTACACGCCGCCGATTTCGTCGACGTTGCGGCGCAGTTCGCGGCTGACGGTGCTGGGCGCCCTGCCGAGGGCCCTGGCGATGGCGCGGACGCTGTTCCCGGCGCGGTGCATGCCGGCGATGGCGATGCGCTCGCCCATGCACAGGTGTCCGGCGTCGGTCCGCCTGGGTCTGTCCATGCCGCCACGGCACCGGTCCACGAGCCGCCGCCCGTTGCGGCCGGCGGAACGTGTCCTGCCGTTGCGCCAGACCTTCCCGGTGCGTTTGGATACACCGACCGCGTGGGCGGCCTGGGTGAAATTCATGCCGCCGCGCACCAGATCCAGGTACTTCGCGCGTCTCGCCGCCCGCATGTCCCGCAGCTTCTCGTACTTGGTCCCGTCGAACTCGTACACCATGTTTCGATTCCTTCCGAATCCAAGGTGTTGCGACGTTCACTAGAACTCGCCTCCCCAAAAAAGGGGGGTTAGATATAGGCGCAAATATTCCCTGTACTTGTCCTTAGTCGTCTCCTGTATCGGATTTCCGTCTCTGCGATGCCGGTGCTCTACGTAGGATTCGGCATATTCTTTAAAGGGCACGCGATTCCTGCGTTCGTGGCTCTTGCGCATTGCAGGGGGAGTCCAATCTCCATTATCTATGAGTTTCTTCTCTGTCGTTAGCCATGTGTCCGCGTCGGTCTCTCGCTCCAATGAGAATGTTGCGTAGATGCGTTGCGGAAGATTTGGCCAGGTGTTGAACGCTTCAATGGGAGTAGGGTATGACGCTTCGAGATAGCGATAGACTTTCGCTCTCCGTTTGCCGTTTTTCTCGATGAGCCGACCAAAACTGCGTCGTTGTCTTTTGCTGACTTTGATGCGTGGCGTAGGCATAGGCAAACCTCCAAGCAAGTAGGTAAAACAAGAACTGCCATAATTCTTACCATCCTATTTACCCATTAATCTACACCTTACTATGCAGTATTATGTTAGTCTACGCGAGAATTCACGACACTGATTGCAAGCATCAAAGTCAATGGATAAGCCAAATTCGGCATGAGAAAAGGGTTCCGGCCCATCGGCCGAAACCCTGGTGGCGGAGGATACGAGATTCGAACTCGTGAGGCTGTTACACCAACACGCTTTCCAAGCGTGCGCCATAGACCACTAGGCGAATCCTCCGTTGCTTGTGGAAACGCGCCTGCGCGCGTAACCGGGCAACTCGAATAGAGTACCACGAACTATCGGACATGCAAACCCGCGTGGGTGTGTCGCGCACGATGCACCGCCCTTCACGCGGATGTCCTACACTTGGAGGTATGTCCATCGCATCACAGGAAGCACTTAAGCAGCTCGACCGTATTGTCGCGCTCGGCTACCCTGATGTGGCCGATATGAGCGCGGAGGCATTCCGCGCGCTTGCCCGCCCGCTCATCAGCGCGCTCGAAGACAGCGACCTCGGCGCGAATATCCTGCTCGTGCCTACGCGCGAGTTAGTGTCGCCGGAATCCCTGATCGCACGAACCAGCATCAACCGCATGGCCGGTTTCACAACGATGCCGCCGCGCGATATCGCCAGTTTTCTGCCACAAGACGGTTGCGAACCGCCGGAAGGCCCGTTCTACCTGGTCATCGACCCACACACGGGCACCGCGTATATCAACCGTGAACCGGATGTCGCGCGCAAACTTATCGACTCCGATGAGCGCCTGCCGCTCACACTTGAGGAGGGGCTCGCCATTGCCACCCAGCATCCGGACTGGCTGGTGGAGAAAAACGGGTTCAACCTGCTCGGTTCGCGCAGTGCCGACGGCCGCGCGCCCAGCATCTGGATGAGCCAGAACGCTCCAAGGCTGGGAGCCGTGTGGCCGAATTCGCGGCACACATGGTTGGGAAACGCCTACTGCCGTTCGCGCTGCGGGGTTTCGCCCTTCCACTGGGCGTGATTATTGGGCGTGCTCACTAGTCATGGCTACTGGGCGTAGTCATTGGACGTGATTACCGGGCATTGCGCGCCCGTAATCAGCCCGCGACTGGTTCACGACCAGCCCGCTCTACTGTCGCATCCACTCCTGATCATCGAGTTTGTCGAGCGTCCGTAACAACGCATCGACATGTCCCTTCGCCCGCACATTGTATTTCGCAACGCGGATGATGCCATCGCCGTCAATCACGAAGGTCGAACGGATTACGCCCAGACGCACTTTGCCATACAGATTCTTCTCGCCATATGCGCCGTAGAGACGATGCACAGTCAGATCAGGATCTGACAGCAACGGGAACGTCAGATGGTCGCGCTCCCGGAATCGCGCAAGCTTGTCGAGCGGATCCTTCGACACGCCGAGCACGGTAAAACCGAGTGCCGACAGGCGCGCAAGATTGTCGCGAAAATCGCAGGCTTCCGTCGTGCATCCTGGGGTCATCGCCGCAGGGTAGAAATACAGGACGATGTTCTTGCCCCGCAGTGCGGACAGGGTAACGGTATCGCCCGTGTCGCCGGGAAGCGTGAAATCCGGGGCCGTCTGCCCGGCTTCGAGCCGTACGGGCTCCTGGTGTGCGTTGTCTGTCATTGTGTCTCCTTGTCATTATTGGCGGCGATCGGCCATCCAAGCGAGCGGAGCGCATCGGCCGCGTCAATGAGCGGGATTCGCTCCTGCTCGACGCGCAGATGGGTTGGGCCGTCGGACAAACCGGATTCGTCGGATTGCCCGACGGCCTCGCCGCATGTGAGCAGATAGAGCTCACGCTCGCCAAAGTCAAGTGTAGGCGTCGCCTTGGGCTCGCGCGAAGTGAGCGGTGTGCTGGTTGAGGTGAGATTGGTACCGAACCATGAGTAGCGCTGGTAGGCTTCTAAATCCATGAACAGCGATTTGCAGCGTACCCCGGTGTGTCGTACGGCGTCGAGGATTTCCAGGCCGTCGGCGTCCATATCACCCCAATAGACGACCTGCGGACTGGAATCATCCCCGTCGTCCGGTCTTGCGGTGGTAAGCCACGGCAGTAGCAGCGCGATTGATGCCAAAATCGCCTTACCGGCTCCCCAAACGCACAATCCGTGCGCAATGTCGGGCATGGATTGGTAGGTATCCTTATTCTCCACGATGATGACATATCGGATATCGCGCTCGCCACCGGGCCGCCACGGCCTGGTGATCATCATTTCTGGTTCGTCCGAGTAGGCCGGGTCAAGCCAGCGCATACGAAGCTCCGGCGGGCGGTCAGACAATCCCAGCGAATCCTTGCCGCACAAGGTGCAGATGACGTTGCGGCGATGCGTCTGATCAAGCCATTTCGCGCTGAACCCGGCGAGCGGGACTTGCCGTGGAGTCAACCCGGTTGCATCGTGCGCGCCGAAGAACTGCGCGGCGCGAATCACCAGTGTGACATCCACATCTGATTCACTGTCCAGCATTTTCGCCACGGATGCCGCGGTGTCGCGAGGAATCGAGCACTCGTCGGCCAACAGGTCGATGCGCTGGCGCGCCTTGTGGTAGTGCCGGGCGCTCGCCCGGTCCGCGATGCGCAACGCGGTCTGCTCATCCGCAACCGTAACCGTGTCGATCAACTCCACCGGCGTGACCATCAGCCGGTGCTTGTTCGTAACCGGGCAACCTTGACGTTGCGCCCATTCGCGCAACGCGTTGTTGGCCCTATGCCAGTCGGGCGCTTGGGCGGTCAGCGTGCGCTGGTCCGGCCACCTCACAGAAAAAACCAACGGCCATCGCGGTTCGGCATCATATCGACGCCGCTGTAGATATCTCGTGACGGCATCGCGGATTTCCATGGGCGCTGTTCGGGCGTTCACGCCGCGTGCGCGTATGCCGGTCATGACTGTGGCTTTCCGCTGCTTGAGGCTGTGGAATCGCCGCTGTTTGTGACATCGCTGGCTTCCACGGTATCGTCGGCGTTCCCGGCATCAGCCGGAATGCTGGAAGCCGCCGTGCCTGTCGACGATTTGCCAGCTGACGGATTGCGCTGCTCGAATGGTCCGCCATCCGCGTGCGTGCCGACCAGATCGAGTTCCTGCAGATGCGAATGGAGCCGCTCGTCTTTCAGCACCACATAGCCGCGCGTTGCCATCTCAAGGATTTCGCCGGTTTTGCTTTCCGGTGCGGATACGATGACTTGGAATCCCAGCCGTGGCAGCACCGCAAGTGCGCGCTGCGTGTACCGGCCGTCCGCCTTGATGAGCGCTTCGTCGAGGAACAGCGTGGTGTAGGTGGGGTGTCCGCTGATATCGCCGCCCAACAGGTAGATGAGCGCAGCCCCATACACGAAGGACGTGAGTTCCTGCAACGCCCCACCGGATTTGCCGCCGGTCGAGGAAATGCGTTCATCGGGGCCGTCATCATGGTGGACGACCGCGTAGAAGGAGCTGCGGGCGCGAGAATCGAGATCGCGGGCGCCATACTGGCGAATTCCCGCGGTATCACGCACTTTGCCCAGCTCGCTACGCAGCAGCTCGACCATTGGTTTGCAGCTGTCGAACGCCCGTTTCGCAGTGCGGCTGTCGGAAGCGCCGCCGGATGGCTGCTCTGCCTGCCAGCTGTTGAGCCGCTCGATGGTCCGGCGTAACGTGCCGCTGAAGGCCGTGCTGCGTTGCCTGATAGCGACGTCGAGGGTGAGACTGCCGTGGCGTGGCCCGAACTGCTGGTCGCGCAACATGGAGTTGATACGGTCGAGCTGTTCACGCACCTCGCGCTGGTCATTCTCGAGGCTCATACTCAGCTCATTGAAGTCGCGTTGCATCTTGTCCACGCTGTTGGCGATTTCCTCAGGGGTAGCCGCCTTCGCCACGATTTTGGACAGGTCTTCCAACTCGTCCTCGTAATACCGGTAGTCGTCCACCGTGGGAGTGACGGTCGTGTCGTCGGCGGCCCAGCGGGCAAGATAGTCGGACATGCGCCGTTCGACGGATGCCCGTGCCTTGTTGGCTTGAGTGGACGCCTCGCTGATGCGCTTGGTGATCGCATTGCCTACCATGCCGAGCACCCGCTCGTCGAATCGCCGGATTCCGGGTTGCCCTGGCAGAACAGTCATATGGGCCAGTTCGCCGGCCACAGAACCGGTCGCCGCGCTGTACGCGGTGGACAGCAGTTCGGTGACGGTATCCGGTAGCGTCGGCTGTTCCGCGGTGTCGGCGATCTGCCCCGCGCGTTCAGTCAGCCACGCTTCGGCGGCGTCGACGGCCTGCTGCGTGTTGGCGGCGGCGAACCGGGCGTTCGCCTGCGAGTCCAACGCGTCCCGCAGCGCGTGCTGGAGTTGGTCGCGTCGCTCGGCGAGCTGGGCGAGTTTCGGGTCGTTGCGTAGCGTGTCGATGTCGCGCTCAAGGCGTTCCACATTCGCTTCGGTGCCGGCTTCGTCGACTTCTGTCCAAGAAAGATCGGCGATTTGCGACGACAAGGTACGCAGTTCGTCCAGATGGCTTTGCTGGCGCTTGATGTCCTCCCCATCCAACTCGCACTGCCTGAGCTGTTCGGACAGGCGGTCGATTTGCTGTTTGAGCCCGCGCAGGTACGTTTCGTCGGCGAAACCGATGACTTGGTTGATGCCTTTGGTGCCATACGAACCACGCTGACCGGCTTTAATCTGCCCATCCGGTTGGATTTGCCGGGCGGTGTCGGCGTCGTCGATATGTTCTACACACAGCGCGTCTAGCCGCCGGGATGTGGTTTGCTCGCGCAGCCATCCCAAGAATGGAGAATCCTCGCGGAACCGCAGTTTTCCGGACAGCCGATTGTCGCGCTCGCTGTCCTCCCCGTGTTCTTTGGCGCCGCTTTGATAGTCGATATCGTCGATATCAATGAACTGCCAAGTGCGGCGGAACATGGTTGACGGGTCGATGGTGCTGACTTTTCGGGCGAATCCCCGCTCGTAACGGCGGTCGACCAAAATGATCTGCGCAATAGGACCATAAGCCACGTTCATCGCGGTACGCCACCGCTCTTCGTCTTTGCGCACGTCCATCAGCTCGGCGACATAGGGAAGATCGCGCTCGCTCAGCCCGGTCGCCTGCGCAATCGCCGCGCGGTCGTCTTCCATGTCTTGCGTGATACGGGTGCGCTTGCGGCTTTGCCGTTCGAAATCGCGCTTGATCGGGTCAAGACGGTCGGTGATGCCTTTGCGGCGGACCACGCAAGCGTCCCGCTGTCGCTGGAGCTCATCGCGTTGCACGTACGCGTCCTCAATGAAATCCTGGGCTTCCTGCCGGCGCTGTTCCCACGATGCCTCGGATTGGGGCATCGGCTCGTCCGCCCGAGCGAACGCCTGTCGGATGCGCCCGACGGTATGACGCATCCGTTCCAGCTCCTGCAACATCTGCTCATGCTCGTTTTCCAGATGGGTCAGGGTGTCGCCGCCGGCGCCGTGCATCATCTCGGTGACTTCACCGAGTTCGCGTTGCACGTTTTCGACTGTCGTATCGGCTTTGCGACATTGCTCCTGCTGCCTCTCCAGCTCGCGGCAATCTTGCGGCAGCTGGTCGCGTACCGCGGACGCCAACCGGGAGAACACCCACGAGCGCAAGGTGGTCAATCCGGCGTCATCTTGCGGATCGGTGACCCGCAGATCACGCGCCTGCCTGGCCGCCTTATCGTATTCGGCGTGTTCGTCGCGGATTTCACGCAAGGCGTCCATCTGTCGGGCGTTTTCTTCCATACTGCGGAAGTTCTCGGCATACCGGTCGTAATCCTCAACCGCCTCGCGCGCCTTGGTCAGGGCGTTCGGGACATCGAGCACACCCTGCTTGAAAATATCGTCAAGCCGCGAAGGTGCATCCGCCGACTGGATTTTGTACAGCAACCGGCATGCGGCGGCTTTCAATCCCATGCGTGTCCACACGGATTCATGGAAGTTTTCCGCGTTCGAATACACCGCGCACCCCGGATACACCTTGCGCAATTGGTCGGCGGTGAACGGTGAGGACCGGTAGCCGTCCATCTTTCGCGGGTCGATTTCATGGTTCCAGGACACGTATTGGCGCCGTACGCTGCCGCGCTCGTCGCCGGGGGACAGGTACAGGAATTTTGCACATGAGAGCATCTCGCCGCCCATACGGTTGACATAGGTGTCCACAATCGCGCCCCACACCGCACTCGGCGTGCCGTCCTCGGCAGAACCGCGCAGATAGACAGCCGTCCCGCCCTCCGCGTCATCCGCCACGGCGGTCATGCCACGCAGATACGTGTAGTCGCTGCGTTCGGAACGCCCGGAATTCGAGGCCTTGTTGAACGCCGTGCCAGCAGGGTAGAGCAGGGAATTCTGCGCGTCCACCAGCGTGGATTTGCCGGATTCGCTGGCACCCGCGAGCAAGGTGATCGGCATGTCCGGGTCCATGGACGGGCGGAACACGTGGTAGCCCTCGTAGGACCCCCAATTGACCAGTTGGCGGCTGGCAAGCATCCAGTGGTCGGCCATCAGTGCTTCGTCGGTCATCACAACCTCGTTTCTTCGACGGTTTGGTCGGCAGTAGCGCCGGCATTCAAACCGTCAGCGGTATTCGTGTATGTCGTGTCGGCAATATCAGACGTATCGGTATTCGCGGTTATCTGGACGTCTTCTTCGGGGTCATCCGCACTGCCAGCGGCGCTGTTCTCGCTTTCGCCCAGCCACTGTTCGGCAAGCTCGGTGGTGAGCACGGCAGGGACCAGCGGCGTGATGCAGTACATGTCATCGGTGTCTTCAACGGGGGCGAGATATCCGTAGGTCACGCACCGTGAAATCGCGATGCCGATGCGTTTCATCACGCCTTCTTCGTCATTGCGTGCGGCAAGCCAGCCGGCGCCTGTGGTTAGCGCGGCGCGGATGTCGTCCGTGCTGATGATCCAGTCTTTGGACGATTCGCGCGAGCTCTCATAGCCGAGCACGCGAATGCGCAGCAGAGCCAGCATCGCCGCCTCCTCGCGTGTCAGCGACGCCCGGGTTTTCAAGGATCGCATCCCCAATCCGTCCGCTGTGACCGGTCTGGCGTACATCACTTGGTATCGCGGAACATCAACCAGTTCAAGCAGGTCGTCGTTGAGTGAGCGGCGTACCTCGTCCACATGGCCCAACGCCGTCTCATACGCGTCACCGGTGATGAACCGGTCACGTTTCAGCGCGATGGCGACCGCGCGCGCGTCGGCGTCCATCGTGCTCGTGTCCCCAGGGAACAGCGCATGTGGATTGTCCGCAGGGTCGATATCCTCTATGGTGTCAGTGTCCCCGTCGGCATTCGACACACCGTCGGTCTCGCCGGAGCCGTCTTCATGGGCATCCACCATGGCATCGGCGTCGCCGTCCATGTGAGCAGTGCCCATGGCGGCCATCATGTCATCAAGTTCGTCGGTCATCGTCCCGCCCTTTCCACAAGTTCCGTGTCGCCGGATTCGCGTACATGCCGTTCGCGCTGATTCGGCCTATGCTCCTCGCCCGTCTCGCGGTCACCGCCCGTCACCGGCCGGCGTCCGTCATGCGTCCTCTTCGATAATCTCATGCAACACGCCAACGTCTGCAAGTACCGGCCGTGTACGCCATGCGCGTGTCGTACCGTCCGCGGACACGCATCGCCATGTCGAGAACTGCCCGTCATCGTCCACGCGCAAGGCCCCCAGGAAACCGACCAGTTCGCTTTCGCGGCGTTCCGAATCGCTCAACTGGTTGAAACTCGCTGCGACGTCAACCCGCCCGTCGCGCATGATCGGGTCTTGCATGATCAGCGACAGCATATGCCGCAACCGCGGTCCGCCCGCCTCGACCATCGCGCGCAAATCCACGTCGGCGAAGCCGGGATTGTCATCATCCTGAACCGACGACACGGCATCCAGGCTCGGCGGCGCTGCGAAAGCCATCGGGCGTGCCGGCCGTGTAGGTAGTGCAAGCATCGTGGCGTCGCCCACATCAAACGAATACGGGCTGGGAGAAGACGTGCCGGCCTTGATCTCTTGGCTGATTGTTGCGAACAGCCGGTTGAACGTGTCTAACGCCGTGCGATACCGGGTGTCGCTGCGCTGCCGGACCAGACGGCTCACCGCTTCGTCCGAGACGCGCACCTGATGGCGGACGTCCTCGATGCCTTCGTAAATCCGCTTCAATTCCGCCCGCACCTGATTGAGCAGCTGATTCGGCTCACCGTGCAGGTACGGGCTTTTTGCGATATCCTGCACCGCGTCATCGATTTGCCGCCGGCCCTCGTCGGTCACAATCACCTGGAACGCGTCCTCAAAACGCCGCCCGCTGTCCGACTCGCGCATCGAGCGGCGGTAGCGCTCATGGTATGCAGAAAGAATCTCGTCAACGCTCATTGAGTTCTCCTGCATACGTCGGCGCAGCGTGTCGCCGTTGTCGCGTTCCTCAAGCGCGAGCTCATGCAGGTCGACCGGTACGCCGCGCAAGGTGTTGTGCACCACGGCGATGATATCCTCGACATCCTTGTCGCTCAGAGACTCCACAAATCCACCGTTGCGGAGCCGGCTGATTTCCTGCTCGCGTTCCTTGACCTCAGACTCAAGCAGGGCGATGCGCTCGCTTGGGTCGACGGTCAGACGTTTTCGGGCGTTCTCGACCTCCATAATGATGGAATTCGCCTGGGCGCCGGACAGTGCGCGGGTCGTGTCCTCAAGCTGGGACAGCGCGTCGATTGCGCGGTGGGCGCGAGCAGTCAAACGGTACAGATAATGGTGAGAAGCGGGGTCATACGAGTTCGCGAGCCACGCGTAATCGCCTTCGCCTTCTCGAGTGAGTTCGACAAGCGTCTGATGGGCGCTGTCCTGCGCGGTTTCGCCATCTTTGAACTGCCATTCGCCGTCGTGCGCAAGTTCCTCAAGCGCGCCGGCGAGCCGCACCTCAAGCGTCTCTTTGGGCAGTTCGGCGGTCAACGGTTTGAAACAGGTACGCAGTAGGGCGACATACGTCATCGCATGGTTGCGCAGCAGCAGCCGAAGCACGCCCGTTTCATAGACTGGCCGCAGCCGTTCCAGTTGCGCCCCCACGTCGCTCACGAAACTGCCTCCTTTTGCCTTTTGCGCCGTCGCTGCCGGTAATTCGCCCGGAATGTCGCGGGACGGCATACCAACACCATCTTATCGGACACGCATGAAGACTACGGGCGTCCACAGCCGTTCCCGGGCTATGCTGGAACAGGAACCGGTTTCGGAGTGCTGCGATACCGGGCCAAGGAGGACGAAGATGACCACACAAGACCACCCGGACGATACACGGCGGGCTTTGGCTGCCGGCATCGCGCATGATGTGCCGCGCAACCGGCCGCAGCCCAACGGCAACGCCGCAATGAACCACGATTTGGCCCCGGACGGCACCGAAAAACACAGTGCGAAAATCGGCATCGCCGTCATCGCGGCGCTATTGGCGAATGTAATGGTCGCGGTCGTGAAATTCGTGGTGTTCATGGTCACGCATTCGGCTTCGATGCTTTCCGAAAGCGTCCACAGCCTTGCCGATTCCGGCAACGAGCTCACGCTGATTATCGGCAATAAGCTGTCGCACCGGCCGCCGAGCCGCAAGCATCCGCTGGGCTGGTCGCGGGCGCGGTATCTTGCCTCGTTCATCGTTGCAGTTTCCTTGTTCGCCATCGGTGGTGTGTATTCGGCGAGCGAATCCATCGCGAAAATCCGCGAAGTCGTCTCCGGCGGACCGCAAGCCCATGCCGTGGATGCACATAATATGGCCATTGTGCTGGTCGTGGCCTTGATTTGCGCGGCGATTGAGGGGTGGAGTCTGCACAACGGCATCAAGGAGGCGAAGGAGCGCTTCGAGGAGACTCATGACCCGGGTCCGTTCAGCCTCATCAAATTCTGGAAGGGTACGAAATCCAGTGATTTGGCGGTTGTGCTCGCCGAAGACACGCTGGCTGTGATTGGTCTGGCTTTCGCGTTTCTGGGGTCGCTGCTCGCGATTCTTACCGGTGATGAAATCTGGGATGCTATCGGCGGCACCAGCATTGGCGTCCTGCTGATCGTGGGCGCGTTGCTGTTGGGTGCGCAGGTGTCGTCGCTGCTGATTGGCGAAGGCGCGAGCGACCACACGTACCGTGTGATCACCCAGGTGCTGGCGGAGAGTCCCGATGTCGAACGGGTGCTTGCCGATCCCGCGGCCATGCACTTGTCCGAGAAGCGCATCCTCGTGCTGCTCAAGGTGCAGTTCCGCAACGAGACCGAACTGGATGATGCCGCCGCAATCAACCGGCTCGAGGAGCAGCTGCGGGCGGCGATTCCGTATTACACGCTGGACATTGTAGTGGAGCCGGACACGTATGACCCGGTCAAGGCTACGAAGGTCGAGGACTGGGTGGACTGAGCCGGGCGGGAGTTTTACCGTCGGCGGCGGTGATTTGCAAACGTCCCGGTGCCGCGTGGGAGTTTATCGTATTATTGCGAATTCGCCGGTAAACTCCCATCGGGCTGATTTCATGGGTCGCGCAATATCAACGATGTCGTTGGGAGAATATCCCGGAATCGCCGTTCTCGCCGAATTCTCCCGGGAGGTTATTGCGCTTGAGACGAATCGGGGATGTTCTCCCGCAAGCGACTGAATATGACGTCATATCAAGCCTCCAAATCCCACTTGAATCCCTCTTGAATCCTCCCGAATCCGCATGTTTCCCCACGGTGAAAATCCGGAATGAACCTCGCCGCGGGAAGTTGGATGAAGTGAAAGGTCAAGGTCAGGAGCCCGGGAGGGTTCCAGGCGCGGGTCCACGAAACCGGCCGGCGGCATCTGGGTGCCGACGCGGCCGGCTGCCAAGCCGCGCTGTCTCTAAACATGAAGGAGTACCGATTATGGCTATGTTTCCGGCTTTGATGAATGACACGATGTTCTCTAATCTGTTCGACGACCCGTTCTTCGCGGGTTGGCGTGACGCGGCTGATGAAGGCCGTCAGCTTGCCGCCGCACAGTCGGGCAGCCTGATGAACACGGATGTGCGCGAGACCGATCACGGCTATGAGGTCGCGATGGATATGCCGGGCTTCAACAAGGACGACATCAACGTCGAGCTCAAGGACGGGTATCTGACCGTCTCCGCGCATCGCAATGATTCCAAGGAAGACAAGGACAAGGAAGGCAAGTGGTTGCGTCGCGAACGCTACGCCGGCACTTGCAGCCGCACCTTCTATGTCGGCGACGACATGAAGGAATCCGATATCCACGCCTCGTACAAGGATGGCACGCTGCATCTGCAGATGCCGAAGCAGGAGGCCAAGGCGCAGGTCGAGCAGGCTCATCGCATCGCGATTGAGGGCTGACGGCCAGTGCACGTCGGTTGATGCTATGTGCGGTACGCGTTCGCCGGTCGCGTGAGTCAATGGTGATTGTGCGCGATGGCAAGTGTTCACGTCGCCCGCTGCTACGTTGCCTACGCTGACTGATTTGGCGGGCGGCGACACATAGCCAAGACCTGATGATGGGGACGGAGGTTTCGAGCCTCCGCCCCCATCATTGCGTTTGGGGGAGTCGTGGGCGATGCGTCCGGGTTATGGCCAGGTATCAGCCGTTGTTGTATCTCAGGTCTTGCATGCGCCGTGGGTGGGTTGTTACCATGGAGTAAGCCGCGGCGGTAAGCGGTTTGGCGGGGCGGTTGGACCTGGCCAACGTACCGGTGAGCAAGAAAGGAGCCTTGACATGTCTCGTATGATGATGCGTTCCATCGAAGGAATCTGCTGCATGTGTCATGTTGCCGGCCCCCGGATTGCCATGACGGTCGAAGGGTTCGTCATCCGGTAAATATCGCGGCGGGCGAAATCACGCAATAATACCGGCCGGGTCGTTATTGATTCTCCGGTTTGTGGCAGATGCAGTGATTCGATGTGCCCGAATTCGTGTGAAGCAACAGGGCAACTGACGCTATATCCAACAGGAGGTGACAATTATGGAATATCAGACAAGCAGCCAAGAAGCGGGAACGACGGTGACGTGGGAGCGCAGAATCTGGGAGCGGCGGCTGCGAGCGAACGCGGAATGGCAGCGACGTCAGCAGGGCCGTCGCGTACAGGCCCGTCGCTTGTCCGGCGCTGCCGGGTATCTGCCCGCCGTGTGACTGTCAGGTCTCACGGCAGGTGGGTTGGGTGGTTGAGCGTGGGCGTCTGCTGGGTATCCGTCTGCGGCGCGACTGCTCACGTACATTGCAGACAGATACCGAGGCAGCAAGCACCCGTCGCCCTGGCCGCCGCCCGATTGCGTGTCGCTCCTACTGCCTCCGCCGGTGTGCGGCGATGGCACTCAACAAGCCCGCTGCTGCAACCCCAATCGCCCCCGCGACTTTCGGCCGGCGCAGCTGATTGCGCACGGTCGCGGCATCGGCGGCGCCGTAATCACCAAGGAACACCCGCAGCTTGTCGTGCACGGCACCGCCACCAAGTTCACCCCATGTAATCATGCGTGTGTGGTAGGCGGAGGGATTATCTTCGCGGAAAGTCAGCAGCCGCACCCCGCGCAAATCAGCATCGGGACCGTAGCTGGCGAATCCGCAGGTCGGTGCGTAACCCAAGTCAAGCCCGCCTGCGTGCCCGACGTACGCGTTCTTGTGGTCGTGCCCGGCGAACAGCGCGAAATACCCGCCCGCGTGTCTCATCGCGGTGACTTCGCCGACATTGATATCCGCGCAGTTCACCGATTCACCGAGCATGGAACCCGGTCGGCACACCGTCTCATCGAGCAGGAAGCACCGCCCGGAGAACGCCCGCGTCCCCTCGACGGCGTTCATGGTCCACCACGGTACTTCGCGTAGGCAATCGTAGAACTCCTGCGTCGGAATGTGCTGGAAGGCGATGGCGGGAACGGGCGCACCATCACCGTTGCGGGCGCTCAATTCGTGTTCAGCATCGGCCAGCCAGTCAATCGCGGCGGCGGACGGTACGCCATACCCGTCACAATCCACAAGATCGAGTCCGCGCCCCTGCGCAACCGGATGCGCCCCGGAACTGACCGGGCCAGTGGACGGCACCGCCCGCGAGGCGTCCCCATCAAGCGCATAATCGCCGGAATTGACCATCATCACACCCATGGCGATGCGCTCGCCGGCGCTCGAAAGCACCGGAAGCGCGAACGTACCGGGCTCCAACGCAAGCGGGCCGCTGCCGGCGACCGGGTTGAGGCATCCGTCGATCTCGCGGTACAGGTCGTCCTGTTCGTCCACGTCGATGCCGCATTGGAAATCATGGTTGCCGTAGGTGGCGGCGAACGGTACGCCGTGGGCGGCGATCGGCCCGAGGAACTGCGAGAATGTCGATCTGACATTCTGCCGTGTGCGGTTCATGAGTTCGGTTTCGTCCGGTGCAGGCAGGTTGTTGCGCCGGCATTGTTCCCGCTGTGATGGCACATGTTCGAGCGCGGCTTCCAGACGGCTGACGATGCGCACGTTGTCGCCGGGTCTGTCGCCGCGGCGGGAAATGAAGGTGTCGATGTATGCGGGGTCGTACCCGCGGATCTGGTCGCCGGTGAGCACAACCAGGTCCGGGTCGGCCTGTCGCACGGCGTCGCCGATCAATTGCAAGGTGTCTTCGCTGACTTGCGGACCGTCCTGGATGTCGGAGATTTGCAGGATACGGAACGTGCCGTCGTCGCGGAATCGAAGCGTCATGCATCCCACTCTACGGCGGTATGCGCCGGTGCTGGCGCCGGTTCAACGCGCGGCATCCGATTATTCACCTGCAATACACGTGGTGTTCCCACGGCTGGGCCATGAAATGGTCGGATGCGCGTCAACCCGCCGCCAAAACGTTGCCGTTCCACTGGTCCCATGGTCATATCCCGAAATCCGGCGGCAGAATATGAATGCCTCCCGGTAGGATGAAACCAATCCGTGTTACGCGGAGGTAAACGCGCAGCACGGCACCCATCGACACGGTACACCGCGCACGAAACGATGCCGTGGTTTGCGGCACAACCAAGATAAGGAGGAGTGATGGGTCAGGATCAATCATCAGTATTTGATCTCGCGGCAGTCGCCGCAGCGTCCAACGGAGGGAACAACGACCCGCTGCTGCCTCCGGCGCGATTCATCGGCGGTCCGCAGAAGCCGAGCAATATGCCCTACAACAAGTACGTCGCCTACGACAAGCAGGTGCCGTTCGAGTTCCCTGAACGCACGTGGCCGAACAAGAAGCTGCGCCGCGCCCCGCGCTGGTGCTCCGTCGATTTGCGCGACGGCAACCAGGCACTGGTCAACCCGATGGATTCCGAGCGCAAGTTGCGCTTCTGGAATCTGTTGATTTCCATGGGCTTCAAGGAGATCGAGGTCGGCTTCCCGAGCGCTTCGGAAACCGACTACGATTTCATCCGCATGCTGATCGAACGCGAGCTCATCCCCGACGACGTGACCATCATCGTGCTCACCCAGGCGCGCGAGCACCTGATCCGCAAGACGTACGAATGCCTGCGCGGCGCCAAGCGCGCGGCCGTGCACTTCTACAATTCCGTCTCCGTGCTGCAGCGCGAGGTCGTCTTCCGCAAAGACAAGGAAGGCATCAAGAAGCTCGCCACGGACGCCGCCACGCTGTGCAAGCAGCTCGAAGGCGAAGCCAAGGGCACGGACCTCTACTATGAGTATTCCCCGGAGTCCTTCACCGGCACCGAACCGGATTACGCGGTCGAGGTGTGCAACGCGGTGATCGACGTGATTAAGCCGACACCAGACCATCGCATGATCATCAACCTGCCGGCGACGGTCGAGATGACCACGCCGAACGTGTTCGCGGACGAGGTTGAGTACGTATCGAACCACCTCAAGGACCGCGAATCCATCGTGCTGTCCCTGCACCCGCACAACGACGAGGGCATGGGCGTTGCCGCCACCGAGCTGGCCGTGCTCGCCGGCGCTGACCGCGTGGAAGGCTGCCTGCTGGGCAATGGCGAGCGTACCGGCAATGTGGATCTGGTCACGCTCGGGCTCAACATGCTCACCCAGGGCATTGACCCGCAGATTGATTACTCCAACGTGCCGGAAATTCGTAAGACCGTTGAATACTGCAACCAGCTGAAGATCTCCGAGCGTCACCCGTACGCGGGCAACTTCGTGTTCACCGCATTCTCCGGATCTCATCAGGACGCCATCAAGAAGGGCCTGGAAGCTCGTCAGGTGGCGGCTGAGCGTGCCGGTGCCGACCTTGACAAGTTCGTGTGGCTGGTGCCGTCCCTGCCGATTGACCCGAAGGACATTGGCCGCAGCTACGAGGCGATTATCCGCGTCAACTCCCAGTCCGGCAAGGGCGGCATGGCTTACCTGCTCAAGACGAACCACAATCTTGATTTGCCTAAGCGTTTGCAGATCGAGTTCGAGAAGGTCGTGCAGGCCTACGCGGACGAAACCAAGCGCGAAGTCAAGGACGAGGACATCTGGCGCCTGTTCAAGGACGAGTACCTGCCGGTCGAGGATTCTGGCGCCACCGCCGCGGGTGCGGTTGTTGGCGATCACGGCGACGATACCCTGAAGCAGTGGGGTCGTCTCAAGCTGCTCAACGTATCCGTTTCTTCTGGCGAGGACGGTTCCGACACGGTCATCAAGGTCAAGCTGCTTGACCGTGGTGCCGACCTCGCCGACAGCGGCGACGACCACATCCGCGAGCTGTCCGGCATGGGCAACGGCCCGATTGCCGCGTTCATCAACGCGGTGAGCAGCCTCGGCATCAACGTGTCCGTCATGGATTATGTCGAGCACACGATGACCGCGAGCACGGACGCCATGGCCGCCTCCTACGTGGAATGCCAGATCGGCGACGAAGGCGACAGCCAGATCATCTGGGGCGTCGGCATCGATTCCTCGATTATCACGAGCTCGCTCAAGGCGATCATCTCCGCGATTAATCGCTCCGAGCGCTGAGCTTGAGCTCAGCAGCCTGAGCTGGTTCGCCGGGACGCGTATCGGCTCGGCAGCTTCGGGCCCGGTCACCGTGCATCACGGTGACCGGGCCCGCTGTTATCTGGATTGCGGTTGTGCTGTGCCGGACAGTGGACGGTTCCACCTTCCCTTCTTCTTATACAAACTGGCTACGCTGAGAAGCCGCTCAACGTAGCCAGTTTGGAAAAGAGAGACGGGTCTTGTCTCAGCAACGATGGGAGAAGTCACTGCCCGGTTGCTGTGCCGCTGCCGCCGGTAGTGCTGTCTCCACCAGTACCATCCGTTCCCGCTCCCGTGCCGCCGGTACCGGTATTCGAGCCGTCGCCGCCTGCCCCGGCATCGGAACCACCAGAGGTCGTATCGCCGGCGTTCCCCTCATCGGTGGAACCGGTCGAAGGCGCGGTGCCCGTAGTCGCCGATGCAGAGGGGGACGAGCTGCTCGAACTGGACGAGCCCGAATAGGAGCGGCGAGTGACGCTGCTGCCCGTTCCCCATGTACCGTCCGGTCCGCCGACCTTGCCGTCGTCGGTAGCGGTCGGGAACGCAGTGTCCTCGGTGCCCTTAAGCGCCTGCTTCATGAATTCGGTGAACAGATGCACCGGATACTCCGAATGCGTGTACCCGTTGAAATCGGGGATTTCCTGCGGATTTCCGTTCGCGTCCGGATACCACATGGCCCAGGTGCTGATTAATTGCGGCGTATACCCGACGAAGGAGGCCGCGTACGCATCGTTTGCGGTACCGGTCTTGCCGGCGATGGTGCGTCCGATGGATCGCGCTTCCTTGCCGGTGCCGTATTGCACAGTGCCTTCCATCGCTTTGATGACCAAAGCGCAGTCGTTCTCCTCGAACACGCGCTCGTCGCCGGTTTTCGTGGAGTACAGCTCCTTGTTGTCGGAGCTGAGGACTTTGGACACGCAATGCAATGTGTGCTTGACCCCGCCGGTGGCGATGGTCGCGTGGGCTTGCGTGAGTTCCTTGACGGTCACCGAGTTGATGCCGAGCACGTTGTACGGCGATGTTTCGTCGATATCGCTCGTAATGCCCGCGGAATGCGCGATTTCCGCGGTTTTCTGCGGTGTGAGCTTCTCATTGAGCCACATGTACGCCGTGTTGACGGAGAAGGCGGTCGCCTTGTACAGGTTCACATATCCGTAGCTGACGTTGCCGGAGTTGGCCACCGAACTGACCAGACCTTTGAAGGTTTGCGGCGAGTTGCCGTTGAACATGGTGTTGAAGCTGACACCGGCCTGTGCGGCTCCGAGCAGAGCGAAGGGTTTCATCGTCGAGCCCGGCTCATAGGTGGCCTGCGTGGCGTTGTTGAGCTGGTGGGTCAGATAATCGGTGCCGCCGTAAATCGATTTGATGCTGCCGTCGCGCGGGTCCGCCGCCAGTGCACCGATCTGCATCCCGTCGGGCATGCCGGACGCCCGGTTGTCGCCTACGGATTGCATCTCGTTCTGCAAGGTGGGGTCGAAAGTCGTCACAATCTTGTATCCGCCGGTTTCCAGTTCATCCTTGGTGAATGCCTTGGAATTGACCAGCTCCTGTTCGACCATGGTCAGTAGGTAGCCTTTATACCCTTGATAGGTATTTTCCGTGGTTTGGGCGATGGTTTGCGGCATAGCGGCCTCCGCGGCCTGCGCCGAGGTGATGTAGCCGTCCTCCTTCATGATGCGAATTACGCGGTTGAATCGCGAAGTCGCCTGTTTGGGGCTGATCGCCGGGTCCCAAGTGCTCGGTGCGGGGATGATGCCGGCGAGCATCGCGGCTTCGGACACGGTCAGATCTTTCGCGTCCTTGTTGAAGTACGCTTTCGCTGCGGCCTGGATGCCGTATGCGCCGCGCCCGAGGTAAATCGTGTTCATATAGTTGCACAGCACGGTGTCCTTGGACTGGGTCTGTGCGATTTTGATGGCGAGGATCGCCTCGCGCAGCTTACCTTTATAGGTGGTCGTTTCGCCCAGATAATACCGTTCCGCGTACTGTTGGGTGATGGTCGACCCGCCCTGCCGTGACCCGGTGCGCAGATTGGTGATCAGAGCTCGGGTGATACCGCGCAAATCAATGCCTTTGTCTTGATAGAAGGTGCGGTTCTCCGAGGCGACGATAGCTTGCCCAACGTATTTCGGCAACGTCGAGCAGTCGATGATTTCGCGGTTTTGAGCGGCGTAGCTGCCGATTGGCGTGGTGCCGTCGGAATAGTAGACGGTGGTTTTCGCGGCCATGGCGACTTTTTCGGGCTGCGGGATTTCTGTGGTCACATACAAGTACGCGAATGCGGCCACAGCGACCGCGATGCATGTGAGGATTAAGCCGAGCGACCATTTGAGAATCAGATGACGGCCTTTGACGCGTGTTTTCGGGCCTTTGCCCTCGGCGCGGTGGCTTCCCGGCCCGCTGTGACGTGTTGCCGCGACTCGGCGCGATGATGCAGCGGATGAGGAACGGCTGTTGCGCTGGCTGTGCGAGCCGTGTGCGCGATGGGAGCCGTGTTGGGAGGCGCGTATACCGCTTGAGCTGTGTGATGCCGAGTTTGAAGCCCGTTGTGAGCTGTTGGAATCGTATGCGTCGCTCCCGGCGCTGCGCGTGGATGATGCGCTGCGCGCGCTGCGTGGGCGTGATGAAGCACTACGTTTCTGTGAAGCCATGGTTGCAACCGTAGCCGGAGCACCTGAAAAACCGCTCCTTGTGACCGGAATTCTTACAAACTTGAGACTCGCCGGCGTTGATTGCCAGTTGGAGGAGAACACCGTATCGCTTGCTTCGTCATCTTGCCGATGATCACTGGTTCAGGCTGGGGCGGACGGATGAACCGGGACGGGACCAAAGCTGTGTGCAAGCCGCCGCCACCCGCGCCCGCATCCATGTCGCCACGATACCCCCGAAAAACCATCAACGAGCACAGATTTGTCTGTACAAGGCAGGCAGGTGGAGCATATCCACCCCGATTAGCGATGTTTCTTCCTGATTTCGTGTGAGATTCTCCAAACGAAACGGTATGCTTGAAGTTTGGAATAACGCAACGCTTAGTTAAGAGGAGTCCAAATGAGCATTCGCGTGGCAATCGCTGGCGTGGGCAACTGCGCCTCGTCTCTCGTTCAAGGCGTCGAATATTACAAGGATGCCAAGGACGATGAGAAGATCCCCGGCATCATGCACAATGTGTTCGGTGGCTATCGCATCAAGGACATCGAGTTTGTCGCGGCGTTCGACGTTGATGCTGCCAAGGTCGGCAAAGACCTCAACGAGGCAATCTTCGCCAGCATGAACAACACGTACCAGTTCTGCAAGGACATGCCGGTCTCCGGTGTCACCGTGCAGCGCGGCCCGACCGGTGACGGCCTCGGTGAGTACTACCGTCAGGTCATCACCGAATCCGACGCCGAGCCCGTGGACGTTACCCAGGTGCTGCGCGACACCAAGGCCGACATCCTCATCAGCTACCTGCCGGTTGGTTCCGAGCAGGCTGACAAGGCTTACGCCCAGGCCGCCATCGATGCCGGCTGCGCGTTCGTGAACTGCCTGCCAGTGTTCATCGCCTCCGACCCGGAGTGGGCTGACAAGTTCCGCAAGGCCGGTCTGCCGATCGTCGGCGACGATATCAAGAGCCAGGTTGGCGCGACCATTACGCACCGTGTGCTCGCCCGCCTGTTCGAGGACCGTGGCGTGCGCCTCGACCGCACGTACCAGCTCAATGTCGGCGGCGACATGGACTTCATGAACATGCTTGAGCGCAAGCGTCTGGAATCCAAGAAGATTTCCAAGACCCGCGCCGTCACCTCCATCGTTCCTCACGAGATGGATCCGCACAACGTGCACATCGGCCCGTCCGACTATGTCGCGTGGCTTGAGGACCGCAAGTTCGCGTTCGTGCGCCTTGAGGGCACCACCTTCGGCGATGTTCCGCTGAATCTCGAGTACAAGCTCGAGGTGTGGGATTCCCCGAACTCCGCTGGTGTGGTCATCGACGCGTTGCGCGCCGCCAAGATTGCGCTCGACCGCCATCTGGCCGGCCCGGTGCTGTCCGCTTCCGCGTACTTTATGAAGTCCCCGGCCGTTCAGCATGAGGACGGCGAGGCGAAGGCCCTCGTCGAGAAGTTCATCACCGGCGAATCCGAGGCCAATGAGGCCCAGCTTGACGCCGATGTCGCGGCTGCGAAGGCCGCCGGCAAGGACGTGTGGCACGCCTGATTGGGGCGTTGCGTGTCTGGCGACAGATGATTGTTGATATTTGCCGCCAGATACCGTGATTACCCGTTATTGACAACCGTCTGCCGACGCTGAGAGATTTCTCGGCGTCGGCAGACGGTTTTTCGTTGCTGCGGTAGTGTGGATGGGGCGGTATCTGGCTGTAGTGTGATTGTCTGGTCGCACGGCTGGGGGGTTGCGGGTGCGAAAGGGGCAACCATCAAGGTATCTGCCCGCGGTGCGACTGCCATGTCGCACCGCGGGGCGGTTGGGTTGGTTTGATGGTGTGGTATGGGCCATATCGCCCGCCTATCGACCTGTGATGCGCCCAGCCTGTCACATCGGGACGCGATACGTGTCCGCTGAGGACGCATGGCATGATACGCGAACGCCGGCATGGAATCAGCAATCCCATGCCGGCGTTTCGGCGTTCCAGTGCGATCCGATGCGATCGCCATCGCCTCGGTCTCAGCCGAGCAGCGGTGCCACCTGTTCCTCGTATGCGGTGAGCGCGGTGTCGATCACGTTGTGCATGTCGTAGTACTTGTACGTACCCAGACGGCCGCCGAACACGACCTTCGGCTCCTGCGCGGCCTTGGCAGCATACTGCTCGTACAGCGCCTTGTCTTCCGCGGTGTTGACCGGGTAGTACGGCTCATCCTCGCGGGTGGCGAAGCGGCTGTACTCCTCCCAAACCACCGTCTTGTCGGGGTTCTGGGAATCCTTGCGTTCGGGGTTGAAGTTCTTGAACTCGATGGCGCGGGTGTACGGCACGTCGGAATCCGCGAAGTTCATGACCGGGCAGCCGAAATGGTCGCCCTCATCGTAGCGGACTTCCTTGAAGTCGACGGTACGCCACTTGAGATCGCCGAGCTCGTAATCGAAGTACCGGTCGACCGGGCCGGTGTAGACGACCGGCACTTTGCCGACGAGCGCCTTCTTGTTCAGCGGCTGGGATTCGTCGAAGAAATCGGTGTTCAGGGTCACGTGGATACGCGGATCGTCAATCATGCGCTCCATCCACGCCGTGTAACCGTCCTTGGGCAGGCCCTCCCAAGTGTCGTGGAAGTAGCGGTTGTCATAGTTGAAACGCACGGGCAGACGCTTGATGATGCCTGCCGGCAGCTCGCTCGGATCGGTCTGCCACTGCTTGGCCGTGTAGTTCTTGATGAACGCCTCATACAGCGGGCGGCCGATGAGCGAGATGCCCTTGTCGTTGAGGTTGGCCGGGTCGGTGCCGGCGAGTTCGCCCGCCTGCTCGGCGATCAGCGCCTTGGCTTCGGCCGGCGTGTAGTGCGCGTGGAAGAACTGGTTGATGGTGCCGAGGTTGATCGGCAGCGGGAACACCTCGCCGTTATGCGTGGTGTACACGCGGTGGACGTAGTTGGTGAACTCGGTGAAACGGTTCACGTATTCCCAGACGTGCGGGTTGGAGGTGTGGAACAGGTGGGCGCCGTATTTGTGGATTTCGGCGCCCGTCTCCTTGTCCATGTAAGAGTAGGCGTTTCCGCCGATATGGTCGCGCACGTCGATGATTTCCACTTTCGCGCCGTGCTTCTCGACCGCCTGCTGCGCCACGGTCAGGCCGAACAAGCCTGCGCCGACGATTACCAGATCCGCGTCCATATTTACCTTTCTGTTCTTCGGAACCGCTGCCAGCGCCCAGATGACGCCATCTGCGGCTTCCCGTCCCCGCGCGGGAACCATTGGGATTCAGTCTAGTCCCATGTATGCCTATCGCCGGATTCTCGCGGAACGGTTTTCGAGGTTTTCACCGAATCCGGATCGTATACCGAATACAGGAAAGCCCGGCGGCGGAACGGATTGAGATGCCGTGCCGCCGGGCTGTGCGCTAGGCAGTCGAATCAGGCGAAAATCGTCTTGAACAGGAACGCGCCCAGAATTGCGCCCAGAATCGGCGCAACCACCGGAATCCAGGCTTCACCCCAACGGGAGCCGCCCTTGTGCGGAATCGGCAGCAGCTGATGCAGCAGGCGCGGCATCAGATCGCGGGCAGGGTTGAGGCCGGGGCCGGTCGGGCCGCCCATCGAGGTGACCAGACCCCACACGATGAAACCGACCACGATGGACGCTGCCGCCGGATCCTTCTGGCCCCACGGCATGGACAGGCAGCACAGCGCGCCAATCACCAGCATGAAGGTGCCGAAGAACTCGTTGAGGAAGTAGTTCACGCGGTCGTTCTCGGCGTCGGTGGTGCAGAAGGTGCCGAGGATCGCGTCAGCGTCCTCGGTGTCGCGGTAGTGCGGGTAGTAGGTGACGTAGACGATGAGCTGGCCGACGATCGCACCCAGCAGCTGGGCGATGATGTACGGCAGCACCTCGTTCCATGGGAACATGCCGTTGACGGCCTGGGCGAGGGTCATGGCCGGGTTGATGTGGGCGCCGGAGACAGCGCCGAACATGAGTACCGGGAACATGACGCCGAAGCCGTAGCCCATGGCGATGTTCAGCCAGCCGGCATGATGGCCCTTGGTGTTCTTGAGTTCGACATTGGCGACGGAGCCGTTGCCGAACACCATAAGGATGGCGGTGCCGACGAATTCGGCGGCCAGTTTGACGAAAAGTGAGTAAGTCACTGCTCTGCTTCTCTCTCGTTTTTGTGTCTTGTGTTCTCTGGTTTTTGCGCTTGCGCGACGAAACGAATGGATTCGCGTGCCAAGGCGCCTGTGCCTCCATTGGCCGCACGGCCCTCAACGCGTGGAGCTGGTGGTCATCGCGCTGCCGGCTTCGGGCATGATTGGCCCGTGGCGGGGTTCGCGGATGGATACGCCGGACGTCGGCGCGAGTGCCAGTGTAGCGGGAACCATGGTCTTGGCTGCCTGATGCGAGGTTTTTCGCAGACCGGTCAGAAAACGACACGCCGGAGCGGCGCATGAGTTGCGTTCGGAACAGAGACGAGTATAGTAATCACTCGGTTCGAGAAATCGATTAACCAACTTGCCCCTTTAGCTCAGTTGGTTAGAGCAGCTGACTCTTAATCAGCGTGTCCGGGGTTCGAATCCCCGAGGGGGCACTTTCAACCGCAGCTTTGGCTGCGGTTTTTGTTTCTCGCTCCAGATTCCATGTGATGCTGGCGCGCATGGTAGGCTGATGCCATGATGCTTGCAGATTGTGGCCAGGATTTTGTCACGGATCCCAACTTTCTTGCACTGGCTTGCGAAGACGCGGAAGTCTTCGGGGATTGGGCCATGCCTGACTATCGGCGGATTGCCGCCGAACTGGGCCGCACGCCCGAGTCCACGGTGTTCTCTATCGAGGATAGTGATTATGACAGTGGCGGCTGGGCGAGTTTTATCGCAATCCGCCTGGCGTGTAGAGGTGCGGAGCCTGAGATTCGTGACGGATACCAGGTGACCCGGTACGCATCTGTGGTGATATGCAGAATCGCACCGTTGGCCGCGCTGATGAAGGTGGTGGAGGCGGGGGTGGCATTGGACGGCAAGGGTAGCTTTAGCAAACTCCCGGTAGCCGATGATTTGGTCTCTGCCGTGCCATGGGATACGCGACAGCGCATCCCCGAGATCCTGGCGAACTATGGGTATCAGATACTCGCCCCCGAAATCGGCCGCTTGCGTCTGCCTGATGGCTTGGGGGTGGATACCCTGCTGACCAGCAAGGACGAAAAAGACTGCTACATCGGGCATCATGTTTTCGATGCCTGGTTCCACTGGATGGATTGAATGGACCGGCCGTGCCGTGCGTTCCATGTGTTCCGTGCGGACCCGGCGACAGATCGGGCGACAAGGGCTGCACGGCCGGATACACGGGCGGATAGACTGCAAGCGTGGAACATTCAGCGGTTATCGGGCGTCTGGCGCCATCGCCGACCGGGCGCATGCATATCGGCAATGCGTATGCGGCGCTCGCCGCTTGGCTGGGCGTGCGGTCCCGCGGCGGAAAACTGATCTTGCGAATCGAGGATATCGACGCCCCGCGCGTGGTGCGGGATGCTGACCGGTGGATCATGGATGACCTTCACTGGCTCGGACTGGATTGGGACGGCGACCCGGTCTATCAGTCATCAAGACTTGACAGATATCGACAGATACTTGATGCCCTGCGTGGTATGACGCTGGACGATATCCTGACGCGCGATATCTTGCGGCTAACTGCCCAGACAGGCGTGTGCCCAGACTTGAACGTAGGGCCGCACGAGGAATCGCCGCTCATCTACCCGTGTTTCTGCTCGCGCGCCGACATTCGCGCCGCATCCGCCCCGAACGAGGGCGATGGTTTCATCATTTACCCGGGAACGTGCCGTCGCTTGTCTGCCGCCGAGCGCAACACCCGTATCGACCGCGGTGACCGTCATTCCTGGCGTATTGCGGTGCCTGGGCGAGCCAATCCCGTGGGCACGATCGTTTTCGACGATGAGGTGTTCGGGCCGCAACGCATCGATGTGGGGCGGCAGGTCGGCGATGTCGTCATCCGGCGTTCTGACGGGTTGTTCGCGTATCAGTTCGTCGTCAGTATCGATGATTTCGATATGGGCGTCACCCAGATTGTGCGCGGGCGCGATTTGCTGCGGTCTACGGCGATCCAGTTGTGGATTCGCCGCGCGTTGGAAAGCGTCTCGCCGGCGCAGACATCTCCCGCCACATCGCCCGCAACCGCACCAATACCGCAGTTCGCGCATCTGCCGCTGGTCGACGACCTTTCCGGCAAGCGTCTGGCCAAGCGCGATCGTGCCCTCGATCTGGGCGTGCTGCGCGAGGAAGGCGTAAGCCCCGAACGCATCATCGGCTATTGCGCATGGATGCTGGGGCTGCTGCCGCAGCCTGTGCCTTGCCGTCCCTCTGACCTGCTCGATGGTTTCACGTGGAACATCATCGCCGATCATCGAAACGATCATCGCTGCGATACACAAGACCTACTACGATGAGGACCAGGAAAACAGGACAACCTGCGGGGGCGAGCCGTGTCCGCGGGCGGATGTGAGGCATGCATGACAGCGTATATGGATCACAAGGATCTGGCGAACGAGACCATTGACGAGGGCCGGGCGCAACAGATTGCGGACGGCGTGCATCGCGTGCTGGACCGCATTGCCCAGGCAGAGATGGAGGCCGGCCGAGAGCCGGGTTCGGTCAGGCTGCTCGCCGCCACGAAAACGCGTGATGTCGGTGATATCATAGCCGCCATCGATGCCGGCGTCCGTATGATCGGTGAGAACCGCCCGCAGGAGGTCGTCGCCAAAGCCGAGGGACTGACTCGGCAGTGTGCCCTGCGCGGTTTTTCGCTGGGTGCGGCCGCCGGTGAAGGGAATATGCACGATGACGATCCCGAGCATCACATCCCCTTCCATCTCATCGGCCAGTTGCAAAGCAACAAAATCGGCAAGGTGCTGCCGGTGGTCGAAACCATCGAATCCGTTGATTCCCTTGATTTGGCGCAGAAAATAGCCCGTCGCGCCGTCGCGCGCGGCATCACCGCCGGCGTGCTGCTGGAAGTCAATGAGTCCGGTGAAGAATCGAAGTCGGGGTGTGACCCGGCTCAGGCCGTCGATCTTGCCCAGCAGATCGGAACGCTCGAAGGCCTTGATTTGCAAGGCCTCATGACTATCGGCGCGCATGTCGATGACGAAGCGGTGATCCGCCATGGCTTTGCCCACTTGCGTGAGATGCGCGATCGGATTTTGCACGCCGGCACGCCCGGTACAGCGCACTGCCACGAGCTGTCGATGGGCATGACGAACGATATGGCGCTCGCCATCGCCGAAGGGTCGACCATCGTGCGCGTGGGGACCGCGATTTTCGGCCCGCGCGCGTTCATCTGATTCCAGGTCGGCTCGGTATGGCGTCGCAGGCGGACAGACCCTCATCGCATTCACGTGTGCATATGCTGGTGACCGGCATGGTGCAAGGCGTGGGATTCCGCTATTTCACGGTGATGGCGGCGCGTCGGTTCGGGCTGACCGGCTGGGTGTGCAATCGTATGGACGGCTCGGTCGAGCTTGAGGCGCAGGGCGAAGGGATTGACCTGGAACGTTTCGAGCGTGTGGTGGAAGCAGGCCCACGCTGGAGCCGTGTCGAGCATGTCGATATCGATGTCGTGCCGCTGGCGTCGGGAGAGAGGGATTTTTCTGTCCGTTCTGATCGATGATTTTCGGTGTTGTGCTGCGACCGATTGTGCGCGCATGGTCAACGGGACGCCTCGCCACAATCGCGGACGATCATGAACGCGTCGTGGCGGCGTGGCCGAGCGCAAAACGCGGGCGGGCGCTCGCTCAAGCGCAGGCGTATAACCGTTGGCTGACGGCAAGCGGGCAGCCGACACTCGGTGTCGTCCAGGACAGCCAAGCCGCCGAAGCGTATCGATTGGCGCTTGAAACCCCGGATGGGGTGATGGGCACCATTTCGATTCCATCGATAGGGGTCCATTTGCCGATCAGACACGGTACATCGTCGGATGTGTTGTCCGCGGGTGCCGGGCATTTGATGGGAACGAGCCTGCCGGTGGGCGGCTCATCGACCCATGCGGTGATTACCGCCCATCGCGGGCTCGCTGGAGCATCCATGTTCACTCGGCTCGATGAGATGGCCGTCGGCGACCGCTTCTCCCTGACGGTGCTTGGCACGACGATGACATACCGCGTTGACCGGGTGACGGTGATCAAGCCGGAGGACACCGCGATATTGCGGATTTCCAGCACCGAGGATCGGGTGACCCTGATGACCTGCACGCCCTATGGCGTCAATACGCACCGGCTGTTGGTCTCCGGGGTGCGTGTACCGAACGCTACGACGGAGGCCGGTCGGGGGCGCACATCGCATGCGGGGCCGACGACGCGGGTGTGGTGCTGGATTGCGCTCGCTGCCGGCGGACTTGTTATCGGCGGGGGAATCGGATATCTGGTGTGGCGCGGCCGGCGGAAGTCGGGCTCATAGCCCGTGATGCATGGCATGGGCGCGGATGGTTGGTTCCTCGTCAAGAGTGACGGGTGGATACTCGTCCGGATAATGGACAAAATCTTGGATAATCAGCCACTGCCGGCGTGAGATGCCGATGCGCTCGTCCGGGCGAATCATCAGCAGGGGCGCCGCAGGCTTCCACGTTTCGATGTACTTGGCTCGCGCGGGGTAGCATTCCTCGTCATCAAGCCAAATGATTGGCGACGGGTCTTCCTGGTAGGTCTCGAAGCGCAGGTGGGAGAATATCGTGTCGAGTTTGCCGGAGAATCGTCCCTGATTGGTGACGGGATTGTACCAGCGTACGGTATGTACGATGTCCGGATTCCAGCCGAGCGCAGGGTCGAGAGTGTTGACGCAATACGGCTGCCAGGTGGTCAGCCAGGCCAGTTCGACCATGCCGGCGACGACGAGCTTGTGAAACCCGTCAGCCAGCTCGCGTGACCAGCGGAGACGGTATCTGCCGGGCGGCACCTCGACCACAAGATTGCCGGTCAGCGGAAACGCGTGGTCACTGCTGTATAGGGACGCGCGTGGGTCGTCGGGCTTGAGCCACCCGGTGTGCCCCACTCCGCCGCGGCGTTGGATCTTGCTGTCGGGGAAGGCATTGAGGACGCCATCGAAATCGGTGTAGATGACCGGACGGTTCATGGCGTCCTCCTTCCCTGTACCTTGGATGATCCCCGTTCGCGTTGCCGACACGGGTGTGGATGGCCTGCACGTCAAGCGGTGACGTGCAAGACACTGTACTCCCGCGTCGGGAAGTTCGCGGTGGCATAATCACGGCGACTTTTACTGTGGTTTGAGTCCGGACAAGAACTGGGCGCACTGGCTCAAACCGCCCGTTCCTTGACCCCGCCCGGCGGTACAGTCGAGATATCCGCACCGAGGTATCCGCAGTCGGAAAATGCCGGCGGTCCCTGAAATCCGAGGGTACGGAACGGGGCGCGCCGCTCCGGTAACGGACCGTTGCGGTGAAACGCGTAGTGAAGGAGGCCCACGATGGACACCATTGCCCAGACGGCGGCGACCATCGCCCCGGCGACATTCGTCCTGATTGCAATCAACGTCATCGTGTTCATCATCGAAACCGTCTCCGGCGGCAGCACGAATATCGACGTCGCGCATCGGTTCGGCGCGATGACGGTCTGGGACCTCGAACATGGCCAATGGTGGCGCATGATCACATCGATGTTCGTGCATTTCGGCATCACCCACTTGGCATGCAATATGCTCTCCCTGTTCAATTTGGGTGTGCTGGTTGAACGGATATTCGGCTCGGGCCTGCTAGGCGGGTCCCTGTTCATGCTAGTGGTGTATTTCGTCTCCGGATTGTGCGGCAACCTGCTGACATGGCGGGTCCAGAAATCCCGCGGCGAATACTATGTGGTGTCCGCAGGGGCTTCCGGTGCGATATGCGGTCTGCTGGGCGTCTATGTGGCGATGCTATTCGTCCCCGGGCTCAACCAGTTCCTTGACTTCAAAGCGGTGCTGCTCAACGTGGCATTGTGCATCGCACCAGGCCTGACGAATAAGGAAATCAACATGTGGGCCCATCTGGGCGGTCTGATCGGCGGCGTCGTGGTCACGCTGGCGTATTTCGCCGTGCTGTTTGCACGGTGATGCGGCGCGGGTGGCTCATCGCCTTACGCCCGGGTGGTCGCCCGGCGGATTACCCGGGTCGCGCGCACGATATCCTTCGGTTTGATCGGCTTGTCGCTGCTGATCCGCTCGAGAATCCGCTCGACGGATGTGGGCGCAATCCAGTCAATCATCGAATCCATAGTGGTCAGCGGAGGCTGGAAATACGCGGCTTCGTCGATATTGTCGAACCCGATGACCTGCACGCCGCCGGGGACGGCGATGCCGTTGGAGGCGAGCGTGAACAGCGCACCCATCGCCAGCTGGTCGTTGAATGCGACGATTCCATCAAACGGGATGCCGGTATCAATGAGGTGTTGCGCCATTCGTGCCCCTGAACCGATCGACCAGTCGTTGCCGGTGTCGCCGATCAGATGCGGGTCGAGCGATAGCCCGTGCTCCGCACATTCCTCAAGTACGCCGCGCAACCGCAACTGGGCGTTGCCTTCTGTCGCTTCCAATGCCAGCGCCGGATCCTTGGAACCGTTGCGGGCGCCGATTACGGCGAGCTTGCTCGACCCGCGGTCGATGAGGAATCCGGCGGCCTGTCTGGCCGCCTGCACGTCATCGGTGGTCACATGGTCCGCCCTGCCGTACGTGGATCGGGCGCCGAGGCAGACGAGGGGGTAATCCACGTCAAGATCGTCGGCGGTCAGGTCGTCGGCTTCAGAAATGGACAGGATCATACCGTCCGAGACTGTGGTGTTGAAGTTGGTGAGCAGTCTGCGCACCCCGGCTGCGGGGTCTTCGGCGTACGTGGTCACGTAGACGGAATATCCCTGGGCGCGTGCCGCGTCGATGACCTTGTTGGCGAGTTGTGCCAGGTATGGGGCGGTTAGGCCGGGGACGGCGAGCGTGATGAACCCGGTGTGGCCGCGGTTGAGATTGCGTGCGGCCACGTTCACACGGTATCCGAGCTCGTCGATGACGTTCTGGACTTTTTCTCGCGTGGCGTCGGACATGCGTCCCGAATGGTTGATGACGTTGGAGGCGGTTTTCAGCGAGACACCGGCTTCTTCTGCCACTTCGCGCAGGGTCGCACGTTTCTTGCCCGGTGTTGATTCGCTCATATCGCCTCCGTTTTCGTCTGATTCTAACGGATGTGTCGGGATATCGTGCGGATTGGTTACTCCTTTGAGCCAGATACCGGATGGTTGGTTCTGGTGATGAGCACGCCGTTGCGCTGCAATGTGTATGAGCCGGAGCCGGCTGTGCCACGGAATATGACGAGCGGCTCGCCTGATATTTGGCTGATTTCCGTGCCCTGCTTGCCACGGGCGAAGTAGAAGTCGAAGGTGGCGGCGTCGCCGATATGCACGGTGTGAAGCACGTCCGGATTGGGGGTGCGCGCTCGTTGCATCGAGGTTGAGGCGAATGAGCGGGATGAGGTCGTTGACTTCAAGGTCACATCCCAGAAAATACGCGATGCCTTTGCCGGTCCGGTTGTGGGTGATCGCCGGTTGTTTCCGGTCGTATGCACCGCGGAAAATCAACGATGCTGCTGTTGTCACCCGGCACGTCGAACCCTCGAACCCTCAGCGCGAGATAACCTGCGACAGGTGCTGCAGATATCGCCAATGGCCGCGAACTGCACTTCATGTGCTGGCCCGAGGGGTGAAATCAGAATCCAAGATGCCCCGGATACTTGCGGATGGTCGGTTCCTCGTCGAGTGTCAGTTCGGGGAATGTCTCAGGCTTCCTGATGAATTTCTGGATGATGCGCCACTGCCGGCGGCTGATTCCGATTCGGGCGTCCGGCCGCACCATGAGGACGGGCGCTTTGGGGGAGAGTGCGCGGATTCTGTCCGCCGCGGTCTCGTAGCACTCCTCGTCATCCAGCCAGATGACCGGCGATGGGTTGGCTTGGGTGGTTGCGAAACGTACTCGGGAGAATACCGTGCTCAGTTTGCCGGTATACCGGCGTTCGTATGAGATGGGGTCGTACCAGATGGCGGTGAGTTCGATGTGCGGGTCCCAACCGAGCAGCGGGTCGAGGATCCGTGAGCAGTACGGTTGCCAGGTCGTCAGCCAGTTGAGTTCGATATCGCCTTCGGACGCGAGTCGGTGCAGGGTCTGCGCGATGTTGCGCGACCAGCGGATGCGATAGTAGCCGCATTGGGGTGCGCACGATGTCATCGCCGGTGAGCACGAATGCGCGTTCTGTGCTATAGAGCTGTGCACGTGGATCGTTGTCGTCGAGCCATTGCGTGTGCCCGACCCCGCCATTGTCTTGGATTTCCTTGTCAGGGAACGCGTTGAGCACCCCCGTCGAAGTCGGTGTACAGCACCGGCCGGTTCATTGGCTCTCCCTTCGTCATGCTCTGCGACCGCCGGACCGGTCTGACGGCCCGCGTGTTCCTATGCGATGGTACGTACGTTCGCTAGCATACCGCGGAATGTCGCGGAATTTGGGGAATTGCCCGCAGTGTCGTGCTAGTTGTGTCGTGCTGTTCGTGTCGCGATGTGTGTCGGGGCTTCGCGTGTGCCGTATGTGTGGTAGCTGTCGTGCGTGTGGAACCGTCGTGCGTGTGGAACCGTCGTGCGTGTGGTAACGCAGGTATCTGCGTGTGGCGTGATCAGCTGGTCGCACTACGGCTCAGTACAATCGCCCGGTGCAATCGATGTTGATGCCGATGTCACTGCTATCTGCCCGCTATCTGTTCGCGGTGTGAGTGGCTTGTCGCACCGCGGCGGGGTACAGTTCGTTGATCGCCTGCCGGGAACGCTGTCTGCCCGCTGTACGACTGACATGCCACACGGCGGCTGAATGCCGTTGCCGCATGCTCTGCTCGGCTTGGTTATCTGCCTGTTGCGTGACTGGTCCGTTGCACGGCGGCGGGATGCGGTCTGTTGGCAGCTTGCCGGGGACGCTATCTGTCTGCTGTGTGACTGGCCGGTCCCATAGGCGCCAATGTACCGGTGGCGATCAACATACTTGGCTGGGCTATCGTCTTGCCGTGTGACGTATGAGTCTCACAACCGCAGGATAGTGTTCGTCGTTGGTGGAGTGGGGTCAGTATCTGACCATCATGCGATTGCGGTGTTGCACGACAGGTGAATGCCATCGGTACCGGACCTGTTGGCTGACATCGATTGGCGGTATCTGTTCGCGATGCAGCCGGGCGTCTACCCGGGGGAAGTGAGCTTGCTTATCGCAATCGTGCAAGATGGTCATCAAGAGCGCGATGGAATTCCGGCGCGCGCATGAACATGTCGGCTGTCGTGTCTGACGTGATGCTTTGTTCCATACGACCGGTCCTTTTCTGGACGCCCGCACTGTAGCGCTACCGCTCTAACTCGAAAAAGCGTCAACATCGACATTTATTACCGGAAAAAAGTGTCGATTACAACACTTTTTCCAAAAAGCAGACACGGGGCATGTTACGTTGGGGAACGCGAGAAGGGAAAATCGCCGTAAAGCGAGTGTCGTGCAGACCCGGAAACAGCCAATGGCGTATCTGCACTGCACGGGCGCGTCGAGCGTACGGCGGCGGTCGACGCGCCAGTCATCGGCGGTTACCGGTGCTGGTTGATGAGCTTGGCGAGTTCCTCCGCGCGCTGATGGCGACGTTTGGTGCGGCCCGAGAGGAAGGGGAACGGTGTCACGGGGAATGGGCGCTCGGTACCGTCGTCGAGGGTGAGAATCAGGTTGCGGCTGCGCGCATCCTCGCGTATAGAGCTGATCGATCGATAGGGGATGATCTCTGTCCCCTCGGGGTCGATCTCCAACCCCCACACGCCGTCGACCGTCGTGTCCGCGCCCTGCTGCACCGACGCGTCGCTTTTCCACAGGTGCAGCCTGGGGCAGCCGAAAATCGCGTCCTCGAGCATGAAGACATACCCCGACAGCGTGCGCTTTCCGTTGATCGACACGATGTCGTCGTCGCCCCACTCCACGATTCCGTAGTCCACGAGCCCGCTTTCGCCGCTGTGACAGGGGCCGGCGGCGCCCACGGCGATGGCGGCATCGCATTCGCTGACCGGGCGGTACCCGTGCGTGCGTGCCGTTTCGTCAGCACAGGGCGGCCAGTAGCCGGTGATGTTTCCTGCCTTCATGGGTGTTCCTTCGTTCATTGGGTGCCGTGCGTAGTCATGTCTCACATGATAGGCTCCGCTCGGCGATGCCTGAGTTGACTTTCTTGGGCGAATATGGCATAATAATCTGCGCGATGAAGCTGGGCAACGCCCGGTTCGCTAAACCGCCTTTCGCTTTTGTGGGAGGCGGTTTAGTGCATCAGAGGGCATCTGAGGTGCCGAGGAAGATTGTCTAGAAGAAATACGAAATACCGAGGGGGCCGTATTCCAATGGATAAACCATTCCTGACACTCGACGAGCAGGTTAATCGTCTGGAGAGCCGCGGCCTACTGGTAGATACACGTACGCGATGGATTCTGGAGCGCGAGGGGTATTACAGCGTCGTCAATGGATATAAATGGCCTTTTCTTGATGAAGGTGAGAGCGCCAAGGCCGGGGATGACCGATACAAGAGGGGCGCGTCTTTCCATGACATATATCGTTTGTTCTCGTTCGATCGCAAGCTGCGGCATCTCGTGTTCGAATACACCACGCTTGCTGAGGCCACGTTGAAAACTGTGGTGGCTTATCGGTTTAGCGCCGAGCATCGTGACGAAGTCAATCCATATCTGAACCCTGACAATTATGCTGCGGACAAAAGCGAAAGTGCGGGGACGCTGATTCAGATTCTCCGGAAGATTATCAAACCACCGGCGCATGACCGACAAGAGGGGCGGAATCGTTCCGATTGTCAGTCGTATCTCTTGCATTATCAAGAGAGGCATGATGGAGAGATTCCTCTGTGGGTTCTGACCAACGCCATGACCCTCGGTCAGACTTTCTGGCTCTATCAATGCGTTCCCGCTAAGGTTCGCGGTGCTATTGCGGAAAGTTACGAGAATCTCTATGCCGATTCCCATCGGCATCGGCTGCCGGAGAAGACCATCAGTGTGAAGAGGCTTGATGCCATCTACCAGCGGGTGCGACAGTTCAGGAATATCTGTGCACACGATGAGCGTCTGTATTGCGCCCATCCGCACGACAGGAATGCCTCGGTCTGGCAATTGATTCAGGACTTCATGTTTGTCGTTGACAAGAAACGGTATCAGGAGTTTCTACAAAGAGTTAGTTCTCTCGTGCGCGATTTGCGGAAAGATCTATCTGGATATTGGGATGTGGTTGTTCGTGAGATGGGATTTACCGATTTCGAATCGGAGATGAGCGAATTGATGAGCAAAATCGAGAAGCTGTAGCTGCATCTCCGGGTGTTCGATACAGTTCCAGGGGTGTATTTCTCGGTTTGTGGGGTCCTTTTCTGGGGGTGGGGCGAGTATACGGACCAAAAGCGTTGCAATTGCGTCGGCGTCTCGCGCCGCGGGACCCGCAAATCGGCGGATAGGTTTTCGCACGTGTATCGAACACATGATGGATGCCAGAAAACCGCGGGATCATGCGGTTTTGCTCTTTTGTCAACGGACTCGCGCGGGTGTCTGCATAGGCGGTGGTAGAGACTTCCGACGCGAAAGGGCGCCCGAACGCTTCCTATGGCTTGTCTTCTGCCGTCGCATCGTTCCACCCGCCCGTCTCGCCCCGCCACCTCCAAAAACATCCCGAAGGAATTCCCCGAACTTGACGGTGGTCAATGTTTTCCCGGCGCGTCGCCCGTATCTTGGGCACCATCAGACATCGCGACAGACACCACGAAAGGAGTCCCCGCCCATGCAGAGTTTCATCCTGCGTCACAAACCGCAGCTCACCATCATCAGCGGCGCGCTTATCGCCGCCGGCCTGGTCGCGCGCTTCGCCCTACACTCGCAGCCGGCCTACGCCGCGGCGTTCATCGCCGCATCGATTATCGGCGTGCTGCCGATCCTCATCCAGGCGGTGCAGGCGTTGCGCGTCAGGGTCATGTCCATTGACGTGCTCGTGAGCATCGCCGTGTTCGGCGCTTTCCTCATCGGCAGCTGGGACGAATCAGCCATTGTCACATTCCTGTTCCTCGTCGGCGGACAGATCGAGCGATACACGTTGAACCAGACGCGCTCGGCAATCAGCGCTCTCACCGATATGGCGCCGCAATCCGCCGCGGTCCGCCGCGCCGACGGCACTTTCGAAACCGTTCCGGTCGACGATGTGCATGTCGGCGACATTGTCAAGGTAACGACCGGTGATCGTATTCCCGTCGATGGAACCGTGATGTCGGGCACTGGACTCGTCAACGAATCCGCGATTACCGGCGAGCCTATCCCGGTTGACAAGGCCGCGGGGTCGAGCGCCTCCGCCGGCACCCTGCTCGATGATGGCATGCTGACCATCCGCGCCGACATGGTGGGTGAGGACACCACGTTCGGCAGGATCATCGAGCTCGTCGAAAACGCGCAGGACTCCAAATCCAAGGAGGAACGCTTCATCGACCGCTTCGCCACGTATTACACGCCGGCGGTGCTCATTATCGCCGTTATTGTTGGCCTGGTGACGCGTCGTATCGATCTTGCGATCACCATGCTTGTGCTCGGCTGCCCCGGCGCGCTCGTCATTGGCGTGCCCGTGTCGAATATGGCGGGCATCGGCAACGGCGCACGCCACGGCGTACTCATCAAAGGTAGCGAGGTGACGCATCGGTTGAGTTCCGCCGACACGTTTGTGTTCGATAAGACCGGCACGATTACGGTCGGCGTGCCGCAGGTGACGGATGTGAGACGCTATGACGATGACGGTACGACGGTCGCAAGCGGTACGGGAAATGGGGCTGGCGGAGCGCATATTGGCGGTTTCAAGGAAACGAAAGACGTGGCGGCGCGCGATTCTTCCGTTCGCGATTCTTCCGTTCCCGATGCGAGTGCTCTTGATGCTGGTTCGGATCCAGCCCATGATGATGTCGTGCGGTACCTTGTCGGGGTTGAATCACAGTCTCAACATCCGCTTGCCAAAGCCATCGTGCGGCATTTCGGCGATATTCCTGTCCCACAGGTGGACGAAGTGTCGGTCGTGACAGGCGGCGGTATCAGCGCCGTACATGACAATCATCGGATTCTCGTCGGCAGTCCGCGCTTTCTGGAAGCCGATGGCATAGCACTCACTTCCAGTATGCGTGAGGATGCCAGTGAGCTTGAAATGCAGGGGGATTCGCTTGTGGCTGTGGCCGTCGATGGCAGTATCCGTCTACTGCTTGGGATCCGCGATCGTCTGCGCCCAGGCGTGGCGGAAGACATCGCACGGCTGCGTCGTCTCGGCGCGAAAACCATCGTGTTGCTTTCAGGAGACAACCAACGTGCTGTCGATCTCATGACGGCGAAACTCGGTTTCGACCGCGCAATCGGTGGCTTGCTGCCCGATGAGAAGGCTGCGGTCATTTCCGGTTTGCGCGACGATGGGCACCGTGTGGTGTTTGTCGGCGACGGCATCAATGACAGCCCGTCTCTCGCGCTCGCGGACGTAGGCATCGCTATGGGAAATGGCGCCGACGTGGCTATTGACACCTCGGATGTGGTCCTCGCTGATTCCGACTTCTCGCGTCTGCCGCATGCGTACGGCCTGGCGAAGCATACGGTACGCAACATGCGCGAGAACATTGCGATTGCAGTGGGTACGGTAGCGCTATTGCTGTCCGGGCTGGTGCTCACCACGTGGCTCACCATGGCCGTGGGCATGTTCGTCCACGAGGCGAGTGTGCTGGCGGTCATTCTCAACGGCATGCGACTGCTGCGTTACCGGACTGGCGGAAATCATGGAACCCGTCACTGGAATATCAGAAAACTTGATGCCTATCAAGGACAGCCACGGTCCGTTATCGATACCGTGGTGGCATAACCAATGGTCCCGGCTGCCAGCCGGGGATACCGGTCGGTGAACACCACCGGCATGAAAGGAGATACCAAGATGAACACCGCAACACTGAAACTGGATACGCTAACCTGCCCGTCGTGCATGCTCAAGATCGAAGCTGCCGCACGCAACGTGCCGGGAGTCGACCAGGATACTGTGCATGTCTCGTTTGCGAACAGCAAAGTGACGTTCCGGTTTGACGAGGATCTCACCGATGCACAAACTGTTGCACACGCCATCGAAAAGGTCGGATATCCTGTGCTTTCCACTCGAACCGCGGCACAACGGTAATAAGCGACAAACGTATGGTGCTCGACGTTGCCGTGCCATTACGCATGCACGTCATCACCATCGGATGAGTCACACGGAACCTATGAATTCAGCCACTTGAAAGGACAGTTATGACAGCATTCACCGACTATCTCGTAGGTCATGCAGAGCAACTCGACTTGGGTACGCTCGCCATCACGCGCGCGCATGGAACGCATCATCCTGAAGTGTTCGAGATACGCAAGCGTTACGAAACCATTCGGGATCGAATCGCGTTGGCTAATGGTGCGCAGCCCCAGATCGGCGACGAGCTCACGCGAATCAGGGATCTCACCAATGGCTACACGATTCCAGATGATGCTTGCCCCACGCTTGCGGCAACTTACCGTATGCTCGAGGAAGCGCATCGCATCTACGAATCCGCGAACGAAGGAAGGTAACCGCACGATGGACAAAACCTTGCCCGACCAATGAACAATCGCATCTGCCAATCCCCGGACGAGGGAAGGCGACCCTCACCTCTTCCAGCGAATGCTGGACCGCATCTGTGAATCCGCGAACGAGGGACGTGCGCGGTAAACAAGCCTGTACGGTAAAGAGTCCAAGGCGAGTGGTCTCGTGAGCGCGGTTCGGCATTCATGGCCTGCTATTGATGGTCTGCCATTCATGGTCCGGTATTGAAATGTTCCGATGCCGGTCCATGAGGCTGGTTTCGCAAGGACGGTAGTGTGAGGACTGCCCCGTGATGGCGGCTTTGCAGAACGATTGTGCGCATCGTCCGGGCCTTCACGCAGGCTGGTCTGCCAGTCCATCCCGTGAGGATGGTGTGCAGAACGACCGTGTGAGATGATTGCATGGGACCCGCCTCACGAAGATGCTTCGTGTCGAAGGTTATCCTTGTCAGTTCTCAAGGAAGCTTGCATGGCAGTGGCTCACACGATGAAGGGAAGGAGACGATATCATGCCTCAAGACTTGTGTGTGCAACTGGTACCGCTATTTCAAGACCTCAGCGGTGAAGACCAGCTGAATATTCAACGGAGTACCAAGTTCCGCACCTTTCATAAGGGCGATATCGTTTTCTCCCCGCACTCCGATCCTCAATTGAGTATCGTGGCCAAGGGAAGCATGAAGGTCTATAGAATCACCTCCAATGGTCGTGAACAACTGTTAAGAGTGATTGAACCAGGCGGCTACGAAGGCGAGAGCCAGCTGTTCGGTGCCAGCAACCAGAACCTGTACGGGGAAGCGCTCGCCGACACCATGGTGTGCGTCCTGCTGCGCCGGGATTTTATGCGTCTTGTGGACGCGCATCCGCAGCTGAGTATCCGACTGCTCTCCACCATCGCCAGCAAAATGGCGAAGGTGGAAGAACAGACGCAGTTTCTCACGATGGGGCGAGTCGAGGAACGTCTTGCGTCGTATCTGCTCGACCTGTCGAAAAGCGCCGGTGGCTCGCGGCGTGTCCGAATACCGATGACGATGAAGGAACTTGCGTCATATCTGGGTACCACGCCGGAAACACTGTCGCGTAAACTTCGATACCTGGAAGATCGACGTATCATCGCGAGGCAACGTCGAGACGTGGTCATCCTGTCTTCACAACAGCTCGAAGAGATCTAACGAGGGCAGGAAGTGCTTATCCGAGATATCCAAGATATCCAAGGTGCCCGGGACATCCGAGATACCCGAGGTGCCCGGTATGTCAGGGAGCCCTGAGACACCCGGGATTCTCGAGATGTCGGGGATATCCGTGACATCCTGGTACCTGCTAGATATCTCGACCGGTAGCGTTGGAACGCCAGCGTGGATTTCGCGGCGTGACATCCTGGAACGCGATATATATCTCGACCCTGATGCCGGTGGAATCGCCAACCCCATTCCAGCTCCGCCGCAGCCGGTAAAGCAAGCCGATCCGCACTGTTCAGTTGTCTTCTGGAAGATTGGTGCAACGGTCAATCACATCCTTGCCACGAAGCAGATGCAGCCATTCATCCGGAATCGCACCCATACCATAGACGATTCCGGCAAGACTACCCGCCACCGCGGCTGTCGTATCAGTGTCCTCTCCCAGATTGACTGCTTCAAGCACGCAATCCGCATACCTCGTGGTGGTGGTCAGACACCAAATCGCAGCCGCCAAGGTGTCGATAACAAATCCGCTGGATGCAACGTCCTTTCGATTCAGTTTTGGGATGATCGTCAAATCATCAGCCCCTACTCCTGCGGTGGTTCTAGAAGCGACTCCGCTCAAACCGTATGCGACTCGTTTGTCATGCAATGCCTCGAGCGGCGACACGCCATCCCGCAGCAACCGCGCATACCGAACATACGTGACGCATGCTTCACAACTTATCGGATGAGCGTGCGTAATCGCGCTCACTGAGCGGATTTCGTCGTCGCCGGCATCCGTGAACGCCAGCGGGACGATGCGCATGAGCGAGCCGTTGCCGTTGTCGCGCTCGCCCGCCAATCCGTGCCCGCTCGCGAGTGCGCTCGCTGTAGCGCCGCCTATGTCGAATCGCCGGTCAACGTTGTAGTCCTGGCTGTCGCGCCACCGTATGAACTTGTCACGCATATCCGCAACGTCCACTCTGCCGAGCTCTCGCAACGAATCACAGGTTGCCAAGGCCATCCCAGTGTCATCGCTCCATGTGCCGACGGGCTGGTGCCAAGCCCCAACTCCACCTCCGACTTCGACGCTTCCATTCGCGCGGTCCCATGCCATGCCTGTGCATGTGAAAGTACCGCGAGCACTGAACTCGAATGGGACACCCAATGCATCGCCGACAGCTTCCCCATACATGGCGTCTCGCAGCGTCCGCGCGGACACATCTGCCGGCTTACCCCAATGCCAGATTGTGTGCTGAACCATCATCTTTCCCTTCTGTGTTGGCCGATTCTGGTCTGCCGTATTCTCGCAGTTCCTTTGCCTGCGCCCCTTCTTTGTGGAGCGCCATCGTTACTTCCGAGTGCGGTGGTTCGCAACCGGATTGAGTATCATCGTATCGCCGCGACACGCCGATACAGACAGTTGCCGATAATGGCATGTCCAGGCCGAAAATGGGATGCGCACCCATGTGCGATGCCGTGTACCAAGAAAGGTATGAGAAGCACGAGGGAAACGAACAAATCACTCGAGGAGGAGTTCATGATGAACGAGTCGTTTGGCAGAGCGGGCTACGGCAAAGTTTCTAACCAAGAACGCCAATCGGCTGATACCTTGATTGACGATGATTCCCAACCGATCCGCATCGAATTTCCCCGGATGCAGCAGACGGCACAACGCGAGTAGAGACAAGCCGCTGACGAGAATCGTAACGCCTACAAAATCCCGATTGCAGCAGCCGTCACCGTCACAATCGCGTGGATGATTGCGTCAGTATTCGTTAACAGATTCGTGCGAAGCATCATGTTCGGCATTACGCCAATTGGGTTTGCCGCCATCACTGTCCTGGTCGCGCTTCGATGGCGAAAACAGCCTGAAATCTATACTCGAGCTCGCATTTGGGTGTTGAGATTCGGCGCAATCGTCACCGTCCTGTGTGCTGTCTTGTTCATGCCATCCGCCGTCCGACACCTCCTGGACGTCCCCTATCTTGATATGCCGAAACGAGTTGTAATCACCAAGCCGAGTGTGAGTTACGAAGAAGGTACTTGGCACGGTGCGACTGAAGCCGTCAATGATTTGCTTGACCATACGCCGGAAAGCTATTACGTTCAGGCGCAGGCAACACTGCAGCATCTGTACCCGCAAAAATACCGCATCGGTAAACAGGATTTCCTGGCATGCCAGGAGGCGATGAATACGCGGGGAGAAGCATCGGAACATGATGACGGAACTTGGTATGGGGTGCTTGATTACCTTCCGCATTCGAAAGAAAGTGTGTCACTCAAATGTGCAGTTGGGACACCGCCGTCGGATGGTTCACTCGAAACGACGTTGACTGATTGAATCGGGAATAGTCGGGGTACGCAAATCTGGCTCGGAGTGCGGCAATGGGTATGAAGGCAACCGGATTTAGCTGCGACTAAGTGCGATGTGCTGGTGTTGTGGGTTGTTGGTTGGTTGGTCTGGTGGTTTTGG